>OGQK01000059.1_pt1 | contig 71063 bp, 68 predicted proteins | sample 1553221 | NCBI WGS metagenome assembly OGQK01 (sample SAMEA2579996, study PRJEB22360) | human gut metagenome | biome: human gut; feature: human-associated habitat; material: faeces | place: Denmark | collected 2008/2010 | reverse complement strand
AACTGTGTTTGTTGCGTTTTCTTCCGAAACACTTGTAATAGTGATGAAGTTTACCGGTATGGCTTGTTCCCGTTTCGGCGGTCATCAGACTACCGCAAAATCCGCAAAACAATTTTCCGCTTAAAATATATGGCTGTTCGCTCTTGCTATCGCGCGGTTTATGTTTATGCTTGTCCATAATGACGTTGCATTCGTAAAAAAGTTCTTCGTCCACGATAGGCGGTATGACATTAGTGTAAACCGTGCCGTGCGAAGTTACTTTCCCGATGTATTTTTCGTTGCGGATTATCCTTGCAAGACTGTTCATATTGAACGACGAACCGGCTTTCGTCTTAATGCCTTGTCCGTTCAGCATTGCAATAATTTCTTTCGCCTTTTCGCCGTTTTTGTATCTTGTAAAAATATCTCTGACAATATCCGCTTCGTAACTGTTTATCGTCCATTTTTTGTCCACGATGTCATAGCCGAATAGTCCGTATCCGCCGATGAAGTAACCTTTTTCGTAACTTTCCCGTATTCCGCGTTTTACCTTTTGCGAAAGTTCGGCGGAATAATATTCCGCCATACTTTCAAGCACGCCTTCGATTAAAATTCCGCTTGCATCTTCCGTTATGTTTTCTTTTGCAGATAGAACACGCACGCCGTTTTTCTTTAACTTTGCTTTGTAATTCGCGCTGTCGTAACGGTTACGGGCAAAGCGATCAAGTTGGTAAACAAGAACATAGTCGAAAGTCTTTTTCTTGCTGTCGTCGATCATTCTTAAAAATTCGGGGCGTTTGTCCGTAGTCCCCGTGAGCGCACGGTCTATGTATTCGGCTACAACGAGAAGGTCTTGTCTTTTTGCATACTCGTAGCATTCCCGAAGTTGTCCTTCGATAGACTGTTCCGTCTGACTGTGAGAACTGAATCTTGCATATATCACTACTCGCTTTTTCATTGCTTCCTCCTGCCGAAAACGCTCTCGGGCGTTAAATCGTCCATATTACCGCCGTTTCTCGCATAGTCGAGTAAAATGTCGGCTAAAATTTTTGCGCTTGTTTGTATTCTTTCTTTCGGCAGATTTAATCTGCCTTTTTCTTTATTCCCCGTTGACAGATTGACTTCAACGGTGTTTTCTTGTATCCGCTTCAACGTTCATACTTATTGCGCGGATACTATGTTCTCTTTCCTGATGGCTGTAATGTTCTCTCACCATTACCGCAAAATCCTCCTTATCTTAGATTTCCGCAAGGCGAGAGTATCACGTCTTACGGATTATGTTTTGTTTTTGTTTCTTTCTTCTGCGAATTTCGTAAGTTCGCTTTCGAAAAAGTCGTCGTAGCCGTCCTTTAATTTTGCAAAGGCGGTATCGTGTCGGGCTAATAATTCTTCGTAGCCCGCTTGTATAAGTTCAACTTTGGTATAACCATATTTTTTAAGAAACTCGTTTATTTCTTCCGCCGTTTTTCTCGGAACGCTCGTTCCCCATATAATGTTTTTGGCTTTGCGTTCTTCCTTGTGCCGTTCTTCGTATCTTTTGTCTTTTTCCTTTCTTGACTTTGCCATCTTTACATTCCTCCGTGAATATATAATCGTATCTATACGACGATTATATTTTACACGCTTTGTGTGCGTAAGTCAAGTGCTTTTGCGTTAGTCCGCCGATATTTTTAGTAAGAGCAGGGCGATTTCTTCTTGTGGATACGAGCAAATGTTGCCCTTTCCGAAAAGTCGGTTTCCGACTTGTTCGGCGGATCGTTTTTGAAATAGATTGCAAAAACCTTATCCTGCTTGTTTCCCGATACCTTTTTCAAATTTATTTACAGGGCTTTTGCTTTCCGTTTTCTGCCTGCTAAGGCGGGTACACTTGTTTGTAACTCATGATCTGTTATCTCCTTTCCCGTTCACTATATATGGACATTAGCTTGCCTGTTTACGGGGGTGTTTTTCGTAAGTTCTTGAAAACATCTCTACTTATATTGGAAAGTTTTCATCTCTTTGTTAGGGTATTTAACTGAACTTTTTCAAAAAATCTTCCTACTATAATTGGACACTTACCATACCTTTTGGCGGGGTGTTTTTAGAAATTCGCGGTAATTTATTATCACTCTACTACTATTGGACACTTCCGGCACAAAAGTTAATGGTTTACGGGAAACTTTTTCATTAAAACAAAGAGCCCCTCACTAAATACGGACAACAGAGAGTAAGAACTTCGTACTTTTCTGAAAAATATCCCTCTACTATAATTGGAAACTTCCGGCACTAAAGTAAATGGTTTGCGCGGAACTTTTTTCTTCCAGAAGAAAATATCTCACTATATATGGACAACAGAGAGTAAAAACTTCGTATTTTTTGAAAAAATACCCCTCTACTATAATTGGAAACTTTCGGTACGAAAGTTGACGGTCTGCACGAAACTTTTTTCATTAAGACAAAGATTTTTTCACTTTATATGGACAATAGAGGGCAAAAACTTCGTATTTTTCGCAAAAGAAAATGCCCCTAACTTATATAGGACATTTGACGATGGGTTTTACAAGGTTTTTAAGAAAAAAGTTTCCTAAAATTTTTTAATAACCGTATACAAAAAGGAAGCCTGACTATTGTCAAGCTTCCTGCTTTTAAGTCATATTGAATAATATGACAGTAAAAATATTATTCAATAAATTCACAATCGATAGTTAAGCCACTTTTTTTCACAAACGACTTTAAACTATTTTCAATTTCATTGCGTTCACATCCTTCAGAAATATGTATGTATAAGTCTTCAATTGCACGACTGCAAGCAACATAGTATATTCTTACAAACTCATTAGCTTGGCTATTCCCTATTATTTCCGGAGAAGAATACATATCTGCTATTTTTATTTTATCATTTTTGCTAGGCATTACGGCAACAACAACCTTATTCCATTCCAATCCTTTAGCTTGATGCACAGTCATATATTTACTATGATCCGTAAATACTTCATTAAATACCTTATAAGATGTCGTCCATTTTAATTGCTGAATATTGGTTTTTACAGCGTCTCTTTCTGACTCATCAAATATTGGGATGCTCAGAGTTTCAGAATCTAACAGTTGTTTTAATTCAATATATTGATTCTCTTGAATTTTACCATTAAATTTAGATAAAACTTCACATGTTTTAAGCTCCTCACAATTAATAAAGATCTCAGTTAGTAAATATTTAAGTAAGAGAAGGCGTTTAGGCGTAATTTTTTCCAATTGCACTTTTCCATACAAACTAAATGCTGAAATAATATCTATTAATGCTCCGTTTTTATAACTTTGCCAAAGTTTAAAGATAAACTTAAAAGCTCGAACCCAAGAAACATTATTTAATTCTATAATCTCATCCCTTATACTAATTGGCGTGTTATAATATCCATTATAAATATTTTTTAGCAATTCCGCTTGTTCAACATCAATATCTCTTATATATTTAAATGCGGCGGACCAAGTTCGTGTCAAAACGACGCCACCATTATCAATGACGGAATTAATAATTGATTTTACTTTGCCACTTTCTCCTAATAAGAAATGTATCTTATTATTTACAAGCTGTTTATTGACGTTTTCTTGCACAACAACTGTATCAACTTGCCTAATAAAATTACAGAAATTAACAATGTTTGCAGAAGACCTACGATTGTTCTTAATTGAAAAATCTATATCATTGTCATTAATATGAAAATTTTTAAAATCAGATGGACTTGCTCCTTGAAAACTATAAATGGATTGTGCGATATCTCCGACAATACAAACATGAGTTGCCTTTTTGCAAAGGAGCTTAATTAAAAGCGTCTGCAAGGGATTTGTATCTTGGAATTCATCTACAAAAATGTACGGGTACTTTACCCTTAAATAATAAACAGCAAGCGGGTTTTCTTCAAGAATTCTATATCCAAAGTAAAGTATTTCATCATGAGTAAGTTTTTTTACTTTAGACCACACAAACTCTTTTATTACTTTTTTATGACATTCTTTTATCTGCTTAGAACTTCTAAATATTCTATTAGGCATTCCATTTTGTCTTATAGATGCAATATACGTTTCACAATCTATCTCAACTTCGCCCATTATTTTTTTACCATAGGAAATCGTTTGATCGTCATGACATTTTTCTTTAATAAAAGTGTATATTTTTTCTTTATCAACGCCATGCAGAATTCCAAGACCTTCGACTTGTGAAGAAATTATTCCTTTTGATTCAACTTCAATTGCGAAGTCAGACATCATTATTTCTCTAAGTTTATCCTGAAAAGGCTTTATAATATTATCGATGATAAAACCGTGAATGGTACAAATATCTGCTGTGTTAGAAAAACGATCAAGTCTCCTTCTTATCTCATCAACTGCCGCATTCGTATAAGTAATACACAAAATTTTACGATTCTTGCTGCTCGTGATTTTTTGGTTTGTTGCAATTATATTTTTTATATTTTCTACCAAAAAATGAGTTTTACCTGCTCCGGGACCAGCAAAAACCCTAATATTGTTCTTAATTTCATCAGAAGACAGAATGTAATTTGATTTTATTTCAGCCACTCTATCCCCTCCTTAATATAAGACGGAACATTCAAAGAAAGACTTTCCGCTTCAGTCAATATTGATAATGCCATATCCCCCTTTTTGTTTTTTGCATAATGTAAAAATATTTCTGCAAAAAGTAAGTTTTTGTAAAATTTATTTTTCTTTTGTACACTATTATTAAAGCTATTTATGTAGCTTTCTATAACATGTTTAGATCTGCCGTCTATACTCGATAGCTGTCCTTCCCATTTCGTTGCATCTAATTTACATGAATTAATTATTGTTTGCAACGATTCCGGCAATGCCATTTTTAACAATTCTGTTGCGGTATGGATATTTTCACAGTTTGCTAAAAACAATTCATCTTCAAAGGTTCTACCTCCACAGTCTTGCGTAATTATTTTAAATTCATCGAACGTAAATCGTTCCTGTAATTTTTCAATATGTGTTGGTTTGTCCTTTAAATATGATTCCAAAGTATTAAATTTTCTATCCTCATTAATCCAATTAAAATCCTTATCTGTTATACATAAAACTTTCTTTTTCAATGCGTTGCCATTAAACAATTCTACAAAATGTTCAAAATGTTTTCCGCCTATTTCTACAATCGAGACATGCTCATCTTCATATGCATACCCGCATTTTTCCATAAAATAAGGAAGTAGTAATCTTTCGGCAATACCTTCTACTAAAACTACTTTGTCAGCAAACAGCATGTCCGAGCGAGTCACATCTAAAAACTTGGCTAAGTGTTTTTTTGCTTCGCTTTTTTGCTTTTTTTCGCCTTCATCTTTGAATTGGAGTTCAAGGCTCTGATTTATACAATCTTGTGGAGTAACAGAACGATTGTATGCCATCATAAACATATTATCTATTCCCGCCACCGCAGAAATATTACTTGAATGAGTTGTAACGAATATCTGTTGATTCAACTTTTTTTCGGCATCAAGCATCTTCAAGTATTTAAACAACTTATACTGCATTGCAGGATGCAAATGCGCTTCGGGTTCTTCTAAACATAATATACGAAAGTCCTTGCCAACTTGCAGTTCCTTTAATTTGATCAGCATATATATGTTGATAAGATTATTGTAACCTAGTCCATTATGATCTATTGGCACAATAAACTCCGATTTTGTATCTTTAACTTCTGTAATAAAGGAATCCGGGATCGACACATTTGCTTTTACTGAAGGGTAGATTGCAACATTGCCTTTTTGTAATCCGATATCGTTTTGCTCAGTTTCAAAAAGAATGGCCAGTTTTTCAATTGACGGCTTCAATATATCTCTTAAATCTTCCGATACTTTACTCTTAAATTTATCTATAGCTATAGCATTACTATTATCTTTAGAAAAAGAATCTATTTCTTTACGTGTTTCCTTTTCCACCTCTGCAGCTGTTCTTTCCGCTTCTATAAATCGAATATCAAAAATACTCGTAGCAGCCTTACTTTCAGCCGATAAATCGCTAACACCATTAGTATAATGCCATTTATAGTGCTCAGCTACATAACGCTTAAACATAAGCATAAAATCGTCAAAAGAGTCTATTCCTGAAACAGCCTTACGGTATTCTCCGATGTATTTCTCATCAAGCTCATAAACTGCTTTGACTATAGCCTTAATAAAATATTTTTTCTTGTCCTCAGACGCCAAACGCATGGCATCAACCTCTTTAAACCCTAAAAAAGGAATTAATTTGATTATACTTTCATCCTCATCATCATCTTCATTGATAAAATGGTTAATAAAGTATGTAATCTCTGTTTTAGGAGCGTCTTCATTATATAAAGTCTTGAATTGAACTAAATTATTTTTGTTGAAATCATCAATCGATATATTAGAAGGTGAATTGAGAAGATATATAGCGGACAATAATCCGGTTTTACCCGAATTGTTCGCCCCTACAATTACATTTAATCCTTCGTGAAACTCCATTTCAAAGTCATTGAAATTTCTGTAGTTTTTTATATGTATTTTCTGAATGTACATTTTAACCTCTAAATCCTTTCCCCGTACGGTAGCGACTTAATATAATTTTCCATGAATTCAAAATCGGGCTTTCCCTCCGACGTTGTTGGCAATAATAATTCTAGATATGGAAGTGTAACATTAGCTTGCCTACCATAACTATATCGATACTTGTTTGCCTTTATTATAGTTATAATAAATAATTTAGCTGCCTTTCCCATCGAATGCTTAGGAATTAACAAATATAAATCTCGACCACTATAAAAAGGCTTTTCCTGTAAAAATGTTGAAAGTACACTTCCTCCACCAGCACAAGTAATAATTCCAGCAGGCTGTGGAATTTTTCCTTCGACAGGATAAACCTTTGCACTTACTCCATTATTATCTTCAGTACGTGCAACAAAATTAATTGCAGAACAATCACCATCTTCAGCTAATACACACGCGTTTAGCTCCATATTTATGCCATATTTTACTTCAAACAAATCTCTTACGCTAAATTTTTGCCAACTGTCAATATTAAGTGAATGTTGAGGGTGACTATTCTGCGTTGTTAATGGCTTATGATTTAAATATTTTATATATTGTTCCATAAACTTCCAGTCTGGATTACCATCTTTTGATGAGGGTAATTTTATCAACATCCTTGCAATTTCAGCACTATAAACCGCTCTACCATAAGAGTATTTGAATTGTTCTTTTTGAATTATGGCACAAATAAATAATCCTATTTGTAGATTGCACTTAAATTTGGGAATTAAAATGTTGACTCTACCATGACTTACAGCATAAAACTTTTCGCTCTGATAAAACGCATTGCAAAACATATCAACAGTTATGCTGTTTGCGTTAAATATTTGAGCCTTTCCATCACCTTTTTCGTCAATATAACCAACGATTCCATTATTAGTAGCTCCAGAAGAAACAAGTGGTATTTGCCCATGTTCGCAATCATCAATTTTTAAATCTCCTGATGAAAGGCAAACATCAAAAAAATCACCAAGACGAAATTCTTTCCAATTTTCCACATTAAGATTCATAGATATGTCCCTCTTTTACCAGATAAGCAAGGTAGTCATTTATTGTTTGCTGAAAATCACGTTCGGTCAACTTCGTATAGTCCGTTTTCATATATGCTTCACACAGCCATTCGTCATCGCCGCTGACTTTGTGTGTAGCGGATAATCCATCAACTGCTTTTCTATTCCGATAAAGTTCTATCCATTCTTTTTCAATTTCTACCCACTTACTCTTACCAGTATTAGCATCTATTTGTTCTACTCTTCCAAGATTTTTCTTTTTCTTGAAACCGTCTTCTTTGTAATATCCAAAGAATGTATCGGGGTTGGAAACGTCATTATGTTTCGTTCCGATTTTGAATATCATACAACAAGCAGATGCGCTTGCGCCGGGATAGAAAATTTCATTTGGTAATGTGAATACCGCATCCAGTGTATTTTCTTCAAGAATCTGATTTTTCAATTTTGCAATTTCACCACTAGTTCCTATTGCGCAAGCAACAGGGAGCAATACAGCAAGTTTTGCTTGATGATTGATAGAGTTAAGAGTATCTGCTATGTATTTGACAAAATACAACCCCTTTGAAGGATCTTCTTTTTTATCCTTTTGCCATGTGTCGACATAACTTTTGGGCAAATGAATACGTTGCCCGTTATACGGCGGATTCATCAAAATAACATTAGGTTTTGCCTCTTTTATCCAATCGGCAAGAACAAAACAACTGCCTTGCCGTATGTTTGAGTTGCCGTCAGAATGTATCAGCATATTAGTTGTAGCAAGACCATATATGTTTTCGTCAAATTCAATACCGAATATCTGATGCTTTTTTACATTTTCCTGCTCAGTGGCAGTAGCACAATCGTCCAACGCTTGAGTCATTGCGCGCACCAAGAAAGAGCCGCTACCACAACAAGGATCAAGGACGACGGAATGCTTATTAACTCCGGTAATTTTAGACATAAAATCGGTAATATGGTCCGGAGTAAACGCTTGGTTTTTGTCTGACTTGCCAACATATTTGTTGAAAGTGACAAAGAACAAATTAAGTAAATCCTGCCCAGATGTACTTTTATCGTTGATAAAAGGAAAAATATTGTTTTCAATAAACTTTAGAATTTCTCTGAAAGCTTCAATACTAAGTTGGCGAACATATTGATCGCCCAACACATTACGGTTTAACAATGCAAGTTTTTCGGCCTTGTTAATGTCGGAACTCAACAGGTCCTCTAAAACTTCCTTTATGCGAGTCCGAATCTGCGAAGCAGATAGCGACGGAGTGGAATAGTCAAGTCCGTTTTTCAATGCCAACAAGCAAGTGCCGACAAATTGACTACGCAGTTTTTCAGGAATGCTGTGACGATGCAACAACTCATTAAGTTTATAGGTGTTTTGCATCACCTTTTCTTTATCGTTTATTTTAGATGTATAAAAATCGACATATTCGTCCATTGTGCGAAGGGCTGTTTCTTTCTGCATCCAATCGCTGTCTGAAACAACACCACGCCATACTTTTATTATATCGTTGGTTGTGTTTGCCAGAATGGCAACCGTCTTATTGCCCGTCAAAGCCTTTTCGTATTCGACATAAGCAGAAAGTTGTTCCTCATCTGCCTTTGTAAAATTCTGTTTGGTTTCAATCAACAAAGTAACGTTGTCTTTTACAAAACGAATATCGAGTTTTTCATAATTTCTCCCGATACTATTTTTTATAGGCTTGAAAGTTAAGGATGCAGCAGAAAAAGCCTTTCGGTAACTAAACTCGTCATTCTCTATGTTTGCAGTAAGATACTCTCTTCCAACCGTAGCAATTATATCCGTTCTAATCATTTCGTTTACCTCTCATTTATTTTACTTCCCCAAATTTAGCACTTTCGCTTTTTTATAGGGTAAAATGTTTGCCTTATTTTCGGCCATACTTTAATTTACTATGTCACCATTTCCCAAAACTGAAAACATTTCAGTATAGGGAAATAATTTTTATTCCCGTTTCAACCAGTCGGCAATATCTATGACTTTGATACCTTCGTATTGATATTCTTCGTGGCGAGTGCGGGCGATTATCGTTTTGGGGTAGGCGTCCTTTATCTGCAAAAGCGGCGTAGCTTCCCGCATAAACGTTTTTTCATCCGAGATATTGTCTGAAACCTGAATATAAATCTTTTCGCTGCGTTTGATTGCCACAAAATCTATTTCTTTTTTGTAAAGCACACCGACGTACACTTCGTACCCGCGCCGTAACAATTCGATAGCAACGATATTTTCAAGCACTCTGCCGTAATCGAGATTTTTCGTACCAAGTTTTGCATAGCGGAACGAGTGGTCGCAGAGGTAATATTTGTCGTTTGACGCAAGATATTTTTTGCCGTGAATGTCGTATCGACGTATTTTGTAAAAAGCGAAGGCGTTGCAAAGATACTGAATGTATGCGCCTATAGTCTTGTGATTTATTTTGTCTTTGTTTGCGGTGAGGGTGTCGGCAACGTTGCGCGCGGAAGTAAGATTTGATATGTTGTCCGTCAGAAAGTCAACGAGCCTGTCCATAAGTCCGACGTTTTTTATCTTGTATTTCTGCCGTATGTCGCGCACGATAAGCGTATCAAAAACGTCCTTGATATAGTCGTATTTCGCCTCTAAATCACGGTATAGGTAAGAGCCGGACATTCCGCCTTCTTTTACGTAATTATCAAAAGCGTCGTAGGCGTTTTCATATCCGAAATAATCGAGATATTCCTTGAATGAAAAGGGGTAAACCTTGATTTCAAACGTTCTGCCCGTAAAAAGCGTCGCTAAGTCCGACGAAAGCAGGAAAGCGTTTGAACCCGTAAGGTAAATATCGTACTTTTCCCGTGCGTGCATACTGTTTATCGTCAATTCAAAATTCGGGCATAACTGAACTTCGTCTATCAGAACAAAATTGCTTGCGCCCGAAACGTAACGGCTTTCGATATAATCGTTCAATGCGTGATAGTCTTTGAGATTTTCAAATTCTGAAAGGTTGAAATTGATATGCACGACGTTAGCATTCGGAATGTCGCTTGCCACATATCGCTTGAACGCTTCCAGAAGTTTTGATTTTCCGCTACGCCTTACGCCGGTTATTACCTTTATGTCAGGCGTACCGATTACGTTTTTGAGTTTGTCGAGATAAAAATCCCTTTCAATCAGTTTCATTTCGTTACCTCGCAGAATATATAACTTGGTTGTATTATACCACACTATGTTCCCAAAATCAAGTGTTTTTCGGTTTTGGGAAATATAATTTCTGAAAAGTTTTTTTGATTGAGAATGAGTAAGTTTTAAGTCAAAGCGCAATCTTTACTATATACTTTGCCTCTTTTTTGTACCCGTAAAGTTCAATATCGGATACTTTATTCCCGCCACAAGAGAACTGTACGCACCCTAATAAAAAGTTAGAGTGCGTATATTTCTTTTCGGTCGAATGCTTCGGAATAATAATTAGGCTATGGATACTTTGAGCTACAGCCGGGCGTTTAACCGCTCGGCTTTTTCTATGCTAAAAACAGGTGCTTGCTATACGAGTCGTTTTCCCATTTATTTATTGTGGCAAAACCAACTCCCAACTTATGGGCTAAATCTTCTTGTGACAATTTTAGCTCTATTCGAACATTTTTCACTCTTTCAGCAAAACCCATTTCATCATGCTCCTCATTATTAAAAGAATTATAATACTTTTTATAAAAAATCAAAGAGCAAGAGCCTATTACCTTGAAAATTTTACTAGGATGTGGTATAATATTAAAAGTAGTAAATACAGCAATTACACGAGCAAAAGAAGAACTAAAAATTTATTGGACTCCTGAAACTGAACAGTACGTACTCAAATCACTAAAGAGAAAAGATAATAAGAGGGATGCGGCTATATTAAAGGCGATATATGAACTTTAATTTATAATTATTAGTAACTTATAGTCTTTAATAAAATTTGGGACACTAGTATTTTATAATTGTTCCAAAAAACACTCAAAATTTAAAGAGGGAAATATGTCTAGAGACCATATAATACCAAAATTTATTTTAAAAGGATTTGCTATTAATCCAGAAGTTGCACCTAAAAATCAAGCCGTGCTAATTTATGATGTTAAAAGAGAAGAAACTAAACGCATAAAAATAGCTGATGCATATCAATTAGAAAATTTTAACTCAGATATCACAGAAAAACATTTGGCATATAAATATGAAAACGATGTGGCAAAATTGTTTCAGAGAATAAAAGAAATTGCGGTAGCTGAAAAAGAAGAGATTGTTTTTACAAACGATGAATACAAACTGCTTTTTCGATTTTTCACTATCATGTGGAGAAGAAACGATATTATAATTGATAAAGCAAAAGAGTTAGTTGAAGAATTTGAAAATATATTTAATTGCATCTCTGGCGTTCCGCTCAAAGAACGATTGAGACCAGAATTTGTCGACAAGAGCCTTAATGACCTTTTTGATGAAACAAAAGAGCAATGGCTTAAACCTTTCTACGAACATATAATTACAAATACAACCAATGATGATTCAACCGTAAAAAAGAGTATAGAAAATTACAAACCATTTATCATATATAACAAATCCTCTATACACTTTACCCTTCACAATACTTATGGAACTTTGAGATACATCAAGGAGGCAAACCAAGAAATTAGTGAACTAGATATGCCAACTTTAATGATTGAACCTATATCATCAACTTTGTGTCTCTGTCTCGCACTAGTAAAAGAACCAATAGATCTAAATAAAGATTCTTACTCAATAAAAATAGAACCGTGGGATAATGAAGAAGAAATAAAGGAATTCTTCATAAATGGCTATATGACGGAAACAGCAACTAGTTATGTAGTTGATGAAACCAATGAATCGTACATAAAAGCTAAAACCTTAAATTGAGTTTTATGCGCTAAATTTTTAAGTTGAGTGCTAAAATTATTTTATTATAACCAACAAAAAGTTCAATCTGACTTGCACTCGTGCCGCCACAAAAAACCGACAAATTATGTCGGGTTTTTTGTTGCTTCGGAAGAGTGATTCTTGCGCAATCTGCGATTGCGCGCGGCTACGCCGCTGAACCCCCTACCACGGGGCTGGCGCTTCGCTTATGTGAGTAAACTCACTCGCTCCGCTATTGAACGAATCCTCTTCCTCCGCCAATCAAAACCTAAATCGAACCCATAAAGTTTGGTTTAGGTTTTATTTATTGATAAAAGTATTTGTTTTGATATTATTTAGGTATTCCAATTTATAGGAAATTTGTTATGTTTTTGGCATTAAAATGAGCGATGATATCCCGACAAAAGAGGACTTTATTCGCAACAGCATTGATTTAGATAGGTCAAACGGATGGGAACTGGTTTCAGAGACCAACGCATAATATTAAAGAATTGTGGGATGTATTTGTTAAAAAGAATAAAACTTATATATTTGAGGGAGAGCAATGCTTTATTAAACGCATTTCGGTATTGGTCGAGTTATTAGTATAGCGCAATTTCGGGCATATGTCAATAATTGTTGACATATGCCCGAAACGGCACTATAATATATAGTGAGGTGATAAAATGCCAAGACCAACGAAGTGTCGCCGAGTGTGTTATTTCCCTGAAGTTCTTGAATTTTCTCCAACGGGAGCAGTGAGCGGGGAACCAATTGTTTTGACAATTGATGAACTTGAAACCATACGGCTGATTGACAAAGAAAACTTAAGCCAAGAAGAATGCGGGGCACAACTCGGCATAGGCAGAACAACCGCACAAAAAATCTATGAAACCGCAAGGAAAAAGATAGCAGACGCACTTGTGCTTGGCTTCGCACTGAAAATTGAGGGCGGCGAGGTTCAGCTTTGTAGCGGCAGTACAGACTTTTGCTATAAAAAAGACTGCATCAAACGGCAAATTCAAAAAGAATTCAAAATAGAAAAAGGAGCAAATATTATGAGAATCGCAGTAACTTACCAAAACGGAAATATCTTTCAGCATTTCGGTCACACCGAGCAATTCAAATTGTACGATATTGAAGACGGCAAGGTCATTAAAACAGAGCTTATAGATACCAACGGCTCCGGTCACGGTGCATTGGCCGGCGTACTCTCCGCTGTAAAAGCAGACGTACTCATTTGCGGCGGTATTGGCGGCGGTGCACAAATGGCGCTGGCAGAAAACGGAATAAAGCTCTACGGCGGTGTCGAAGGTAATGCCGATGAAGCGGTAAATGCTTTTGTTGCCGGCAATCTTGCTTTCAATCCCGATGTGCATTGTGAACACCACGATCATGAACACGGCGGGGAACCCCATATCTGCGGCGACCACGGCTGCGGTCACGGACATTGCGGAAAAGCGTCGTTCTGAAAGCATTCTTCCCGTTAACTTATACCGAATGTGTGAAATCGGAGGTGTGATATGTCATTTTTTGAAAACACCCGCAACCCCGTGGGGCTTGGCGGAAAAATCATGGTTGCCCTGATGAATCTCGGTCACAGCCCCGTGGCACGGTGGGGACTTCGCTTCTTGGAGCCTGCTCCTGATGCCAAAGTGCTGGACTGCGGCTGTGGCGGTGGGTCGAATATCAAAAAGCTGTTGAAGTTGTGTCCGAAAGGCACTGTGCGGGGGATCGACTATTCGCCCGTCAGCGTTGAAAAGTCAAAAAGGGTCAACAAAGCAGCCGTTGCGAGGGGACGCTGTGATGTGCTGTGCGCGAGCGTGGCGGAGCTGCCGTTTGAATCGGAGCAGTTCGATCTGGTCACGGCTTTTGAAACCGTCTACTTCTGGCCTGATCTGCCGCAGTGCTTTTGCGAGGTCGGACGGGTGCTGAAGAGCGGCGGAACCTTTCTCATCTGCAACGAGAGCAACGGCGACACGGACAGGGACGAGAAGTGGACGGAAATCATCGGCGGCATGACCATCTACAAAGACACAGAGCTGAAAGAGTATCTGGAGCAGGCGGGCTTTCACGATGTTCAGATACATAAAAAGAAAAGTTGGCTATGCGTCACGGCGCGGAAACGGTGAAATTACTGCTGTATGCCACGATTTTCAAGGATGGGGCTAATAGATGAAAGACAGTAAACTTCAATTCGACCGCAAAAACCATGTGCTGTATTCAAAGCATGGAAGAAAGCCTGATTCTTCCGATCTTCCGCAAACTGCGGTTTGTTGACTGCAACAAGCCGTTCTGGAAAAAGCTGATGTACAAGGCGTTTGTGCAGGTGGTAAAATCTATATTCCAAACAAATAAACTATTCGATTTACGTTACTAACGCTCACCCTGTCACATCATTAAACAAGTAATTCTTTTCACAAAAAAAACCGCCTTTTCGGGCGGTTTTGGGTTTGTTTCGGCACAATATAATTTGCGCCTTTTTCGTTTTATTAAGTCAGACGTTGCTTAAAAACGATTTGAGTTTTTCAGACTTCGGATTCAAAAGTATCTCACGGGGATCGCCCCGTTCCGTCAGTATGCCGTTGCATAAAAACAGCACTTCGTCGGCAAGTCTTAACGCCTGATTGACCGAATGAGTTGCAAAGATAACGGTTGGCGAAAACTCGGCGCAATAATTATCGAGCATATTTTCGGCGACCGCCGTTGCGGCAACGTCCATTGCGGACGTAGGCTCGTCAAGAAGAAGGATTTCGTGCTTGTCGGCAAAGACACGGCACAAAGCCATTCTTTGGGTTTCACCGCCGGAAAGTTTCAAAGCGTTTTTATTTTTCAGTTCCCACAAGCCCATATCCCGAATGAGATCGTTGCATCTGTTTTTGTAATACAGGCGCGTATCCCGGCTTTTAAGGCGGGGAAGGTCGGGGCAGGTGACGTATACGTTCCGTTTCAGCGACATATCGAAAGCGTAACTTGTCTGGGACATATAACAGATTGTGTTGCCGCCGCCGGCGAAGTCCGTTTCGAAAATCGCGTTTTTGTCTGGTTTTATCACGCCGCCGATAATTTTGAGCATGGTGGTTTTTCCCGATCCGTTGGAACCGATGACCGCGTAGCGTTTTCCTTTTTCGAAAATCAGTCCGCCGACGTCTAATACGACTTTCCCATCGTATGTTTTTTTGCAAGACAGATTAAGCATGTTTTCTTCGTTTCAATCCGAATTGTAATAACGCGGCGACGCAATTTACGCACAAGGATATCATCAGAAGAATGAATCCGAGCGCGATCGCCATCGAAAAATCGCCCGTGTTGTAATTCAGGGCGATTGCAGTGGTCATAACTCTGGTTTTGTAAAGAATGTTTCCGCCGACAATCTGCACTGCGCCGACTTCCGATATCGCGCGCGCAAAAGCAAACAAATATACCGCAATAAGCTGATACTTGCTTTCGCCGATAATCAAAAAAACTCTCTTGAAAGGATTAGCGCCCATACCTTTTAGCGAGGGGAGAGCGTTTTTGACTATGGGCGAAATTGCCGTTTCGGTCATTCCCGCAACGATTGGCGTAATCAATACTACCTGCGCGATTATCATAAGCTTAACGGAATAAATAAGCCTAAGATTGCCGAAAGGCCCCGTGCCGGAAAACAATACGTAAACGATAATACCCACGACAACGGGCGGTAATCCCATGAGCGTGCGCATAAACGTTACGACGATTCTTTTCCCGGGGAAATCGTTGAACGCGACAAAAAGCCCGATAAGCGTCCCGAAAAGGAACGCTATTATCGAACTTGAGAACGCCATTTGAAGCGTAGTGTTTATTATGTTGTCAAGCAACGGGTCGTTGTCCTGCATCAACCGCATTGCCTGTTCCCACGCCGACTTCAAAATATATTATTATTTGAGATATCCGTCCATAAGCGAGAAAAGACTTCCGCCGTATTTGGTCTCGCCATAGAATGCGATCAACGCTTTTGCGTGCTCGCTTGTCATCCATTTGACGAATACGTCGGCAGCGGTCGTGTCGATTTTCACCTGACCTTCGGGCAATGCTTTGCCGTCTAAGCCGATAAACGGCGCGTTGGGTTTAACGGCGAGCATCGAATAAGTGTTTTTAAGGTCGTTGTCGGCTTCGTAAAGAATTTTAAGATTGGGAAGTTTGTCCCCGTCGGGATTGTTTTTGTACGAAAGGAACGTTGCTTTATCGGTGAGGACGTAGCCGTTCTTTTCGTTCGCCATTGTCAAGCATGCGCCCATTCCCTGACCTGCGGAATAATACCAACCGGAGGGATTATCTTTTGTGTTAAGAATTTCGGTAGGGATTTTTTTAACGTCGTTGTCCTTAATGCCAACGGATTCATCCCATAAAGTAACTTCTTTGTTGTGAGTGCCACTCTTGTCACCGCGAGAGATAAAGGGGTGTTTGCCGTCGGAGATACCTTTGAAAGCGTCTTTAACGGTTGCAGCATCTTTTGCATGTGCAGGATCGCCATTGGGACCGACAAGCACAAAGTAGTTGTACATGAACGACACGCGTTCCGCCTTATATCCGTCAACGACGCGAGCAAAACCTTCCGACACGAAAGCTTCCTCGGATTTTTTGGAATGGACGAGAATTACGTCGGCGTTGCCGTATTGTGCGGCTTTGATAGCGGCGCCCGTGCCTGCCGAAGAAATTTCCCAGTCATATCCCGTATCTGCTTTGAAATATGGTTGAAGATAAGCCATGAGACCACTGTCGTTTACCGACGTGGTGGTTGAAATGCGAACGACCTTTTTCGCCTGGTCGCCGCCTTTATCGACGTCCTTGTTGCATGCAACGAGAGCCAGGGACGTGAAAGCGATTACCAGCACCAGAAGCAGTGCAAGCAGTTTTTTGTTTTGTTTCATTAAGTTTTCCTCCTTTCCTCAATGGGAGGCACGTCCGTTTTCAGACGTACCCTATCGTTTCGTACTCCATGGCGGGCGCTGTAGGCGTACGAAATCGGATCAATTTTATTGTTACATAAGATTCCGGGCTTGTCAACAGTAATTTTTTTATAAATTTTGGACAAAATTGGCGAAAATGTAAGGATTTTGCATAAAAAATTGGCGAAAAAAGATATAGACAAACTGTTTAAGAATGTGGTAACATATATTTATAACATACATACACAAAACATTACGCAAATGTTGTTTCGACACAAGAGGGAGGAAAATTATGTATCGAATTGACAAGGACAAATGCGCAGATTGTGGATATTGCAACTATGTGTGTCCGTTTCAAAGTTTAATTCACAACATCGAAGAAAAAGCATGGGAAATCGACCGCGAAAAGTGTAAGGAATGCGGTCAGTGTTACGACGCGTGCATCACGAAAGCCGTTTTGTGCGACGACGACCAGAAAAGGGTGGAAACAATTTTCATCAATGACAACTGCATAGGTTGTTCTTTGTGCAAGCGTGCGTGTCCTGCGGACGCGATTTCCGGCGTCATCAAACAAAAATTCAACATCGACGAAAAATTGTGCATCAAGTGCGGCTTTTGTCTGACGAAATGTAAAAAAGAAGCGATAACGGCAACTTATCGCAACGTACACGGGGGTGAATTATGAGCACGAAATACTGCGGTTATTGCGGGAAAGTTTTGAAAGTCAACCTGACCGACCGAAGCGTTTCGGAGTATCCTTTTTCGGATAAGGACAGGGAAAAATATCTGGGCGGCAAAATAATGGCTGCCAAAATCATCGCAGATCATATCAAAGGGAAAATAGACCCGCTGTCGGAAGAAAACGTCATCGTCGTGACGACGGGACCGCTGAACGCGCTCGGTGCGCCGTGCTCGTCAAGGTTCAACACGTCGACGATTTCGCCGCTTACGGGGTATTATACGTCGTCAAACTGCGGCGGTAACTTTGGTATGTCGCTGAAACGCGCCGGCTACGACGCCCTTATTATCACCGGTAAAAGCGAAGAAAAAGTTTATCTTAAAGTCACGGCGGGCGGCGTCGAGTTCAAGGACGCGACTCCGTATTGGGGTATGAAAACCGGCGAGGCACAGGAACAAATCCCCGACAAAGGGGAAAAGTTCGTCATCGGTCCCGCGGGCGAAAACCTTGTGAGATACGCCTGCGTCGTCAGCAACGAAAGGGCGGCGGGCAGAGGCGGCGTCGGCGCGGTCTTCGGCTCCAAAAACCTGAAAGGTATCGTTGCGGACGGTCACGTTACGCCGAAAATCTTCAACGAAGAAAAATATAAAACCAACAACGAAAAGTGGACGAAACGTCTGCGTATACATCCCACCACGGGCGTTCAGCTGCCCGAACTCGGCACGGCGGGACTCGTTTCCACAATGAACGCCAAAAACCTGCTTGCGACCAACAACTACCGCAGCGGAAAATACGATAAGTTTGAGGACGTTTGCGGCGAAACGCTGAAAGAAGATTACCTTGTCAGAAACAGCGGCTGCGTAACTTGTCCGATACGGTGCGCGCGCGTCGTTAAAGTCGAGGGCAAGGAAGTCAAAGGTCCGGAAGTCGAAACGCTGGGGCTTTTCGGTCCGAACATACTCAACAACAATATGCAAAGCATACTCGACCTGAACTATGAGATGGACGAACTCGGAATGGATACCATTTCCTGCGGAAATACCATTTCGTTTGCGATGGAACTGAACGAAAAAGGCATGTGGAAAAACGAACTGGAATTCGGCAAAATCGACAACGTCGGGAAGGTTATCGAAGATATCGCGTATCGCCGCGGCATCGGCGACGACCTTGCGGAAGGCAGTATGCGCCTTGCCGAAAAGTACGGCGGACACGAATTCGCAATGAACGCGAAAGGTATGGAACTTGCCGCGTACGAACCGCGCGGGGCTGTCGGACAGGGGCTCGGATACGCCGTTGCGAACAGGGGCGGCTGCCACCTTAACGGCGGTTACCTTGTCGTTCTGGAAGGGCTGGGGCTTTCCGTCAATCCTTATACCACGCACGGAAAAGGCGTGTTGTGCGCCATGTTCCAGGACCTTATGGAAGCGTGCAGCGCAGGCGGAAACTGTCTGTTCACGACCTATGCGTTTTTCCCGACTTTCCTTATGAGCAAGCCCAACAGCATAGTTACGCGCGTCGTCAATAAGGTGATGACCGAACTTGGTCTCGTAATCAAACTTTTGTTGCGCGTGCCGAATGCGATTGCGATGCATATGCCGTTTGAAATGCTGCCGCATACTAAGGCTATTTATTACGCGACGGGCATGAAAATGAACTTCGGAAAGTTCCTCAGAATCGGCGAAAGAGGATATAACCTTGAAAGACTTATCGACATAAAACTCGGCGTAAGCGAAAAGGACGACGATTTGCCCGAAAGACTTAAAAACGAATTGCAGATCGCAACGAATCCGAAAAGCAAAGTGCCCCTTGACAAACTTCGCGCGAAATATTACAAGGCGCGTTTCTGGGACGAACACGGTCGCCCGACCAAAAAACTTATCAAAAGGCTTGGCTTGGAGGACGTATTATGATTGAAATAAAGTTTTTCGGTACGGCAAGAGTTAAATTTCAGGTAAGATCCATCGAGGTCGAAGCAAACGACGTGAAAGAACTCATAAGCGTCGTTGCGGAAAGATTCTGCATCCGCGAAAAAGAAGTAAAACAGTTTCTGATTTACGTCAACGACGTGAATATCGCGTCGCTGAAAATGTACAAAACAAAATTGAACGACGGCGATAAGGTAATGTTTTTGTCGCCCGCATCGGGGGGATAATGCAAGGACTCGGCGGCAGAGTATTGGTCATAGGCTGCGGGGGACTCGGCGGCTACGTTGCCGAGGAGTTGGCGCGGCTTAACGTCGATTATCTTATCCTTGTCGACGGCGACTATTATACCGAAAGCAATATGAACAGACAAATCGGCGCGCTGTTTTCCACGCTCGGCAAGAACAAAGCCGAAGTGATGCTTTCCCGCGTGAGAGATATCAGCAAAACCCACGTGAAAAGCGTGCCCAACGATTTCACGAGATACAACGCTTATCTTATTGACGAGGTCGATATCGTCGTGGACTGCGTGGACAATATCGAAACGCGGTTGCTTATCGAAGAAGAGTGCGAGAAACGCAAAAAAGTGCTGATTCACGGCGCGGTCGACGGGATTATGGGACAATGTATGATCTGCTATCCCGGCGAAAGAAGGCTGTCGAAAATGTACAGAAAATCCAAGGACGTTCCGCACAAGACTTATTCCTTCGTTGTGGCGCTGGTTGCCTCGATTCAGGTCGCGCTTGTTTATTCCGTGCTGAAACACGAGGACGAAGATACGAAAGGAAAATTGTTTATGCTGGATCTTGGCGTAATGGAAACAAGGGTGGTGAAACTATGATGAAAACGGTTGCGGTGCTTGTCGCGAGCGACAGCTGTTTCAATGGCGAAAGAGAAGATAAAAGCGGCAAAGCGATTGTCGAAATTATGAAAGCGGCAAATTACAAAATCGAAAGTTATGACGTCGTTTCAGATGATTTAACTGCCATTTCTGCAAAATTGAACGAATACGTCAATCGTGAAATCAATCTTGTTCTGACAACGGGCGGCACGGGATTTTCGCCACGCGACAATATGCCCGAAGCCACGAAAGCCGTGATCGACAGGGAAGCGCCCGGGATTGCGGAAGCCATAAGATTTTCGTCGTTTGCAATCACGAAAAAGGCGATGTTGTCACGCGCAGTGTCGGGCATCAAGGATAAAACCCTTATCATAAATCTGCCGGGTTCCGAGAAAGCGGTCAGGGAAAGTATTGACGTGATATTGTCGCCTGTCGAACACGGACTCGATATTCTTTTGGGGCTTGCACATAACTGCGGCGAAAACGTAAAATGAAGTTTTTTAAGGTTCTGGACACCAAAGAAGCAAAAAAAATCGTAAAAGATAATATTGAACAGGCGGCGTTGAAAGTAACGTCGCGAAAAACGTCGGACGCGGTCGGATATACCGTTTCCGACGACGTTTTCAGTACCGAAAAATATCCGCCGTACAACCGCTCCACCGTGGACGGGTTTGCGGTTTTTTCGGGCGACGTCGCATGCGCGGGTTCGTCCGTTCCGTCGGTAATGAAAATAACGGGACGTTTGCGTATCGGCGAAAAGCCCGGCGTTTGTGTGAAAAGCGGCGACTGCGTTGCGATACCCACGGGCGGCGTTGTTCCCGACGGCGCGAACGCGGTCGTAATGATCGAGGACGTTGAAGTACTGAACGACGAAATCGCGGTGTATCGTCCCGTGAAGCCGTGGGAAAACGTCATTCGTTGCGGCGAAGAACTTGACAAAGGCTCAATCGTGATGAACAGGGGCAGCGTAATAACGCCCGTTGCGGCGGGGGCTCTTGCGGGGCTCGGAATATGGCGCGTCGACGTTTTCGACGGCATTAAAATTTCGGTAATTTCGACGGGTGACGAACTCGTTGACGTATCGAGCGACGCGTCGGACGGGAAAATCCGCGACGTCAACACGACTCTTTTGTCCGCGGCAATCAAAAAAGACGGCTTTGACCTTGTCTTTACCGCGCGCACGAAAGACGACGAAAACGAAATCAGAAACGCAGTAAGCACCGCCGTTTCAAAAAGCGACGTTGTGCTGATAAGCGGCGGCAGTTCCGTCGGCGCGAAAGACTTTACCGAAAGGGTGCTTTCCGACGGCGAAATCCTTATGCACGGGCTTGCAATGAAACCCGGGAAACCGACCATTCTTGCAAAAATCGACAAAACCCTTGTCGTGGGATTGCCCGGGAATCCGTACGCCGCATATATGGTTTACAACGAAATAATTTCAACCGTCGTGAAAGAAATCAGGGGACAAAAGGAGAAAACGCTGGATTGCTTTTCGGCGTGCAATTTTCCGTCCGTACCGGGACGTACGACGCTGCAACTCGTGAACGTCGCTTTTGACGGGACAAGGTACGTCGCGACGCCTGTGTTTTTGAAGTCCGCAAACCTCATCACCGCGATGAGCGCGAACGGTTACGTCAGAATCTCAAAGGACGAGGAGGGCATTTATAAGGACGCCCCGCTCAAAGTCATACCGCTTGAATTATGAGAAACGTTTATATTGAAAATAAAAGTCTGGACGAAACGCTGGAAACGTATTTGTCCTTTGTGAAACCTATCGGGGAAGAGGAAATCAAAACCATCGACGCCGCGGGTAGGATAACGGCGGAAGCCGTGTTTGCAAAAGTGTGCGATCCGTGCTATAACGCGTCGGCAATGGACGGAATCGCGGTGTGCTCCGAAGACACCGTCGAAGCGAGCGAACTCAACCCCGTAACCCTTAAAAAGGACGAGTTCGAATACGTCAACACGGGCGGCGTGATAAAACCGTCGTACGACAGCGTGATTATGATTGAAAACGTCGTCGCGGACGGCGAAAACGTGATAATCAACGCCTCGTCGCATCCGTGGCAGCATATACGCGCCGTCGGCGAAACCGTCGTTGCGAACGAGATGGTCATTCCGTCAAAAAGGAAAATCCGCGCCATAGATATCGGCGCGATTCTCGCGTCGGGAAACGAAACCGTTACCGTCAGAAAAAAACCGAAAGTCGCGATTATCCCCACCGGCGACGAAATGGTGGAACACGTGAAAGACGTGCGCGTCGGGAAACTTATCGAAAGCAACAGCCGCGTTTTTTGCGCGCTGATTGACGAATACGGCGGAATACCCGACAGATTCGACGTCGTGCGCGACGATGAAACCCTGATTGAAAACGCATTGAAAAACGCCGTAAAAAACCACGACGTCGTGATTATCAACGCGGGTTCTTCGGCAGGCACGAAAGATTTTACGAAAAAAATTATCGGGCATCTCGGCACGGTTGTCGCGCACGGGCTTGCAATAAAACCCGGGAAGCCGACGGTGCTTGGTATAATCGACGATAAACCCGTCATCGGCGTGCCGGGATATCCCGTTTCCGCATACACGGTAATGGATAAGGTCGTGAAACCCGTGATTGAAAAAATGACCTGCACTCCGCCGACGAAAAGGCAATACGTCACGGCAACGCTCACAAAGCGCGTCGTATCGTCGCTGAAAAGCCGCGAGTTTTTGCGAGTTGCGCTTGGGTTCATCGACGGTAAATACTTCGCAACGCCCCTTGAAAGAGGAGCCGCCGCGATTATGAGTATGGTCAAAGCCGACGGCATCGTCGATATCGACAGAAACGTCGAAGGAATCGATTCCGGCGAAGAAGTCAGGGTTGAACTTTTAAGCGACCTTGACAGCATAAAAAGAAAACTTGTGATTATCGGCAGCCACGACGTGGCAATCGATATTATCGGCGATACGATCCCAGTCGTGTCGGCGCACGTCGGAAGTATGGGCGGGATTTTTGCAATGAAAAACGGCGCGTGCCATATTGCGCCTATTCATCTTCTTGACGCGGAAACGGGGGAATACAACGTCCCGTTCGTCAAAAAATACTTCGGCGAGGGAACGATGGCGATAATCAAAGGGCTGGGGCGCACGCAAGGGCTTATGGTGCGTCGCGGCGACGACAGGATAAAATCCGTTGACGACCTTAAAGGCGGCAGGTTTTCCTTTGCAAACCGACAAAGTGGCGCGGGCACGCGACTCCTGTTCGATTATCTTCTGAAAAAAAGCGGAATAAGCAAGGACGAGGTCAACGGCTACGAAAAAGAATTCGTCACGCATCTTGCGGTTGCGTGCGCGGTGCAGAACGGCGTGTTTGACTGCGGTCTCGGCGTGGAGTCGGCGGCAAACGCAATGGGACTTGACTTTATCCCCGTCGGGCAGGAAAGTTACGACTTCCTTGTGAAAAAATCGATGCTTCAAAACGACGAAATCAAAAATTTCATAAGAGTTTTGAAAAGCGACGATTTCAGGAAAAAAACGGCTGCGCTCGGCGGCTATACGTTCGACAAAACAGGGGAAATTATTTTGGTATGAAAGACGCGTTTTCACGGACAATCGATTATATGCGTGTATCGCTGACCGACAGGTGCAACTATCGGTGCGTGTACTGCATGGACGAATGCGGCGTCGAAAAAAAGTCGCACGACGACATTCTGTCATTTGAAGACGTAATGACGATAATCAGGGCGTTTTATAACCTTGGCGGAAAGAAGGTGCGATTCACAGGGGGCGAGCCGCTTCTGAGGAAAAACGCCGCGGATTTAATTTGTTCGGTAAAAAAAGAATTGCCCGACCTTTGCATCGGATTGACGACAAACGGCGTTTATCTTCCAAAATATATTGATAAACTGTCGGATTGCATTGACGGGCTTAACGTGAGCATTGATTCGCTCAGCAACGAAATATACAATAAAATCACGCGGGGCGGCAATCTCGAATGTGCGATACAAGGAATTTCGGCGGCGAAAAACAGCGGCATTAAAAATATCAAAGTCAACGCCGTTTTAATGAAGGGCGTGAACGACGACGTGAGCGCGTTTTCGGAATTTGCAAAAAAACACGACGTAAAAGTCAGGTTCATCGAAATGATGCCGATAATGAACGAGCATGCGTTTCATAATTATTTTCTGCCGGCGGATATTTTTGTGAAAGAAAACGATATGACGTTTCTTCGCCGCGAAAACAAGGTTGACGTTTATATGACGAAAGACGGCGTCGAAATCGGCGTAATCGCCGCGCTCCAAAGCAAGTTCTGTTCGTCGTGCAATCGCATCAGGCTGACCGCCGACGGCAAGATTTTACCGTGCCTGCATCACGACGTTTTTGTCGACGTAAAGCCGTATCTTGCCGACGGGAACGTCGAAGACGCAATCCTGAAAGCGGTGGAAATCAAACCGAGAGAACACCTTATCGAAATGGGTGTGCTTCAAAAAATCAATATGTACGGAATCGGAGGGTAATATGGAACTGAGTCACGTTGACGAAAACGGCGCAAAAATGGTTGACGTCGGGGAGAAATCGGCGACAAAACGCACTGCCGTCGCGCGCGGGGAAATCAAAACGAAGCCCGAAACGATAATTCTTCTGACAAACAAAGAAACGCCGAAGGGCGACGTCCTGAACACGGCGAGAGTTGCGGGGATTATGGCGGCAAAAAACACGTCGTCGCTTATCCCGATGTGCCATAACGTCCCCCTTGACAACGTAAAAATCGAGTTTGAAATCGGGCGCGACAAAGTGGTCGTCACGGCAACCGCCGTCGCAACGTACAAAACAGGAGTCGAGATGGAAGCGCTTGTCGCGGTGAGCGTCGCAAGCCTTACGATATACGATATGCTGAAAGCCGTCGATAAAAGTATGGTGATCGGCGAGATTTGCCTTTTGAAAAAAGAAGGCGGAAAAAGCGGAATTTACGAGAGGGTGTAATATGGCAAAAGTTGTTGCGGTAAACGTAAGCGAGAAAAAAGGAACAATCAAACACGCAGTCGAAGAGGTCGAAATGAAGGAAGATTTCGGCATCGTCGGGGATTCGCACGCCGAACAAGGCAGCGTCCGACAGATAAGTCTTCTTGGCATCGAAAGCATTAACAAAATGAAAGAATACGGCATCGGGCTTTGCGTCGGAAAATTTGCCGAAAACGTGACGACGGAAGGGATTTGTTTGTACGAATTGCCCGTCGGAACAAAACTGAAAATCGGCGAAACGCTCCACGAAGTTACGCAAATCGGCAAAAAATGCCACGCCGGCGACGGGTGCGAAATCGCGAAACTCACAGGAAAATGCATTATGCCGAAAGAAGGAATATTCACGCGCGTGCTGAAAGGCGGCATCGTGCGCGCAGGCGACGAAATCGTCATTGAAAAATAAGAGATATTAAAACTTATAAAAAACAAAACAAGCGGTTTATGCCGCTTGTTTTTTTCGTTAAATATGGTTTTTTGCAAATTATCGGGAAATCGTGACCATTTTTATCGTGTTGGTATTGCCCGATTTTTCGCCCGCCGTACCTGCGGTTATTACAATCGAATCGCCCGGGCTGAGCGACGGCATATTGTTTATCGCAGCCTTTTCCGCCTCATAAAACAGAACGTCGGTGGAGTTGTAGTGCGCGCTCATGACGGGAAGAACGCCCCAGGACAAAGCAAGTTTATACCACACCGCCTTGTCGGTTGCCATGCCGATTATATCCATCGGCGCGCGGAAGCGGGAAACCATACGGACGGTCGTGCCCGAATTTGAAGTGACGACGATTGCTTTCGCGTCGATATCGATTGCCATACCGCACGTTGCGTGCGACACCGCGTCCGCCTTGTTTTTGATTTTGAAATGGCTGTCGTGGAAGCGGGAAACGTAGTCGATGTGACGTTCCGTTTCTTCAACGATATCAGACATCGTACGCACCGTTTCGACGGGGTACTTGCCCGCCGCCGATTCGCCCGACAGCATAACCGCGCTCGTGCCGTCGTAAACGGCGTTTGCAACGTCCGAAATTTCCGCGCGGGTGGGGCGGGGGTTCTGGATCATGGATTCCAGCATTTCGGTTGCGGTGATAACACGCTTTCCGAGAAGGCGGCATTTCGTGATGAGATATTTCTGGACGGCGGGTACTTCGGCAAACGGGATTTCCACGCCCAGATCCCCGCGGCCGATCATAATGCCTTCGCACTCCGAACAAATATCCTCGATATTTTCAATGCCGCTGCGGTTTTCGATTTTTGCGATTATATCGATGTTTTCGCCGCCGTTTTCTTTCAGAAAGGTTTTAAGGTCGACAAGGTCCTGCTTGCACGACACGAACGACGCCGCAATAAAACTCACGCCGTTTTTTATGCCGAAAAGAAGGTCGGCTTTGTCCTGCTCGCCAAGGTAAACCTGGCGGAGCGTTTTCCCCGGGAAGGACATACTTTTGCGGTTTGAAAGTTCGCCGCCGATAATGGTTCTGCACTTGATTTCCGTGCCGTCGATTTTGGCGACTTCAAAGGACACAAGCCCGTTGTTGACAAGGATTTTGTCGCCGACGGACAAATCGGACGGCAAACCTTTGTAACTCACCGACACGATATTTTCGTTGCCTTGAACGTCGCGCGCCGTGAACGTGAAGTCCGCGCCGTCGGGAATAAACACCTTGCCGTTTTCAAAGGTTTTTATGCGGTATTCGGGACCTTTCGTGTCAAGCATAATCGCGATGGGCAGGTTAAGTTCCTCACGTACCTTTTTAATCATTTCGATTGTTTTTTTGTGTTCGTCGTGAGTCCCGTGCGAAAAGTTGAGCCTTGCGACGTTCAACCCCGTTTTGCACATTGCGCGAAAGACGTCTTCGTTGTTCGACGACGGACCTATCGTGCATACTATTTTGGTTTTTCTCATATTAAAACTCCATACGCAAATCAATGCGTAAAAATTATATTCAGTCGTAATAAATTATAGATATTTTCACGAAATCGTCAAGCGTAAAAAGAGAAGTCAAGACATTCGTATGTTTGTAGTAAAGGCTTATTTAATTTGTATTTTTATCTTAAATAAATTCCGAGGCGGACGGACAATACCGCCGCGATAAAAAGTTTCACAAGGTCGGGCACGATATACGGCACCACGCAAAGCATAAGCGCGCTTTTCACGCCGATACTGCCGACGTTTTTCCCGTAAACCGTGATAAACCATGCCGTACCGAAAACGTAACATATCGTAAGCCCCAGAATATTTGCGGCGAAAAACACGCCGATTCGCGCGAATTTGTTTTTCACGGGGATAAGTTTTGCAAGCCCCGAAATCACGACGGCGAAAGCAAAACCGAAAATATATCCGCCCGTCGCGCCCAAAAGTGCGGGCACGCCCGATTTGAACCCCGCAAAGACCGGCACCCCGACAAGCCCCAGAAGAATATAAATAAGGATTGTCAACAGTCCTTTTTTCCATCCGAGAATACCGCCGATTGCCGCAACCGCAAGCGTTTGCAACGTAAAGGGCACGTCGCCGACGGGGATTGAAATCCACGCACAAACGGTAACGACCGCAACGCCCAGCGCAACGTAGGTAAGATCCTTTGTTTTCGACGGGCGGTCGGCGTCCGAAAAAGTATTTTCGCAATTTATGGCAACGTCTTTTTTCATATCGGAAATATTTTATCGTTTCTCGGCGAAGTTGTCAATAACCGAATATAAAGTAAACTATATCCAAGTGAATATAATAACCGCAGAACGATGGTATTTATGTACTATGTTCAAGATTAATGCTAATTTTTATAAGGTGTCCCTTCCGGGCGATTGCCACCACGGTGCACACTTCGTTTTTGAAATCGCGTTATCGGAGACGATAACGCTCACTCTTATGCTTGTTTGCGCCTTTTCCCCACGGGTACACAGTATCCCGCGGGGTCCCCGATTTATGCCTCGCAATGACAAATAGTGAGTTACGTGCAAGGAAAGAAGAAGTTTATGGAATATGTTTGCAAAACGCGCGCGCATAGTGTAGAATATCAAGTGAAATAATCAAAGGACGGACTAATATGAAATACGGCAAAATCAATCACGTCGGTATCGTCGTCAAAGACTGGAACGAGGCAACCGACAGATACGGCAAACTTTTCGGCATTAAACACTGGTATGAAATCGTCACCGACGAGGGCACTTTCGACCTTAAATACCACGGCGAAAAAAAGGACTGCAAGGTCCGCATCTTCTACGGCGGAAAGGGCACGACCAAACTTGAAATCATCGAAACTCAGGGTGAAAAGAACATTTACGATTACTTTTACGAAAAGCGCGGCGAGGCGGCGCATCACCTTATGTATATGACGAAAGACCTTGACAGGACGATTAAGGAGTTTTCGGAAAACGGATACAAGGTGTTCCAGAGCGCGACGTTTTCAAGCGGCGGCGCGAAAATCCGCTACGCTTATATGGGCAAGGACGAAGACGGGCTTATTTTTGAATTCGTCGAATGCTCGTTAACCAAACATATCAAAAAAGGCGATATGCCTTTCGAGATGCAAATCGGCGCTCTTACGGGCAGCTATAAAAAAGTCAAATAAGGAGAAACTCTTATGGACATCAGAGAAATATTGAATCATTGCGACCACACTCTGCTTGCACAGACCGCAACGTGGGAAGAAATCAAGGCGATTCTGGACGACGGCATAAAATATCACGTCGCGTCGTGCTGTATTCCCCCGTCATTCGTGAAGCGCGCGAAAGAGTACGTCGGGGACAAACTCAGCATTTGCACGGTCATCGGTTTCCCCAACGGCTACAACACCGCCGACGTCAAACTCTTTGAGACGGAACAGGCTCTGAAAGAGGGCGCGGACGAAATCGATATGGTTGTCAATATCGGCGACGTGAAAGAACATAACTTTGAAAAAGTTACCGACGAAATCAGACTTCTGAAAAACGCCTGCGGCAAAAAAGTCCTGAAAGTCATCATCGAAACCTGTCTTTTGACCGACGAAGAAAAAATCGCAATGTGCAAAGCCGTTACCGACGCACACGCTGATTATATCAAAACGTCGACGGGATTTTCGAAGGCGGGCGCAACTTTTGAAGACGTGGAACTTTTCAAAAAACACGTCGGAAAAGACGTGAAAATCAAGGCGGCGGGCGGTATCGCGTCGCTTGACGACGCCGAAAAATTCCTTTCTCTCGGCGCAGACCGACTCGGCACGAGCCGTATCGTTAAAATCGCAAAAGCAAACGAAAATAAATGAGGTAAAATATGAGAAATATCCCCACACCACACAACAGTGCAAATATCGACGATTTTGCAAAAACCGTCCTTATGCCGGGCGATCCCCTTCGCGCGAAATTCATTGCGGAAAACTTTTTGGAAGACCCCGTACTCGTCAACGGCGTGCGCGGTATTAACGGATATACCGGTATGTACAACGGCAAAATCGTGTCCGTCATGGCGTCGGGCATGGGCATACCTTCGATCGGTATTTATTCGTACGAACTTTTCAATTTTTACAACGTCGAAAACATCATAAGAATCGGCAGCGCGGGCGCGATCTCCGACGAGGTCAATCTTCGCGATATCGTCATCGGACAGGGCGCTTGCACCAACAGCAATTACGCAAGTCAGTTCAATCTTCCCGGAACGTACGCGCCGATTGCAAGTTATAAACTCCTGAAACAGGCGGTCGATTTTGCACAAGACGCGGGCGTCAATTATAAGGTCGGTAATCTGTTTTCGTCGGACACCTTTTACGACGACGCGGCAAGCCTTTCCGACTGGCGTAAAATGGGTGTGCTTGCGGTTGAAATGGAAAGCGCCGCGCTTTATATGAACGCAGCGCGTGCCGGCAAGAACGCGCTGTGCATCTGCACCATTTCGGATTGTCCGTTCACGGGGGAAAGTTGCACTGCCGAAGAAAGACAGAATACTTTCACCGATATGATGGAAATCGCACTTAAAATTGCGGAAATAAATGATTAAACGTGTTTTTTTGATTGTTCTGGATAGTCTGGGCGTCGGCGAACTTCCCGACGCGTACAAGTTTCACGACGAGGGAAGCAACACTTTGCGCGCGATAAGAACGTCAAAGTTTTTTGTGGGAGATAACCTGAAAAAACTTGGAATGTTCAACATCGACGGCGTTGAAGGCGGCATCGAAAATCCGACGGGCGTTTATGCGCGGCTTTCCGAAAAATCGGCGGGCAAGGACACTACCGTCGGGCACTGGGAAATCGCGGGGCTCGTGTCGGAAAATCCGCTGCCCACGTTCCCCGACGGCTTTCCGAAAGAAGTCATCGATGAGTTTGAAAAACAGACCGGCAGAAAAACTTTGTGCAATAAGCCGTATTCCGGCACGGAAGTCATAAAAGACTTTGGCAAAGAACACGTCGACACGGGCGCGCTCATCGTCTATACGTCCGCCGACAGCGTGTTCCAGATTGCCGCGCACGAGGACGTCGTCCCCGTGAAAGAACTGTATCGTTATTGCGAAATCGCCAGGAAGATTCTGACGGGTAAATACGGCGTCGGAAGGGTAATCGCACGACCTTTCGTAGGCAGTTATCCGGACTTTGTCCGCACCGACAACCGCCACGACTTTTCCTTGACGCCCCCCGGCGACACAATGCTTGACCTTATCGAAAGAAAAGGGCTGGACACGATCGGCGTCGGAAAGATTTACGATATTTTCAACGGAAAGGGCATAAAGGAAACTTATCATATCCGCGATAACGCCGACGGCATGCGCGTTACGAAAGAACTGCAAGCAAAGGACTTCAACGGGCTTTGCTTTGTGAACCTTGTGGACTTCGATATGAAATACGGCCACAGAAACGACGTGGACGGATATGCAAAAGCCGTCGCCGAATTCGATGCGTGGCTCCCGACGTTTATAAATGATATGAAAGCCGACGACGTTTTGATGATAACGTCCGACCATGGTTGCGATCCTCTCACGCCCAGCACCGACCACAGCAGAGAATATATCTTCCTGCTTGCGACGGGCAAAACGCTGAAAGAAAACGTCAACCTCTGCACGTTGGACGGGTACAGCGACATCTCGGCAACGATACTCGACGCGTTTGGCATCGAAAACACTTTGCAGGGAAAAAGTTTCCTGAAACAAATCGAAAAACAGCAATGATTGATGGTTGCGGATTTTTAATAAAATTCCGACAGCCGCAAGACAACAGTTATCTTTTTTGAAGAAAGTACCGTTTGCTCCGCAAGCGGTATATTTTTTTCCTTTTAACACTGATTTTTAATATAAATTTTGATATATATTTTTATTAAATTACCAAAATGATATATATCCTTTGAAATACTGACATTTTTCGACGAAAAATACCTTAATTTTATTGACTGTAAAAACGATTTTTGATAAAATTTTAACAATGTCTTTTAAGGACAAATTTTTTTGGGAGAAAACTATGGCAGACCACAAAGCAACGATTATTGCGGTTGCGGGCAAAGGCGGCGTCGGAAAAACGTCGTTGTCGGCAACTATTGTAAAAACACTTGTACAAACGTATCCCGACAAAAAAATACTTGCAATCGACGCAGACCCCGCAGTCGGACTTTCGACCGCACTCGGTATCGAGGTCAAACATACCATCGACGATATAAGGAAAGACGTCATCGAAAACGTTGAACAGGGCAACAACAAGCAAGCCATCGACATTCTGAACGAGGCGCGTTTCAGAATTTACGACGCGCTTGTCGAAACGGACGGCTTCACTTTTATTGCGGTGGGACGTCCCGAAAGCGCGGGTTGTTACTGCAAAATCAACTCATATCTTAAAGACATCATCAGCATACTTTCCGAAGAATTCGATTACGTCGTCATCGACGGCGAGGCGGGTATCGAACAAATCAACCGCCGCGTTATGGAAAAAGTAACGCATCTTATTTTAATCACCGACACAAGCAAAAAAGGACGCGACGTGTGCGCGACGATCAAAAACGTTGCGGACAATCTTGTCATGTACGAAAAAATCGGCGTCATCGTCAATCGTATGAACGACGAGGCGGTTTTGCAATATCTCGATTTTGACGGCGTGCCCGTGATTGCGACGATCGGCGACGACAAAAACCTTACCAAATTTGATCTGACCGGCGAAAACGTTTTCAATCTTCCCGACGAGTCCGAAGTCGTCAGGGGCGTGAAAAAGGCGCTTTCGGCATTGAAGATCATTTAATAAACAGGAGAAAATATGAAAGACTTAAAGCATCTCATCTACTTTGAAAACCTGTTGCAGGAGGCGAACAACGAACTTGTGCAACAAGCGGTGAAAGAGGGCAAGAAAGCGATCGGTTATACTTGCTTCCATACGCCCGAAGTGCTGCTGAATCTCGGCGATTGTTTTTCGGTGAGACTTCGCGCGCCTCGTACGGGCTCCATGGATATCGCGACGTATTATCTCAGCAACTTCCTTTGCGGATACTGCAAGGCGTTGCTCGAACGCGGCATCGAGGGCGGGTACAACTTCCTTTCGGCGATACTTACCTCGGAAACTTGCAGCGAAATGAACCGCAGTATGGAACATTTCAAACTGCTGAACCTTATCCCCAACGATAAATTCTTCATCGACTTTATCGATATGCCGTTCAAAATAAGCGAAAACGCGCTTGAATTGTACGTCAGTCAGATCAAAACGAAAATGCTTCAACCCCTGCATGACGTTTACGGCGTGGATATTTCAAGGGAGTCCATTGAAAAAGCGGTGGAACTTCACAACAAAGTGTGCCGCCTTATCACTGAAATCGGCGAATTCAGAAAGGAAGAAAATCCCCGCATCACGGGATACGAATTCCACGTTTTGTCGATTGCGTCGTACTGCTGCCCGAAATATCTCATCGTCGATAAACTGGAAGAGACGCTTGAAGAACTCAAAACCAGAGAACCCGACAAAAAGAAAAAATACCGCGCGAAAATCGTCGTCGTCGGAAGTGAAATGGACGATCCCGACTTCACGAAGATTATCGAGGACAGCGGCGCTCTCGTGGTTGCCGACCGGTACTGCTTCGGAAGTCTGCCGGGACGCGAACAAATAATATTGAAAGACGACGAAGATCCCGTCGTCACCATCTGCAAACATTACCTTGAAGTTTCTCAATGCCCGAGATATATGGAACATAAAAAAGTCGAAGGTCGCCGCGAATACGTCGCGCAACTTGTCAAAGACTACCATGCCGACGGCGTTATTTACGAACAAATCAAGTTCTGCGAATATTGGGGTTACGAACGCGCGATAGCGTCGCACGTACTTGTCAAAGACTTCGATATCCCCGCAATCGCAATCGACCGTCAATACACCGCAAGCGCGTCGGGACAACTTCGTACCCGCGTTCAGGCGTTTGTGGAAAGCCTTGAAATCAAAAAGATTCAAAAAGCAAAGGAGGCGAACAAATAATGAAAAAAGAAAAGAAAAAATACGGCGGATACAGAAATCTGCACATTGAAAAGTCCGACCTTCTTCGCCACCGCGAATGGCGCGGATTCAAGGATACGATGTACGACTATTATCGCTGGCTCGTAACCTGGAAAGATATGATAAAAATGGTGCTGGGCGATCCCGTTGCCATCGTCAGAGGGCTTTGGAGATATCGCTGGATGTCTTCCTACCTTTCGATTCCCCACTTCATCGACGGATTTACCGAAGGCAGAAGGGGAGCGGCTCTTCGCGTGACGCACCTGCATTATAACACCATCGTCAAAAACGCTTCGGGACTTATTTTAAGGGAATTCGCCGCCGACGAAAGATTCCGTCCCGGCAACAAGAGAAGCAAAAAAATCGTTTGCGTGGACGAACTCGTCCCCATTCAGTTTATGGCGGGTTTCCCCAACCTTGAAGTCGTGCCCGTGCAAACGATGCCCATATTCCTTTCGAGTATGGTCGATCAGCAAATCGTGCCGCCGTACGTCGACGCCGTCGAAAACTACGGCGTACCCGCAGACGTATGTCCGCTTCCGAGCGCAGAGGCAGGCGTCGCAATCGAGGACGATTTCCCGAAGGTCGGTTGCTGCATGGTTTCCTGCAATATGCCTTGCGACGGCTCGGTCATGACAAATGCCTTCCAGGACAGACGTTTCAAGCTTCCCACACACGTTTACAACGTTCCTTTGCGCTATAACGAAGAAGGCGTACAACAATACGCCGTCAACGAAATCAAGGAAATGATTAAGTTCGTCGAGGAGCAAACGGGCGAAAAATTTGACGAAAAAGCCTTCCTTAAAGCAATGGACGTTTACAATCAGCAACTCGATTGCGACTTCCATAAGTGGGATATTCAGAAGACCGATTGCCCGCAACTTACTTATCCTTCCGCGGGACTTTATCGCACGTATTCTTATCACCTTTCGGGCGGCACGGACAAACGCTTCCTGAAAACCGATAAAAAAGTGTGGAAAATCATTGAAAAATCCTATGCGAAACGCACGAAAGTCATCAAAGAAATGCGCCATCGTACGCTTGTGTGGTCGTGCCCGGCAAACTATTATATGGGTTTTGCGGGCTGGCTTGAAAACACCTGGGGCATTTATATCGTTATGGATATGGAAACGCTCGTGTCCGCGGTCAAATTCCGCACCGACAGCATCGAACATGCCCTTGAAGACCTTGCGATGACTTATGAGCGCGCCACGATGAGAAAACATACGAAAGGCGGCTATCCGAACGTTTTGGACGAACTCTGGCGCGTCGTCGAAGAATACAAACCCGACACGGTTATTATGTACGACCAGATTTCCTGCAAGGGCATGGACGGTCTTCTCGGAATGTTTGAGGATCAGGCACGCGAAAGAAACATCAACTTCATCTGGGTTTCGCAGGACCTTATGGATTATCGTACGATTACTCGCCGCGACATGCGCGAACAGGTCAACAAATATATGACGACCGTATTGCAGGAAAAACCCATCGACGAAAGAATGCTCGAATTCGACGATTCTCTCGCGTGGTAACTGCTTTTCACTTCAACTACTATCTTAAAGGAGATTTATTATGAAATATTATGGTGGATGCGACGTAGGCTCAACCTATGCAAAATGCGTCATTCTTGACGAAAACGGAAAAATCGCGGCGGACGCAACCGTACGCAGCAAAATCAGGGCGGAAGAAAGCGCGAGAGCCGCTATGGCGGAAGCGATAAGCAAAGTGGACGGTCTTAACTCCGCGGAAGAATTGAGTTATCTCATCGGTACGGGCTACGGGCGCAACAAAGTCCCCTTCGCCGACGAAAACATTTCCGAAATATCCTGCCACGCAATGGGCGTGCACGTTACCGATCCTTCCGTTAAGGCGATTATCGATATCGGCGGGCAGGACGTCAAAGGTATCGCAGTCGATAAGGACGGCACCGTCAAAAACTTTGCAATGAACGATAAATGCGCCGCAGGTACGGGCAGATTCTACGAAGCAATGGCAAACGCCTTTGAAATGACGCTTCCCGAGTTTTCCAAACTTTCGCTTAACTCGCACAATCCCATTCCCATCACCGCACAATGCACGGTTTTTGCGGAGTCGGAAGTTATCTCGCTTGTCGGCGAGGGCAAACCTATGGCGGATATCGCGGCAGGTATCCAGCTTGCCGTTGCAAAACGCTGCTTCGTTATGGCAAAGAAAGCCGGCGCGACGGACAGCATCACTCTTACGGGCGGCTGCGCGAAAAACGACGGTCTGAAACAGGCGATCGAAAAAGTCTTGAAAATCAAGGTTGTCGAACTTAAAACCGATCCGCAACTTATGGGCGCGCTGGGCGCTGCCGAATATGCAAGACAAAAAGGACTTGCCGGCGCAACCCGCGACTGATTTTTGGAGGTCTTACTATGGAATGGTGGGCAATCTTACTTATTGTTCTTGCAGCGCTTATCGTCGGTTTCTTCGTATTGACATTTATCGTATATTGGTTTAATATAGATATGAAGTTCATTTATAAACTTTATTGGAAATTAAGCAAACATTACGATAACATCGAAAGGGACAGAGATTTATAATGGATTTGTTCGATAAATACATCGTAAACACAGCGGACCTTCTGGGCGGTTACCCGTCCGAAAGGTTCGCTTTTTCCAAAAACAAAATTTGGGAAACTTCCGCGCATGCCGAATTTATGACGCAAAAGGAGTCGCAGGCGGAACTCGGCGGGGGCAATACGTCGTCGCTGGGGTTTACCGTTCCGTCGTCCGACATTGACTTTGAAAACGAAACGTGGCTCATCGGGCGTGACCTTAAAAAACTTTCGGGCAACGTTCCTTTTGTCAAAATCGTTTTCGTAAAAACCAAAAACGTCGCGAGTGACGACCAGTCGCGCTACGACGCCTATAAACAACTTGAATTCGTGAAATACAACGTGAACGTCAAAGGGTTTATGGAAAGAGCGTCGTCCGTAAATATGCGCGAGGAAGTCAGGGTTTCCAAAAAAGCCGTGAAAAACGGGCTGTCGTTTGAGATTATCGGCAATACTTTCATCGACGCGTATCTGAAATACGACACCGTCGAAAAGGTCAGGGTTGTTTTTATCACCGGCGATTTTCGTGACTTCGACAAACTTCACGAGATCGCAGGAAAAATCAAGGCGGCGCAAAACGCGCTCAATCATATTTTCGACAATATCGTCGTCGATTGCAAAAACTGCAATCTCAAACCCGTTTGCGACGAGGTCGAAGGTATGCGCGAATTGCACGTGGGTATGGCGAAAAAATGACGGATTACAAAAGTTTGATCAGAAAAGCAATGCAGGCGTCCGAAAGGGCGTATTCCCCGTACTCTCACTTTAAGGTGGGGGCGGTGCTTGTCGCAAAAGACGGGCGCGAATACGAAGGCGCGAATATCGAAAACGCCTCCTTTTCCGTCACGAATTGTGCGGAACGAGTTGCGCTCGGAAAGGCGATTTTCGACGGCGCAAGAGAGTTTCGTGCGATTGTCGTCGTCGGACATAAGGACGGACAACCTTTCGATTACTGCGCTCCGTGCGGCGTTTGTCGGCAGGCTCTGACGGAATTCAACGACGGCAGCATGGAAGTCGTTTTGGCAAAATCGGAAGATGAATATAAAGTTTTGACGCTTAAAGACGTTTTACCGCTTGCTTTCACGGAGGTTAACTTATGAGAATGTACGATATTATCAAGAAAAAACGCGACGGCGGCACGCTTACGAAAGAAGAAATCGAGTTCTTCATTTCGGGTTACGTTTCGGGCGATATCCCCGATTATCAGGCGTCGGCGCTTCTTATGGCGATATACTTTCGCGGGATGAACGTCGACGAAACCACGTGTCTGACGCTTGCAATCACGAATTCGGGCGACAAGGTCGATTTGTCCGGCATCAAAGGTTTTAAGGCGGACAAACATTCGACGGGCGGCGTCGGCGACAAAACCACGCTTATCGTTGCGCCTATCGTGGCGTCGGCAGGAGTTAAGGTCGCAAAAATGAGCGGCAGGGGGCTTGGTCATACGGGCGGCACCGTCGATAAACTCGAATCTATCCCGGGATACGAAACTTCCCTTTCGCGCGAAAGATTTTTTGAAATCGTGAATACCGTCGGGTGCAGCGTCATCGGTCAGAGCGGGGAACTTGCGCCCGCGGACAAAAAACTGTACGCGCTCCGTGACGTAACGGCAACCGTCGACAAACGCCCGCTTATCGCGTCCAGCATTATGGGCAAAAAACTCGCCTCGGGCGCGGACGGCATCGTTCTGGACGTCAAAGTCGGCAGCGGCGCGTTCAATAAAACATTCGACGAAGGGCTCGCGCTTGCAAAAATTATGGTCAATATCGGCAATAAGGCGGGCAAAATCACAAGGGCGGTCATCACGAATATGGATAAACCGCTGGGCTACGCCGTCGGAAACGCCATCGAGGTCAAGGAAGCCGTCGAAATCCTGAAAGGCAACGGCGATAAGGAACTCAAAGAAATCTGTATCGAACTTGCAAGCAATATGCTGTATATCGCGGGACGCGGCAGCCTTGAAAACTGCAAAAAAATCGCAACCGCAAAACTCGAAAACGGCGACGCATTTGAAACGTTCAAGGCGATGGTTCAGGCGCACGGCGGCGATACGTCGTACGTCGACGATCCCGAAAAATTCCCCCTTGGCAAGTTTTCGCGCGACGTCAAAGCCGATAAAAGCGGCTATATCGTCAATATGGACTGCGAAAAATACGGGCTTACAAGCCTTGCTCTCGGCGCGGGGCGCAACAAAAAAGAAGACAATATCGACTTTGCGGCAGGGCTTGCCGTAAGAAAGAAAACGGGCGACTTTGTGGAAGTCGGCGACGTCCTTGCAACCCTTTATACCTCGGACGAATCGAAACTTGACGCGGCGGAAGAAATCCTGAAATCCGCTTTGTCGTTCGGCGACGTCAAACCGCCCGAAGTCCCGATTATCCTCGGCAGAGTGAAATAATATGTACAACGACCGGAAATCGGCAATCGAGTTTTTCAAAAACGATAAATTCGCGGCTTCGACCGGCGTTGAAATTCTGTCCGTCGAAACCGGTCGCGCCGTTTGCGCGCTTGAAATTTCGCAAGGTCACGTCAACTCGGACGGGTTCGTGCAGGGCGGGGCAATCTTCACGCTTGCCGATTTCGCTTTCGCAGTCGCCGCAAATCTTGGTACCGCGGACGATTGCTGCGTCGTTACCACACAAAGTAATATTAATTTCCTTTCGTCAGCCGTTTCGGGAAGGCTCGTTGCCGAGGCCGTTTGCGTACGCGACGGACACAGCGTTTCGGTTTATAGGGTTACCGTGTCCGACGAAACGAACAATCCGATTGCCTTCGCGACGTTCACCGGATATAAGGTCAAAAAATAATTATTTTCCGCATTCTTGCGGTTTTTTTGGAAGTTATGTGCATTTTCAGACTGTTTTTGAAAAAGGACGAAAAACCCGCCGAAAATTCCACCGATTCCGTCGTCCCGACGCCCGACGACATCGATGAGTTGGAATCTTTCGACGATATTTTCGACGACGACTGACTTTTATTCGCTTTCACGCATATTTTGCGCTATTTCGGCGAATATCGTTTGACAACGCCTTGTAAATTAAGTATAATTTTAGCGTTGTAAAATTTAATATCTTTTGGAGAAATCGCCTAGTTGGTCGAGGGCGCACGACTGGAAATCGTGTAACCGTGAGAAACGGTTCGAGAGTTCGAATCTCTCTTTCTCCGCCAATTTAAGTAATCTTACGAATCCGTAGGATTGCTTTTTTTATATTCGCAAAAAATGCTTGTATTTTATTGTGAATATAAAAAGCAGGGGCGCGTAGCGCGTAAGATTACTAAAATTGGCAGGAATCCCGCGGAGCAGAAGAGATGTTTGTTGCAAAGCAACAACTGACCTTTCTTTCTCCGCGAAGAGAGATTCTCTCGCACAATCATTACTTGATTGCGCGAGACGGCTATGCCGCCGAACTCTCCGTTGCACGCTCCACTATGCGAGTAAACTCGCCCGTTCCCGCTGAAAGGCGAATGCTCTCTTTCTCCGCCAAAAAAACAATTGCTTAACAATAACTAAAGTTTAAAGAAATATTTGATTATTTCGGTAAAGTTTTGTTGAAAAATACTATTTTTGCTGATATAATAATCCTATCAATATGAAAGGAAGGAAAAAATGAATAATAGTTTTAAATCTCAAATTGAAGCTGATATTGCAGAATATAAAGAAATGTATCCCAATATTTCAAACATTAAAAAAGATGAGTGGGCATTTAATTACTGGGTGTTAGATAAAATTTTTTTTGAGGATGAAGAAATTATTGAAAGTAAGATTATAGATTATAAAGATTATGGAATTGATGCATACGAGTGTTTTGAAGATACAAAAGAAGTATATCTCATCCAGAATAAATATTATTCTGAAAGTACAGCAATAACAGCGGATTATGTAGAAAACGATTTTTTATGTAGGTCTATCGGAGCTTTGGAAAACGGAACGTTTAAAAGATCGACAGAGTTGCAAAGCTTTTTTAATAAGTACAAAGATGATTCGGATTTTACCGTTTATTTACAATTATTTGTTACAAATAACATCCATAATAGTGAAGCAGATGAATACATCAAAAAGTTTAATTTAGATCATCCAAAATATATAGCCAAAATTTTTTATTTGGATGATATAGAAGAAAGATATTATAATGAAGTAAAAGAAAATAAAAAGAATTTAACTGTATCGATAAGTAGCATAAACAATGGTACCATTTTAAATATTAATAATGCTGCTTATAAACTAGCAAATGTCATTGATGCAAAATATGTTTTTACGCCAGTAGTGTCTGTATTTAAGATGTATGAGGCGGCAATAAAGGACGGATATCCAATCTTTGATAAAAACATTAGAGAATATTTGGGTAATAGAGGCGTAAATAAGAATATTTATAATACGTTAATTAATCAAGAAGATCGAAAGAATTTCTTTTATTATAATAACGGCATAACGATTATTTGTGATAAAATCGATAGCCCCATTACAAAAGCACAAACCAATTCAAATTTAAGTGTTTCGTTTAATATACATAATCCACAAATTGTAAATGGTTGTCAAACTGTTAATTCCATATATGAGGTTTTAAAAAATATCAATCCATCAGAATTGTACTCACAATTTAAGGACACTTTTGTTATGTTGAAAATTCTTCAAATAGATAGAAAAAGTGATGATCAACAGGTTTTATACCGCAATATTGTAAAATTCAACAATTCTCAAAACTCAATTGATGAAAAAACATTTGTGTCTAATAATAGTATATTTTCACGTTTGCAAACCGAGTTTGAAAATAAAGGCTTCTTGTTATTAATTAAACAAAGTGACAAGAATAAGTACACAAACAAATATAAAGTAGTAACTAAATTGATTGATTCGAATTCGGATCGAATAAGGCGATTTGGTTTACAACCTGTCAAAACTGCAAAAGATGTTTTTATTCCTTTGGAAAAATTATTACAAGTTATTTGTGCCTTTTCATCAAGCGGATATGTTGCATATGTCAAGAAAAGCAATATGCTAAAATTTAATAGCGAACAATATAATACGGCAATAAGCTTTATAAAGAAAGTGAGTTCCATTGATGCGATATTAGATTTATATTTGTTATATAAGCGAGCAGAAGAAGAGAAAAATAAAAAGCAAGACAGCAGGGCCCCTATTACATATTATTTGATTGATTGCTTTGCGAGATATGAATGCAAAGAGCGTACGGCAGAATTGATATTATCGGAATTAGCGACAAGTAGCAAGATAGAAAGAATAATTACATTATATACACTCGTTACAAAAACGTATATTAAAGTCTATTATCAGAAATTTGGAGTAGATTACAATAAAATGATTAAACAACCAATTAACTACGAAAGTTTAGATAATTTAAGAGATGTTTATGATGAATAGGTAGTATTTAAGAGTTAATTATTATGTATAGAAAAACCCGACGGAACAGTCGGGTTTTTTGCTGTCAAAAGAGAGATTACGGTAATTGTATTTAATATATAAGGCGTAAATAATTGATAATCAATAAATCGCGAGAAAGTGTGAGTTGTTTGCACGATTTTCAAAAAATGTACTTTTGTGCGATAAATCGGTTGACAAAGCGAAAGTTTGTTGATAATATGATAACAACAATTAAGAGGCGCAAAGCTTATGAGTAACCGCTCCGCAACGGATTGAAGGGGCGAGGGAAAGGAAGTTTTGCCGAAACGGGAAGTCTTATCCGGAAGATTTTGCCGTTGGGTTGCAGGGAAATACGTTGCAAACTGTCGCAAGGGAACTTGCGGAGCGCTTGATGTTAAATATTGATAGTTTTATCATTTTTGCATTTATTGTATCCGTTAGTTTCCGCTAACGGATTTTTGTTATTGAAAAATTTTCAGATAAAGGAGTAACTAAAATGAAAAAAGTAATTACTACGATTGTTTCCGTAATGCTTGTGTCTCTGTTGCTTGTCGGCGCGGTGTTCTGTTTCACCGGTTGCCAGAACAAGAAAGACGACAGCAAACTGTACGTCGGTATGGAATGCGGATATGCTCCCTTTAACTATACCCAGACGGACGCATCCAACGGCGCGGTCAAAATCTCGAACGCGGACGGCTATGCAAACGGCTATGACGTAATGATTGCGAAAAAAATCGCAGAAGCCCTTGGAAAAGAACTTGTTATCGTAAAATATAAATTCGAGGCGCTTATCCCCGCTGTCAACGCAAAATCGCTGGATATGATCATTGCGGGTATGAGCCCCACCGCCGAAAGAAAAGAAGCCATTGATTTCTCCGACGCATACTACACAAGCCAACTTGTCATCGTCGTAAGAAAGGACGGGGCATTTGCAAAAGCCACGAAACTTGCCGACTTTAACGGCGCAAAGATCGCGGCGCAAATCGGTACTTTCCACAACGACGCATTGCAAGCGCAGGCAAGTCAATACGGTATTGTGCCTCAAACTCCGATGAGCGATTTCCCCGCGCTTATCAACGCTCTTAAAACCGGTGCTATCGACGGTTACGTTGCGGAAGAACCCGGTGCAAAAGCGGACTGCGCGGCAAACGAAGAGCTTACCTATATCTCTCTCAAAAACAACGATACCGGGTTTACGGCATCTCCCGAAGACGTGCAAATCGCAATCGGCATGATCAAAAACAGCAGCATCAGAGAACAGGTCAACGCCGCTCTTGCAAAAATTTCCAACGACGAACGTATTAAGATGATGCAGGACGCAACGTATTTTGCAACCGGTAAAACCGTTCTCCCCGATCCCGTACCCGAGGAATAATACTGTAATTAAGGAAGAAAAATGAACATTTTTCAAAAAATGGCTGATATATTTGCCAAATATCACCAGATGATATTCAAGGGCATCGGTTACACGATGCTCGTATCGATAATCGGTACGATAATCGGTCTTGTCATCGGTTTGCTTATCGGCGTATTCCGCACGATGCCCACGCCGAAAAACAAGTTTCTGAGAGTTCTGAAAAAAGCTGCCGACTGGATACTTTCGGCTTACGTCGAAATATTCCGCGGCACGCCAATGATGGTTCAGGCGATGGTAATTTTCTGGGGCTTTGCGCTTATCAACAACGGCGTCACGCTGAACGTAGTCTTTGCCGGCTTGTTTATCGTTTCGATCAACACCGGCGCGTACATGGCGGAAATCGTCAGGGGCGGTATCATTTCCGTTTCCAAAGGACAGTTCGAGGGCGCGCACGCAATCGGTATGACGCACGCGCAAACGATGTTTTACGTCGTTATCCCGCAGGTTTTAAGGAATATTCTTCCGTCCGTCGCGAACGAGTTCGTCATCAATATCAAAGATACGTCGGTGCTTAACGTTATCGGTTTTACCGAACTGTATTTTGTGGCGTACACGATAAACTCCATAAACTACCAGACTTTCGCAACGTATTTGCTTGTCGCGATAATCTACTTTGTGCTGACTTTCACTATAACACGCATTTTGCGCCTTATCGAAAAGAAAATGGACGGCAAAAAGAACTATACGGTGCAGGGCTCGCAAAATATGGACGCGGACTCTATCTTGCGTGAGCAAACCGCCGCCGGAGGTAACGGCAATGACTGACGAAATCAGAAACGATAATTTGATAAACGAAACGGAATGCGAAACCCGCGCGGATAACGCCCAAAACGAGGTCGTCATCGAAATCAGACACCTTGGAAAATCTTTTGGCGATCACGAAGTCCTGAAAGACATCGACTTCACCGTGCGCCGCGGCGACGTTACCTGCATAATCGGCGCGTCGGGCAGCGGCAAATCCACGCTTCTTCGCTGCATCAACCTTTTTGAAACTCCGTCTTCGGGCGAAATACTTTTGAACGGAGAGAGCGTCGTCAACACCAAAAACCCTGCGGAATTCAGGAAAAAGGTGGGTATGGTTTTCCAGTCGTTCAACCTTTTCAAAAATATGAACGTACTGAAAAACTGCACGGTCGGCCCCAGAAAAGTCCTGAAACTTTCAAAGGAAGAATCCGAAGCCAGGGCAAGGAAGTATCTGAGACTTGTCGGTATGGAAGCGTACGTCGACGCGCGTCCCGGGCAGCTTTCGGGCGGGCAGAAACAGCGCGTCGCAATCGCAAGGGCGCTTGCAATGGAGCCCGAGGTGCTGCTCTTTGACGAGCCGACTTCCGCGCTCGATCCCGAGATGGTGGGCGAGGTTTTGTCAGTCATGAAAACTCTTGCCGAAAGCGGGCTTACGATGGTTGTCGTCACGCACGAAATGGCTTTTGCAAGGGACGTTGCGACCAATGTCGTGTTTATGGATCAGGGCGTCATCGTCGAAGAAGGCGCACCGAAAGACATCTTCACAAACCCGAAAGAAGAGCGCACGAAGGAGTTTTTGTCCAGACTTCTTGGCGAGAACAAATAATTTTTCAAAAAACGACGTCGGACGCCTAAGGTTTGCCTTGGGCGTCTTTTTGTTGCGAAATTTGTCGATTATGCCAAAAACGGGTGTTCTTGCAACCGGATTATCGCATAAACTTGCGGTTTTCATTATTTGAGCAAAAAAACACGACACGCGTATAATTATATTTAAATTATAAATCCTTAATAATAATTTTGATTAAGTCTTGACATTGTTTTTTGAAATAAGCTATAATCAAATTGACAAACGGTTGAGGTTATTTTCTTTGACCGTTTCGCTATGTATAAGGATGGTTAAGCAGACTAAACTGCTAAATTATAAACCTAAAGGAGAAGAATATGAAGAAAAAAGTATTACTCGTAACGCTTCTTGTTGTGGCTATCGTTGCAAGTTGCTTCGCGTTCACCGCGTGCGACAAAGACAAAGGCGACGGCGACAAAGGTGTAAAAGTTGCGATGATTACCGACTACGGCGATATCACCGACCAGTCTTTCAACCAGACCACTTACGAAGCATGCAAGGCTTACTGTGGTGCTAACAACATTAAGTTCAAGTATTATAAGCCTACGGATGATAGCGACGAAGCGCGTATTGCATCTGTAAATATTGCAATCGGAGAAGGATACTCTGTTATCGTAATGCCCGGCTATGCATTTAAAGGAACCATAGTAGCAGTTGCTGAGGAAAACCCGGAAATTAAATTTGTTGCTTTGGACGTTGCAAGAGGCGATTTGCTTGAAGCAAAGTATGGTAAAGAATATGATTGGAATCCCGATAATCCGAAGTGGACTTATCAGCTTCCTTCGAATGTAACGAGCTTCGTATATCAAGAAGAAATCTCCGGCTTTATGGCAGGTTATGCTGCTGTTAAAGAAGGCTATAAGAAACTCGGCTTCCTTGGCGGTATGGCTGTTCCTGCGGTTATCCGTTTCGGTTACGGTTTCGTACAAGGCGCAAATACTGCTGCTGTTGAAATGAATATCGCAAACGAAGTTTCCGTAAACTATGTATATGGTGGACTGTTCAAGGGCGATGCCGCTATTACTGCTGTTATGGACACCTGGTATTCCGAAAAAGACGTTGAAGTCGTATTCGCATGCGGCGGCGGTATTTATACTTCTGCTTGCGAAGCGGCGACGAAAGCAGGCGTCAACGGCAAAGTTATCGGCGTTGACACCGACCAGAGCTATATCATTAACGGCAAATACGGCGCAGGCTTGTGCATTACCTCTGCAATGAAAGGTCTTGCTCCTACCGTCGACACCATTCTTAAAGATATTTTTGCAGGCAAATGGGAAAACTATGCAGGCAAAATCAACAAGATGGGCTTGGTATCCGGTACCGACGCTTCCTTGAACTACGTACAACTTCCGACGGCAACCTGGTCGATGACCAAATTCACGAAAGCAGATTATGCAACGCTTGTCAGCAAAATCTTTGACGGAACCATCACGATTTCCGACGCAATCGACAAAATGCCTACGACCACGATTACCGTAACTACGCAGGCTAACATTCACTAATCGAAAACCAAAAAGAAAGGAAGGCTCTGCCTTCCTTTTTTTATGCGGTGAAAAAACTAAACTTATATAAATTTCTTGAAAACACAGCCGATATATAGTATAATAAAAATATCAATTTTGAGGTTATATCGATATGGCAGAAAACTATGTAAAAAATGACGCATCCGAAGACTTCGTCATTGAGATGCGCCATATCACGAAAGAATTCCCCGGAATTATCGCAAACGACGATATTACGTTGCAACTAAAACGCGGGGAAATTCACGCCCTTCTCGGGGAAAACGGCGCCGGAAAATCCACGCTAATGTCGGTGTTGTTCGGCTTGTATCAGCCCGAAAAAGGAGAAATTCTGAAAAACGGACAAGTCGTCAAAATCAATAACCCCAACGACGCAACCGCGCTTGGCATAGGTATGGTGCATCAGCACTTCAAACTTGTGGAAGTGTTCAGCGTACTTGACAACATTATCCTTGGGGCGGAACCTAATAAGGCGGGCTTTCTGACAAAAAAAGAGGCGCGCGAAAAGGTTGTCGCGCTTTCCGAAAAGCATGGTCTTATGGTTGATCCCGACGCGATAATCGAAGATATCACAGTCGGTATGCAACAGCGCGTCGAAATTTTGAAAATGCTGTACCGCGACAACGAAATCCTGATTTTTGACGAGCCGACGGCTGTCCTTACCCCGCAGGAAATCGACGAACTTATGAAGATAATGAAAAACCTTGCGGCGGAAGGAAAGTCGATTTTGTTCATCACCCACAAACTTAACGAAATTATGGCGGTTGCCGACCGTTGCAGCGTATTAAGAAAAGGCAAGTACATCGGCACCGTCGAAATCAAGGACACGACAAAGGAAGAACTTTCCGAAATGATGGTCGGTCGTCAGGTGAAGTTTGAGGTCGATAAGGACGAGGCGATCCCCGGCGACGTCGTTCTGGACGTCGATAAACTGTGCGTCGAAAGCAAGATTCACAAAAAACTTGCCGTAAAGGACGTGAGTTTTCAGGTGCATGCGGGCGAAATCGTGTGTATCGCGGGCATTGACGGCAACGGTCAGACCGAACTTGTTTACGGCATAACGGGGCTTGAAAAACTTGCGCCCAACGTCAAAGAAGAGGTCGAAGAACACGTAGAAAAACCCGTATGGCAAAAACTGAAAGAAGTCGAAAAGCAGGAACGCGCGAAATTGTTCTTCACGCAGTGCGGGGAACAGCTGAAATTCTTCTTTGTCGAACTTAGCAAAAAGATTTGGAAAAAACTGAAAAAATTCGGCGAAACGGTTGCGGCGAAAGCCGTTGCTCTTTGGAACAAACTCGTTTTGCTGTTCAATAAAAACAAGGCGCAGGAACTTGACCCGAACGCCGACGTGAAAGGAAGAATCACCCTTTGCGGACAGGATATCACGAAAGCACCGATAAGAAAGCGCAGCAAAACGGGAATGAGTCATATCCCCGAAGACAGGCATAAATACGGGCTTGTGCTGGATTACACGCTGGAACAAAATATGGTGCTTCAACGCTATTGGCAAAAAGAGTTTGAAAAAGCCGGTTTCATTAAAAAGAAGGCGGTCAGGAAGTATTCCGACAAACTTATCGAACAGTACGACGTCAGAAGCGGACAAGGCTCCGTAACAATGGTCAGAAGCATGTCGGGCGGCAACCAGCAAAAGGCAATCGTCGCGCGCGAACTCGACCGCGAGCATAAACTCCTGATTGCCGTACAGCCCACACGCGGACTTGACGTAGGCGCAATCGAATATATCCACTCGCAAATCGTGAAAGACCGCGACGCGGGGGCGGGCGTACTGCTTGTTTCGCTGGAACTTGACGAAGTAATGAATCTGAGCGACCGAATCCTTGTAATGTACGAGGGCGAAATCGTGGGCGAACTCGATCCGAAGAAAACCACGGTGCAGGAACTCGGTTTGTATATGGCAGGCGCAAAGCGCGATAACTCTGAAAACAACAAGGAGGACGAACAATGAAAAACTTCGGTGAAAAAACAAAACGCTGGTTCAAGTCGTTATTCGTCCAGACCGACGGCAACGAGCCCAAAATGTTGACTTTTGTCAAAAAAGAAGGCACGCAGACGGTAATTTCGTCGATATTGTGCGCGCTTCTCGGTATTTTACTTGGTTATATCGTATTGCTTTGCATTAATGCGGAAAACGCAGGAAAAGCAATGGGGGCAATACTTAAAAACTTTGGCAACTTTTCGTCAAACCCACGACTTGAAAAGTATTATTTCGGCTCGACACTGGTGAAATCCGTGCCGCTTATTATGTGCGGACTTTCGGTAATGTTTGCATATAAGGCGGGCTTGTTTAATATCGGCGTCGGCGGACAGTACTGCATCGGCATTTGCTTTTCGCTGTATGCCGCGCTCGTGTGGCAACTTCCCTGGTACGCGTGCATAATCGTTGCCGCATTGATAGGCGCGCTTTGGGGTGCGCTTTCCGGATTATTCAAGGCGCTGTTCAACGTGAACGAAGTCATCGCCTGCATTATGACAAACTGGATAGGGCTGTATCTCACAAATATTTTGCTGAGCCATCCGAAAGCAATGAACCCTACGTTGTCGGAAACTTACAAAATAGGAAAAAAAGCAATTATTCCCGACGGCGGTCTTTCAAAACTTTTCAGCAATAACCAATACGTTACCCTTGCGATTATTTTCACGATAATTATTGCGGTTATCGTCCTTATCGTAATGAACAAAACGACTTTCGGGTACGAACTGAAAGCAACGGGCAACAATAAATTCGCGGCAAAATACGCGGGAATGAAAGACAAACGCAACATTATTTTGACCATGGCGATTTCGGGCGCGCTTGCGTCCCTCGGAGCGGCGTTTTTCTATCTCACGGGTATCGAAAACTTCAAGACGGCAAGCTCCGTTCCCGCAATGGGCTTCAACGGCATCGCCGTCGCGTTCCTTGGCGGTCTTAACCCTATCGGCATAGTTGTTGCGGGTTTATTTATCGAACATATCACGCTCGGCGGCGGATACGTCGATACGACGTACTACAACCCGCAGGTTGCCGACCTTATGATCGCAATCATTATTTATCTGTGCGCGTTCGTACTGTTCTTCAAACAATTCATGAAAAAATATCTGAATAAACTCACCGAAAAAATCGCCGGAAAAACAGGCGCACAGGCGGAAGTAGCGGCTGACTCAACCGTCACCGAAACGGCGTCCGACGCGTCCGACGGCGAAATAAACGATAATTCGGAAACCCCCGAAGAAGAGTTTAAGAAAGAGGTCGAAACGGAGGTCGAGGAAATGCCCCCGATTGTCGATGAAAAATCCGGAAAGGAGGTCGATGAGAAATGACGTTACTTGTTCAATATACTTTGATTTATGCGGCAGTTTTGACCTTGGTTGCTCTCGGCGGCATGTTCTCGGAACGCTCGGGCGTTATCAATATCGGCCTTGAAGGTATCATGGTTTTCGGCGCGATGGGCGGCGCAATGACAATGGTTTTGTTGCCCGCAACCACACCACCGGGACTTATCGTAATTCTGACTCTTATCGTCGCGGCTCTTGTCGGCATGGTTTCGTCGCTTCTTCTTGCGGTGGCGTGCATCAACTTCAAAGCCGACCAGACTCTTGCGGGCACTGCGCTGAATATGCTGGCGACGGCAACCGCAACGGTGCTTATCAAAGCGTTCAACACAAAGCGCAGCAACGGCTCCAACTTCTCGGCAATACTCGACTACATCGACGCAAGGCGCGGCTTTATCTTCAAAATCGGCAAACTCGAACTCAGCTGGTTTATCGTGATTGCGATAATTCTTCTGATTGTCTCGTGGGTTGTGCTGTATAAAACCAAATTCGGTTTGCGACTTCGTTCCTGCGGCGAGCATCCGCAGGCGGCAGACAGCGTCGGTATCAACGTTTACAAAATGAGATACGCGGGCGTTATTATTTCGGGCGCGCTCGGCGGTCTTGGCGGTCTTATTTATATCGCCGCGGCAAACAGCACCTGGCACTTCGACGTCGGCGTTGCGGGCGCGGGCTTCCTTGCGCTTGCCGTCATGATTTTCGGTCAATGGAAACCGATAAGAATCGCGCTTGCCGCATTGTTGTTCGGTTTGTTCAGGGCGTTGTCGAACGTGTATCTCGGCATCGACTGGCTTGCGAATATCGGCATCAGCGGCACGGTTTACAATATGTTGCCGTATATCGTCTCCCTTATCGTTCTGGCGTTCACGTCCAAAAAGTCGCGCGCGCCGAAAGCGGAGGGGATTCCGTACGACAAGGGTATGCGCTAAACTATGGCAAAATTATATTTCAAATTCGGGGCGATGGGCTGCTCGAAAACAGCCCAGGCCCTTATTACCAAATTCAACTATGAAGAGCGCGGCATGAAAGTGCTGCTTCTGAAACCGTCCGTGGACGTGCGCGACGGAGAGGAAATCGTCAAATCGCGAATCGGGCTTACCGCAAAAGCCGTCGTCGTGAACGATAAGGAAGACCTTTATAAGGAGTATGAGGAAAAGTACCGCGACCGCGACGTCATCATCGTGGACGAGTGCCAGTTTTTGACGCCCGAACAAGTGGACGAACTCGGACAAATCGTCATCGACTTCAACGTGCCGGTGCTGTGTTTTGGTCTTCGCACCGACTTTCTGACGCACTTGTTCCCGGGGAGTCGCAGACTTTTTGAAATTGCCGAGTCCATTACCGAGATCAAATCGGTGTGCAAATGCGGCGCGAAGGCAACCGTCAACGCGCGCCTTGACGATGACGGCAACGTCGTGTATTCGGGTGAACAGGTGTGTCTCGGCGGCAACGACAGGTACGTCGCGATGTGCAGAAAATGCTGGCTGAAAAAGAAAGCCGAACAGGAAAAAGCAAAAGAGTTATGAACAGTATCGTAATTGGTTTTACGGGCGGCACGGGCAGCGGCAAAACCACGCTCGCACAACGCCTGAACGAGGTTTTCAAAAACAACTCCGTCATAATTAAGCAGGACAGTTATTACAAGGACTTTCCCGATAAATCGTTTGAGGAGCGCGTGCAGATAAATTACGACCACCCCGATACGTTCGATATGGAACGGTTTACCGACGACGTAAGACGCCTTAAAGCGGGCGAAACCATCGAGTGTCCCGTCTATAACTACGCCGAGTACAAGCGCGATAAGGAAACCGTCACGGTGGAACCAAAAAGAATAATTATTCTGGAAGGGCTGTTCCTTTTTGAAAACCCTGCGCTCAGCAACCTTATCGACATCAAAGTGTTTGTCGACACGGACGCCGACGTAAGGATTTTAAGGCGCATTATCCGCGACGTCAAGGAAAGAGGCAGGAGCCTCGATTCCGTCGTTTTGCAGTACCTTACGACCGTCAAACCGATGCACGAAAGGTTTATCGAGCCGGAAAAGAAACACGCCGATATCATCGTGCCGGAAGGCGGATATAACGAGGTTGCTTTTGATATGATTGTGGATGCGATAAAACACAAGTTGAATTAAAAAATATGCCGCCGATTTTCGGCGGTTTTTTGTTGATATGCGCTTTTTTATCCACGCAAGTACAAAAGTATCTTGCGTGGGTTTTATAATGCGGTGTCCCTTCCGGGCGATGCGGCGCACACTGCGCTTTTGAAATCACATTATCGGGGGCGATAATGCTCACTCTTTTGCTTGTGTGCGCCTTTTCCCCACGGGTACAAAGTATCCCGTGGGGTCCCCGTATTTCCGCTCGGAATGGCAGAGTGCGTTGCACGGAGCGCATAACAAAAACCCCTCGCGGTGGCGAGGGGTTTTCAAACGGAAAATTATTGTTGATTGTAAACGTCGTAAGTGGGAACTTCGTACGTCATGCCCGAATAGGGGACTTCGTAAGTTTCGGTTGCGGTGTCGGTTGCGTCGGTTGCGGCGTCGTTAGTATCCGCAGCGGCGTCTTCGGTAACAGCCGTATCGGCGTTTTCGTCGTCGTGTTTTTTGCCGTCCGTGCCGGGATTATCAAGGCGATATTCTTTCATACGGATTGCGCCGATAAGAATCGCAAGGATAACCGTAACGCCGGAGAAGATATAGCAAGTCTGACGAATTGCGAACAAGCCGGTGATTGCGAAGAGCAGACCGTTTGCGTCAACCCAACTGTAACGCATATAGTCGATTGTACCGCGAGAGTAGTTTTGCGAATATACGCCGAGTTGCGTGGGTTTGTCGCCGACGTTGCCGTAGTAGCTGCCGTTGGTGGTGCCGACAACAGAGCCGTCCGCGTTGACGAGTTTCAGGAACAAGGGCGCGAAGCCGTATCTCCAACCCGAAGAACCGGTGTTTGAATTATCGACGGTGATGCCGTCTTCCGCAAATCCGGGGGTGCCTGCGACGTTGGGATTGCCGACCGCGTATGCGACGGAATTGAGAATGCTGTCAAGCAGGTAATATACGGGCGGGATTTCAAGAACGCCAAGGAGACTTGAAGTTTCGGTCAGGCAGTTTCCAAGCCCGATCGTCTTCAAAAGTTCGCCGACGTTGAGTCCGTTTGCGCTGCCGATATTGATGCCGCTGATCATTGCGAACAAGCCGCCTTCGCCGAGCGCGCCGGAAAGGTCAACGGGAAGGGTAACGTCCGTGCCGTCGATTTTGTCGGGGTTGTAGGTGTAGCCGTCGCCCATCATATCGAGAACCGTCCAGCCGACTTCGATCATTTCAACCTTGCAGGTTGTGGGGTTGTACCACGGATAAAGGTGCAGGTTGGGCTGCATTACGCGGGTTTCGTCGGGATTGTTCTTGGGGCCGCCTTTCTGGTCGCCTGTCGCAACGGAAGGACGCTGACCGAGAACAAGGTTCAGGACAACGGGAATCGTCATACGGCTGTCGTTTGCAAGGTCAACCCACGGGCCAACCCAGCTTTCGTAACCGGAAAGGTTCAAACTGTCGTACATATTGTACTTGCCGTCGCGGGCGACAAGCGACTTAACTTCTTCGCTGCTGTAACCCATGTCGGTGTACTTCTTGATTTTTTTCTGGAAGTATTCAACCATGGTGGCGATTTCTTCGTCGGACTTTACAGCGGGTTCCGCCATGTTTGTACGGCAGTATTCTTTGTCAAAATCCTTATAAGAAGAGTCGTTGGAACCTACGGTATCTTTCACGTAGAAACCGTATTTGCAAAGGACAAGAGCGTTTCCGTCTTTGTCGAGAACGCGTCCGGTATATGCGCCCGTGTAGTTGCCGCTGTTGTCGTGTTCGGACTGTTTGTAATAAGAGAAGTATTGGGTGTTGCCGTCTTCGTTTTCGCCGATGATGCCGTTAAGCACGCTTCTGGCGATAATTGCGTCAAGCATATCTTTATTGAGCGTCGCGCGGTTGTTTGCGGCGTCGGACTCTGCAACGTCTTCATAGAAAATCGTGCCGGAAGTAAGGTCGCCGAAAATCATGGGCAGCACGCCGTCGAGAACGAACATAAGCCCTGAGCAGAGCATCAGGCTGACAACAACCTGACATGCGGTTTGTTTTCTTATCTTTTTCGCTTTGTTTTTGACGTCTTTTTTGGAAAGTTTAAGTTCCTGCACCAAGACGACAATCGCCCATATTACCGAGAATAAAACGGCAACGATAATGCTTGCGTAGGTCAAAAGACCGTACGAGCCGCCTTTTTCAACGTTGTGCATCGACGCAAGGATTGCGAAAACCATAAACAGCGGGAAGCTGCATACGTAACATACTATTTTTGCGATTTTAAGCAATGCTTTCATCAATATTCACCTCCGTTAAGAGCGATTTCGTAAGCGTAGAGTCTTTCCTTATTGTGGAAGTAGGTCGAAAGGAAGATGCTCATCGCGAGAATGCCTGCCCAAATCGAGAAGTAACGTCTTGCGGCAAGCAAGGGGTACATTTCGGGCTGATAGGCAATGTCTGCCTGCAACTGATAGCAGTCGGCAAGGGAAATCGCGGAGTCGGCAGAAGTGCCGTTACCGATTGTCTTTCCTGTGAGAAGACCGCCTTTTGCAGCAAGCGCGCAACCGGACGTAATGCCGAAATCTTCGCAGGTGTACTTAACCCAGGCATAGTCGCTCATATCGACCGTTGTGCCGGCGGTTGTGGCAAGTGCTTTGTCGGTGTCGGACACGAAGTCGGACTGCCAGCACTTTTTAAGCAGCGGGTGGCTGTAAAACGAAAGTTCGCCAAGGACGGTGTCCAGAAGTTTTTGTACGCCTTCGACGGTAACGCCCGTAAGGTCGATCTTGCTGAGAATCTGCGTGAGAATCGCGTTCAGGTCAAGGTCGGGAGCGATTGCTTTCAAAATTGCCGAAACGTCAAGTCCGGAAACAAGACCGCCGATTATGTCGTTGAGGTTCAGAAGTCCGCCGACAAGTCCCAGTGCGGGTTGCAAACTCTTGATAATGTCGACAAGTGCAGCCGTGTTGGGGTTTTTGTTGTCGCTTTCAAGTTTCGTCTTGTAAGCAGTGTAAGCCGTCCCGAGGTCCGTCTTTGCATAAGTGTCGCCCGTGGTGTATTTCTGTCCGAGAACGATTTCCGCGTTGGTTTTGGGAGGTTGTTTCATCGTTGCATTATCGAACGCTTCGCGGGTAATCTTTGCGGTAAGAACGGGGGTGCCGTCATCGTTGACTTCGCCGGAGTCGGTGTACGTGGTAACGTATACTACTTCGTCCGCCAGCGCGCCGACTTTGAAAGCGTTTTTGCCGGTTGATTTGTAAACCTCTTTGGACGTGAAGTTAAGGTTGCCGAAGAGATATTGTACGGGCAACGCAAGACCTGTGGTTTCGCCGCCTTTACCGTTGTTGTAGCCGTAAAGAAGTTGCGAAACGACGTTGCCGATATCGCCGCTTGAAAGGTCGGCGCCGTTTTCTTTAAGCAGGGAGTTGACAAGGTCAAGCAGTTGTTGCGCTTTCAGACTGTCAAGGAGCTTATTGATTGCAGGGTTCATCCCGAGATACTCAAACAGCGTGCCGAGCACCGCGTTAAGACGCGAATCGGTCAGACGATAATTGTCTTCTTCGATACGAAGGGTTGAATAATTCGTCATTTTGCCGGTGCGGGTGTCCAGAATTTCGGTAATATCGTTGGTGTAGTTGTACCAGGCGTCGCTTGCGTATGCGGACGCGTTGGTCGCGCTTTCTTCGATTTCGCTTACCATTTTCTTGTAAGCGTCGGCGATTGCGAGCTGCTCGTAATATATCGTGCCGGGCTGCTTGCAGAATGGTTCGCCCGCCGATTTCATCGTAACGTATGCGCCGTCATTATTTATGACATAGCAGCCTGCGTTGAACGCTTCGGCGTAGTCGGCAACGGTATACTTAGTGGGACGATAAACCGTCAGTTTTGCGTATTCGTTGTATTTGATGAGAAGTTCCAGAACGTTTTCGACGCCGAAGATATAGCCGTCGTACAACAATCCGTTGGGGTTGTATGCGTACGGGCTTTGCGCTTTCAGACTGTCGAACAAGCCGTCGATGTTGTCCCCGGTGACCTTAATCATTTCACCGTCAAGCCCGCCGACCTGATAATACGCGACCGCCGTATTGAGTTGCGTGCGTTCACGATACATTTTGGGATAATATTCCGAAAGACCGTAAGTCCTTATCACGTTGTCGACGCGTTCGTTCAGCTTATAGGCATATCCCGACTCGCGTTTGTTTGCGGAAATGGCGTTGAACCACTGTTTTTGTAATGAGTAGTTTTCAACCTTAACGCCTTTGTCGGAGTATTCCGTCCTGATCTTGTCAAGTTCCTTTTCGTTGCGAATGTCAAGTCCCGCAATCGGGGCGAGCATGAGCGCAACCGCAAGAATGACGAGTATAATTGTGCGGACAGCCTGTTGTTTTTTCAATACAAGGTAAAGCCCGATTTGAAGCAGTGTGAAACCTGCCCACAAAACGAGCGCCGCCGTAATGCCGTTTTTCGCCGTTTCGGAAAACGCGCCTTCGTTGAAGAAGATCATGCTGTCCTTTGCGACAAACAACATAAGAAGCGGGAAACCGAGTAAATAGAAAATTACTTTCAGAACTTTTGCACAAGTCAACTTTTGCATTTTGTTCATAATTTTCCGTTCTCCTTAATCTAGAATTGCAAAATTATTGCTACTACTTGATATTATATACTACGCGTGCGAGCGTGTCAAACGTATTCTATTCAATTTAATCTATACTTATCCATAAAAAGGTGTCTGAAATCCCGTGTAAACAACGCACGACAGGGCAAAAATTTTACAAATCGGACGATTTATAAGGTTTTCGTCAAAATTCGCGGCAGTCGGGTTTCTGCCGACGAAAGAACGTTCGTTCCCGCAAAAATCGTATAAATTATTTTTACGTCGTGGAGTTTAGACGAACGTAAAAAGGGCGGAACAAAAAAATCAAATTTATTTTTTCGCGCCGGAATTTCCGAAAAACAACCGCACGGGGAAAGAGTCGATTTTTCAAAAGCGTGCGACTTTGAACGACTAAAAATAACAAAGTCGTAACAAACGACAGTAATAAGTGTCATATCGACACTAAACAATTTTATTTTAATTCCGAATAACCCCCCTAAATCGTTTGGCGAAAACAAAATAATATGATAAAATATCAATAGAATTTTGGAGGTTACCAATGACACCTGCTTTTGATACCGTATTTTCCGAAGACGAAATCCCTGCATATCCCCTTGCCATAATCGCTTTACCCGGCGCGGAAGAATTCGCCGAAAAAGTCGATAAATACCTTGTTGACTGGTATGGCAGAGAATGTGCAAAGAAAACCCCCGCATCTTTTATCGTTCCCACCAACTTCCCGCGTTTTACGTCGGGCGACGGCAAGGCAATGATTCTTGACAGCGTTCGCGGCAAAGACCTGTACGTCGTTATCGACACCGGTAACCACGGCGTGCAATACAAAATGTTCGGACAAATGCAGTGTATGAGTCCCGACGACCATTTCCAAAATCTGAAACGACTTATTTCGGCGGTCGGCGGTAAAGCGTCGCGCATCACCGTCGTTATGCCGCTTCTTTACGGCGGACGTCAGCACAGAAGAAACGCAAGGGAATCTCTCGATTGCGCCATTATGCTGAGAGAACTGGAAGTAATGGGCGTTAAAGACCTTATCACCTTCGACGCTCACGATCCCCGCGTGCAGAACGCCGTCCCCCTTATGGGATTTGACAACTTCTTCCCGTGTTATCAGATTCTGAAAGCGGTCGTAAGGAAATATCCCGACATCGTTTTCGACAAAAAACACACGATGATTATCTCCCCCGACGAAGGCGCGATGAGCCGTAATATTTATTACGCTTCGGTTCTGGGGCTGGATCTCGGTATGTTTTACAAACGTCGCGACTTCTCTGTCGTCATCAACGGCAGAAACCCCATCGTCGCGCACGAATACATCGGCAATCCCGTTGCGGGCAAGGACATTCTCGTCGCAGACGACATTATCGCAACCGGCGACAGCATGCTGCACCTTGCCAAAGACCTGAAAGACAAGGGCGCAAGACGCATTATCCTCGTCCCCACCTTCGCAATGTTCACGGAAGGCACGGAAAGGTTCGACAAAGCCTATGCGGAAGGTATTTTCGACGGCGTTATCTCCACAAACCTTTCGTACACCTTGCCCGAACTTTCGGAAAGAGAATGGTTTTCAAAGGCGGAATTGTCCAAATATATGGCGTATATCATTTCGGCGTGCAACCACAACGCGTCGGTATCGGGGCTTCTCGATCCGCATGAGAAAATCCACGATTTGCTGCGTAGGCACAACGAAAGTCTTAACAAATCTAATAAGTAATTTTATATAAGGAGTTTATTGTGAAAGTTCATTGGTTGGGGCATTCCTGCTTCAAACTCGAAGAGAGCACAGGTACGTCAATCATCACCGACCCGTACCACCCGTACGTCGGTTTCTCGATGCCCGAAGTTTCTTGCGACGCAGTGACGCTCAGTCATAATCACGAGGATCACAACTTCATCGAAGGAATCAAGGGCAACCCCGTTATTATCAATAAACAAGGTCTGTTTGAGGTCAAAGGCGTTCACATCAGAAGCCTCCTGACCGACCACGACAAGGAAGGCGGCAAACTTCGCGGACAAAATCTTGTGTTCCAGTATCGCCTTGACGGCGTCGAAGTGTGCCATCTCGGCGACATCGGCGAAGAATGCAACGCAATGCTTGCGGAAGCACTCGTCCCCACAAACGTCCTTCTTATCCCCGTCGGGGGAAACTATACCATCAATGCGGAGGAAGCGAAAGAATACGTCGATAAACTTATGCCCGACGTCGTTATCCCCATGCATTTCAAAACCGAAGATTGCAGCCTTGACATCGACGGTCTTGACGATTTTCTCGATTTGTTTGATAAAGACGAAATCGTGTATCTCGACAGCGATACGGTTGAATTCGACCGCTTCGACTTCGACGGCGAAAGCACGAAAGTCTACGTTTTCAAAAGTCAGCAATAACGCACACTTTAACGTATAAAGCACATTTTATCGTATAAAACGCTTCGTAATCGGCATATACTTATTATGCAGCGTTTTGTGTTGCGTTTTTATATTCAAAATTTCAAAAATTCGGAGTATTTATGGATTTTTCACGCGAACAGTTGCAGGACAAAAACCTGTTTGAATTGCGCGAAATCGCGCGCGAAAACAGGGTGCAGTCCCCGACAAAATTAAACAAGGAAGAACTTATTTCACAAATTGTCGAAGCGTCTTCTCAAAGGGTAAAAGGGCTTAAAATCCGCCCGGTTTCACGCCCGTCGAAACTTGTCGACGCCCCGAGAAGGAACGCGCAGAACGACGTCCCCGAAAAAGCGGCGGAATCGATAAACGAGATTATGGCTGTCGATGAAACCTGCGAAGAAAGGGAAGGTATCCTGGAAATTCACCCCGACGGCTATGGCTTTATCCGCGTCAGAAACTGCGAACACAGCGAAAAGGACGTTTACGTTTCCGCAATCAAAATCAGGAAAGCGGGACTTCGTCAGGGGGATATGATCAAGGGCATCGTGAAGGTCGCTTACGACAATAAGCCCGCCGCGCTTTTAATCATCAATACCGTCAACGGCGTGCCCGCGGAAGAACTCAGAAAACGCCCGCGCTTTGACGACCTTGTCCCCATTTATCCCGACGAGCGTCTGAAACTTGAAAACGCGCGCAGCAAAAACGACTTCGCAATCCGCGAAATCGACCTTATCGCGCCAATCGGAAAAGGGCAGCGCGGTATGATCGTTTCTCCTCCGAAAGCGGGCAAAACAACCCTGCTTAAAAAAATCGCGAACAGCATTTCGGAAAATTATCCCGACGTAACCCTTATGGTATTGCTCATCGACGAGCGTCCCGAAGAAGTTACCGATATGCAAAGAAGCATTAAAGGCGAGGTCGTTTACAGCACTTTCGACGAAATGCCGGAACACCATACGAAAGCGGCGGAACTGTTGCTTTCCCGCGCGAAACGACTTGTCGAAAACGGCAAAGACGTCGTGATTCTGATGGACAGCTTAACCCGCCTTGCGCGCGCATATAACCTTACGATTCCCCCGACGGGCAGGACGCTTTCCGGCGGTATCGATCCCGGCGCGTTGCACAGCCCGAAATCGTTTTTCGGAAGCGCGAGAAATATCGAAAACGGCGGAAGCCTTACCATTATCGCAACCGCTCTCGTCGACACCGGAAGCCGTATGGACGACGTCATTTACGAGGAGTTCAAGGGCACGGGCAATATGGAAATCCACCTTGACAGAAAACTGTCCGAAAAGAGGATTTTCCCCGCAATCGATTTAAACCGCAGCGGCACGAGAAGAGAAGACTTGTTGTTGTCGCAGGACGAGCTGGAAGGCGTGTGGACAATGCGTAAAATTTTGTCGTCGGGCGATACGGAATCGGCGGCTGAAAATCTGTTGCAAATGCTTGTCAAAACTTCGTCCAACGCGGAGTTTATCGAGCAACTTAAACTGCAAATGCGCCTTATCGACAAGGAAGGATATACTTTCCGCGGAACCGGCTTAAAATAAACTTTATTGATGAAAAACGCCGCGTAAAACGGCGTTTTTGACATTGTTTCAAACGATTATGGACAAAAGAACACAGCAAAACAAAGACTTTTTCAACAGTCTTGCAAATGACTGGGACGCAAGGCAAAAACTGTCCGATGACGATGTTTTCAACCTTGTAAAACTTGCGAATATCAACCCCGGCGACAAGGTTCTGGACGTTGCTTGCGGCACGGGAATTATCGACAAACACCTGTTGAAACTCGGCGCGAAAAACGTTGTCGCAATCGACATTTCGGAAAATATGATTGCCATTGCAAAGTCCAAGAACAGCGACGAAAATTTGCGATACGAAATTGCCGATTTTTACGACTTTTCGGAAGGCGATTTCGACAAAATCGTGATTTACAACGCTTATCCGCATTTCACGGACACGCAAGCGTTTTTGACGGCGATAAACAAGAACCTTAAAAATGGCGGCGAGTTTTCGATAATCCACAGCGATCCGCCAAGCGTTATCAACGCGCGCCATTCGGGCGGAGCGAAAATCGTGTCGAAAGACCTTGAATCGGCAGACGAAGAAGCGAACATTTTCAAAGAATTTTTCGATATCGTACAAACCGTCGACGACGGGGAAAAGTACCTGATACGCGGCAAAAAAAGATAATGAAAAACGACGAAAAACGAGGCGAAAAACCTCGTTTTTTATTTGCTTTTCTCCACGCAAGTACAAGAATCTTGCGTGGGTTTTATGACAAGGATTCCCTTATCGCTTTTATAAGGTGCTACTCGTAAAAGCCGAGAGAGACCATAAGTCCTTCGTTGACCTTTCTCATTACGCCGCCGGACAAATCGCCGATTTTGTCTTTTAATCTGGTTTTGTCAAGGGTTCTTAGCTGTTCAAGCAAAATTACGCTGTCTTTCGGCAGCCCGAACTCGCTTTGCGGAATATCGACGTGAGTCGGCAGTTTGGTTTTGTTGAGTCTGCTGGTTATTGCCGCGGCGATAATCGTCGGGGAATACTTGTTTCCGACGTCGTTTTGCACGATAAGTACGGGACGCACGCCCCCTTGTTCGCTCCCCACGACGGGGCTTAAATCGGCGTAATAAATCTCACCGCGTTTTATCATATCGACACCTCCGAATACCTACAATTATGTACACGATGATTTTGCCCAAGGGAAACTTCTTTAATACACCCGTCAAAAGCATATTATGAAAAATCGGCGCGCCGCGTGAAGTAAATCGCCGCATATGAACGCATATAATAGGGGAAAGGCGGTGTTTTATGAAAATCGGAATCGTGGGATACGGAAATCTCGGGCGCGCGGCGGAAATCAACGCAAAAAATCTCGGATACGAAATAACGGGGATATTTTCAAGGCGGAACGTAACGTCACCATTTAAAACGAAAGTCTTTGACTTCAAAAATTTCGGAAGTTTCGATACGGAAACGGACATTATGCTTTTGTGCGGCGGAAGCAAAACTAATCTCAGGGAACAAAGCCGAATCGTCGCGAAAAGGTTTAATACGGCGGACACGTTCGATACCCACGCGGAAATCGCGGAACACATCAAAGAACTTGACGATATTCAGCAAAAAAGGCGCGGCGTGTCGATAACGGCTGCGGGGTGGGATCCGGGAATTTTCAGCGTTGCGAGAGTCGCGTTTTGCGCGTTCCTTTTTGAAGAGCCGTATACGATCTGGGGCAGGGGCGCGTCCCAGGGACACGGGGAAGCGGTCAGGAGCATAAGCGGCGTGAAAAACGCGGTGCAATACACCGTGCCGAAAGAAAAAGTCGTCGATATGATATTGTCGGGCGAGAAACCCTTGAACACGCCCGAAAGCCTGCACACGCGCGAAGTTTACGTCGTAAAGGAAAACGGCGCGGACGAAAAAGAAATCGAAAACAAAATCAAAAATACGGAATACTATTTCAAGGGCTACGAAACGAGCGTGCGGTTTATCGACGAAAACGAGTTTGAAAAAAACCATAAAAGCCTTGCCCACGGCGGCAGAGTCGCGGCGACGTCTAGCGGGGCAAAACTCGATTTTTCGATTGCGCTGCAAAGTAACCCCGATTTTACGGCAAAGATATTGTTGACTTATGCCCGCGCCGCGGTTAAAATGAACGAAGACGGCGTTATCGGCGCACTGTCCGTTCTGGACGTTCCGCCGAAATACCTTTGCCACGACGATGATTTTTTAAGGTTTTTGTAATGATTGACGAGTTGAAAAATATCGAATACGTCCTTTTCGACCTTGACGGCACGGTGTCGGACAGTTCGGAAGGAATAACGAAAAGCGCGGACAAAGCGCTTAAATCGGAAGGGATTAACGTTCCTTTTGAAACGCTGACGAGTTTTATCGGTCCTGCGCTTCGCGTGAGTTTCGGCCGCTACACCGACGACGTGGAAAAACGCGACAGAATGCTGGACGTTTATCGCGAAAGATACAGCGAAAAGGGCTGGTGCGAAAACAAGATTTATCCCGGCATGGCGGAACTTTTACGCGATCTTCAAAAAAGCGGGAAACACGTCGTGCTTGCAAGCGCGAAACCCGAGTATTTTTGCAGAAAAATCATAAAATATTTCGGCGTGGAGCAATATTTCGATTTTATCGGCGGCAGCGATATGGAAGGAAAGCGCGACGACAAAACCGTGCTTTTAACGTACGTCCTTGACAACATCGGAAACCCCCGGTCGGACAAAATCGTGATGATCGGCGACAGAAAATTCGACGTCGAGTGCGCGCATAATCACGGCATTAAGTGCATCGGCGCAAAGTACGGATTTTCGGAAGGGGACGAGCTTAAAAACGCGGGCGCGGACCTCATTGCCGACACCATCGAAGATTTAAGAAAAATGCTGTTATAAAAAAAATTCCGCTTGAACACAGGCGGATTTTTCGTTATTTTTTAAGTGTTTATATAATAATGTCTTTTTGTATAAAAATACAACATAATTTTTCTTTTTACAAAAAGTCGAATATTTTTCGCTTGAAAAACCGAAAGTCTTATGTTATAGTATTTTTATAACTATTTGAAAAAAGGGGGCTATTGTATGAGAATAGCAATCGGATGTGACCACGGCGGATTTATTTTGAAGGCTGCGGTCGTTGACAAACTCAAAGAACTCGGACACGAAGTCGTCGACTTCGGCACAAACTCGGACGCATCGGTCGATTACCCCATTTACGGAGAAGCAGTGGCAAACGCCGTCGCAAGCAAAGATTGCGACCTTGGCGTGTTGCTTTGCGGCACGGGCATCGGTATTTCGATTGCCGCAAACAAGGTCAAAGGTATCCGCGCGGCAGTCGTTGACAACCTTTTCTGCGCGCAAGCCTGCAAGGAGCACAACAACGCCAACATTATCGCAATGGGCGGCAGGGTAGTACGTCCCGAACTTGCGGTGCAAATCGTGGAACTTTGGCTGAAAACCGAATATGCGGGCGGACGTCATCAAAGACGCCTTGACGAAATTGCCGCAATCGAGGACAAGAACTTCAAATAATAATTACACGAGGAATTTTAATGATTCAGGAAGTAATAACAAATATCACGAGCGCCGAAAATCAGGCAGAAGAAATCGTCCGTGACGCAACGGCCCGCGCAAAGGAAATCAGGCTGAAAGCCGAGTCCGAAGCCGACGTTATTCTGAAACAGGCTGCAAAAGACAGCAAGGACGCAACCCGTCTTCGTCAGAACAACGCGGAAGTCGCGGCACAAAGAAAAACCGAAATGATCGCAAGGGAAGGCAACAAGGAAATCTCGGACTTTATCTCAAAATGCGTCGTGAACGAAGACGCCGCGGTCGAAACCGTAAAAGAAAAACTTTTCACAAAATATGGCAATCGTTGATATGAAAAAACTTACCCTTGTCGCTTACGGCAAGGATAAGCACGCGCTTTTGAAAACGCTTGAAAAAACGGGCGTCGTCGAAGTGCAGCGGTCGGAACTTATCGAAAACACTTTTAATAAGGAAAACCTTGACAGGCGTGACGAAATCACGTCTGCTACGTTGCGCCTTCAATTCGTTTTCGACTTTCTGAAAACCGAAAGCCGCACCGCGGTACTTATTAAAAAATCGGAAGCCAAGGCGGAAAAACATAAAACGCCGGTCGCGCCCGAAGACGTCCTGAACGTAACTCCCAAAAAGAAAAAATTCATAAATCCGACGCCCAGAATCGGCTTTGAAAAGTTTTATGAAATCGAAGGGCGGGAAGACGAAATCATGTCGAAAGTTTCCCGTCTGGAAGAAATCAGCCGTCGTTACGCCGATATCAAGGCGGAAACGAACAAACTTCGCGCGACAATCGACGGGCTGTCGGTTTATTCCGACGTCGCCGTCAGAATGTCGGCGTTTTGCGATACCGCGCATACGTCGGTCGTTCTCGGCGTTATAGATTCTTCAAAAACTTCCGTCCTTGAAAAAATCAGGAGCGAATATCCCGTATATATCGAAACTATGGGAGGCGGAAAAATGCTGCCCGTTGCGGTCGTCGCGCTGAAATCCGACGCCGACAAGGTTTTTGAAGCCCTAAACGAAGCGGACTTTGTGAAAACGTCGTATAACTTCGACGTTACCGCAAGCGAGAAAATCGCGGAACTCGAACAGGACGTAAAAACGCTCAACAGGGAAAAGCAAAGCCTCCTCGAAGAATCTTTGTCTTTTGAAGACGATATTCCCGACTTCAAACAACTTTACGATTATTACACCGTCGAAAACGCGCGACTCGTTGCGTCCGACGGGCTTGCTCTTACGAAAACTTCGTTCGTCCTTGAAGGCTGGTTCCCGAAAGACGAGGAAGAAAAGGTCGTAGGCGCAATTAAAAACACCACCGACGCGGTCGTTATCGAAACGCGTGATCCCGTTGCCGGCGACAGCGTGCCGACTCTTACCAAAAACAACAAAATCGTCGCGCCGTACGAAAACATTACGAATATGTACTCGCCCCCGTCGTATCGGGACGTCGATCCGAATCCCGTCGTCGCGTTTTTCTATTTCATTATTTTCGGAATTATGATGGGCGACGCCGTGTACGGACTTATCCTTATGCTGGGCGGTTTTTTGGGATATTTTTTGTTGAAACCCCCTCCCGGAAAAGGCAGAATACTTCTGATTATCGGAATGGGCGGCTTATCGACGTTCATCTGGGGCGTGGTCTTCGGCGGCTGGCTTGCGTTTGACGTATCGGGTACGTTTTTGGAAAAACTTATCTGGTTCAAGCCCATTGACGAAACAAACCCGAACACCGCGCTTTATATGCTGGGATTAAGCCTTGCGGTCGGCGTGGTGCAAATCAACGTCAGCCTTGCGATGAAAGGATATCTCCTTGTAAAACGCGACAAAGACGTTATCGGCTTGTTCAACGAGGTCATAAGCTGGTTTTCGATACTCATCGGCATTATCCTGCTTGCGCTTAACATGCTGCTGAAACTTGCCGACGGGTTCAAAATCGCGGGTATCGTGTTTATGGTGGTCGGCGTACTGCTGATGCTCGTTCTCGGCGGGCGCGGCAAAAAGGGCATCAAAAAGATATTCGGCGGGTTTTCGCAACTTTACGGCGGCGTAAACTTTTTCAGCGATATATTGTCGTACAGCCGTTTGTTCGGCTTGGGACTTTCGACGGCGGTCATCGGAATGGTCGTCAACGAAATCTGCAAAGTTATCATCAATATACTGACGTTCAACGGCATATCCGTGCTTGGCGTTATCGTGGCGATTCCTATTTTTGCGGTCGGACACGTCTTTAATATCGCAATCAACACGCTTGGCACTTATATCCACGACGCAAGACTTCAATTTATTGAATTCTTCGGAAGATTTTTCGAGGGCGGCGGACACGTTTTCAAACCCCTCGGCTCAAATACAAAATACAACTATATAGAAAAGTAGGAGGGTACTTTTTATGTCATTAGGTTTAGTTTTTGCAATGCTCGGCGCAGCGCTCGCGGCAGGACTTTCAGGCGTAGGCTCGGCAATCGGTGTCGGTATGGTCGGTCGCTCGGCGGCAGGCGTCACTGCGGAAGATCCCGACAAATTCTCGAAACTTCTCGTTTTGCAGCTTCTTCCCGGTACGCAGGGCATCTACGGCTTGCTTATCGCCTTTATGGTATTCCTTAAAATCGGCGTTTTCAACAGCGCGGGTATGACGGATATCTCCTGGCAGGGCGGTCTCACCATTCTGTTCGCTTGCCTCCCCATGGCAATCGTCGGTTTGCTGAGCGCACTCCATCAGGCAAAAGTCGCAGTGTCGGGCGTCGCTCTCGTTGCGAAGCGTCCCGAAGAATCGGGTAAGGCAATCACCATGGCGATCATGGTCGAAACGTATGCGGTTCTCGCGCTCCTTATCTCGTTCCTCGGCGTATTCATTCCCAAAATCGTTTAATTAAAATGGAAGGAAAAGACGTTATTATTGAAAAAATCCTGTCGGACGCAAGACAAGAAGCCGATAAAATCGTCGCGGAAGCAAACGACTACGCAACCGCTACGCTCGATAAGGCAAAGGCGCAGGCAAAGGCCAAAGTTTCCGTTGCCGAAAAAGCCGCCGAAACCGCGGGCGTCGAATACGTCGGTCGTCGCATAACCGTTGCAGGGCTTGACCTTAAAAAGGCAAAGCTCAACGCAAAAATCGCGCTTCTGGACGACGTTTACGACAAAGCGGCGGACGCGGTAAGAAACGTTTCCGACAAGGATTACAAAAAACTTATCGAAGGTATGCTCGATTCTGCTGCCGAAGACGGCGACGTCGTCACGATTTCAAAAAACGACGCCAAAGTTCTGACGAAAGCATTTTTCGATTCTTATTCGAAAAAACGCGGCATAAACCTTTCGTTAAGTAAGGATCTCGGCGACTTCAAAGGCGGCGTCGTGCTCAGCGGCGGCGGGGTTGACAAAAACCTTACGCTCGAAGTCGAAATCAAGTTGTTGAGAGAACAAACCGAAAGCGAAATCGCCGGACTTTTGTTCAAGGGTGTCTGAAATGGCGGATAATTTGTTGTACGTCAACGCGCGTATAAAAGCGCTTGAAAACGGGCTTATGAGTCAACTGCACGTTTCGCGTCTTATCGACGCCGAAAACGTTAAGGACGCTTTCAAAATCTTGCAGGAATGCGGGTTTTCCGAAGGCGTCGCGCTTGACGATTACCGCTCGTACGAAAACCTTGTTGCGCTGAAAGAAAAAAACGTCGTCGACTTTTTCAAGGAAAATATGCTTGAAAAAACCGGTATGGACGCCGTGCTTCTGAAAAACGATTATCACAATGCGAAAGTTCTAATAAAAGCGAAGTATCTGCGCCTTGACGACGTGAAAGACATGCTTATGCCCGCAGGGCTTTTCGACACCGACAAAATGAAGGCGGATATTTTTGACGACAATTACGAAAGTTATCCGTCCTTTATGGCGGAAGCGCTTGACGCAATCGACGTTCAGTTCGCAGACGGCAACAGAAGCCCGAGGTTTATCGACGTAACCCTTGACAAAGCGATGTTTTCCGATATGTACGCCCGCATTTCAAAGTGCAATCAGCAGGCTTTGAAAGACTGGCTGAATCTTTTAATCGACACCGCAAACGTTTCGGCGTTTTTAAGGTGCAGGAAACTTCACCTTGACAAAAGCGTGTTTGACGAAGGATTTGTCGAAAAGGGCAGCATAGACAAGGCTTGGTTTGACGAATTGTACGAGTCGTCGGACGACGTCGTGAAAGATAAGGCGAAACTTTTAATAAGCGTCGGCGATCTTATCGACGTTGCGTTGTCGGACGCGGACGGCATGGTCAGGTTCGAAACCGCCGTCGACAACAAAATCACGAAACTGTTCAAGGACAATAAATACGATATGTTTTCGGTTGCGCCCATCGTCGGGTATTACTTCGGCAGGCTCACCGAAATCAAAGCCGTCAAACTTATCGTGTCGGCGGTCAAAAACAACCTTGATAAAAATCTTTTAAGACAAAGGACGAGAGAACTTTATGCTTAAAAAAGACGAAAACAATACGGTTACCGGCAAAATCGCCGTCGTGGGCGACAAGGACAGCGTCCTTGCGTTCAAGGCAATCGGGCTGGAAGTCCACGCCGTCGAAAGCGCGGACGAGGCGGCAACCGTCCTTAAAAAACTCGCGCGGGACTGCGCGGTCATATTCATTACCGAACAAATCGCCGAAAAAGTCAGCGACGTCATTCAGAGATATAAGGCGCGTCCTTATCCCGCCGTTATTCCCATTCCTTCGGGAGAGGGCAGCAACGGCTTTGGTATGGACGGCATAAGAAGCGACGTGGAAAAGGCTATCGGCGCGGATATTTTGTTTAACAGAGAGGATTAACATTATGCAGAAAAACGACTTAAACGTTGGTAAAATCGTAAAAGTCAGCGGCCCGCTTATCGTTGCGGAAAATATGGGCGACAGCAAAATGTACGACGTCGTCCGCGTCAGCGATAAGAAACTTATCGGCGAAATTATCGAACTTCGCGGGGATAAAGCTTCCATTCAGGTCTATGAAGAAACCTCGGGACTGGGCCCCGGCGAAAACGTATATTCAACCGGCTATCCTCTGTCGGTCGAACTCGCGCCCGGACTTATCGAAGGTATTTACGACGGTATTCAACGCCCGCTTGAAAAACTTAAAGAGGCTTCGGGCGACCGTATTTCAAGGGGTATCGATATCCCCGCTATCGACCACGATAAAAAATGGCGTTTCGTGCCGACGAAAAAAGCAGGCGACAAAGTGTCGTCGGGCGACGTTATCGGCACCGTAAAAGAAAACGAAATCGTTACCGTGAAAATCATGGTGCCTTTCGGCGTCGAAGGGACGATTGAAAAAATCGAAGAAGGCGACTTCACCGTCGACGAAACAGTCGCGGTCGTCAAAACGGCAAAGGGCGAGAAGAACCTGAAAATGCTGCAAAGATGGCCCGTCCGTAAAGGCAGACCTTATAAAGAAAAACTTTCGCCGTCGATGCCGATGGTCACCGGTCAGCGCGTTATCGACACGCTGTTCCCGATTGCCCGCGGCGGCGTTGCTGCCGTTCCCGGTCCGTTCGGAAGCGGTAAAACCGTCGTTCAGCACCAGCTTGCAAAATGGGCGGACGCAGACATTATCGTCTACGTCGGTTGCGGCGAACGCGGAAACGAAATGACCGACGTTTTGAAAGAATTTCCCGAACTGAAAGACCCGAAAACGGGACAATCGCTGATGAAACGTACGATTCTTATTGCGAATACGTCGGATATGCCCGTTGCGGCGCGTGAAGCGTCCATTTACACGGGTATCACCATCGCCGAATATTTCCGCGATATGGGCTACAACGTCGCTATCATGGCGGACAGTACCTCCCGTTGGGCAGAAGCGCTTCGCGAAATGAGCGGACGATTGGAAGAAATGCCCGGCGAAGAAGGCTATCCCGCTTACCTTTCAAGCCGCCTTGCGGAATTCTATGAAAGGGCGGGTATCGTAAAAGTTCTCGGAAACGAGGATACGGTCGGCTCGATTACGGCAATCGGCGCGGTTTCGCCTCCGGGCGGCGACCTTTCCGAACCCGTTTCGCAGGCAACCCTTCGTATAGTTAAGGTTTTCTGGGGACTGTCGGCGTCGCTCGCTTACAAACGTCACTTCCCGGCAATCGACTGGATTCAAAGTTATTCCCTTTACGCAGACAGGCTTGCCGACTGGTACACCGATAATATGGGCGAGGAATGGAACGTAATGCGTCAGGAATTTATGTCGATTTTGCAGGACGAGGCGCGACTGGACGAAATCGTCCGACTTGTCGGTATGGACGCGCTCGGCGCAAAAGACCGCTGGACGATGGAAACCGCAAAATCCATCCGCGAAGACTATCTGCATCAGAATGCTTTCCACGAGGTAGATACCTACGCCTCGCTCAAAAAACAAGCCGAAATGATGCGGCTGATCCTTGAAAACTACAAGCTCGGGCTCGAAGCGCTTGAAAAAGGCGTCGATATCGAAGATATGCTTGCAATTCCCGTCAAGGAACAAATCGGCAGAAGTAAGTATATCCCCGAAACGGAAATAAATAAATTCAACGACATCGAAAAAGACCTTAAAGAAGAAATGCTGTCGCTTGTCAGCGAGGGAGGACGTGACTGATGCTTAAAGAATATAAAACTATCCGCGAAATCGTCGGACCTCTTATGCTCGTTGAGGGCGTCGAGGGTGTAAAATACAACGAAATGGTTGAAATCGTCGCCGCAGACGGCGCAATCCGCCGCGGTAAAGTATTGGAAATCAACCGCGATAAGGCGCTCGTTCAGTTGTTCGAGCCGTCGCAGGGCATTCAGATGTCATCGTCCAAAGCAAGATTTTTGGGCAAGAGCATGGAACTTGCGGTGTCCGAAGATATGCTCGGCCGCGTCTTCGACGGTATCGGCAATCCCCGTGACGGCGGCGCGCCCGTTATCCCCGAAGACAGACTTGACGTAAACGGTCAGCCCTATAAACCCCGCCGCGCGCGATTATCCCGATGAATTCATTCA
>OGQK01000051.1_pt1 | contig 79116 bp, 65 predicted proteins | sample 1553221 | NCBI WGS metagenome assembly OGQK01 (sample SAMEA2579996, study PRJEB22360) | human gut metagenome | biome: human gut; feature: human-associated habitat; material: faeces | place: Denmark | collected 2008/2010 | reverse complement strand
CTTCCCTGCACAGAAGGACTGTCAGGCAGAAAAACAGGAAGCTGCATAAGATCCAGCCGTAAGCATTATAGTAGGACAGTGCACAGACCGCCATTCCAACAGCCAGCAGGATCGAATTTTTGAGACTCCAGTCTCCTTCTTCCAGATAGCAGGACCAGGAATACAGAATGATTCCCATGGATAAAAGGGCCAGGGAATCTGTATTTACATAAGTTCCCAGGAACAGTGCCTGCGGCATAAAACCTGCCAGCGCCGCAAACAGCCATCTTCCCTCTTTCGGAAAAAGCTTTCCGGAAGCTTTCACAACGAAATACACAGATCCCGTCACAAAAAGCACATCTGCCATTCTCGCCGCATGGAGAAGTCCGTCGGCAGAGGCATGGAACAGTCCTGCGATCCCCATAAATACAGCAGATACCATATAGGAAAGAATGGGATAATAAGCATAGGAAATTCCCCAGGTAGCATCACGGATGGTTGGCTCATCTCCAAGAGGCAGTTTGCCCGGATGTTTATGAAGATACTGTGCCACCATGTAGCGCATTTTTTCATCAGGGCCCGCTCCCAGCGGCTGCATGAACGCCCATGCAGTCAGAAGCGCAAATGCCGCCAGGACAAGGACCAGCACCTGAAACCGTTCTTCTTTCCAGATTTTTTTCATTTCCAAGATCAGCTCCTCCTATATCCGCTTCAGAGAGAAATCCTGGCTCTCCAGTGTAAGGTTCGGGTTATAGTAAGGATCTCCGTCACGGAGGATTTCCGGCCAGTGTTTTTCGAAGGAAGCAATCTCACGGTTAAATCTTGCCACCTTCTCCGGTGTATCCTCAAGACCTCTGGATTTGGACTCATAGTGATAAAGCTCCGCGTAAGGATTGTATACAACCAGATATCCGGCTTTTCCAAGGCGGAGACAGAAATCAATGTCATTAAAGGCAACCTGGAATTCTTCGCTTAATCCATGAACCTTTTCAAAAGCCTCACGTTTTACCATCATGCAGGCTGCTGTTACTGCACTGTAGTCCTGGGCACAGATGATTCTGTGGCAGTATCCGGTAGCATCCCTCTTCTGCTGCACAAAGCAGTGTCCGGCAATGCCGCCGAAACCAATGACTACACCTGCATGCTGCACAGTATCATCCTCATAATAGAGACGTGCTCCCACAGCTCCCACATCTGGTCTCATACAGTATCCCAGCAGCTGTTCCAGACAGTCCGGACTGATGATCTCCGTGTCGTTGTTGAGAAGAAGCAGGTACTCACCTTTGGCATGGGCCGCACCGAAATTGTTGATAGCAGAATAGTTGAAAATACCATCCCAGTACACCACATGAGCCTTCGGATTGGAGGCTTCCAGCTCTTTATAATAAGCAAAAGTCTCCTCTTCCGTACTGTTATTTTCCACGATCACATACTCATAATTGCGGTAAGTCGCCTTTTCTTCAATGGAATCAATACATCTTTTCAGATCATCAATATGATCTTTATTAGGAATGATGATGGATATCAGCGGTTTTTCTTCCCATAGGAATTTCGTGCGGTAAAGACCAAGATATTCGCCCTTTTTGATCTCTACCGGAACGCCGATCCTGTCATAATGAGCCTTAATGGCACGTGCGCCTGCATCAAAAGCGTACATCTTGCTCTCCGGATTCTCGGCTGTGGAATCCTCATGGCATCTCCAGTGGTAAAGGATCCTGGGGATATGATGGATCTTCTCTCTTCCCGCAGCTTCCACACAGCGGAATACAAAATCGTAATCCTGTGCACCGTCGAATTCTTTTTTCAGCATTCCGATCTGATCCACGATCTCTTTTTTCACAACAAAAAGGTGACAGATGTAGTTTACTGTACACAGAAGGTCGATATTGAAGTCCGGTTTGAAATGAGGCTGGAAGAATTTATGACCATCCATGGACATCTTATCTTCGTCGGAATACAAAACCTCGATCTCCGGATTCTCATTCAGTGCTTTCACACACTGGAACAGGGCGTCCGGTGTCATCTCATCATCATGATCTGCAAATACGATAAAATCTCCGGTTGCCGCTTCCATAGCCGCATTGGTATTCTCTGCGATCTGAAGTGCCTGTTCATTACGGATCACACGGATTCTCTCATCGCTTTTTTCCAGTCCGGCGAGATAATCGGTAAGAGGGGAGTCTGCCCCACTTCCGTCGGAAAGACAAAGCTCCCAGTTTCCGTAAGTCTGAGCCTCAATAGAGTCCACCAGCTGCTGGAGATATTTCTCCGGAGTCTTATAAAGCGGGATCACAATGCTGAACTTTGGATTCCAGGAAAATTTTGTTTTTCTTTCTTCCGCAAGTTCAGCCTTATCCGGCAGGTGCTTCACGATCCATTTGGAATAATCCACAGGACGATTTTTCCGGTTCATCACTTTTCCGAAAACTTTTCCGGTGAGGGCTGCTGCCCCGTGAAGTTTCATGTAGCGGCTTCCTTTCCGGAAATATACGGCAGCTTTCTCCGCAAGGCGCTTCTGTGGCTGCAGATGTACCAGACGAAGTGTCCGCACATTGCCGGCCTCAAATACAATATAGAATTCCTTCACACTGTCATAATGGAATTCAAAGAAAAATCCGCTCTTCTCATCAATTTCTGTTTCCTGGTACTGGTTCTGCACGTCCACACGTTTCAGTCTGGTGATCTCGCAGGGGATCTCCTTCCGGCTGCGATCTTCCAGGCGGATGGTCAAGGGGCGGTTAAAAGCTGCCCATCCACGGACACGGCAGATTTTTTCCCCGGATTCCACCTCAATACTTTCGATAAAGTACTGCGGTTTTCCCTGCTTTTTGTAAAGCTGCGCTGCAGAAACAGAAAACCACTGGATGCGTTTTCCGCCTTTTACTGCATAAACAACAAGCTTCTTTTTGCCTTCCAGATCCGGCAGACAGATCTCCATCTGTACACGCTCTCCGTTTACCAGATCCAGATCTTTAAAGCGCTCCAGGGCGCTGACACGCTCCTGGGCACTGATGGCTGCCGGAAGTTTTTCCCCGTCAAGAACGGCTTCCGGCTTATGGTCTTTCGGCCAGGTTCCCTGAAGGTGATACAGGGAACTGTCCTTCAGGTCAAACCTGTCTTTTTCTACTTCGTATAGCTCTCGCTGCATAACAATTCCTCCATTGCGTCCTTTCCGGTATTCTCTGTCAGGTAATGTTCCATGACTTTCTCATGTGCCGCCTCTCCCATGGCTTTTCTGGCCTTCTCATCCGTTACCAGAGATTCCAGGGCACTGACCCATTCTTCTTTCGTGGCGCACATCCAGCCGTCTTTTCCGTTTTCGATCACATATTCCATCTCACGGTTGCGGCTCATGACACTTGGAACTTTTACAAGTGCTGCCTCCGTCCACTTGTTTTCGGACTTGCAACAGTGGAACAGGCTGTTCTCCAGCGGCATCAAATTGATGTCCAGCCCTGCGATCACGCCAGGCAGCTGTCTCCAGTCCATAAACGGAAGTTTCTCAATACGGTTCTGTACCGGCTCCATTCCGGATTCATCCAGCACGCCCACCAGTTTCAGATAAACCTCCGGGTGGCGCTGCATCACTTCCAGAAGTGCGGCTTCCACCTGGGCAAAATCCTGGTCATGGGTCTTGGAACCGCTTAAATATCCTATATAGATCCGGTCTTTATCTTTGTCTGTCTGCTCCACTGCTTCGTGGGACAGAACCTCCATCTCCATGCTCATGCAGTTACGGTTGATGACCACCGGTTTTCCCGGAAATTCTTCCCGGATCTCCTTTGCCAGGGTTTCTGTAGATGTAAAATATCCGTCGCAGAATTCCATACATCCGTGGATACGGTCTGTGGTTGTGCGGAAATCGCTGTACTCGCTTCCCTTCAGGAAATGCAGCCCGGAGATTTTTTCGTAATCAAATACCAGGTCATCCACATCATAGTAAACAGGGATTCCGGCTGCTTTCGCCCGGTTGACCAGCATCTCCGCTTCCATAAGTTTGCTACAGCGGTACATCACAACTGCCGTATATTCCTCGATGTTCTCCTGCTCTGTCTGGTCCATCTGGATAAATTTCGATGCATATCCGTTAAGGATCAGCTGTTCCCGGAAATGTTCCACACGATATCTGGATGCAAAGGAGATTTCCTCCCCGACGAAAAGAATCTTGCGGTTTTCCACAGGAAATTCATTTTCGCCGAGAGTTTTCCACAGGGAAATCATCTCTTCCACAATATTTTCCGGCTGCTCATTCTTAAGGACAAGGCCTTTCTCATAACGTTTCACACGTTCCACAGGTGCACCTACCGGAAGTACGGCTACCGGGAAGCCCATGGAGATGATCTCGGAAGTTGTGTAGGAGAAAGTCTCCGGCCATACGGACGGGATCAGGAACATGTCAATATCCTGCTCCAGGGTAAGTCTCGGGATCTCTTCTCTTGTATATCTTCCAGTCTGGGAAAATACCGGGCTTTCGATCTCTTCGTCGGAAGTACCGATCAGTCTCAGACGGATGTTCAGATCATTCTCTTCGATATATTTTACAAGCGCCTTCACAACTTCCAGGCCTTTTTTATAGCAGAGCACACCGATGAGGCCAATGTTAAAGGTCTCTGTGGTCTTTCTGGTTTTCTTCACTGCCGGAAGATAATGTGGTGCATGCGGAATCACATGGAGATTGTATACATCCGGATAAGCACGCTTGAACAGCTTCGCCGTATCATCGGAAAACGCACGGATCTCGTCACAGTTCAGTAAGAATTCACGGAATTTTGTACGCCAGAGAGTTCCACTTCCGTACTCTGTGCAGGCATTGCTGCGGTTGTCCGGAACGCATTTGTCGCAGACCTCACAGGATGGCACGCCGCAGTATTTTCCCCTGGCATCGATCAGGTTCACTGCCGGACAAAGGGCGAAAAAGTCATGAAGAAGCATGAGGATCTTCGCCCCCTGCTCTCTCTTAAGACGCAGGATACGCTCCAGGGTTTCGTAGAGATTCTGGTAAGTTACAAGCTCGTTGATCCAGATCTCGTCCACACGCATCAGCTCGTCAAGTGCAGTTTCCAGATCATTGGCAAAAAATTCCATCTCGTACTGCTTATACTGATAAGTAAAGTAAAAACGATTGCTTACGATATTATAGCGGATGGTCACAAAACGGTATCCTTCCCGCAGTGCCAGACGCCTTTTCTCCACAAGATAAGCCGTAGCTCCGCCGCCCAGATCATGGTCAAAGGCCACAATGGTAGGCACATCCAGCTTCTTATTGAGAAGTTTCATCTCCACATAAAGTCTTACCGGACGGAGCGGATCTCTTCTGCAGTAGTCTGCGGTATCCTTGTTGTAATCCGGATGTTTGCGGAGCAGTGCGTCGCTGTGCTCTTTCAGAAGGCGTTGTTTCTCCTCGGACGGGAAGCTTCCACCGTGTTTGTGATATACGAACAGGTTATCCACATGTACGTTCTCATAACCTGCAGCTATGGCACGCTGGCACCAGTCGTTTTCCTCTCCGTAGCCTTTTCCGAAGTTCTCCTCATCCAGAAGTCCGACTTCTCTGATGGCTTTCAGGTTCATACCCATGCAGAATCCCACACCTGTAGGCATGGATGGATACTGCGGGCGGATCATGCGGAATTCATCATCGATCTCCCACAGCGGCATTCCCTCAAACAGTTTGTTATCCCGGCAGAAATCCGGGAAACTGCAGATGGTTCCGCAGGTGGTAAACGGTGTGGTGGTGGCGATCTTTTCCTTTGCGAAGATCGGAAGCATCAGGCGCTCCAACCATTCTTCCGGAACCTCCACATCTGTATTTACAAGGGCAACGTGATTTTCCGCCATCTTTAACGCACGGTTTACAGACGGAAGGAAGCCCATATTGGTCTCATTGTTAAGAAGTACCACATTGTCATGCTCTGCGGCATATTTTTCCAGATATTTTCCTACTTCCAAGTCCGGGCTCTTGTCATTTACAATGATCAGGCGATACGGAACCTTTGTCTTCTCAATTCCGGAAAACAGGGCGTCAAAATACTCCAGACCATTATAAACCGGCACGATCACATCCACCTTCTGCTGATAAACAGCCTGTGGATAATCTTTTCTCACACTGCGGACATAACGCTGTTTGAAGTGGCGGAGATTTCCGATACTCTTCGGATCTTCAATGGCATATACCAGAAGTTCCTTCTGATCTCTGGTTCCGGGAATCTTTCCAATGAGGAATCTTCCGGTATCTGCTGCTGTTCCGTATTCCAGAAAAACAGAAATCTCTGCCGGCGCAAGAACCGTTGCCAGGAAAGAAAATCCCGCACTTTCCGCCTCCGGCTTTCCAATGGCATTGGCTACATCCGTACGGTAGATCGTAGTACAGGAAGCTTCCTGAAGCTTCTGTGTTCCCTGATAAAATACGATCCTTGGCTGTCCCATGGAAGCAAATGTAGGATCAAATGCCCAGCCAATGGCATTTAAAGTACCATTTTCATAATGGAAAAAATCAACACTTCCCATACAGGTAGGAGTTGCCTCCACTCCCATCACAGTTGCTGGCTCTGTATGATAATGGAGAACTTTTTTGACCAGCCTTTTCACCTGAGCTTTTTTGCCAGGATGACGCAGTGCCTCTTCCTGCATACGGGCTGCCTCTTCCGCCGCCTGTTTTGCTGCACGTTCGGCCTCTTTTTTAACTCTTTCCTGTTCCCTGCGTACTTCCCGTTCTTTTTCAAATGCCAGAAGCTTTTCCACATCCGGAAGCTCCAGACAGTCAAGTTTTCCCTCAATTACGATCTTATCTACATTTTCCGGGTGTGTAACGTGAATAAGATAAAAACCATCGGTTGTAAAAAATGCGGTTATACTGTTGTCCACCTTCATATGAACACCCTGCGGCACAAGTTCTGCACTGCATCCGCAGTCCAGGCGCTCTACTTTTACTTTCAGGAAATGACCGTTTGCCGGATTCCATCGGAGATTCTTTATCCCCTCAATTTCGGAAAGATCAAAATCCACCCGAAAACGGTTTCCTGTAAGTTTTCCCTCTGCATAAAGCGTATGTTCTTCACAGAAGCCCTCACCAAGATCATAGTAAATCTTACTGTGCATCTGGTGTTTTTCTCTTTCTCTGTTCACCAGCTCTGTTACGGAAACCGGTACTTTTTTCTGTTCAAACGGAAGCAGGGATCCACATCCAACATACTCATAAACAAAATGCATGGTCCATTTCATGAAGATCTCATAATCTGTGTAACCGATTTCAAATTCTGCCATCATATCATCTTCATGTATCAGCTGTGGCAGCTCCGGAATATGAGTATACAGTTCATGGATCAGACGCCACATAATGAAATTCACCGGTACAGGAAAATCAAACATCCATTCATAATCAATGATCTGATTTTGGCTTTCACCCATGAAAATATTACTGCAGATCAGATCCACATTGGCAGGGCAGACACATTCATAATCTGTTCTTCCGGGATATTTTCCAAATACCTCACAGAACTCTTTCGTTCTGTAATCCATGATCCTGCGGGACTGGAAAAAATCCCGATGGAAATTCTTAAGAAGTCCTTTGAGCTCCCCGGTTTTTCCTTCATGAGCAAGTTCAGCGATTTCCTGATGAAGAGTTTTTCCGGTAAGAAGCGGATAGCTGACTTTTCCGTTTTCTGCCTTGCATGGAAGATTTTTATATTTATCAGAGCCTGTTTTTTCCGCTCCAAGCTTTTCCAGGGTCTTCAGGAACCACTCTGCCTCAGGCACCATGGCCTCTTTTTCTGCACGGACCTCTCCGTTCTCACGAACGATCTTTGTCAGAAGCCGAAACTTTTCCTTTCGTTCCTGATTCAGTTTTACATAGAGAATTTCTTCCTTCTCCTGTCTTTCTGTTCTTCCGGCCTCCACAAGGAAAGAATTCACAAAACTGCTCAGGATCTTCTCTTTTTCAAAAGCTTTTACCCCTGCATGTTCTGAGAAAAGATCCGCTGTCTTATCTGTGTACACCGGATAGTTTCTTCCATAGGAATTGGTATAAAGGCTCTCATCTGTAAAAATTTCTGTAGGAAATTTGTAATCCGGGTACGGGTAATAAAAGTGCAGAAAAGGAAAGCCGCTGTTTTCCAGCAGCTCTCCCAGTTCATTCTTGGAAAAGGTGCGCACAGACTGATTTCCCGGATATCCGTTGATTCCGAAAAAGTGAAGATCTGTGTGATCCTCCGGTGCTCCGGCAAAGTACTTCAGTCCCAGTCGGTTCTCGATGGCGATCAGAAGTCTTCCCTCCGGTTTCAGGTATGCACCCATACGCTGAAGAAATGTCTCGTAAGGAGTTTTTCCTTCCGTAAAACTCATGGCATACTCCAGAACACCGTTTACTACCACATAGTCGAATTTCTCCGGAAAAGTCATGTCGTTGAGATTTCCAACCATGATCGTGAGATTTTCTTTATCATTGTTTCTTGCATAATTTATGTCTGCACGACGCTTGGAAAGCTCCACTGAAGTCACATGCCCGGCCTTGCGGCAAAGCATTCCGGTAATAGCTCCGCATCCGGCTCCGATCTCAAGAACGGAATCCGTCTCTTTCAGAGGGTACCAGCTTAAAATATTCTCCCGCAGTCCGGAAAAATGATAGACCATGGGAAAACTCACTTCATCCTCCGGCAGGTCCTCAAACGATTTCCCTTCCTGTGCCATTTTCAGAAGTGTTTCCTCGATATCCCCATCGGAATAATGATCCTTCGCCGTATAATAATCTAAATTCAACTCCGCCATAGTAGTTCCTCCACTTATTTCACAGATACTTTGGAAAACATGTCAAAATATCCCACTGCTTTTTTATCTGTGATCACCGTCAGATTGCACACATCATAAAGCCGGTGAAATACGGTAAAATCGCCGTCTTTATATCCTGTGCAGCCCAGACAAAGCATATATTCTCCTGCCTCCAGCGGCATTATCTGTTTAAAAGTAATCTCCCGCACATCACCGGCTTTCTGCGGTTTCACAGGAGTGTGTTCATACATGGTGTTTGTTCCTGTGATTTCCGTACCTTTCAGATCTTTCAGTGTGAATGCAAAAATCGGGTCATTGACATCTGCCTGAAAGCGTACCTTCATCTGAACAGAAAATTCTTTACCTTTTTCGATCACATTTGTAATCATTCCGGTATCATCCCGGATCGCAAAATCCACGATCTCTCCAAGCTTACTGCCATACTCAAGAACCTTCGGATTCAGATTCAGGCTGTCTTTCATAGCCCTGCCGCCTCCGGCATGCTCTTTTTTCGACACATTTTCTCCAGCTGTGCCATCTGTCAGCTGACCATCCTGCCCTGCTTCTGCATTCTCTGCACCTTCCTCCAGATCTGCATCATCATACTGATTCACCAGCACACGACGGTAGAGATTGACCATCTCCTTGGCGCCACCTTCCGCAAGCTTTTCTCCTTTGTTGAGAAGAACAACCCGATCGCAGTATTTTCCGATACTGCTCAGGTCGTGGCTTACGAACAAAATGGTCTTACCCATTTCCTTGAACTCCTCGAATTTCCGGTAACATTTTGCCTGGAAAAATACATCACCTACGGAAAGCGCCTCATCAACGATCAGGATCTCCGGATCGATATTGATGGCCACCGCAAAAGCCAGACGCACGAACATACCACTGGAGTATGTTTTTACCGGCTGATGGATAAACTCTCCAATATCTGCAAAATCCAGGATAGACTGCAGCTTGGCATCAATCTCCTCTCTGGAAAAACCGATCATACTTCCGTTGAGATATACATTCTCAAGTCCGGAATATTCTCCGTTAAATCCTGCTCCAAGCTCCAGAAGAGCGGAAATCCTTCCATTTACGGAAACTTCTCCACCTGTAGGAGAAAGTACGCCTGTGATGATCTTCAGGATCGTAGATTTACCAGATCCATTGGTTCCGATGATTCCTACTGTTTCCCCTTTATGCACCTGAAAAGATACGTGGTTCAGAGCATAGTGCTCTTTATATTTCTTTTTTCTGGATAATCCCAGAGACTCTTTAAGACGGTCCATGGGATTATCGTAAAGTTTATACATTTTACTGACATCATTTACTGAAATCGCAATATCTTCTGCCATTTTTAACCTCACTTTTGTGTAAATCGTTCACTCTCACAATCTGTCGCCGTTTTGCTGTTTTTCTGCGTACTGAGCAAGTTTCCGCAGGAGACTTCCCTGATTCGATCAAAGAACGTCTGCAAAATGCGGTTTCAGACGTTTGAATATTACAGATCCCAGTCCGAAAAGCAGGATCGTAACCACCCAGAAATAGATCGTCCATGAAGCATGGTTCCAGATTCCGACATGACCAAGCATGGAATCACGATAACCCGTAACTACATAGTACATCGGATTCAGCTTGAACAGCTTGATCAGCCATGGATGTGAAGACAGCATATTGATATCCCACATGATCGGTGTAAGCCATACGCCAACCTGGAGAAAAATGCTGATGATCTGGGTCAGGTCACGGAAAAAAATGACGATTGCACTTGTGGCATACACAAGCCCCAGTACCAAAAGGAAGGTACAGATGGAATAATAAATGATCTGCAGTGTATATAAACTTGGTGTATATCCATAACATGCGCACAAAATAAGTGCGAACACTACAAAAAACACATGCACAAAAAGTGCGGAAATGATCTTCACGATGGGAAGAATACTGATCTTAAATACAACCTTTTTTACAAGGTAATTATACTCAATCAGTGCATTGGTTCCACCGTTTAACGCATCCTGGAAGAAAAACCACGGCACGATACCGGATACCAGATAGAGTACAAAAGGATAATCCGATACAGTTCCGGCTTTCAGTCCCACGGAAAATACAAACCAGTAGACCAGGATCGTCACGATAGGCTGGATGAATGCCCAGACAATGCCAAGATAGGATCCTGCATATTTTGTTTTGAAATCATTTTTTGCAAGGCTTAAAACCAGCTTTCGATTCTGGTACAGCTCTGCCGGCAAAGCTAATATTTTCTTCATTCTGTAATTCCTTATCGATTCTTATATTCCTCGAAGCTTCCCCACTTCTGATCCTTGTCGGAGAAAATAAGCTCCATGCCTTCCGGGATCGGCCACTCTACATTGATATCCTTGTCATTCCAGATAAGACCGCCCTCGTCGTTTGGATGATAGAAGTCAGAGCATTTGTAGGTGAACTCCGCATTCTCGGAAAGTACCAGGAATCCGTGGGCAAATCCCTTCGGGATAAAGAACTGTTTCTTGTTTTCTGCTGAAAGAACTACTCCGTACCATTTTCCGAATGTTTTGGATCCCTCACGAAGGTCAACTGCAACATCAAAAACCTCTCCGTTTACCACACGTACCAGTTTATCCTGCGGATAGTTGATCTGGAAATGAAGTCCGCGGAGGACACCGTAACGGGAGCTGGACTGGTTGTCCTGAACAAATTCCACATCAATGCCGGCTTCCTTGAAGTCATTGTAATTGTAAGTTTCCATGAAATATCCTCTGGAATCCCCAAAAACAGTTGGCTCGATCACTTTCAGTCCTTCAATATCTCCGCACTGTGTTACTTTTATTTTTCCCATTTTTCTTTCTCCTTTTCTATTTATGTTTGTTTTTGTGTTTCTTTTTATGTTTCTTTTCTTTCACTCCGAGAGCCGCAAGAAGGGCTATCAGAATCAGAATCATAGCACCCATAATCATAAGAAGGATTTTACGCATGGCAGGCACGCTTTTTTTTTCCGTCGTATTCTCTGCTTCCGTCTGTCCGCTTTCATCCTCTGTCGAAATATCTGTTCCGGTACTGTCGGCTTCTGTACTGTCTTCTGCCTCAGTAGTCGGCTCCGGTGTTGGTGACGGTGTCGCCTGCGCCACACTGGCACTTCCAATCAGATAATCTCCAAAATAATAACTGGTTTCTGTTTTTCCGTCAATATTCTCCGCCTTCGTGGTCAGGGAAGCAAGTTCTGTTCCCTTTGGAAGAAGTACACTTCCGCCATCCACTTCTGTTTTTGTAAAGTTCTCAAAACCGTAGTTAAACATGGCCGTAGTATCCATACAGGAATTCGCCAGATCTGCGGCACGCATGGTTACCGCAATATACGTGGTATTGTCTTTTTTTGCCGCAGTGACAAGTGTATGTCCGGCCGCAACCGTAGTTCCCGTCTTTCCTCCGATACAGCCATCATAATAAAATCCGCTTTCCGGAGCAAACATCGGATGATGGGTATGCAGAATTCTCTGCTGGGTATTCATATTGGTGGGTTCGATAACATAATCTGCAGTGCCGATTACCGTACGGAAATCCTCATTTTTGAGGCCTTCTCGCATAATCAGTGCCATATCCTTTGCGGAAGAATAATGGTTGTCATCCGGAAGTCCGCTGGAGTTGGCAAAATGCGTATTGGTACATCCGATCTCCTGTGCGCGCTGATTCATCATATCAATAAACGCCTGCTCTGTGCCGCCGATATGTTCCGCAATCTGTGCGGCAACATCATTGGCAGACTGGATAATCAGTGCATACAGACAATCCTTCATGGAAAGAATCTCTCCCACCTGCGTACCGATATTGCTGGAATCCGCATTTACGTTACGCACTCCGGTTTCTGTAAAGGTCACCTGCTCGTCCATGGTGGAATTCTCTACTGCCACCAGCAATGTCATAATCTTGGTAATACTTGCCGGATATCTCTGCTCATCCGCACCTTTGTTGTAAAGAACCACTCCGGTATCTGCATCCATCAGAATACCGGTATCTGAAATAATTTCCGGTCCTGCAGGCCATCCCTGAATCTGGTTGGTACTGATCTCATATTTTGCATTGAGATCTACCGCAGCCATGGCCTGTACCGGCAGCATCAACGCCATCCCTGCTGCCAGAACCACAAACAGTTTTTTTATTTTTTTCATAATTTATCCCTTCTCTTATCAGAAGCCATCAAAAGAAGCAATGGCATCAACGACTTTCTTCGCATCCTCCATATCCAGGTTATAGAACATGGGAAGGCGCATCAGACGTTCACTTTCTTTTGTTGTATAAACATCCTCCCCGGAAAATCTTCCAAATTTTTTTCCCGCAGGTGCGGAATGAAGGGGCACATAATGGAACACGCTGCAGATTTCTTTTTCACGGAGATATTTCAGAAGTCTGGTACGCACCTTGATATCATGAACTTTAATATAATACATATGTGCATTGTGCGTGCATTCTTCCGGAACGTAGGGCTGTTCGATCTTGCCTTCTTCCGCAAGAAATTTCAGATTTTCATTATAGAAGTTATAAATCTGCATTCTCTTGTCACTGATTTTTTTGTGCTGTTCCAGCTGAGCATAAAGATATGCAGCATTCAGTTCACTGGGCAGATACGAAGACCCATAATCCATCCAGCGGTATTTATCCACCTGCCCGCGGAAAAATTTGCTGCGGTCTGTTCCTTTTTCTCTGAGAATCTCAGCTTTTTCCTGATACTGATCCCCATTGAACAGAATTGCGCCACCCTCTCCCATTGTGTAATTCTTCGTTTCATGGAAACTGTAGCAGCCAAAATCTCCGATGGTTCCCAGTGCTTTTCCTTTATAGTAGGCATCCACACCCTGAGCTGCATCTTCCACAACTTTCAGATTATGCCGTCTGGCAATATCCATAATTGTATCCATTTCACAGGCAACTCCCGCATAGTGAACCGGAACAATTGCCCTGGTTTTTTCTGTGATCGCCTGTTCGATCAGTTTTTCATCAATGTTCATAGTATCCGGACGGATATCCACAAACACAATCTTCGCTCCGCGCAGTACAAAAGCATCTGCTGTTGACACAAAAGTGTAAGACGGCATGATTACTTCATCTCCCGGATGGATGTCCGCAAGAAACGCCGCCATTTCCAGTGCATGGGTACAGGAGGTCGTAAGCATCACATGACCCACATGAAAACGTTCTTCCATCCATGCGGAACATTTCTTGGTATAGATTCCGTCACCGCAGAGCATTCCTCGGTTCACCGCATCCTGGATATACTCGAATTCCTTGCCTGTAAACGCAGGTCTGTTAAAATCAATCATGTATTTCCTCTTTATTTTCTATTTTTCTACATTAACTGTACATTCCATTTTCTCACACTCATGTTGCAAATTCAATGCCTATTTTTCTGCCGGTGTATAATCGGGAATCTGGTTCTGATATGCAACTTCTTTTCCGTAAGAATCCAAAATATGCATATCCCGGTAAAATTCCTGTGTCAGACGGTCCATTTCCTGTCTGTTTTCTGTTTTTACATAGTACAGAGCCAGATATGGGTTGGGGCCATGCTCAATCACGGTTTCCCCTTCTTCATAAAAAATCCACGGCTTCTGTACTTCTTTTTTCTGGCCGAGCCGGACAGCCGCAGACTGATCTGCGATTGTCAGCAGCCTTCCCTGAAAATAGATCACAGCGCCACAGCATTGCGGCTTATGAATATCATGTTCTGCCAGTATACGGTCAAGTTTTTCCTGGTCATACAGCGAAGCCAGAAGAAATTCTTCCATATTAAATCCGTATACCATATCAGTAAGTTCATGTTCGTATCCGAAAAAACGGGCCGCAATCTCACAGACCTGAATCCCCTCTCCCGGTTTCCAGAAAAACTGCATGGAAAGTGCTCCTTCTTTCTGGCCTGTTTTTTTCACATATGCCTGGAGAAGTTCCGTTGCAGGTTTTTCCACTTCTGACATCAGTCTGGATGGATAAACATTTCTTGTACTGACAGGAATTTCCCCTTTTGCGACGGATGTTTTTTCGCGGTCTGCAATGCTGATTACATGCACCTTTCCATTTCTGACCCAGGTCATCATATTAAATTCATAGCCGTCATTATATTCTTCCACAAGAATCTCCGGCATATCAGAAAATTCCGCTGTTTTTTCTGCTGCTTTTATAAGTTCTTCCAGATTTTCAGATATATAAATTCCACGGGAACCGTATTTATCCAGAGGCTTGCTGACTACCGGGTAGCGAAGTCCCTTAAGCAGCTCCTTAAGCCTTAACTTTCTGTCCGGATCTTTCAGCACTGCCGTAGGAATTTTCTGAAATCCGGGGGTTGGCAGTCCCAGTTCCTGAAGAAGTTCCCTTGTCCGGGATTTATCACGGTACCATGGCAGCTGTTCCGGTTTCAGATAGCAGGGAAGCCCTGCCCTGTCTGCAATTTTTACCATACATTCCAGAAGCAGGTCAGAAAAAGACGTAATGATCCCGTCAATCTCTTTTTCCCGGCAAAGTTCCGCAATTTTTTCCGTGTCTGTTACCGGAATCTGATACGCTTCATCCGCAAATTCTCTTGCCGGGCCATCCGGATATCCGTCACAGACAATGGTATAGTATCCTTTTTCCCTGGCTTTACGTACAAGCTGTACAAACTCACCCAGAGTTCCCAGTATCAGCAGTCGGTGTTTCATGCTTTTGTTTCCTCCCATTCTCTTATGGAATCTGCAATGTAACGCATTTCTTCCTCTCCGTATCTCTGATCGCAGGGCAGCGGAAGGACATTGGCGGCCCAGTCATATTCCATGGTATCTTCACCAAAATGATCAATAATATTCCGCCAGTAAGTCGGCACAAAAATCTTCCGTCCGGCCAGCCATTTTCGAAGTGCCAGTCCATCCTTATGATAATAGGGATAGGCAAAAGGCCCTTCCGGAACCACTTCATTAAAAATACTTTCTGACGGAAGAAGTTCTGCCAGCAAATGATAATTTTCTTCTCTTTTTGCTTTTATATAAGGATAATCCATGGAACGGAGAAGATTTCCGGTCAGCCGTGACATGCGGCGGATCTCCATTTCATGATAATCTGCCGCATTATCCAGCATCTTCTGGTAAAAGGTACCGGCATCATACTCATATCGGCCCAAAATGTTCTCAAGCCTTTCCATAGAATGATCCAGCGGTTTCTCTTCCGGATTCAGTCTCGCATCTGTTGACAGATACGCCCCGTCGCTGACTCCCAGAAATTTCCGGCAGGAATACAAAGTATCCACGCCAGGCAGCGGTCTCTGAAAAAACGCATGGGTATGATCCACAATAATGTTTCCGTAAATCCCCTTATATTCCAGGATTCTGTCATCAGTCAGCTGTCCGTAGTAATTTACAAGGTAGAGATATTCGCCCTCCGGAAGCTTCTTTTCTGGAAAAAGCGGACGTAATTTTTCATCCATATGATAAAATTCAATTTCCGCTTCTGTTTTCTCACAGGCTCCGGTTACAGAATCACAAAGATACGTGGGAAGATAAATTTTTTTACAGTTTCGGGCTTCCATCAGCCAGAGAAGTGCGGTTCTTCCAAGGTTTACTCCCAAAAGTCCCGGATAATATCCCTGGCCTGTAGATTCCTCCAGCTCCAAGTAACCGCCGATTTCTTTTTTCATCAGTCTGTTTCCTCCTGACGGATTACATAATGTGGCATCTTCTTCGCCTCATTGAGGATATTCATAAGATAAATTCCGATAATTCCAATGGAAAGCAGCGTCAGCCCAAAGAATGCCAGCATTACCAGCATCAGGGATGTCCATCCTTCCACAGAGATTCCGAACATAAAATAGCGAACCAGATAGTAAATCGCCAGGCAAAGGCTTACCAGAAAACTTGCGATTCCGATATTCCGCACCATAAGAAGCGGAAATGCCGTATGGGCTGTGATATCATAAATCAGGTCTTTCACAAGACGGCGGAAAGAATATCCGCTCTTTCCATAGGCACGGGCTGCATGCTGTACCGGCACATTGATAATTCGATTGGAGCTTAAAACCAGAAGATTGCCGATCTGCGGAAGATATGTATTGGTCTTCAGCATGGCTTCCACAAGAAAGCGGCGGATCAGGCGATAGCTGGTGATCTGAAGGTTCGGGTCTTTTCCAAGCATTTTGGAAGTAGCCCAGACAGATAATTTGGTTCCAAGCTTACGGATCAGGTTATGTTTCCGGCCTTCATAACTTGCAATGATCACATCCACATCATCTCGCTCGTTCATGACATTGATCATCTTCGGAAGTTCTTCCGGCTGATGCTGAAGGTCATCATCCATAGTTACAATGAATTCCCCTTTTGCATGGGCAAATCCACACAGAAGCGCCGGATGCTGACCAAAATTCCTTGCCATCTGGATGATTTTCACACGGGAATCCTTATCACGAAGTTCTTTCATCACCTCAAAAGAACGATCCTTCGATCCGTCATCTACCAGAATCAGTTCAAATTCTTCTTTTATTGTTTCCCGGAAAACTTTTTCCAGGCGAGTGTACAGTTCCTGCAGCGTATGTTCTGAATTGTATACAGGAACAACCACTGAATATAGACACATAGTTTTTTCCCTCTCTTTTGTATCAGTTGACACTTATCGTTTAATCTTATCATTTTCAATTCCTGTTGTAAACCGTTACATTGCTCAAACATTTTCTTGCATAAAGCAGACGAATGCGCTATATTGATTATCAGCTATCGCATTCCAAAACTTATTTTATATGGAGGAAACATGACAAAACTCAAAGATTACATTCAGCTTCATCTGAATATCCTGCTGTTTTCTCTTACCAGCGTTTTTTCCAAATTTGCATCGGTTTATTATAATAAAGAAGGGCTTACCAGCCCACTTCTCTATGTATTTCTTTTTCTTATGATCGCAAACTGTGGAATTTACGCCATTGCATGGCAGCAGGTAATCAAAAAATTTTCCCTTTCCACAGCCTACGCAAACAAAAGCGTCTATCTTCTGTGGTCCCAGGTATGGGCTGTGATCATTTTTCACGAAAATCTGTCGATTCAGAACATTATCGGTATCCTGATTGTTCTAATCGGAGTCTGGACGGTGCAGAAATATGAATAGAACTTTTATGCTGATTATGTTGGCAGGAACCTTTTTTTCCGCAATTTCACAGGTTCTTCTGAAACAGAGCGCCAATATCACTTACAAAAATCCTCTCAGGGAATACCTGAACTGGAGAGTCATCCTGGCCTATGGCATTTTTTTCGGGGTCCTTCTTTTAAATACCTGGTGTTATACCAAAGTCGACATGAAGTTCGGGCCTGTGATTGATACCGCCGCTTATGTCTTTGTACTGATTTTTTCCTGGCGCATCCTGAAGGAAAAAATTACCCGCGGAAAAATCATCGGAAATCTGATTATTATTGTAGGAATTCTGGTTTATACCTTATAATTTTCCATGACAGACAAAAAAATGGCAGTTGCGGATTACACTGCCATTTTTTTACTGCTGTTTTTTATTTCGTTGTGCATACACCTTTGGAATTGAAGGTATAGTTCTTGCCTTTTATCTTCAGAGTACAGTCTCTATACATAATTCCTGTATCCGGATCAAAATAATATTTCTTTCCATTAAGTGTCAACCAGGATCTGCACATTTTTCCATCCGACATGAAATAATAAGTATGTTTTTCATTATTTCCGCTCCATGTATAAAATACACTCTTAACCATGATGCCATCCCCACCAAAATAATAGACATCATCATTGCTGTTCATATACCTTACATATTTCATCATATAACCATATTTTGTCTGGAAATAATAGTAATTCTTGCCTACTTTTTTCATGCCTTTTAACGCTTTTCCGGTTTTGTCAAAGTAGTATTTCTTACCACTTACGGTTATCCACCTGCTCTTTACCATCACACCGTATTTGTCTACATATCTCACCACATTTTTGGAATCCGTAATTTTTTTACTTTTGTACATTCCATTTGTTTTATTGATATAATAGGTTTTTTCACTTACGGTAACCCAGCCGGTTTTCTTAACACCGTTCAGATAATAGAATTTTTTTCCGTTTTCTGTGTACCATCCGGTTTTTCCGGAGGAAGTATCCGGTTTTGTAGAGGCTTTATAGCTGCTCTGTGCATGCCATCTTGGAGTAATTTTTTTTGTGTAATCCACATATCCGAAATCAACATCTACCGTAGAATAACTTGGAATTCCACTGATCAGTCCCTTGGTTGTCTTCAGATATCCGCCACCATCACCATCCGTTGACTGCCAGATTGTGTATTTGTATTTTTTCTTGTCTGGTGCAAGAATCTTGTCGCCATATCTCGCAAGCCAGACATCATAACCGGTCATTTTACTCCAATCAAGCTTATTGTCATACCAGTCTGTGTTGCAGTAGATCATCGGATAATATCCTGCTTTTTTGATCTCATTGCAAAATGCTCTGGCAATACTTGCAATCTGGGATGCAGAAAGGCTTCGCATTTTTTCATACTCAATATCAAATACTACCGGATAAGAAACTTTATATCCGTCCATTTTTTTAATCGCAAGCTGTGCTTCCTTCATCGCCTGCTGTGTGGTAGTTGCAAGGCTATATACATAAGTTCCCACTGGAAGCCCTACTTTTTCTGTCTGTTTCATATTATAATCGTAGGTCTTATCCAGATGATTTAATCCGTAGGAAATCCTTACAAACGCAAAGTCCACATTATCATTTTTCACCTTACTCCAGTTAATGGTGTCCTGCCATTCGGAAACATCGATGCCTCTTGTAATTGCTCCTTCCAGCTTCTGCCCGCTTCCATTATAGCAAACACCGTTGATTTTCTTCCATGCTTTGGAACTGGTTGTGGAATTCTGTGTTGCTTTTCCACTGGGAACTTTCTCAATTCGTTCTTCCTCAGCAACGGCATCACTGCGGTCCACTCCACCGCCACCCATTGCCATCGCTGTAGTCCCCATTGTTCCGATCCCTAACAATGCTGCCATACACCCTGCTGCCAGCCATCTTTTCCAGTTTTTCATCTTCGTTCCTTTCCCATCATCATAATCAGTTGTCAGATGAATTTATTATACCGCCATAAAATGGAAAGTAAAGACTTATTGCCAAGTATTTTCTGATGGCATAAAGAAGGCCGGTGTCAACTCACTGGCTGATCACCGGCCTTCTGTTATTTACTTAATAGATATTCAAAATCACGGCACTTCCGGGTCGGTCGGGTCAAAACTTCCATCTCCGCGGAATGTGGCAAGTGGTCTGCGGCCTAACGGTCCCTTGAAGGATTCGTTGCTGCTGTATTTACCACTGCTGTAAATATGGATTGTAGAACCATTGCAGTTCTCATATACCCATTTTGCATCTGCAACACAGGTACGGATGCATCCATGAGATGCCGGCTGACCAAGTTTCAGATATTCTCCTGCCGGAAGATTGTAAACACTCTTTGTTGCACCAGCTACAGAATGAATGAAAATACCACCCTGTCCGCATCCGTCAACATGTGTTCCGTACTGTCCCCAGGACGGTCCCATTAGCGGCTGCCATCTCAGACTGCGGCTCAGTCTGTATGTACCATCCCAAGTCGGTGTTGCGGCAAGACCTACGGAAACACGGATTGTCTTAACCGGAATCTTCTTACTAGAATCTGTATAAACAGTCATAACACCATTGGTCTTATCTACTTCCAGATAATACGGTCCTTTATAAATAGAAGTAAGGTCGTTACGACGGTATCCATTCTTATCGAAGTAATAGAGTTTACCGTCAATCCAGCGTTTTGTATTGGTCAGATATTTGGAACCTGTATCCGGATCGATATATTTTACCTGATCATAGTAATCGCTGAAAATTACCCATCCTGTTGAAAAACGTCCCTGACTGTCCAGATAACCGTTTACAGAACCACGCTTCATGGATTTATTGGTTACTGCTGTATAATTACTGAAATAATACCAGTATTTTCCGGATTTCTGCCATCCGCTCTTTTTCAGGACACCGTTCTTGTCTGCATAGTACCACTTATTCTGATAACGGATCAGTGTATTCTTGTACATCCATCCACGATGGTTCTTGGAATCTGAAGTAGCAAAGAAGTAATATTTGCTGCCAATTTTGGTTTTACCACCTACCAGCTGTCCTGTGCTGTTAAAGTAATAGCTCTTTCCGGAGCTCTTTGCTGTCAGCATCTGGCTCTTATAATGATTTCCCTTGCTGTCAAAGTAGAACCAGCCGAAGAATTTACCCTTTGTATCAGTCACTTTCTGCCATCCGTGCTTTTCAACAACTCTTCCCGGAGTACTTCCAAAATAATAAATCTTGTTGGAAGCTCCCGGACAGCTGTGCCAGCAGTTTTTCCAGGTAACTCTCTTTCCATCACTTCCGAAGTAATATCTGTATCCATTTTTATATTTGACGAGTTTCTGTTTGATTACACGGCCTTTGCTGTCTGTAATATAATATGCATTATTCTTGTTTGCGGCCTTTGCCATTGTGCTCTTCATAACATAGCCGCTGGAATTCAGCATATACAGATATTTCTTGGACATTACCTTGGATACATAAACACCATGTTTCATGATCTGTCCACGTGTGGATGACTTCGGACTGCAGTAAATGAAACGTTTTTCCTTCTTACTGTTCAGCACATAGGTCCATCCGCCGTAGAAAAGTTTTCCTGGGATCTCTCCACTCTTGGATGCCGGTTTAAAGTAATATTCATAAGTCGTGGAACCGGTTGTCAGTTTAATGATACCAACACGTGGTGCACCATTTTTTGCAAGTGTATAATAGGCACTTCCAATTTTATAGACTTTTCCGTAAATATTACATTCTTCTACCGTCATATAATTGCCGGCTGAGCTGTAATAGCGGAAAGTTGTTCCTGTCCACAGCCAGTATTTTCTCTGCTGCTGTCCAAGATTGGAAGTCCACGGTGTGATTTCCTGGCCTTCACATCCTGTATACAGAGTTGCTTTATCCTTCTCAAGAAGGTACCATTCCACTTTCTTGGTTCCGGTATAACCATCTACGCCTGGCTCACGTGTTACACGTCCTGTCATCAGATATCCTTTTTCATTGAAAAGATAATATCCGACATGGCCATCGGTATTGATTTTCAGAAGACCATCTGCGGATGTAAAATAACTCTTTTCCGTAGTTGCAACGGTTGAATCAGATTCTGCTGCCTCTGTTGTTTCACCATTATCCAGAGCCAGATTTTCAACTGAAGCATTTTCGGTCTCTTCAGCTGTTTCTGTTGAAACTTCCGGCTGTACAGCCTCCTGTGTATTTTCTGTTTCTGTTGTTTCTGCTGAATCTGTTGTATCACTGCTGTCAGCTGCATCCTCGGAAACGGCTGCCGGAGTTTCTTCCGTGCTGCTGTCCGTCTGTTCTTCTGTCTGATTTCCGGATTCTGTTGCCGGCACCACCTCATCAGAAGCTGTCTTTTTGAGAAGTCTGAATCCCATGCTGTCAGATTCCCAGTCACTGCTCTTGGCAATAACCACACCATCTACAAGCTCTGCACCCTCCGAAACGACTGCCGCTGTAGCTCCGTCATCGGTATTCTGTGTTTTTGTATCTTTTACAGACGGATCTTCCAGTTCCTGCACTTCTCCTGCACTGAATTCATCCGCCGGAGTTGTTGTATCTGCTTCCGGTGTTTCTGTGATATCCGGTGTCTCTGTGATATCCGGTGTTTCTGTCACATCCGGAGTCTCTGTAATATCCGGGGTCTCTACTGTGTCCCCTGATATATCTACAGTTCCATCTTCCTCTGCCGTATCTGTCTGTTCCTCTTCTGTCTGAGGCTGTTGTACAGTTTCTGCTTCATCACCAAAACTGTCCGCTGTCACGTCTGTGCCGGTCTCTGCTGCCTGCACCTGTGCGCTGCCCAAAGCTGCAGCTCCGGCTTCCAGTGTACCACCCATGCACAACGTAAGGCTGAGTACGATTGCCACAACTCTTCTCTTCACAATAATCCCTCCTGCTCATGCTGCTGTTAATGATTGATATTGTTACCGTATCATTCGCCCAATCCGCTCTCAATAAGAGCCACAAGCGCATCAAGCGCCGCCTGCTCATCCTCACCATCGCAGATCAAGGTAATCTCATCTCCCCTTTTTACACAGGCTCCCAGTACACTCAGCACACTCTTGGCATTCGCCGTGCCACCGTCATGCTGAAATGTTATGGAAGATTTATATTTTATTGCCTCGCCGCATAAGAGCCCTGCGGGGCGGAGATGAAGCCCTGATGGGTTTCTGACCGTTACCTGATAACTTAACATTACGAATGTCTCCCTTGTATAGTGTTTCTTATCTGTTACTGACTGTTTCCACTGTCCACATTGGAAACTTTGGAGATCTTGATCTCTGCGGTTACATCTTCCAGAAGCTTATATCCATCCGGAAGACTGATCTTAATCGGCACTTCATAGCTTCCTTCTTCCCAGTCGTCCATGGAAAGAACCGCACCCACCGATTTCAGATCAAACTTCGACAGATCTCCGTCTTCTGCCTGAACCTTCAGCTCTATATCCGCGACTTCAAACGCCAGCTGAAGATTATCCGGCAGACCTTTTACTTTAATATCCTCCGTCGGGAAACTGTATATCTTACTGCCTTCCGGCAGGATATTCACGGTAATCCAGAGATCTGCGCTGGAGCCAGATGTCAGCTTCAGTCCATCCGGAAGGAGCTCTGACAGATTAACTTTTTTCTCTACATCATTACTTTTTCCTGAAATATCCACATTCTCGCTGTCGAGATAGATGGTATTTCCCTGAAGTTTCAGATTATTCAGAGCCTCCTCGCTTCCGGCTACGCTGAACGTCTCCGGCACAGTCGTAACACTGTCCACCACATAACCTTCTGCCGGTTCTCCGGTATATCCTGCACTGATGCGAATATCGGAACGCACCTTCCAAAGTTTTGCGGTGACATTCACTTTTCCGTTGTTGTCAAATTTCAGATAACTCATGGAATTGGATGAAAGGGTATCCTGATTCTTATCCGTAATCGTCAGCTCCGCGTTGGTGATCGTTGTATCCTGATCAATTCCATCAACTTTGGAGCTCACGTCTACGCTCACACTATCTATTTTACCAACAAGTGACTCCGGTCCTGTAACCCTGACTTTTTCCGGGTTGGCTGTAAGTGAAGCAATTTCCAGTCCCTGTGCCGGCTTACTGTCTCCACTGCTTACATTGATCGCAAACTCCTTGGTCACCTTTTTTTCGAGATGTACGCTGAGATTCTGTGGTGACACCCGGATATTTTCCGCAAGAATTCCGGAACAGGTGGCTGTAATGGGAATCATCACCGGATCGGTATCTGTAGACTGTGCCTGCTGCAGATCTGCAACTGCCTTAATATCACTTGAGGTAATACGGTTTACAGTCTTACGGGATCCCGTAATATATACACGTACGGTATTTTCGCTGTCATCCTGCATAACCATTTCACCAAGCTGATCTACATAAGCCTCATTGATAATCTGTACGTCGGAAATCACAAAACCTTTTGTAACAATAGGATCATCAACATTTACCACGATCAGCCATACAAGAATGCCCACAATGACGGACATAATTTTCAAAGGGATGTTTTTAGTCAGATTTTTCTTCATGTTTCACTCTCCCTTTCAGCAGATTTCGCAGTTTGCTGTTGTCAACCACTTTCTTATTCTGAGCTGCAACCAGAACTTCACGAAGCTGTTTGCTGTTAAGCCCCCTGGAGAGTTCTCCTCCCTGTGCAACGGAAACCTGTCCGGTTTCCTCTGAAACAATGATTGTAAGGGAATCTGTAGCCTCACTGATTCCCACACCAGCTCTGTGTCTTGTTCCCAGCTGTTTACTCAGTTCCATATTATCAGAAAGAGGCAGATAACAGGTTGCCGCAACCACACGGTTGCCACGGACAATTACGGCACCATCGTGAAGCGGAGTATTATGCTCAAAAATATTGATCAGAAGCTGACTGGTAAGAATACCGTCAATATTAATACCTGTACGCACATATTCATCCAGACGTATTTCTTCCTCAATAACAATCAGTGCACCGGTCTTAACTTCACCCATATCAAAGCATGCCTTAACCAGCTCGTTAATGGTCTTATCGTTAAAACGTTCCTGTACTTCTTTTCCGGTATCAAAGGGAATAATTGTGGAAACAATTTTTTTCTGTCCCAGCTGTTCCAGGGCACGCCGCAGCTCCGGCTGAAAAATTACAATTACACCAATCACCAGCACATTGGCCAGGTTCCGGAAAATCCACAGGATTGTATTCATTTTGAAAATGTAGGCGATCAGAATAAAACCAAGGACTATCAGAATACCCTTAAGAAGCGTATATGCCCGTGTAAATTTAATCCAGGCCATAAACTGATATACAAAGAAAGAAATCAGTCCAATCTCAATAATATCAATCACACCAAGCCCCGGAAGTGAAATTTTCCCAAGATATCCGGCCAGAACTGACAGTGTATTCTGCATAAGTCTCCTCCTTTCTTTCTGATCTTCCTAAAATTTTTAAAGGTCTTTCAGTGATTCTTCCAGCTGTTTTTCGAAATCAATCTCATCAATTTCCTGGGGTTTCTCACTTACTGTATTTTCAAAATTTTCCATTCTTGATACGTTTCTGGGATCTTTACGTTCTGAAAAATCCTCATCCCGGAAAACCACCCTGTCTTCTTTCTTCTTTTCTTCTCGTACAGGCTCTGCGTTAATCTTCTTGATACTCCTCTCAGAAGTTGATACGGAAGCCTTCGGAACAGCCTTTACGTAGTAATAATATTCGTCATCTTCATATTCCAGCCGTTCTGTTCTGCTGTAATCTCCGCCAAATACAAAAAATTCCAGCACAAATCCAACAAGAACCGAAGCCACGGTGGAAAAAATCATCGGTATCATGGATACGGTCACATCAAGGCAAAAATCTCCGGCAAGGATAATCAGAATATATGTCACGCCCCCTACAATGATTGCTATTCTCCATGCATAGTCAAAAGCTCTCGTTCTGAGAAGATTCACCAGCAGAACGACTACAACAAATGCTATTACGGTAATCCACATCGCCCAGTTCTGGACAAGTCCGTCAGAAAGCAGTTTCAGTTTCTCTGCAATCTCCGTTCCCTGATCACTAAGCGCCGCAGACTGTGCATGAACAAAACGGATAAAATAATAAATCACCACTCCACATCCTGCCGGAAGTGCTGAAACAGCGCTGCCAAGCAGACCCGCACTTAACGGAAGAAGGGCCGGAACGCTGAACCCAAAGGAAAGTGGTGTCAGAATCAGCACCAGATTCTGTGATTTGCTGAATCTCAGGAACAAAATCATCATAAAAAGAATCAGCACAAGCATAAATCCCGCAACTTCAACACCTACTGCATAACAGTGTCCGATCATCATCGCAAATCCGATAAACATCATTACAGATGTAGGAAGGATTGAACAAACCAGTGCCAGAATCAGGATTACAAAAATATTATCCAGCTGTTTCATATAGCCCATATTGCTGTTAATCCAGAGAAAATAGACAAACGCCAGGGCAAACTTCAGAACCGGCAATATATATACTTCATATTGTCCATAAAATCTCTTGATATTCTGTTTCATTTCAAGTAAAGCTGTCATTTTCTGTGTCCTCCTGCATTTCTCCGGGCAGGAGTTCTTTTCTCTTCCCGTCCGTAGATTTTTTCCAGTCTGGTAAGATCCTGATAATATTCCTTTACGCTCTTCTTGGCACGGTAATATTTTACAGAATACTGGATGTAGGTCAGTACTGAATACGCAATAAGTACGATCAGGTAACCGACTATGACATAAATTCCTACTGCAACCAGATTAATCTTATTCACATTGTCCATAAGATATTCACTGAAATACGCAGCAATTCCGGCAAGCAGCAGCGCATAACCGATGGTTACCAGAAAGAAATTTTTGATCAGTGCAAGACCAATATAATCACTCCGGTAAAACCTGCTTACCGGAAGATATTTCCTGCCTTCTCCATGCTCATACATGGCAAGACGATTCATGATCTTCACCTTTTCTTCATTTACCATAAATAACTCCTCATAAGCTTTCTTATTTAACTGCAATCAAATTTATTGTAGCATAGTTCCCTACCTATGAAAAGTGTTTTTTCGGCTCTTTCACGCCTTTCCAGCGCATACTGTAAGGAAATAAACATCCTTTGCTCCTGCCTCCTGAAGACACATTGCCATGGCATCCATTGTGCTTCCTGTTGTATAAACATCATCCACCACCAGTACAGAGAAACCGGTAATTTTCCGGGTTACCAGATATGCGTTTCTGAGGTTTTTCTTCCTCTGGGACGCATTAAGTTTTTTCTGGGATTTCGTGTTCCGGATCTTAATTACCAGATTGTCACTCCACGGAATTCCCGTAAAACAGCTGACCCTCTCTGCAAGATATGCCGCCTGGTTGAACCCTCTCATCCGTTTCTTTCTGGAATGCAGAGGTACAGGCACAACCATCTGCGGTTTCCAGCGTTCCAGATATTGTCTTCCATAAATACTTATGGCTTTTGCGTAGAAGTCTCCGTATTCCCGACATCCATAATACTTGAACCGTACCAGTGACTGACGCCAGATTTCTCCATAGGGAAAAATACTTCTTCCTTCTGTAAAATGATGAACTCCGCTTCTGCAATCCTGGCAGTATTCTTCTTCCATCCTTACCGGTCTTCCGCATTTCATGCACAGGGGCTCTTTCATTGGCATGGCTTTTTGGAAACAGTCTGGGCAGACCAAACTGTTCTTTTCTTTCAGTATCTGATGACACAGAGGACACTTTTTCGGATAAAGCATATCCAGTAGAATTTCTGTTGTTTTTTTCAAGAAAGTCCTTTCTCCCCGATGGCGCTCTCCTGCTTAAGCTTCCAATTCGTCCAGTTCCCGGATTCTCTTATCCAGGGAACTGTATCTCTGCTGCTGTTTCTCGTTACGGATCATCTCCGCAAAGGTATTCTCACTTCCAACCACAGTAACACATCTCCGCGCTCTGGTTACTGCTGTATACAGAAGGTTCCTGTTCATCAGCATTCTCGGTCCGGAAAGTATCGGAATAATCACTGCCGGATATTCCGAACCCTGGGACTTATGTATGGTAACCGCATAGGCAAGTTCCAGCTCTTCCAGCTGCTTGAATGAATACTGCGCCTGACGTCCATCCTCAAATTCCACAGTTGCGGTTTCCGCAAACTCATTGATTTCTGTCATGATACCGGTATCTCCGTTAAATACCCCGGCGCCTTTGTCAACCGGTATCTTATATCTTCCAAGAATCTCCCATTCCAGCTGATAGTTGTTCTTCACCTGCATTACCTTGTCACCTTCGCGGAAAAGGCGCTGCCCGATTTCTTTTTCTTTTTTCTTCTCATCCGGCGGATTCAGATATCTCTGAAGAATCTGATTCAGTCTTTCCACTCCCAGAAGGCCCTTCCGCATAGGGGTCAGAACCTGAATTTCGTAAGGTTTGGCATCCACATAGCGTGGAAGTTTTTCCTGAATCAGGGCAATCACTACCCGGATAATAATGTCTGCGTCATACCGTTTCAGGAAAAAGAAATCCCGGCTTTTGTTGTTGATAGTGACCTGTTCACCGCGGTTAATTTTGTGGGCATTTACTACGATATCACTCTCTGACGCCTGCCGGAAAATCTTCTTCAGCTCAACCACCGGAAAACATCCACTGCGAATAATATCCCTCAGCACATTTCCCGGTCCAACGCTTGGCAGCTGATTCTCATCCCCTACCAGAATCAACCTGGTCCCTGCAGTTACCGCAAGAAGAAGTGAATACATCAGAGAAATATCCACCATGGACATTTCGTCAATAATAATAACATCTGCTTCCAGTGGATTCTCAGAATTACGATCAAAATGAACCGCTCTTCCATCCTGTTCTCCTTCCGGAAGTCCATTCAGTTCCAGAAGTCGGTGAATGGTCTGCGCCTCATAGCCGGTGGCTTCTGTCATTCTTTTTGCAGCACGGCCGGTAGGTGCCGCAAGACGCAGCTCTGCCCCTTCTTCTTCAAAATACCGGATAATTGCGTTGATTGTGGTTGTTTTTCCGGTTCCAGGACCTCCCGTAAGAATAAATAATCCATGCTGGGCGGCAGCTGCCATTGCCTGTCTCTGCATCTCATCCAGCTCTGTCCCTGTCTCTTTTTCAATTCTGGAGATCCGTTTTTTCATCATCTGCTCATCCTCTGGGCAGAGAATGTTCAGTTCACATAACATTTTTGCAGAATTTAGTTCCAGATAATAATAATGTGTAGGATAAACCACTGTCCCTTCTTCTGTTTCCTTCAGAATCAGTTTCCGGTCCACAACCATATCCATGAGATGTTTTTCCATGTAGGAAACATCCACACCCAGAAGCCTGGATGCCCTGGAAAAAAGTTCCTCTTTTGGAAGGTAAATATGTCCTTCCCCGGAAGCCTGTAGGAGAGTATACAACATTCCACTTCGGATTCTGTAATCTGAATCTGTATGGATGCCGATTCTGGAAGCAATCTCATCTGCAATTCGAAATCCTACCCCACTGATATCCTCTGCAAGGCGATATGGATTTTCCTGAAGAACTCCATATACAGACTGCCCGTATTTCTGGTAAATCTTCGCTCCCAGATTCAGTGATATTCCATATTTCTGCAGAAAAACCATGGCCCGGCGCATATCTGCCTTTTCTGTCATCTGTTCCGCAATCTCCAGTGCTTTCTTTTCACTGATACCTTTAATCTCTGCCAGACGCTCCGGTTCTTCTTCCACAATCCGCATGGTGTCATTCCCGAAACGCCGCACGATCCTTGCCGCAAGTGCCGCACCAATTCCCTTGATTGCTCCGGACCCCAGATATCGCTCCATTGCCAGCGCATCTTCCGGCATTTTTTCTACATAGGAGGAAATCTGAAACTGCTTGCCATATACCGGATGGGTGATATAATTTCCCATCGCCTCAATGGACGCTCCCTGCGTAATTGCAGGAAATGTTCCCACACAGGTAAGCTCCTTTTCCTCTTCCAGCCCCTTCAGCACCATAACCGTATATCCATTATCATCATTCCGGAAAATCACATGATCTATATATCCTGTAACTGTTTCGCTCATTTTCTTCTCCTTTATAAGCAAAAGGCACTGCTGCTGCAGCGCCTTAACCTTTACATTCTCGACATGATTTCCGCATATTTCCCTGTTCCGGCAGCCACCACAAGCATGGCATCCTGCACAGTCAGCGTGCTTACACCTGTCTTCTGTTCAATCAGTGCATCCATGCCATGAAGCATAGCTCCACCACCTGTAAGAACAATTCCTCTGTCCATAATATCTGCAGCCAGTTCTGGTGGTGTCTTTTCGAGGACACCATGAACTGCCTCCACAATCTGTCCGGTAGCTTCCCGCAGGGCAGTACGGATTTCTTCCGAAGTCAGTGTGGCAACTTTGGGAAGTCCTGTGATAATGTTTCTGCCTTTTACTTCCATAGTCCTAAGATCTGCCTCTTCGCTGGCCGTCCCGATTTTGATTTTAATGTTCTCCGCAGCATCCTCTCCGATAAAAAGGCTGTGCTTCTCTCTTACATAATTCATAATTGCGTGGTTAAAATTATCTCCCGCAACCTTCACAGATGCAGAAACTACCACGCCTCCTACAGATATAACCGCAACATCCGTAGTTCCCGCACCAATATCCACAATCAGATTTCCAAAAGGTTTGGTGATATCCACACCTGCTCCAATTGCGGCAGCAATCGGTTCTTCCACAAGAAAAACCTCCCTGGCTCCGGACTGATATGCAGCTTCTTCCATAGCCTTACGCTCAATTTCCGTAATGCCGCTTGGCACGCTGATGCTGACCCTCGGTTTCCGAAAAGCTCTCCGTCCCATGGCCTGAGAAATAAAATATTTCAGCATCTTTTCCATTACATTATAATCTACAATCACGCCTCTGCGGATCGGCCATATGACTTCCATGTTGGATGACAGATGTCCCGCCATCTGTCTGGCCTCTTCTCCGATAGCTCTGATTTTCTCTGTATCTTTATCATAAATAACCACAGAAGGCTCTCTCAAAACGATTCCCCTGCCTGTGGAAAACACCAGACTGTTTCTGGTTCCCAGATCGATTCCGATATCTTTTGCCGGCATAAATCCTCCCGCCTGCGTCTGCACTGTTCTTCTGCCAACGCATCTTCTGACTTGTTCTGTTCTCTCTTCTATATCTTTCTCCCGCAGATATTGCATAATCTCACAGCATCTGCCGGAAAGTTCCCGCACTTCATTATATACAAAACCATCGGAATTGAAAAGGACTTTTACCGGTTATTTCTGCTCCAGGTATTTTTTCACATATTTACCGGTGTAGGAAACCGGGCTTGCCGCCACTTCTTCCGGTGTTCCTCTGGCAATTACCGTTCCGCCTCTGTCACCGCCCTCCGGGCCGATATCAATAATATAATCAGCCGTCTTGATCACATCCAGATTATGTTCAATAACCACAACCGTATTTCCACCTTCGGACAGGCGGCGCAGAATCTCAATCAGTTTGTGCACATCTGCAAAATGCAGCCCTGTAGTCGGCTCATCCAGAATATAGATTGTTTTTCCTGTACTTCGCTTACTGAGCTCCGTGGCAAGCTTGATACGCTGTGCCTCACCTCCGGAAAGAGTTGTGGACGGCTGTCCCAGACGGATATACGAAAGGCCGACATCGTACAGCGTCTCAATCTTTCTGCGGATCGAAGGAACATTTTCAAAAAATGTCAGCGCCTCTTCCACCGTCATATTCAGCACATCATAAATACTCTTGCCCTTATATTTCACTTCCAGTGTCTCGCGGTTATAACGCTTTCCCTTGCAGACTTCACAAGGCACATACACATCCGGCAGAAAATGCATCTCAATCTTGATGATTCCGTCTCCACTGCAGGCTTCGCACCGTCCACCCTTGACATTAAAGCTGAAACGTCCTTTCTTGTAACCCTTGGCCTTGGCATCTGCAGTTGCCGCAAAAAGATCACGGATCTGGTCAAAAACGCCGGTGTAAGTTGCAGGGTTGGAACGTGGTGTTCTTCCAATCGGAGACTGATCAATATCAATTACCTTATCCAGCTGATCAATTCCCAGGATATCATCATGCTTTCCGGGAATCACCCTGGCACGGTTCAGATCTCTCGCCAGTCTCTTATAGAGGATTTCATTAATCAGGGAACTCTTACCGGACCCGGAAACACCGGTGATACAGGTCATGACTCCCAGTGGAATATCCACATCAATGTGCTTCAGGTTGTTCTCGGACGCTCCTTTGATTGTCAGAAATCCGGTTGGTTCCTTCCGCACTTCCGGTACCGGGATCTTCCGTCTTCCACTTAAATAGGCACCGGTTACAGAATTCTCATTCTTCATCAGATCCTCGGCCGTACCCATGGCAACCAGCTGTCCGCCATGTTCTCCGGCACCCGGGCCAATGTCAATCACACAGTCCGCCGCACGCATGGTATCTTCATCATGTTCCACCACAATCAGACTGTTACCAAGATCCCGAAGCCTCATCAGTGCTCCGAGAAGCTTGTCATTATCTCTCTGATGAAGTCCGATGCTTGGCTCATCCAGAATATAGGCAACTCCCACAAGGCCGGAACCAATCTGTGTTGCAAGACGGATTCTCTGCGCCTCGCCTCCGGAAAGGGTTCCGGTAGCCCTTCCAAGAGAAAGATATTCCAGCCCAACTTCTGCCAGAAATCCTACTCTGGCACGGATTTCCTTCAGGATCTGCTTCCCGATCAGCTCCTGCTGGCTGGAAAGCTTCAGGTCATGGAGAAAGCCCTGTAGTTTCTCCACCGGCATATTGGTCACTTCATAGATATTCTTATCTGCCACAGTCACTGCCAGAGATTCCTTTTTCAGTCGCTGGCCCTTGCAGGCATTACATGGAGTGATACGCATAAAACTCTCATATTCCTGCTTCATGGTCTCAGAACTGGTCTCCCGGTATCTCTGTTCCACGTTCCGGATCAGTCCCGGAAATGCCACATCATAGACTCCTTCCCCACGCTGGCCTTTATAATAAACTTTCACCGAATGGCCACCGGTACCGTTGATGAGAATATCCTGAATTTTCTTCGGGTATTCACAGAACGGTGTATCCAGGGAAAAATCATATTCTCTGGCAAGGGCATCCAGAATCGCCCTGGAAAAACTTCCCTGTGTTGTACAGGACTGCCATCCGAGAACTGCAATTGCTCCCTCATTGATGCTCAGCTTCTTATCCGGAATCATCAGGTCAATATCAAATTCCATCTTATAACCAAGTCCCAGACATTGCGGGCAGGCACCGAAGGGATTATTGAAAGAAAAGCTCCTCGGTTCGATCTCATCAATGCTGATTCCGCAGTCCGGGCAGGAAAAACTCTGGCTGAAGTTCAGAAGTTTCCCGTCCATGGTATCTACTACGAGAAGGCCGTCTGCCAGTTCCAGTACTGTCTCAATGGAATCGGAAAGACGTTTCTCAATTCCTGGTTTCACAATGAGACGGTCCACAACAATCTCAATATTATGCTTAATGTTCTTATCCAGCTTGATCTCTTCTGAAAGTTCATACAGACTTCCATCAATCTGTACTCTTACATATCCGCTTCTTCTGGCCTGATCCAGAAGCTTGGCATGTGTTCCCTTCCGACCACGGACTACCGGTGCAAGAAGCTGAATCTTCTGCCGCTCCGGAAGCATCATAATCTGATCTACCATCTGGTCTACGGTCTGCTTGCGGATCTCTCTTCCACATTTCGGGCAGTGTGGAATTCCCACACGGGCATACAGAAGACGGAAATAATCATAGATCTCCGTTACAGTTCCCACAGTAGAACGGGGATTCCGGTTCGTTGACTTCTGATCAATGGAAATCGCAGGAGGCAGTCCCTCGATGCTCTCCACATCCGGTTTCTCCATCTGTCCAAGGAACTGTCTTGCATAGGAAGAAAGAGATTCCATATAACGCCTCTGTCCTTCCGCATAGATCGTATCAAACGCAAGGGATGACTTACCGGATCCACTGAGCCCGGTAAGTACCACAAACTGGTCTCTGGGAATATCCACGCTGAGATTCTTAAGATTATTCTCATTCGCTCCACGTATTCTGATAAAACGCTTCTTATCGTTCACTTCTGCTGACATGAAAGCCTCCTACTCTGCCCGGCCATATAAAAATCTTCCGGTATTTTCTTCTATAGCAGAATATCTGTCTCTCATTCTGCTGTAAAATTTCTGTTTGTTTTTTACAGTATACAATCAGAACATTCGTTCGTCAAGGTGAAAAAATCGACAAAATCCGCTACAGGAGAAAATCTGCCATCACCCCGTTGCTCACGTGAATTCCCCGTCTGGTCAGAAAGATCCTGCCGTCTTTTTGTTCCAGCAGACCAAGATTCCGGTGCTTTTTCAGAACCTCGCCGTAAATATTCTCCATATTTTCCCCGAAATATTCCTTGAATCCACGCAGTGATACCCCTTCTGTCATACGAAGCCCCAGAAACATAAATTCTGCCATCTCATCTTCCCTGGTGAGGGCTTCCACATTCCGGCGAATTTTTTCCGGAAATGCGCTGTTTCTGAGATATTCTTCCATATTATCTGTGTTGGAAAAACGCACATGATTCAGAAGTGAAGATGCGCCAAGTCCAAATCCCAGATAATCGGTTCTCTGCCAGTATCCCTTATTGTGCCTGCATTCCCGGCCTTTTTTTGCATAATTGGAAATTTCATACTGATGAAATCCGTATTCCCCCAGAATTGCGGCAGTATCCTCATACATGCGATATTCGGTGTCCTCATCCGGAAGTTTCAGCTCCCGTTCCCAGAAAGGAGTTCCCTCCTCCACAATCAGGCTATATGCGGAAATATGCTCCGGTGAAAGTTCTGCCACTGTGCGGAGATTTTTTTCCCAGGCTTCATATGTCTGCTCCGGAATCGCACTCATGAGATCTATATTGATGTTCGTAAATCCTGCTTCTTCTGCCATGAAAAAACTTTCCAGAAATTCTTCCCAGGTATGAATCCGTCCCAGAATCTTCAACTCCCGGTTCTGTGGTGACTGCAGACCCAGGCTCAGCCGGTTAATTCCGTGCTCCAGATACTCCTGAAGTTTTTCCTTATATAAAGTCCCCGGATTCGCTTCGATGGTAATCTCAGCATCCGGGGCCATAAAAAACTTATTTCTGATCTGATCCATTAAACCTGCAATAAACGCAGGTTCCGGTACGGAGGGCGTTCCTCCTCCGATAAAAACTGTGGTAATCTCCCGATCCGGAAAATCCGAAACAGCCGCCACTTCTTTTTCAAGAGCACGAAAATATTCCGCCTGCCGCTCTTTTCCTGCAGGTCCCGAAAGGAAATCACAGTAATCGCATTTTTTCACACAGAAAGGAATATGAACATAGAGTTCCAGGGGCTTTTTTGCCTTATTCTCCATCTGCTGCTCCTTCCCCATTATCGGAAGTATCTGAACCGGAATCACCTGTACTGTCTGCACTTCCGTCAGAAGCTGCCGGTGTTGGCGTCACATCAGTTATGCCAAGCGCCTCCCCGCCATTCTCTGCAAGATATTCATTTACCATCTTAAGACTTCCATTGGTAGTTACCGCAGACGGATCTATCTCCTGGGGCGCCACCGTAACAGTAGGCTCCGGCACTGTACTGATTTTGATCACGCTCTCATCTTCCGCATTTTTCTTCTTTGAGCCACATCCGGTAAGCAGAACTCCTGTCATCGTCAGAAGTCCTGCTGCCAGAAACAGCCGTTTTATATTTTTTTTCAAAAAGTCATCTCCTATTTATCATCCAGCTTCAGAACACTCATAAAGGCCTTCTGCGGAATCTCCACATTACCTACCTGGCGCATACGCTTCTTACCTTCCTTCTGTTTCTCCAGAAGTTTCTTCTTACGGGAAATATCACCACCGTAACACTTGGCAAGAACGTCTTTACGCATAGCTCTTACGGTCTCTCTGGCAATAACCTTGCTTCCGATGGCTGCCTGGATCGGGATCTCAAAGAGCTGTCTCGGGATTTCATCTTTCAGCTTCTCGCACATCTTTCTGCCGCGCTCATATGCAGTGTCCGCATGGACAATAAAGGAAAGTGCATCCACTTCTTCCTTATTTACAAGGATATCCAGCTTCACAAGCTCACTTCTCTCATATCCGTCCAGCTCATAATCCAGAGATGCATAACCTCTGGAACGTGATTTCAGCGCATCAAAGAAATCGTAGATGATCTCGTTGAGGGGCAATCTGTATTTCAGAAGTGCACGGGTTTCTTCCATATATTCCATGCCTTCGTACTGGCCTCGTCTCTCCTGACAGAGATCCATAATCGCACCGATGAACTCGGTGGTTACCATAATCTCAGCCTTCACCATTGGCTCTTCCATGTACTCGATCTCAGAAGGATCCGGAAGATTGGTCGGATTGGTCAGCTCAATGATCTCGCCATTGGTTTTGTAAACTTTATAGATAACACTTGGTGCTGTGGTTACAAGATCCAGGTTATATTCTCTCTCCAGACGCTCCTGAATGATCTCCAGATGAAGAAGTCCCAGGAATCCGCAGCGGAATCCAAATCCAAGGGCAACCGATGTCTCCGGTTCATAATAAAGAGAAGCATCATTGAGCTGAAGTTTCTCCAGTGCATCACGGAGATCGCCATACTTGGCTCCATCTGCCGGATAAAGTCCACAGTAAACCATAGGATTAACTTTCTTATATCCCGGAAGTGCCTCCGCACAGGGATTGTCCGCATCCGTTACCGTATCACCCACACGGGTATCACGGACATTCTTGATACTGGCTGTGATATATCCAACCATACCCGCGGTCAGCTCATCACACGGAATAAACTGACCTGCACCAAAATATCCCACTTCTACAACTTCTGTGGTAAATCCGGTCGCCATCATATGGATTTTCGTGCCTTTTTTTACACGGCCGTCTTTCACTCTGCAAAATACGATAACGCCCTTATAAGGATCATAAACGGAGTCAAAAATCAGGGCTTTCAGCGGTGCGTCCACATCTCCTTCCGGAGCCGGAACCTTATTGACGATCTGCTCCAGAACCTGGTCTACGTTCAGTCCTGTTTTTGCGGAAATCTGTGGTGCATCCTGGGCTTCAATTCCGATTACATCCTCAATTTCATTAATAACACGCTCCGGATCCGCACTTGGAAGGTCGATCTTGTTGATCACCGGAACCACATCCAGGTCATGATCCAGTGCCATGTATACATTGGCAAGCGTCTGCGCCTCAATTCCCTGGGCAGCATCCACAACAAGAATGGCTCCGTCACAGGCCGCAAGGCTTCGAGAAACCTCATAGTTAAAGTCTACATGTCCGGGGGTATCAATCAGGTTAAAAATATACTCATTTCCATCCTTGGCTTTGTATACAATACGAACGGCCTGGGATTTAATAGTAATTCCCCTCTCTCTCTCAAGTTCCATGTTATCCAGAACCTGGGCCTGCATTTCTCTTTCTGTGAGAAGTCCCGTCATCTCAATAATACGGTCAGCAAGTGTTGATTTACCGTGGTCAATATGTGCAATGATACAAAAATTTCGAATTTTACTCTGGTCTATCATTCAGGAAGTCCTCCTTAAATTTCTCTCGTATAAAGCGTTGGGAACGCATATTTATCCATACTGCTCTTTATCATATCATATTTTAGTCTTCTTTGTCACTGCCTTTCAGGACTCTGTTTAAGATATCTGCAAAAGGTTCCATTGCATTTCGGACTTCCTCCACGGTATTGGTCTGTGCTCCGGCTTCCAGAAGCAACGCACGGGGTTTAAGATGCAGATTATAGCGAAGACCTGCTAGATAAATTCCCCGGTAAAGATCCGGATAATATTGTGCTGCCTGGTATTCCAGCTGGAAGGAAAATGCCAGATTTTCTTCTATGTAAGGATTGGGCAGATAGCTTACTGCCCCCTGATTAACGGTATAGCTTAATCCATTATAAAAAAGCAACTGGGCGGTAGATTTCCCGTTGACCTCTGTTACCAGACGGCGGTCATCCGGCACTCCGTCCCTGTGAAGGTCAATCACAACTTCGACGGTGGGATTTTCTTCCAGAACTTTTTCTATGGATATCCTCGCATAATCATAAGCTTTGCTCCGATCCAGGGTTCCACCCATCATATCAAAAGCATCCGTCACATGAATTACCTGATAACCATATTTTTCCTCCAGAAGGTCCGTAAGGTAATTTCCCACTCCCACAATGGTATCCTCCTCCTTTCCTTCCCTGGAATCCACAAATGTTTCCTGGGAATGGGTATGGTAAATCAAAATCTGCGGTACTTTACTGTCCTGTTTTATGGACAGATCTTCCCCCAGAAATCGTGTTCCGCTGATCTGCTGTGCATTGGTCTCCGTATTGGAATCCAGAATAAAAAACTGATTCATCACATAATCAAAATCTGCCAGTTTTGCAGGAGATAAGTCAATCTGCGGATGCGGAACTGCCACTGTTTCCTGTTCTTTCACCGTTTTTTCGACGGAAGCTTTCTTTTCTGCCGCATCAGAGCCCGCCGGAGTGATCTCCATCTGGGTAATTTCCGGTTTCGTAATTTCCGGTTCTTTATTTTCCACACCGGTATCCTTCTTATTTTCTGTACTGTCAGCAGATTTCTCCTCTGACTTCTGCACTTCCTTTTTTTGCTTTTCTTCTTTCTTCTCTGCCTCTTCCACCTCAGCCATCAATAGTGCCTCCTGCTCTTTCCGGTTCTCCGCTTCCACTTCCTCGCCCAGATGCTCCTCATTTTTTTCCTTCAAAAGCATCTCCGTTTCCCGGTCCCTTCCAGTCTCTTCCTGCAGAGCTTTCTTTTCCAGAAAGCAATACAGCGGCAGCTGTCTGTATATCTCACCATGCTTAAAAAAATCTCCCGTAAGCGCAGCCACAACGCACAGAAAGATCAGACTCAAAAACACGCAGAATGCCCTCTGGATATTCGTCACCCACGATCACCTCTTATGGTATTTTATGACCTGTCCTCTTCGATTAGACTATCGGAAAATGCCAGATTAAGCCCCTCGGAAATCGTAAAGCTTAAATACCGCACAGTTTCATCCACATCTTTCGGTGTTACAAACATGGTATAAAGTTTGGGTGAAATCATTTCTTCCAGAAACTCTTTCTGCTCTTCTTCCTCCAGTGCATCCAGCAGGCTTGCCATGGAATCATGGACAATGGTTGCGGCATCTACCACTGTAGGCACACCGATTCCGATCACCCGCACGGAAAGATTCTCTTCATTGAGCCCTTCCCTGTGGTTTCCCACACCGGACCCCGGATTGATCCCGGTATCTGTAATCTGAATGGTACGGTTCAACCTTGCTGTATTCCTGGCTGCCAGCGCATCAATGGCAATTACCACATCCGGCTTTGTCTCAGAAACAATACCCTGAATAATTTCCAGGGTTTCCATTCCGGTCTGAGCCATTACCCCAGGCGCAATCCCACTGATCTGATGCATTTTCATATGTGTGTTTGCCTTCAGCCCGTATTCCCGGATTACATGCCTTGTCATATGAAGACCGGAAACCGCACGGGGGCCAAGGGAATCCGCAGTGATCTCCTGATTTCCAAGTCCTACCACCAGGATCGACTGCTGCCGTCCAAGATCAATCAGCTCCCTTAAATGATGCGCCACTTCTTCCGAGATTTCCCTGTGATAATCTTCATCCGGAACGGAAAGGTCCGGCGCCTCAATGGTAATGTAGGTTCCCTGCGGTTTTCCCATGGTCCTGGCCCCGTTTTCTGTTGTGATCCGTACTACGGTAGTCCGCACGTCTTTTTCCTCATCGTATTTTTCCCTGATCTCCACTCCATGTACTTCTACATTTTCCTCCTGAAAGCGTTCCGTTGCCTCCAGCGCCAGGTCAGTTCTGATTCTGCTCCTTCCAGCCATACTCTCATCCTCTTTTTCTGTAAAATTGCCAGCCATTTTCCTCTGTCATCCACATGAAAACAGCTTTTCCGATGTTTTCCCTTTCATTATTCCCCATTTTCCCATAAATATGTACCATTTCCCCTTTCATCCACAGCATCTGGTAGTTTTTGCATATTTTTTTGGAATTTTTCCGAAAAACATCTTGACATTACACTCCATGTATAATAATATATATAAGCATGTTTCATAGGAGCGCCCGTGTCTGTTCCTGTGAATGTAATTTATATTATATTTTTTAGGAATCGGAGGTGTACGAATTGGCTAACATTAAATCCGCAAAGAAGAGAATCTTAGTTAACAGCACTAAGGCTGCAAGAAACAAAGCAATCCGTTCTGCAGTTAAGACTTCCATCAAGAAAGTTGAGACAGCAGTTGAGAATAAGGATAAGGCAGCTGCAGAGGTTGCTCTTAAGGACGCAATCTCCACAATCAGCAAAGCTACATCCAAGGGCGTTTACCACAAAAATAACTGCGCCAGAAAAATTTCCCGTCTTTCCAAAGCTGTCAACAGCATTGCGTAATAGACCACGGAATATTTTAGTTATAAGCTTATAAGTAAAAGGAAAGACAGTCGAACCGTCAGCGACTGTCTTTTTTTATATTCTGCTCTCACTTTTACAAGAAAGGAGTTTTCTATGGGCACTCATCCATTCCCTTATCGTCTCATTCGCAGTAACCGGAAAACACTGGCAATCCAGGTCAGCGCTTCCGGCCAGGTGACTGTCCGTGCTCCACGCACAATGTCAGATACCACCATCGAAAATTTCCTCACGCAAAAAGAAAGCTGGATTCTGAAGCACCTCTCCCACGCTGCATCCGAACCGGTTCCGTCTCCTGGAGAAAACCGCCCGCTCTCCGATTTCCGCCGCAGTTATTATATGGAATCTGCCCGAAAAATATTCAAAAGAAAAACCGCAGCCTACGCCAAAAAAATGAGCGTAACTTACGGCCGTATCACTATCCGGGAACAGAAAACACGCTGGGGAAGCTGCACCAGTGAGGGAAACTTAAACTTCAACTGGCGGCTGATTTTCGCACCGGAAAAGGTTCTCGATTATGTTGTTGTCCACGAACTTGCCCACCGGAAGGAAATGAACCATTCTCCTGCCTTCTACGCAGTGGTGGCGTCTGTGATGCCGGAATATAAAATTTACGAAAAATGGCTCCGGGATAACGGAAAGACTCTGTGGCAGAATCCCTGAATTTCCAGGCTTTTAGGCAGATATTTCACGATTCTTTCCTATGCGCTCCTCTTCCGCGCCGAACTGTATTTCACAATCAGAAGTTCCACGCTGAGCACATCCCCTAACGTACCTGTCTTCACAGCTTCTTCCGCATCCACAAAGTCTCGCACCGCATTTTCAAGTTCTTCTACTGTGTAAGCCCTGGCGCAGGATTCCAGATTTCGCACAACAAAGGATGGCACGCCAAGTTTGGATGCAATCTCTGTCTGGGAAAGTCCCTCCTCTGATAATTTCTTCGTAAGACAGATCTGCCGGAACTGCTTTGCAAGGAGAAACAGAATTCTCATCGGTGGCTCCCGCAGCGTCAGAAGATCGTAATACAGATCCAGTGCACGTTTCTGATTTTTCTCTGTCACGGCGCGGACCATATCAAAAATTTTGTTGGTTGTCTGTGTGGTACAGACAGCACGGATATCTTCTCCAGTCACAACCTCTCTGCCTTCTGTATAGGAAATCAGTTTTTCCAGCTCCATCCTTAAATTTCCCATATCTGTCCCCGTCATGGACAGAAGCAGCTCCACATCCCGCTGGGTAATCTTACGCCCGTTTTTCCCGAGAATTCCTGCCGCCCACCGCATCAGCGTTTTTTCATCCTGCTGTTTAAATTCTCCGATACTTCCACAGGCTTTCACTGCCTTATACATACGGCTTCGTTTATCTACCTCGGATTCACAGAATACCAGATACAGATAATCCGGAAGATTTTTCATATAATCTGCCAGTTCCTCACATTTATTCTTAAAAAATCCGGTATCCTCCAGAAGAACCACCCTGCGCTCCGCAAAAAAGGGCATCGTATCAAAAAGGCTCAGAAGTTCTCTCACATCGATTCCTTTTCCCTCATATCTGGCAAAATTCATCGTATCATCATCCGGATTCAACGCTTTCACCAGATTTCTCTTATACTGCTGTTTCAGATACGCTTCTTCTCCGTAGAGCAGATATGCCTGCTTAAATTTTCCTGATTTGATGTCTTCCTGAATATTTTTCAATATCTGTACTCCTGTCTGAATCGTATTCCCGCAATCACCCGGGGACTTTTTCTCTGTATCTCAGTTTATACGACAACCGCCGGAAATGCAACATACTCCGGTAAAAATTTGACTTTCCGGCAAATTCATGATACTGTAGACGGGTACATATTCCGGCAGAGCCGTTCTGCCAGCGAAATATGTGGAAGGGAGTGTTCCATTATGGAGAAAAAAAGAACTAGTAAAGCAACAAGTAACCTGAAGAGCGCAACCACAAAAGCCAAGGCTACTGTGAAATCAACTGTAGAAAAAATCGAGAAAACACCTGCAGCTGAGAAAACTGTAAAAGCAGTAAAAAAAGCAACAGAGACTGTAGCAGCCAAGGCACCAGAAGTAGTAGAAGAAGTTAAAAACACTGTAAAAAATCATAAGATCAGCGGCATCACACTTGAAATTTTTGAGACATCCATCACAGTTGCAGACCTTGAAGCAGCTGTTAAGAAAGATGCAGAGGCGAAAGGCCTTAAGGGCAAAGAGCTCCACATCTATGTAAATGCAGAAGAAAGAGCAGCTTACTACACTGCTGACGGAGAAGGTTCCGACGATTACAAGATCGATCTGACCACTCTGTAAGTTCGGACGGATCAGTTCCGCAACCGAAATACTACGCCGGTCTGCCCATGGCAGTTCCGGAAGCGCAAAAAAGCCATGCACAGGACATTTTCATTTTCGTCCCGCTGCATGACTTTTCTTTTTTATCTTTTACTGGATTTTTTTAATCCAGTCTCTGGAACAGCCTACTGCCGCTCTCCATCCTTTTACCATCGCACTGCGCTTCTCATCATCAATCTCTGTACGGAAAATACGCTCCACGCTGCGGCTTTCCAGTACTGCTTCCTTGCTTTCCCAGAATCCTACAGCGAGACCTGCAAGATATGCGGCACCAAGAGCAGTTGTCTCAATACATTCCGGACGTTCTACAGCCACATTACTGATATTGGACTGAATCTGCAGAAGAAGGTTGTTGGCACTTGCTCCGCCGTCTACACGGAGAACTGCAAGATCACTTCCGGCATCTGCTTTCATAACCTCCAGCACGTCATTGACCTGATATGCAAGAGATTCCAGAGTCGCACGTATAATATGATATTTATTCACACCACGGGTCAGTCCTACAATTGTACCACGTGCATACTGATCCCAGTAAGGAGCTCCAAGTCCCGTAAATGCAGGCACTACATAACATCCGTTTGCATCCGGCACTTTTCCCGCAAAATATTCCGTATCTGAAGCGGAATCCACCAGATGAAGTTCATCACGGAGCCACTGGATTGCGGCACCGGCAACGAATACGGATCCTTCCAGAACGTAGGTAACTTTTCCATTGAGGCCCCATCCGATAGTGGTGACAAGTCCGTTGTTTGAAAATACCGGTTTATCTCCTGCATTCATCAGAAGGAAACCACCGGTTCCATATGTATTCTTGGTTTCCCCTTTCTCAAAGCAGGCCTGTCCGAACAATGCTGCCTGCTGGTCACCGGCTGCACCGGCCACCGGAATCCTTCCACCAAAGAAGGATGGATCGGTTTCCCCATAGATTTCGCTGGACTCTTTTACCTGTGGAAGCATACACTTCGGAATATTAAGCTCCTCCAGAATTTCATCATCCCACTCCAATGTGTTGATATTGAACATCATGGTTCTGGATGCATTGGAATAATCGGTTACATGGACAGCACCCTTGGTCAGTTTCCAGATCAGCCAGGTTTCCACCGTACCGAACAGAAGCTCACCTTTCTCAGCTCTTTCACGGGCACCTTCCACATTATCCAGAATCCATTTTACCTTGGTTGCGGAAAAATACGCATCAATAACAAGACCTGTTTTCTGACGAATTTTCTCTTCCAGTCCCCTCGCTTTCAGGCTGTCGCAGTATTCTGAAGTTCTTCTGCACTGCCATACGATGGCATGATAAACCGGCTGTCCCGTATTCTTATCCCAGACAATAGTGGTCTCTCTCTGATTGGTGATACCGATCGCTGCAATATCCTCTGCCGTTGCCTCAATCTGGTTCATAGCCTCTCTGGCAACAGAAAGCTGTGTGGACCAGATCTCACCTGCATCATGCTCTACCCATCCCGGTTTCGGAAAATGCTGGATAAACTCCTTCTGCGCCACACTGCGGATCCTTCCGTTTTCATCGAAAAGAATACAACGGTTGCTGGTTGTTCCGGAATCCAGCGCCATAACATATTTTGCCATATAAAAATCCTCCAATACATTACTTAACCACATAGCTGTATCTATGCAGTTTTAAAGCTCCCATACCTCCTGATTCGTAGTGGAAACCGCCGCAGCCCCCGCCCCCAGCGCTCCCATTACGTCCTCTTTATCAGAGATCAGTCCCCCTGCAATCACTGGTACTCTGCTTGTTTTACATATTTTCTTGAGAATCTTCGGCATCAGACCAGGCAGCACTTCCACCACATCCGGCAGCTGCTCATGCTGATTTCCCAGATTTTCAATATTTTTAATCGCCATGGAATCAATGAGAAAAAAGCGCAGGACAGTATACATCCCGAGCTTTTTTGCCCTGCTGATCATTGATGCTTTTGTGGAAATAATTCCATCTGCATGAATATCTTTGCAAATATAATCGACAGAAACCTCTTTTGAACTCAGGCCTGTCACAAGATCAATATGTACCATAGCAATCTTTCCTGCCTGATGAATCCGTTCCACGATTTCCCCGATAGAACGAATATCGCCATACAGAATAAAAATCACCGTAAGTTCTTCTCTGCTCAGGCAGTTGGAGAGTCCCTGCTCGTCTTTCACCGCCGCTATGATCGGGTTTGCCTCGATCGCATCCAGAAATTCTCTGTTCATCTGCTTTTCCTCCGCAATATTCGCACAATATAGTCATATCTTCTCATATTATCCGAAGACATTAACTCTATTGTAACAGTTTCTTACTGCAAAGGCCAGACAGATTTGTAAGATATGTCGATATTTTCACCAAAATCAGGCAAGTCTTAACGACTTGCCTGACTCAGCAATATTATTTTTCAAATGGGAATTTGAACTGTGTAAGTCCGAATTCATCACGAAGTCCGATAAACTCTTTCTGAACTGCCTCTGTTACCGGAACTCCCTTGTCTTTACGATACATCCATACATCGTACTCTTTCTCGCCTGCTGTATAGATACGTTCCTGTCCAGGAGCTTTCTCAGATCCTCTCAGGTCTCTTAAGATATCGCCACATGTTTTCTTGAATGCTTCAGCACCCATGAATGCTTCTGTATCGATTGCGATGAAGAAATGTCCAAGATGATATGGACGGATGCTTCCATCCTCATTCTTTCCTTCCAGTGCTCTTAAGAAGATACCGGACTGAAGTGCTGCGGAAAGGATCTCAACAACTGTGGAGTATCCATATCCTTTATATCCTCCGTTTGTCTCGCCAAATCCGCCGAGAGGAGCAAGTGCAGCCTGTTTGCTGCGGATCTTCTTGAGGATCTCAACGCTGTCTGTAAGCTCCTCACCTTCTCTGGAAATAACAAGACCTTTAGGAGTATCGTGTCCGATACGTGCGTAGTATTCGATCTTGCCGTTCTGGATAACAGATGTTGCACAGTCCAGCATGAACGGGAATGGCTCATCTGTAGGCATGCTGAATGTCAGCGGGTTTGTTCCGAGCATATTCTCAACACCAAATGTAGGTGCAACGGACGGTCTTGCGTTTGTACCACTGATACCGATCATGTTCTCTTTTGTTGCGAGACCTGTCCAGTATCCTGCGATTCCATAGTGAGAAGAATTACGAACTGCAACCATACCCATGCCATACTTATGTGCTTTCTCAATACACATATCCATAGCTTTCTTGCTGGCTACCATTCCCATACCATCGTTGGCATCAATAACTGCAGTTGTTGGTGTCTCTTTGATAATATCGATCTTGGTTACCGGGTTTAAGATTCCGGCTTTGATACGATCAATGTAGATCGGTTTGAAACGGTTGCAACCATGGCTCTCAATTCCACGTCTGTCACTCTCAAGAAGTACATCAGAGCAAAGTCTTGCGTCTGCTTCCGGAACTCCTACTTTTTCAAATACAGCTGTCATAAAATCATCTGCGAGCTGCCAGGGAATAAAAGGTCTTGTTTCTTTCTCCATTGTAAAAATCCTCCATATACATTATTATAGTTTTTTTTATTTTACTTATATAGATCTGCAGCAGGACCCCCTCCTGCCGGAGATTTTAAATTTAGCCTGCCTCCTGTATGCACCTCACAGAAAGCGTCTTTACATCGCAGTGTCAATCCGCGTCTGCCACTGCTCTTCCTCTGTCCGGATAATTGGTGATGATGGAGTTTACTCCCCATTTCTTCATCCTTCTCATATCCTCTTCCTCGTTTACAGTCCAGACATTCACCCCGATCCCGTTCTGGGAACAGCTGCGTACATGTTCTTCCTTCAGGTATTCCAGATTCGGATGATAATACTGCACATCACAGGTTCTTGCATAAACGCCTGCATTGTCCACATATTTATCTACCAGAAAACCACCTGCAATGGTTTCATCGCTCTGTCTGCACAGTACGATGGAAGCATTATTAAAGGAAGAAAGAATTATCCGATCCTCCAGTCCGTATTCACAGATCATGTCGATCACTTTCTCTTCCATACCACCATAATAATAAACACTGTTCTTCAGTTCAATGTTAGTGATCAGATCTTCTTCCTCAGCCATCCATTCCAAATACTCTCTCAGAGTCGGGATCTGAAGTCTGCCGAATTTTCCGGCAAATTTATCCGGATAGCTGCAATCCAGTTTACACAGCTCATCATATGTAAGATCATAGATATATCCGCTTCCATCCGTGGTACGGTCAACCTTCTCATCGTGCATGATCACCGGAACCAGATCCTTGGTCAGCTGTACATCAAGCTCAATTCCCTCGCATCCAGCCTCCACGGCTTTCTGAAACGCCAGCATTGTATTCTCCGGATATTCTCCGCTGAAACCACGATGTCCAAATACTTTCATTCTAATCATCCTCCATTCAATGCGTTACATCGTTGTGAGCATTTTTGCTAATTTATATTTCAGATTATATCATAGCTTTTATTTATTTTCAACATTTTTCGTCTGTATTTTTTATATTTTTTGTTATTTTTTAATTAATTATTCTTTTTCTCGTTATTATTTTTTGTGCATTTTGTATATTTTATTTCATAGCAAACAAAGCGATAAAAAAGCCTTTTCAGGTTTATTTTATTCGCTTTGTCTGCCGGAGGGCTGACATATTATAAGCATACAGATCGCCATATATCTCCTTTGCAGATCACTGTATGATCTGCTTCACATTTCCTGTAGCCACGATATCCACGCCTGTACCTGCTGCATTCTCCAGGATCACATCTCCGATCTGAACCGGCGCTTCCACACATACATCCCGCAGCGCTTCCACACAGTCAAAAATCTTTTCTTTCGGAATATCCTGTGCTGTCTTTACTGACACCACCGGCATACTTCCATTCTTCACACGAACGGTCGTTGTCACGATCCTGGTCGGATTTGTCACTTCCTTCACTGCATATTCCGCACCTTTTTTACAGGTATTTCCTGTGACGGAAATGATTTCTTTTCCATTCATTTCCACCAGAAGGGCGCATCCCATAGGACATCCGATACAAGTAAGATTCCTTTTTTCCATTTTCATCACTCCTCCACCTGGATCACAAGTTCATGTTTATCCTGTTTCTGTTTTCCTTCCAGAATGGAAAGAAGCTGCTCTTTTTTCAGTTTGATCTGTTCCATCTCTCCGGGTGCTGCCACCTGTTTTTTTCTGGAAAAGATCCGTTCTCCATCCAGATATGCACGGATGTAACAATTTTTATATACATTTCCCACACGGAAGCGGACCAGCTGCTCCTCCGCCATATGACCGATACGGATCTCAGACGGCACTGTATAGCGGACTCCGTTTTTAGGCGAAAGTGTGATCTTTATCTCTTCCGGTATTTCTTCCTCGCCATTGTTGTGTATATAGAGAGCCGCATTTCTTCCTGCATTACCTGCTTCCTCTGAAACAAAATCCACCAGATCATGAACATGAAGAACATTTCCGCAGGCAAAAATACCCTCTATGTTTGTCTCCAGACTTTCGTTTACCACCGGTCCGGAAGTCACATTGCTCAGCTTCACACCTGCCTGTCCGGAAAGCTCATTCTCCGGGATCAGGCCAACAGAAAGGAGAAGCGTATCGCATTCAAAAAATTCCTCTGTACCAGGAATCGGACGTCTGTTTTCATCTACCTCTGCAAGAGTGATTCCTTCCACACGCTCTTTTCCTTTTATGTCAACCACTGTATGGCTAAGCTTCAACGGGATCCCGAAATCATCCAGGCACTGCACGATATTTCGCTTCAGGCCTCCGGAATATGGCATCAGCTCTGCCACAGCCTTAACCTCTGCGCCTTCCAGCGTCATACGTCTGGCCATGATCAGTCCGATATCACCGGATCCCAGGATCACTACCTTTTTTCCCGGCATAAAGCCTTCCATGTTTACAAGGCGCTGTGCTGTTCCTGCTGAATAAATGCCTGCCGGTCGATATCCAGGAATGTTCAGTGCGCCTCGCGGTCTCTCTCTGCAGCCCATGGCAAGGATCACGGCTTTCGCCCGGATCTGATACATTCCATCCTGACGGCTCATGGCAGTGATCACCTTATCCTGGCTGATATCCATGACCATGGTATTCAGCCGGTACTCGATCCGCTGTTCTTTTACCATCCGGATAAAGCGTGCCGCATATTCCGGTCCTGTCAGTTCCTCCTGAAATGTATGAAGGCCAAATCCATTATGGATACACTGATTCAGGATCCCACCCAGTTCCTTGTCACGTTCCAGGATCAGGATACTCTCTGCTCCCTCTTTCTTTGCAGCCAGGGCTGCTGCCAGTCCTGCAGGGCCTCCGCCTATGATCACGATATCTCTCTTCACCATAATCTTATCATTCATGGTTCTCGCCCTCCTCTGCAATTTTCTTGTTGGTTCCTTCGATCAGTCTGGAAGCTCCGCCTGTTTTTGTGATCTCCTCCATGGAAATACCAAGCTCTCGGCTGAGGATCTCCATTGTTCTTGGAGAACAGAAACCTGACTGGCATCTTCCCATTCCCGCTCTTGTACGGCGCTTTACTCCGTCCAGGGATTTCGCTCCCAGAGGTCTTCGGATCGCATCCAGGATCTCTCCCTCCGAGATCATCTCACATCTGCAGATGATATTTCCATATTCCGGTGATCTTTTGATCAGCTCATTTCTTTCTTCCAGAGAAAGCTCTGACGGATCCAGGATCCCTTTTCTCACCGGATCAAAATCCGGATTTACTTCCGGATGTAATTTTTCTTTTACGATGTCAGCGACCATACAGCCGATTGCCGGCGAGCTGGTAAGTCCCGGTGATGCGATTCCTGCACAATCAATAAATCCGGGTGCATCCTCCACCTCTTCGATCACAAAATCCATACCGTCCTCGATAGCACGAAGTCCCGCAAAGCTTGTGATCACCTTTCGCAGCGGAATATCCTTTACTGTTCTGCCGGATTTGACGCTTACAGCCTCCAGACCCTCTGCAGTAGTGGCTGTTCCCTCCCGGTCCTCCAGATCCGTAGCAGTAGGGCCGACAAGAAGATTACCGTGAACAGTCTGTGTTATCAGAACTCCTTTTCCGCTCTTATTTGGAAGTGCAAAGATCGTATGATTCACATGTGCTCCTGCACTTTTATCAAGAAGCATATACTCACCCTTACGAGGAGTGATATGCAGTTTTTTCTCACTTACCATATTATGAAAAACATCCGCATAGACACCGGCAGCATTGACGATACAGCCTGTCTCAAAATCACCTTTTGAGGTTTCCACAACAAAACCTTTTTCCTGTTTTCGGATGTTCTTTACTTCTGTGTCAAATTTAAATTCCACGCCATTATTATATGCATTTTCTGCCATTGCAATGTTCAGCTCAAAGGGACAGACAATTCCGGCTGTCGGTGCATACAGTGCTGCCAGCACCTGATCAGACAGATTCGGCTCCATGGCAAGTGCCTCTTCTCTGTCAAGGATCCTCAGTCCCTCTACTCCGTTTTTCAGTCCTCTTTCACGCAGCTTATGCAGCATAGCAATTCCATTCTCAGTTGTACAGACAGTCAGTGAACCAGTCTGTTTAAAAGGAAAATCCAGTTCCTTCGAAAGCTGTCCCATCATATTGCTGCCCTTCACATTCAGTTCCGCCATAAGGCTTCCCGGTTCTGCATCATAACCGGAATGAGCGATTCCGCTGTTTGCCTTGGAAGTTCCACAGCATACATCCTCTTCTCGCTCCAGAACGCAGATTTTCAGCCGATATCTTGAAAGCTCTCTCGCCGCTGCCGCTCCGGAAACTCCTGCTCCGATAATGATCACATCATACATAGATCTGTTTCTCCTTTCCTGTTTGCGGATCTTCTGAACTGTCCCCGGCTTTCTCTGCGCCGGAAACAGCAGAATATCCGTTGCAACACAAGCATTGCCGTCCGCAGGTAAATATTCTGCGAGGAGTACTGCTTACGAACAGCAATCTTTCAAGTGAATATGCCGTTATTTTATGCTGTAACCCTTTGTAACCCTTGTAATCCTTTTGAAATATTAACATTTGTGCATAAAAATAGCCGACATAAAAACACACTTATCCATGTGTCTTCATGCCGGTCTCTGTTCTCAATGGCATTCTCTGTATTCAGCAAGCTGAATCAGATTCCTTCTTCACTTTGTATTCATTGTATCAGACTATTTTTCATATTTCAAGTACATTTCTCGTAAAATACATCGTTTTTTCTTTAACATACTCTTAACTTTCCCAAAAACATGATAAGTTTCATTGTATTCCCGATTCCCGATCATATTTCCTCTACAGAAATAACTCCTTCCTGCTGCCTTACCTCGCGAAATACAGTATGGCGTGCTTTCCATTTGGCAGCCTCCATTGTTGCCTGGATCACCACACTCTGTGTTTTGGATCTCTTTTTGATGATAACTACGTTGGAGATCAGGATGTCCTCTTCCCGAAGCTTCTTTATGACCATACTCATCTTATCTTCATTTTCAAACTCCATATATACGTCATAAGTATTGGAATGCTCTTCCACATAAACCTCTATATATTTCGCATATTTGAACACCAGAATAAGCCCCAGCGTGGTAAAGATCGCACCACTGTAAAAGCCGATCCCCACAGCAAGTCCGATGCACGCGGAGGTCCAAAGACTGGCTGCTGTCGTAAGACCGGATACATGTCTCTGTCCGGTCACGATGATGGTTCCTACTCCGAGAAAACCGATTCCGCTGACAACCTGTGCACCAAGTCGTGCAGTATCTCCGATTCCTGCCCCATTAGAATATACATGGATAAAATCGCCCGTCATCATAACCAGAGTTGCCCCCATACAGACGATCATATGTGTTTTTACACCTGCCACCCGTTTCTTCATTCCACGGTCAATACCGATCAGACATCCAAGAAACATCGCAAGGATCAGCCGAAACAGCGTCGATCCCATATTTAACGTGTGCAAATAATCCGATATTGCATTACATGCTCCGAGAATTCCGCCCATAAATCTGCCCCTTTCCTGTTGTATCATTATTTTCTGCCGGTGATAACGCCAACAGCGCATCACTTCATTTTGCCCTGCATAAACGCCGCAGGCCACACTCCCTGCACTTGAAAGCTGTCTAGTCAGCCGGACTCGCTCCGTCCGTCTCACTACGCAGTTTTTCATATGATCCTGTGCCCGGATATATTACCCGTAACCTCACAGCATGTAAAACAGCAGGGATACCGCCGCCAGGCGTCGGTATCCCTATCTGTTGCTCTATCTACTGATCAGAGGGCATTCTGATTATTTAATAGACTCGTTATAGTTCTCGATCGCTTTGTTTACAGAAGCTGCAAGCTGATCAACAGCGTCCTGAGTTGTGAGCTTGCCATCATATACCTGCGGCATGATCTCGTTGAATGTAAGACGGGCTTCTGTCTGTACGCCGGAGAGAACACCTGCTGTATTGCAGTTTACAGGAGAATCCTTCAGCTGGTTGATAGCTGTCTCGAAGTTCGGGTTCTCTTCAAGGTAAGCCTTCATATCATCTGTCTCATAAGCTTTCTCGTTGATCGCAAAGTATCCTGTACCCATGGACCATTTAGCCTGTACATCCGGAGTTGTGATGTACTCGATGAATTTCCATGCTGCATCTTCGTTAGCTTCGTTGCCTGTATCTGTAAGCCACAGGGATCCACCACCGATGATAACGCCGCCTTCATCATTCTGCTCGATCCTCGGAAGATATCCTGTACCAACTTCGAACGGAGAAGAATCAACTGCGTTTTTCAGGATAGCAGTAGACTCGATGATCATACCAACCTGTCCGGAGAAGAACGCTGTCTGGGTATCTGCTGTTGTTGTTCCGTAATCTTCGAAATATCCGGAATCATACAGCTTTTTCCACATATCAAATACTTTCAGGCCGCCGCCGTTGGAATCAAAATCAACAGCTGTAACTGCCTCTGTACGTCCATTGTCATTATTTCCGTATGTTACACCAAGTCCTGCAAGCTGCTGCTCAAAGAACCATCCGTAAATAGCCTGTGAATAACCAACCGGAGCTGCTCCGCTCTCTACGATCTTCTTGGCATCCTCAAGAACCTCATCATAAGTTGTCGGAGGAGTTTCCGGATCAAGTCCTGCTGCCTCAAATACGTCTTTGTTGTAATACAGCATAGGTGTGGATACGTTAAATGGCATTGCATACTGCTTGCCGTCTACGGTATAGTAGCTGCTGATAACGTCCATAACAGAGCTCTTGTCATAGCCTGTGCTCTCAAATTTGTCTTCTACAGGGATGACAGCACCACTATCATACATGAACTTTGTTCCTACGTCATACATCTGGCAGACATCCGGAAGACCGGAATCACTCTGCATAGCAGCTTTCAGTTTTGTGATGGTATCATCATAGGTTCCCTGATACTCAGCTTTAACCTCGATCTCATCCTGGGATGCGTTGAAATCATCCACGATCTGCTGAAGCACCTCACCGTTTGTGCCGCCCATTGCATGCCAGAATGTAAGTGTTGTTTTCTCAGCTGCACTTACTGAGCACGGAGCTGCCAGAGATGCAGCCATGATTCCTCCTAAAAGAATCGCCATCCATTTTTTGTTTTTCATATAGAAACCCTCCTTTTATAATGGTCCGGCCTGCCCCAATACAGGCCGGACAAATTAACATTTTTGTTACTTGCTCTTATGTGATCGGATCAGCCCTTAACAGCACCTGCTGTCAGACCACTGATCATCTGCTTCTGACCAATGATAAATACAAGGATCGACGGGATCAGGATAACCATGGCACCAGCCATGACAGGTCGGAAGTCTGTTGCTTCAGCACCCTGAAGCATACCAAGACCGATCTGAACTGTTCTCATATTTACACTGTCAGTTACAAGCAGTGGCCACAGATAGTAGTTCCAGCTCTGAAGGAATACATAGATGATCAGAGCACCCAGTGATGGTTTGATAAGCGGAACACCGATGGTATATAAGAACTTGAAATTTGTACATCCGTCAATCTCTGCCGCCTCATGGATCTCCTTCGGCAGTGTCAGGAATGCCTGACGCATGTTGAATACTGCAAAAGCTGCTGCTGCATTAGGAAGGATCAGCGCTGCGTACGTATTACGGATACCCCAGTCAGCGATGGTCAGGTAGTTTGCGATGATGATCGCCTGGCTCGGGATCATCATGGTTGCCAGCATGATATAGAACAGGACTTTTTTGCCTTTGAACTCCATCATTGCAAAAGCATATGCTGCAAGAGCACCTGTGACAACCTGAGCAAATGTGATAACACCGGATACGATCAATGAGTTCTTAATGAAGGTAAAGAACGGTGCCAGCTGGAATGCTCTTGTGTAGTTCTCGATGGTCAGATGGGACGGCCAGAACTTTCCGCCGTAGATTTCCTTCAGATCCATCATACTAACATTGAAGCAGTATACAACAGGAACGATAATAATAATTGCAAAAATAATATTCAGCGCATACATCGCCACTTTTACATATGGTTTTTCTTTCATCAGTAGGTCACCTTCTTTTCCAGTCTAAACTGCAGTGCAGTCAGGATGATCAAAATAACAAACAGAATTACGGATTCTGAACAGGCCACACCGAAACGGCTGTTGATAAATGCCTCCTGGTAAATCTCATACACGATAACGTTGGTACTCTCTGCCGGTCCACCCTGGGTCATCATCTTGAACTCTGCGTATGCCTGTACGGAGTTGATAACATTGATGATGAGAAGGAAGAACAGTGTCGGAGAGATTGACGGAATCGTTACATGGCGGTGCTTCTGGAAGAAATTCGCTCCATCCAGGGCAACACTCTCATAAAGCTCAGACGGTACACTCTGGATCGCTGCAGTAAGGTAAATGAAATTCATACCGATCGCCATCCATACACTAACGATCGTAACTGCGATCAGTGCATATTTCTTATCTGTCAGCCATCCGATATGAGTTCCGAGAACCTTGTTCAGGATACCCAGAGAGCTGTGGAAAATAAACATGAACACTACAGATGCCGCTGCTGCGGAAATAGCCATCGGAAGTGCATATACAGTACGGAAAAATCCCTTTGCCCTGATCTTCTCTGTACTGATGATCGCCAGTATAAAGCCGATCACAATAGAAAGGATAACTCGCATAACAGAGAACTTCAGTGTTGTCACCAAGCTGTTAAGGAACGTTCCGTCTGTGAAAATATTCGTATAGTTGTCAAGTCCTACATACTGTGCCACCTGACCAAGAGGTGTGGTTCTGGCAAAGCTCAGCTGGATCGTCTTAACGAACGGCCAGAATACAAACAGTATAAAAAGGATCATTACAGGAACCAGATAGAGATAAGGCTCCACTGTCCTGAAAAAAGATTTTTTACTTTTCATTGTATATCACCTGCTTTTCATAAATTTACGTACTACCGATCAGCTGCATCATCACGATATCTCTGTCCCCCTGACAGTGCTGATCATGTTGCTCATTACACATTCTGCTGAAAAACATTTCCGTTATATATTCCAGCAATTACCCCAATACATTAAGCAAAACTCTCATTTACGTTCTGCTGTCAAAATGCCCTCTCACTACCCTCCTTTGTATTTGCGCGTTTGTTATCTTTACCAACTTTTTACCAAATGATAACACATTTCTTTCATATAATCAACAGTTATTTCCCTATTTTTCAATATTTCTTTATTTATTTTGAACAATTATTATTTGATAGTAATTATTTTTTTATCTATTTTATACAATTTATCGTACTTCAATAAGGCAATCCATTCTGATCACCTTTTCTAAAAAACAGATAAAAAAATCGGCAGAAAATAACACATCCTTCGATGTATATCTTCTGCCGTTCTCTCTTCTCAATGGCATCATCTGTTTTTATACAAAACAGACACAATCTCAACTTGTTAACCCAGATTATACAGTAAAATCCACTATAAATCAAGGCTAAACACATATTTTTTATGCAAATCTTATAAATACTTTTTTCACAAGCAAGTCATTTCATTACACAGAAATTGTCTTTATTTCACAGCCATTGTAGAACAATTATACTTTTTTCTTCCTGTACCAGGATATTAAATACAAAACTATACCAAAAATTATCAAAAATGGAGCAACTGCCACCAAAACAGTTGTTAAAAGTATCACAATTAACGCTGCAATGGCGATCACGATTGCCTTTCCATACCATGTGCTCAGATCCAGTTTAAAGCTTCTTGCCTTTCCGGCACTGCTCTCCGTCCCATTATCCGCATAATCATCTGCACCGTAGCTCTCTTCAGAATAACCGGACTCATCATAAACAGCTGCACTGTCATCTGTATCGATCAAAGTCTTGGCGATCAGCCTGGGATCCCCCAGTTCTGCCAGGACATCTGATTCACTTCGGCCGTTCCGGACCTGAGACTGAATGTAATCCTCATAATACCGCACATGAGCCGCAGCTCTCCCATGGGTCATCTGTCCGGACAGCTGCCCCCGTAAAACCTCAAGAAACTCTCTTCTGCTCATAAATATGTCAAACCTTTCTTATGAAATATAATGAAAAAAACAAAACTCAAAACAACTCCAGAAACCTCACCTTGAAAACTTCTGCAAATTCTTTTTTATTACTCTCTTAAAATTTTTCTCATTATACCATAACCCATAAATTTAAATCAGAAACAAATCATAAAATTTTGATTAAAAAATAAAAAATCATAGTACAGCGCAAAGGGCGGTTCATTTCCGGATGCCGCCACAGCCGCATTCGGAAACGAATCGCCCTCCATGACGTTCGTTATGCCGTCAAAAATCACTCAACATGAACAGCCCCTGTACTCCTGATATTCATCGGATAGACATTTTCCCTTCCAACATACTGAGCCATATAGTCCACATACGCATCTGCATTCTCGATCGGAAGCACGCACATGATAACGCCTGCAAAACCACCACCATGAACTCTGCAGATACCAGCACCGATCTTATTCAGAAACAGCTTGGTAAGCGCCAGACTCAACGTGATCTTCTGCTCCTTGCAATTCTGCAGAGAATAACAGTTCTGCAGCCACTCCCAAGAAGAATTACCGGACTCCTCAAGAAGACGCAGGAATCCCTCACCGTCTTTATTCTCAACAGCCTTCACAGCATCCGCAACACGTCTGTTTTCTTCATAGAAATGCATTGCACGAAGAACCGCACGGTCATTTGGGATATCCTTAACATGAGCAAGAAGGTTCTCCATATTGGACTCACAGAGAAGCTCCACGCCCATAGCTTTTGCAGCCTCACGCATCTCCATAGGAATGGAAGAATATTCTTCACTGAGATCAGCATGGCCCTTGCCAGTGTTTACAATCACAAGTCTGCATCCCATCTCTTCAAAGGAAAATGCAATCTTTTCACAGCTGATATTCTCTTTATCAGAGAAATCCAGAAGGATCGGGCCGCCGGCAGCACATGCCATCTGGTCCATCAGGCCGGAAGCTTTTTTCCAGTATACATTCTCTGCGTACTGTCCTGCTCTTGCATACTCGCCGTACTCCAGTTTTCCTTCATTAAAGAAGTAATTGGTGATCGCACATACAAGCATCTCAAAAGAAGCAGAAGAACTTACACCGGCTGCCGCAATAACCTTGGTAGAAACATATGCATCAAAACCGCCAGTTGCATAGCCTTTTTTCTTCATATATTCCATGATACCTGCCACAAGAGCATCGGTACCCTTGGTATAGGTCTCTGTACTCAGCTTGTCGAGATCTACAACCACTTCCTGTCTGTAGCCCTCACTGATCATATGAATCACATTGGTGCCGTTTGGGTAAGCTGCACCGATGGTATCCAGGTCGATACTTGCGGCGATAATCTGTCCACCATTGTGGTCAACATGATTGCCGATAATTTCGGTACGTCCCGGAGCGGTAAAGAATTCTGCCTTGTCATGATGATATTTCTTCTCAAAATTTACTGCAAGATTGGTATAACGTGCACTGCTCTCCTCTGTCTCACCGTAGATTTTTTTCAGCACATCTGCTGCCGGAATTTTAATTGTTCCCATTTTCATTTCCTCCTGTTTTTGCAAAATTTCCGTACATTTTCTGGATGCTTGATCCTTTAATTTTATTATAACAGCCCTTTTTTTTCTGTCCATAAAGATTTTGCGTAAAAACAGTATTATTTTGTGGTCGTCACAGTTTTTCCTGGCTCCAGGAGATATTCTTTTCCACAGTAGATCAGCGTTCCGCCGGAAACAGAACTTTCTACGGACAGAATTTTTTCATCCCATTTTACATGAACCGTTCCGCCTTTTACCGGGAATGTACAGTCCACAGACTCAAAAGTATCTGTCTCTGGTTTCACAGTAAAACTCTTATATGCAGTATCTGTAAGCTGAATTCCCGCAAAATATCTTCCAAGAAGATAAATCGGGCTTGCAGCCCACGCATGGCAGAAACTCTTTCCAAAGGGATCTCCGTACATTTCGTACTGTTCTTCCGGTTTTTTCTCCGGATCAAATTCCTCCCAGAATGTTACTGCGCCCTGGGAGAGCATGCCACCCCAGTAACTTTCCATCATTTTTTTCACATCCTCAAACCGGCCCATTGCACACATGGCCTCAAGCTCATAAAATTTGAAGTATGGCGTTGTGATCTGTGGAATTTTGTCATTTTCAATCACATTTTTTATAAGAAGTTCTTTTCTCGCATCATCCGCAAATCCAAAGAGAATGGCAAAAATATTGGCATGACGTGTCACATTGTTTTTGCCGGATGAAAAGCTGTCGATATAGGCACCTTTCTCCTCATTCCAGTAGAATTTCTCAATCTTAGAAGCAAGAGCCTGATATTTTTTCTCCCATGCAGAACCATCTCCCAGAACCAGCTCATCTGCCTGGGCCATCGTCTGATAACACATGGCAAGAAGCATCTGCTCTGCACAGATCGCTCCTTCTTTATCCATATCTGCCCAGTCTACAAAGATCCAGTCGCCTTCGCGCCCTACGATAAATCCGTTCTCATCCAGCTGTCCGCCCAGAAACTCCATCATTGCAGTCATTCTCGGATAAATCGCTTTTACAAATTCCTCATCGCCGGTCATGCGGTAATGGTTCAGGATTCCGATCACCCAGTACATGGAATAATCCACAATGGTATTGATATGCTGGCGGATCGGGCTGTTTCCGATCAGAGCCCAGAGCGTTCTGCGGTTGATATCCTCATCAAACATCAGATACTGATTCACAAAATAACTCTGATATGCATCCCCGGACCAGATCCAGCGGTCACGTTTCACACCATCAATAAAGAAGATTCCGCTGCAGAGTTGGAAAGTCCATACTGCCACGTCCCAGATCTTATTCACCAGCTCATCGGAAGAAGAAAAGGACGCCCGAACCGGAATATCCACATACTGGTGAACTGCCTTTATGCTGATCTCATCTTTATGTACGCCCGGTATGAACACATAGCGAAACGCCCTGCGGATAATCTCATCTTCCGGCGTATGCAGCGTCTGGCTGTAATAACAGTTCACCGTATCTCTGGCTTCTGTCTCAGACTCGCCATAGCACAGTGTCATTTCACGGAATCCTTTTGGAAATTCTGCCTTCAGAATAGCTGTAAGCTCTGTCTCAAATACAAACAGGACTCCGGATTCATCCTCACGGATCTCAGATGGAAAATATTCTTTTTCATCGTATACCCATATGGACGGATCCTGTTCCCTTGCTGTGTAGATCTCATTGTATCCCACCGGTACCGGATCGCTGACAAAATCATCTGCAAGCCATCCCCGATTGGAAGTGATGGTTTCTCCCTCAATCCGCACAGATGGTACACCGGACGGCATCCCTGCATAAATCTCAAATTTCTGTTTTCCAGGTCCGCACACAACTGGTTCCCCGAAACGTTTTTTTACATCATTGATGCGGTAATAACCAAGGCAGTTGGCATACACCGTAACCGTCTCTTCTTTTTCCAGATTATATTCTCTTGTAAAACGTACATGTTTTCTGCAGTCATCCAGATGGTAATAAGCCGGCCAGATAAAGCCTCTCTCTTCTCTGCTGAAGTTCTGCATCATTCCATGATAAATTTCAAAATCTCCAGGATACCAGATCCAATGTGATCGATTCATATATTTCTCCTTTATTATGATTCTCATATATTGTTTTTTGTTCTTACCGTGGATCATCTTATCCCATTTATCATCGACTGTCCATGCACAAATCATCACACTGCATGGATTTATGAATCACTTTCTGGTAAAATAAATTTCAAAAGGAAGAAAGGAGATATTTCATGCAGATTATTACCAACAACGCAGGCAAAGAACTGAAAAAGCACGGAGACAACGCCTTTCCTTTTCTGGTAAGTTATGAACGTCTTTCCGGCTATGAAACCGGCTCCTTTCTGTGGCACTGGCATCCCGAAATCGAACTTACCTATGTAAAAAAAGGCGAAATGCTTTACAAGGTCAATCAGAACACCTTTCACCTGAAAGAAGGCCAGGCGCTTTTTGGCAATGCCAATGCCCTTCATGCAGGTTATATGTACCAGAATCAGGACTGCCAGTACATTCCCGTAACCTTTGACCCGAAGCTGATCTACGGGTTTTCCGGAAGTGCCCTCTTCCAGAAATACACGGAACCCATACTCCGCAGTTTTTCTCTCTCTGCCGTACCCCTGGATTTTTCCTGTGACTGGCACCAGGACGCTGTGGAAGATATCCGGCAGATGATCCGTCTGGACAGCCAGCATCCTCCTATGTATGAATTTGAAATCATCGCCCGCCTGCAGCATTTCTGGAAAGTTTTGTGCTCCAATACGCTTGCTCAGGCAGCTGCCCCTTCTGTACAGGATGAAGAAAATTACCGCAGAATTCGCCGGATTATGTCCTATATTGCAGATCATTATTCCGAAAAAATCCTCCTGGATGACATTGCGAACCTGATTCACTTAAGTCCCAGCGAATGCAGCCGTCTTTTCAAAAAGTGCATGAATATTACACTGTTCGGCTACATTCAGGAATACCGGATCGAGAGAAGTCTGGATTATCTGGAAAATTCTTCCTGTTCCATTACAGAAGCAGGATTACTATCCGGTTTTTCGGACTCTAATTATTACACAAAAGTTTTCACAAAAATAAAAGGCTGTACGCCCAGACAATACAGAAAAAAACAGGAGCTGTGATTTTTTCTCACATGCCCCTGTTTTTAATATCACTCTTATTTCATAAAATTCAGAACAGCTCTTTCATCGTCGGATACAGCTTACGGAATTTCTGATACTTCTCTTCATATTTTGCAACCAGCTCCGGATCCGGTTCTACGGTATCTACGACTTTAACCATTTTTTTGCAGATGGTCTCCACATCCGGATATGCACCGCATCCTACGGCTGCCAGCATGGCACCACCCATGGACGGGCCTTCTTCGTTCTCCGGTACATCCACCTTCAGGTTCATTACATTGGCAATGATCTTTTTCCAGAGAGGGCTCTTGGCACCGCCGCCGCAGATCTTGGTGCGCTCAATACTGATTCCAAGGCTTCTTGCAACCTCCAGGGAATCACGCAGACCAAAAGCAACACCCTCCAGAACTGCCTGTGTCATATCTGCTCTTGTGGTATCCATAGACATTCCGAAGAATACACCTCTTGCATCCGGATTGTTGTGCGGAGATCTTTCTCCCATCAGATACGGAAGGAAGAATACCTGATTTTCACCAAGTTTCTGGATCGGCGCCTGCTCTGCCACGAAATCTTTTGTCTGAAGGATCTCTTCTGACCACCATTTGTTGCAGGAAGCCGCACTCAACATACAGCCCATAAGGTGATAGCTTCCGTCTGCATGGTCAAAAGAATGAAGGGCATTGTTCTCATCTACGCCGAACTCTTTGCTGGAGATAAAGATGGTTCCGGATGTTCCAAGGGAAATATTGCACTGTCCGTCACCAACGGTTCCGGTTCCCACAGCTGCTGCCGCATTGTCACCTGCACCAGCCACAACTTTCACATCCTCTGAGAAACCAAGCTCTTTTGCCACCTCCGGTTTCAGAGTTCCGACCACCTGCCAGCTCTCATACAGCTTCGGAAGCTGCTCTTCTGTAATATGGCAGATTTCAAGCATTTCTTTTGACCAGCAGCGGTTCTTCACATCCAGAAGAAGCATACCGGAAGCATCGGATACATCCGTGCAGAAAGATCCGCTTAAGCGATAAGCAAGATAATCTTTCGGGAGCATGATCTTTACAACTTTTTTGAAATTCTCAGGCTCATTTTTCTGCATCCAGAGGATCTTCGGTGCCGTGAATCCTGCAAATGCGATGTTTGCAGTATACTGAGAAAGTTTGTCTTTTCCGATAACTGTGTTGAGATATTCCGTCTCCTCACCGGTACGTCCGTCATTCCAGAGGATCGCTGGACGGATCACGTTATCATCTTTGTCCAGGGTTACAAGGCCGTGCATCTGGCCGCCAAAACCGATTCCAGCTACTTCCTTGCGGTCGATTCCCTCTGTGAGTTCTTTGATGCCTTCCATGCTTTTAGTAAACCAGTCTTCCGGGTTCTGCTCAGACCAGCCCGGATGGGGGAAGAACAGCGGATATTCTTTGGATACGATGTTGCAGATCTTTCCGGATTCTTCCATAAGAAGAAGTTTTACAGCGGAAGTTCCAAGATCAACGCCAATATAATACATAATAATTTTCCTCCTGTAAATGTCTGTAAACGGGAAAACCGCGGCTCTCAGTTCGCAGCGTCTGCACGCCTGAGAGCTCGCGGTTTCCAAATCATATTTATTTACCTGTTACCGAATCATCCCCACGGATTCTCAGTCGGATATCTTACGCCTGCTGGCTGGTTGTAGCCGATCTCCTCAACCGGTACACCGATATATTTAAATACCTCGAAGAGAGCTTTTCCGTGATGTCCGAACGCTACTGCACCATGATGCGGGAATCCTCCCTCGATCAGCACGTGACGGTAAAAACGTCCCATTTCCGGAATTGCGAATACACCAATAGCTCCGAAGGAACGTGTTGCAACCGGAAGAACTTCACCGTGTGCGATGTATGCACGAAGTTTGTTGTCCGCGGTACTCTGCAGACGGTAGAATGTGATATCTCCTGGTTTGATATCTCCCTCAAGAGTTCCGTTTGTAACTTCGATTGGAAGGGATCTTGCCATGATCATCTGGTATTTCATCTCACAGAAGGACAGCTTGCTGGATGCTGTGTTTCCACAGTGGAATCCCATGAAAGTATCTTTCAGTGTGTAGTTGAATTTGCCCTCGATGGACTCTTTGTACATATCCTTCGGTACGGAGTTGTTGATATCCAGCAGTGTAACGATATCATCACTTACTACCTGTCCGATAAACTCACTTAATGTACCGTAGATATCAACTTCGCAGGATACCGGAATTCCCTGTGCAGTAAGACGGCTATTTACATAACATGGAACAAATCCGAACTGTGTCTGGAATGCAGGCCAGCATTTTCCTGTCAGTGTTACATATTTACGATATCCTTTGTGATCTCTTACCCAGTCTTTCAGAGTCAGTTCATACTGTGCAAGTTTCGGAAGGATCTCCGGTTTCTTGTTTCCTGCACCAAGCTCTTCTTCCATCTCTTTTACGATCTCAGGGATTCTCTCATCCCCTGCATGATTATTGAACGCCTCAAAAAGATCCAGTTCAGAGTTCTCTTCAATCTCAACTCCAAGATTGTAAAGCTGTTTGATCGGTGCGTTGCATGCAAGGAAGTTTGTAGGACGTGGTCCGAAGCTGATGATCTTCAGGTTGCTTAATCCCTCGATAGCTCTTGCGATCGGAAGGAAATCGTGGATCATATCTGCACAGTCCTCTGCATCACCTACCGGATACTCCGGAATATATGCTTTTACGTTACGAAGCTGCAGGTTGTAGCTTGCGTTCAGCATACCGCAGTAAGCATCTCCACGTCCCTGGCAAAGATTATCCTGAGTTTCCTCTGCTGCTGCGATGAACATCTTCGGTCCTTCGAAATGTTTTGCAAGAAGTGTCTCGGAAATCTCCGGTCCGAAGTTTCCAAGATATACGCAAAGTGCATTACATCCTGCTTTTTTGATATCTTCAAGAGCCTGGACCATATGGATCTCGCTCTCTACGATACAGACCGGACACTCATAGATATCTTTTGCATCGTATTTCTTTGTGTAAGCTTCTACAAGCGCTTTTCTTCTGTTTACGGAAAGGCTTTCCGGGAAACAGTCTCTGCTGACTGCAACGATTCCGACTTTAACTTCTGGCATGTTGTTCATAATCTTATTCTCCTTTTCTGAAAAAATATCTTCTGCGCCCCAAACGGGCAGACCGTTATCTGCTTCTATCTGATCTCATCTCTGAATGTTTCTCAGTCAAGTGTGATGTTCTCACCTTTCAGGCCGTTGAATGCGCCCTCGATCTTTGCATCCTCATGAGCGATGAGCCATTTATTTTTAGCCGTCATCAGTCCATCCTCGCCATCTTTTGGCATCGGGAAGTCGATCTCCGTGTTAGTTCCTCTTGGAAGAACAACCACACACTGGAATCCACTCTTATTCACATGACATGGTGCATAGTGAAGCGTTGTTGCATAAACCTCAATTCCTGTTCCTGCCGGTACAAGGAATGCTTCGATATTCGCTGTGTCGTATGTAAAATCGGCTTCAATATCCTGCTGATGTCCAATGAGCAGAACCAGATCTGTCACAGCCACATTGATCTCGGAATTGCGATGATACTCCACAGCATTGAGCTTCTTATTGTGGCCATTGCAGTATCCGATCTCAATAGGTAATCCACCGAACGCTCTGTTTTTCAGATCTTTTTCCACATCAAGAGCTTCCAGTTCCTCAACAGACGGAACATATACCACATCTTCCGGAACCGGCGTATGCTTCATTTCTTTCAGAAGCGGCCCGAAATTGTATCCTTCCAGGACTTTTCCGTATTTTCGGAAAGCCGGATCTGTTACTTTCTGAATTTTCACGTTTTGAACCTCCTTACAGAATTTCTGTTTCACAGCTTCTTTACTTCTTCGTTTTGAACTGAAAAAAGCATACCATATCGCGGTATGCTTTTCGCCGTTTTTCTTGTCTCATTCATAGCACTTTTTTGACATTTTATTTTATCTGCCGTTCTACTTTCCCAGGCAGGATCCCATATCGTTTCACAAATTCCTTGGAAAAAGCCCTGCTGCTTGCAAACCCGTTATCAAGGGCAATGGAACTGATGGTATGGTCTGTATTCAGAAGTTCCTTGTAGGCGTATGCCATGCGGATATCCTGTAAATATGTCTTAAAATTGACCTTTGCGTACTTCCGGAACATTCTGGAGAGATAGGCGTCCGAATATCCAAACATGGCTGCAAGGCCGGAAAGCTTCAGATCCTCCCTGTAATGTTCCCTCATATAAGTGGTGATTTTTGACAAAGCATCCAATCTCCGGCTGTTTTTCAGTTCGCTCTCCTCCACTTCCGTCTCACGGTATGTGGAAACCATAAGATAAAGGATCTCATAAAACACAGCCCGGATCCGAAATTCATATCCAGTCTCCTTCGACAGATAAATCCTGTACAGATCCTGAATCAGAGAAACCATTCTTTTATCCGTCTCTGATGGTTCTGATACCACAGGAGCATAAACGTCTTCTCTCTGCCTTGCATTTCTGCCGTGAAACCGAATAAACCGCTGTGCGGTAAAATAATCTGTAAACTGTTTCAGAGGGATCTGTAAGACAATAGTCTCATTCCGTACAGGTGCCTGAATGGAATGAACTTCATTGGAATTGATAATCAGAAACTCTCCTGCCTTCAAAGGATACTCTACCTCATCAATATAGAAGAAAAGGCTTCCTTCCATTACCGTAAAGATCTCTATAGATGTATGCCAGTGTTTTTCCCTGACATAATTCCCGTTTCTTCCTTCAAAGAGAAAAAGTTTGAAGGGAAGTCCCTCATTTGGAATGATCAGTTCATGCTGAAACTCCATAATTTTCCTCCTTTTCCCTCTTTCGCTGGGCCGTCTGCACACGGCGGACCATACTGCCGTAAAAAGCTGCCAGAATCTGCTGGAACAAAGTTCCGATCATAACCGGAAACAATACCTCCGCCGGAAAATATGCTCCCGCAATTACGGCTCCTGCACTGATATTACGCATTCCCGATCCGTAAATCATGGAAACCGTAGCCTCCTTATTCTGCTTTGTAAGAATGGCAATTACCCAGCCAATGGCATATCCCCCTGCTGCCAGAAGCAGAATTACCGCAGCTACTTCCAGCCGCTCCCCGTTAAGATGTTTCATATAGGGAGAAACCTTGGAAGAATTGGAGGTCACCACGAAGATCAGACATATCTTTGAAAAAGGTGCGAGTTTTTTTGGCCAGGTCTCCATGACTTTTCCATGACTGAACTCATTAAGACACATCGCCAGAACTGCCGGAAGTGCAATCATAAAAACCAGTTCTTTCATCATTCCCATGGTATCCATCTTCACGCTGGAACCAACCAGAATTTTCAGAGCCACCGGAATCAGAAACGGAGCCAGAATTGTGTCGATAACAACCAGTGAAAGTGACAGTGGGCTGTTTCCATTATAAATAGACACCCACATCAGACTGATCACTGCGGTAGGCACAGAAAATTCCAGAACCATCCCTGTGATATAATTCATATTCTGTGGAAATAAAAGATGTCCCAGACCACAGGCAATCACCGGCACCAGTACATGGAGAACCAGCAGCATCAGAATCAGCGGAAGCGGCTTCTTAAATACGTCCGCAACATCCCGGAACCTGGATTTCAGCGCACCTATAAAGGTCATAAAAGCAAACGCATAAGTTACATAAGGCACGCCATGTTTTGCGATATCCGGAAACAGCACGCCCATAAGGAGGCAGGCAGGCGTTACAAATGCCATCCATTTTTCAATAAAACTGTTAAATTTCCCCAGCATATTCCACCTCTTATCCTTCTTTTTTCAATTCTTTCTATCAGTTTAACACAAAAACTTCCCCTTGCAAGAAAAATATAAGCGGTTTTATAGCCGATTTCCGTCAGATATGATATGATAATATCCATCCTTAGGTAACATAAAGACAAGGCGGAATTTCTTCTCTGCCTGAACGGTCCTCCTTATGACCGTGTACTTAGAAAACGAGGTAAAAAATGATTTCTTTAATTATACCATGCTTCAATGAGGAAGAATCCCTTCCGCTTTTTTATCCGGAAGTTACTTCTGTCCTCCAGGAAATGAACTGCGATTATGAACTGATTTTTGTGAATGACGGTTCCAGAGACAGAACCCTTGAGATTTTAAAAGAACTTTCAGAAAAAGATCCCCACGTCATCTATCTTTCCTTTTCCAGAAATTTCGGAAAGGAAGCAGCCATGTATGCCGGTTTCTGTAATGCCCGTGGTGACTATGTTGCGGTCATGGATGCTGATCTTCAGGACCCGCCGGCCCTTCTTCCGGAAATGCTTCAGAAGCTGGAATCCGGAGAATATGACAGTGTTGCCACCAGACGTGTCAGCCGTGATGGGGAGCCTCCCATCCGCAGCTTTTTTGCCCGGAAATTTTACCAGCTGATTAACAGAATTTCCGATGCGGATATCGTAGACGGAGCCAGAGATTTCCGTCTGATGAAACGCAGTATGGTAGACGCTATCATCTCTATGAGCGAATACAACCGTTTCTCCAAGGGAATCTTCGGATGGATCGGTTTCAAAACCCTCTGGCTTCCCTACAAAAACATCGAACGTGTTGCCGGTGAAACCAAGTGGAATTTCTGGAAGCTGTTTAAATATGCCATCAGCGGAATCATTAATTTCTCCCAGGCTCCACTGACCATTGCTTCCTGGTTTGGAACCAGCATGACTGGTGTTTCCTTCCTGGCCCTGATCGTTATCGTACTGCGTAAGCTGATCTTTGATGATCCGGTCGACGGATGGGCCTCCACTATCTGCGTGATTATTTTCATCGGCGGCCTGCAGCTTTTCTGCCTTGGCATCATGGGACAGTACATAGCAAAAACCTATATGGAAGTCAAGCACCGTCCCCATTACATTATATCAGAGTCCAATAAAAAGGACTTTAATCCCATCCGTTAATTTTATTTACTCTGTCGGCAGCTCTACCACCTGATATTCGTGGCCCAGCGCCGGCAGAATTTTTTCTTTTACATCACTGGTTTTCATTAACAAAGTGGAAGTATTGATACACGGATGGCATCCGAAGTATTCTTCATCCAGAACTTCTCTGTCGATCACCAGATGTACTTTCTTATCTTTGTCAAAGATCAGTCCCATCAGACTTAAGGATCCTGGCGTAATATTCAGATAGTCCTCCATCTGTTCTCCCTCTGCAAAGGAAAGCCTGGCTGTTCCAATCTGCTTGGACAGAAATTTCGTTTTAAACGGTTTCTCCCCCGGCATCAGCAGAAGATAAAAATCCGTTTTCTGACGGTTACAGAGAAATAGATTCTTACATATCTGAGCTCCCAGAAGCTGATCCACTGCCTCACATGCCTCCATTGTCATCAATGCCTCATGATCCGCCCTTTTATATTCCACTCCCAGACTGTCCAGAAAATCGTACACTGCGATCTCCTTCTCCAGACGGCCCGCTGGATTTTCCGGTCTTCCTGTATAGATAGTTTTGTCAATTCTTGGTTCTCCCATATTTTCCCTTTCCTACTGATCTTTCATTTCACACTTTTATCTTATCCTTATCTCACAAGCATCTGTCCGGCAAAAACAGCCAGCACACCGAAAACAGCACTTAAAATCACATAAAGAAGTGCCAATCCAATCTGGCCTTTTTCCATCATCGCCCCTGTCTCATATGCAAAAGTAGAAAATGTGGTAAACCCGCCACAGATTCCTACTTTAAGAAACAGTACAAGCCCTGGATTCAGCGATGTATTTTTTGCCGCAGATGCAGCGATAATCCCAATTACAAATGCGCCTGTTACATTTATAATCAATGTTTTTACCGGAAAGCCCTGACTGTTTTCCACTGGCAGTAATCCCAGAAGATATCTGCATACAGAACCTATAAAGCCTCCCATTCCCACAAATAAACAGTTTATCATTGTTTTTTCCTCCCACCTGATTATATCAGTCCAAAAAAATATCCGCAACCTTGCCGTAATTGCTTTCCACCCGGTGTTTTCCCTTTGCATTCCCACCGGTTCATGATATACTGAATTTATCTCTGTCTGTCCTGTCAGATTGCGGGGCAGACGTATTTATTTTGAAAGGAATTACCATGAAACGAATCAAAAATATTGATCTGCTTCGGGCCGGAGCAATTCTCTACATTATGCTGTATCACTGTTATACGCTGTCCGGGAAGCCCTGGCATGCACACACTGCCATCCATACATTTCTTTCCTTTGGCGGAGAAGTTGGTGTAACTCTGTTTTTCCTTCTCAGTGGATATGGAATCTATCTTTCCCTGGCTTCTGCCGAGGAAAGAGGGCACCTCCCAAACTGGGGTTCTTTTATGAAAAAAAGATGCCGCCGCATTATGCCCCAGTATTACGTCTGTGTTACCGTGCTGCTGATCTTTATGTCAACCCGTCTGATTGGCAGTGATGGATTCCGGCATCTCTTTGCCTACTATACTTTTACAGAAAATCTCTCCCCGGTTACACATGGTTCCATTAACGGTGCCCTATGGACTATGGGCGTAATCTTCCAGTTTTACCTGATTGCCCCGCTTCTCTACCGTGCAGTCAAAAAAAACTGGCTTATCTCTTCCATTGCGGCGATTCTGTTTACCGTTTTCTGCAGAATCTTAATTGTCCGGTATCTCCGCGCAGGAGGGATTTCTGATACTTCCATATATTTTGTATACGAACGGCAGGTATTCTCCTCTCTGGATAATTTTGTCCTGGGAATGGCTGCTGCCGCATTTTGGAAGCATGCCGGAAAAAAGATCCAGGAACACCGTCTGAAGCTTGGTCTTCCTACTTCCATTATCAGCATCGTGCTGATTCTGATATGGATTTTTTACTACAGCAATCACAGGCTTTATGGTGCCAGTGCAGTGGGATATCCCTCCCATTCCATCCTGGCGGTTCTCCTTTCTGTTCTGCTTGTCGGGTTTTCCATACTTCCGGAAATGGACTTTCCGTTTTTCCGTCCACTGTATTTTGTGGCCAGAAACCAGTATGGAATCTATCTGTGGCATATGCCCGTTATCATGACTCTTCAGGCTGGTTCTCCATGGTTCAATGCCTTAAGTCAGCAGCGCTTCTGGCTGTTCCTGCCCTGTATGCTTGTGATCGCCTGTACATTTGGCTATTTTTCAACCCGTTTTATCGACCATCCAAAGAAAGGATAATCTCACATGAATAACCGATCCGCAGTCAACCATAAAATCCGCAAACATTTTAATGAACTGATCTATAACGTAGCTCGTTACACTGAGGTTGTTTTGTCCATTGTAATTCTTATTGTTATCGCCCTGTCCTGTCTCCGGCTGATTCTCACAACCGCCGGCACTTCTGTCATGCATATGGACACCGATTTTTTTACAAACTTTCTTGCCCAGGCACTGTCCCTTGTAGTCGGTGTTGAGTTTGTAAAAATGCTCTGCCGCCATTCCGCCCAGACAGTTGTGGAAGTTCTCCTTTTCGCCACGGCAAGACAGATGGTAGTAGAACATCTTCAGCCTACCCAGACCCTGATCGGTATTCTCGGTATTGCCATTCTTTTTGCAGTCCGGAAATATCTCATGACAGACAGCGATGATATGTCCCCGAAACACCATTCCACAGATAATTCAGAAAAATAAAAGAAGTTCGTACCAGACATTTCACTGATGTTCCGGTACGGACTTCTTTCTTTTTTATTTCTATATATTTATGGTACGATTCGTTCTCAGAAATATTTTCTCAGAAGATAAGTCGGTGTACAGCTCCATGCATGGCAGTAACTGTTTACAATGCTGGAACCATATGGGGACTCTGCCGGATTTTCCGGATTGTAAAGTTCCCAGAATGTATCCGCACCGTGACCGATCATTCCTCCCCAGTAATATTTCATGTAATCCATTGCCTGTTCTTTCTTTCCTGTAAGAAGAAGCGCTTCTACAAAATGATGGTTCATATACGGAGAAACCATGCCTTTTTCCGGCTTCAGCGCAATGACTCTGTCAAGGATGGCACTGCATGTATCCACATCTGCAACTTCGGCAAGAATCATCCATACCTGGTTTGCATAGTTAACCTGGCTCTCTTTTCCGCTTACAAAAAGTCCCTGTTTCTCATCATAGAGATACTTCCAGGAAGCTTCTGTTTTCAGACGGATTTCCTCGGAAAGTCTGGACACCTCTTCCTCATCTCCAAGGATCTCGGCAATTTTCTTTACACGTTTTGCACAGTAAATATAAACACCCTGAACTCCACACTGTTTGTCCAGTCCTTCTGTCCAGTCGATGAATCCCCAGAAGCCATCCTGCTCTTTCAGAATGTGTTTCTCATCAAACTGCTCTGCGGCAACTTCCATCTGACGATACGCACATCTGCTGAGTTCTTTCAGCGTTTCCATATCTTTGGATGCCTGATAATAGTCATACAGAGTTGCTCCGAAGAACATGGAATAATCCAGAAGGAACGTATCATCCGCAATGACCTCTGGCTCTGTAAACAAGCAGGCGCTTACCTGTCCGTTATCTTTTGTCTGACCTGCAAACAGATACAGGCAGCGTTTTACAAGGTCATAGTTTTTGAATGTTTCATAGTTTGCCAGAGCCTGCAGTCTCAGATCTCCAAGCCACAGACGGCGATCTCTCTTCGGTCCGTCCTCAAAAACATCCTGCATGCAGTTATGAAGGGTACGAAGGCTGACACGGTCCAGTTTCTTCACCATCTCATCCTCAGTCTCAACCGGTTTTACATCAGACATGCTTACAGAGGAAACGCTGCGGCATACAACATCCTCTACTACCAGCTGCCATTTCATGGAAGTATCAATGGTTTCAATCTCCAGATAACGGAAAGCATATCTTCTTGGAAGTACCAGTGTTGCAGGAAGTACATCAATGTGGAACCATTCCTCCTGAATCCAGCCACGGCTGATCCAGCCATCATAATCCTCGGATTTCTCAGTCATCTCTTTTGCGATCTCGCCGAATTTCAGTTTAAAAAATGCCGGTGCATCCTGCGGGCTTCCCACAGAGGCAAGTTTCAGTGTCACATATCCAACCTGATGATCTCCAAAATCCAGGCAAAGCTTATCGCCTTTTTTCATATGATAATTTTTCAGGTTATCCACAGAATCTCTGTGAAGCACCTCCGGATATACACCGTCAGTCTCACGGATATCCACAATTTCAACCGGGCGTACCAGAGTTTCTTTTAACTGTGGCGCACAGTCTGCTGCTTTTTTCAGAAACTCTTCATTGGAAACACGTACCATATTTAAATCGATACTTACTTCTGCCATGTTTTTTCTCCTCTCACACATTGATAATCTGCTGTTTTCTATTTCTTTCAGCCCCCTGTTACCGGGCCTTTGTTTCTTTCTGCTTTTTATCTTAACGTTTCGGACACCTGTTCTTCAAGTGTCATTTTTACGGAAAAATACTGACATTTTTTTCGTTCTCAGGATTTGGATATGATATACTGAAGGAAAGACTTTTTAACTGGAAAGGAAACCCTTATGCAGATCTCCAAAAAAGATTTTCATCGGTATCTCTCAGAATATACGGAAGATGAAATTTTTTACAGAAATACATACCTTCAAAGAACAGAACATCCGGAAACATTCCGGGAATATCTGAAAAATCTTGACCCTGCTTATATTCAGAACCGGCGTCTGTATGTACCGGAGCTCCGGGAGGAACCCTGGTTTCCATCTATGGGTGAGAATGATGTTTTTGCCAATATTCCGGAAAATATTGTGATCAGCAAACATTTCCGCTACACACCGGAGTTTACTCATAAGCATGACTTCTTTGAGATTCTCTGTGTCTATGACGGAACTGTCAGCAATCAGATTCAGGGAATCCATCATACCCTGCACACCGGAGATATCTGTATTATCCCTCCAAATACCCGCCACAGCCTGGGCGTTTTTGATGACAGCCTGGCCTTTAATATTATTGTCCGGTCTTCCACTTTCCAGAGTACTTTCTTTCAGTCAATGGCCGCAGACAGTGCCCTGGCGAAATTTTTCTCCCATGTGCTGTATCAGAAAACAGAAGGAAATTTCCTGATCTTTCATGCCGGTGAAGATGAACGGATTCTTTCCACCCTGGAGGATCTCTACATTGAATATATGCTTCATGCCAGGTATCGTTCCGCCTTTCTCAATGCGGAACTGATGATGCTCTGGGCACAGCTGCTCCGTTATCACGAGAATGATATCGAATCCATCCTCACCAAAACCGCAGGCAACAGCAGTATTCCGGAAATCCTGAATTATCTCAGTCAGAATTACCGTACCGCTACCCTTCATGATACCGCTGCCCATTTCGGATACAGTACCTCTCACTTCAGCACCTTGATTAAGGAAGGCACCGGCCGTACTTTCCTTACCATCATAAAAGAGCTGAAACTAAGCCAGGCCAGCCGCGCACTGCGGGAGACCTCGCTCAGTATCAACTCCATCTGCGAACTGACCGGATACGAAAATCCGGAACATTTTATGCGATTGTTTAAGAAAACTTATAGTATAACACCCGGAGAATACCGGAAGGAACACAGAGGGAAATGATTTTGCCCAAAATTATCTGTCCAAAACATTTCTTGCTGCCCGCACAGCCGCTTCACTGGTTCTGTAAATGGTATATTCACTGAGAGACGGCAACCCCATGTTGACTCCCTCTTTCCGATACTCCATTTTGCTGTCCAGTTCTGTTTTTCCGGACATATGATATGCAGTTACTCCACAGAGCGGATAAAGTTTTTCGATTACTTCCGCACAGATTCCTCCGCCTGCCTGGATCTGAATTCTTCCGGTTGCCTGCTCTTTCAGTTCTTTTAACAAGGGCGCACCTTTTAACGCACTGTTTTGCTGTCCGGATGTAAGAATGGTCTGAATTCCAAGTTCCGTGGCCTGCTTAAGAGCTGCTTTCGGATCTTTGCACACATCAAATGCCCGATGAAGAGTAACTGGCATTCCCTCTGCCGCTTCCATCAGTTTTTCCATGCGCCGGATATCAAGGGTTCCCTCCGGCAAAAGCATGCCGATTACCACACCTTCCGCTCCCAGTTTACGGTACATGGTAACTTCCTCACGGAGCATTTCAAATTCATATTGTGTATAACAGAAATCTCCGAAACGTGGCCGCAGCAGAACATGAATTGGAATTTTACTGTATCTCCGGATTGTTTCGAATAATTTCGGGCTGGGTGTTGTTCCTCCGATCACCAGATTCTGACAAAGTTCCAGCCTGTCTGCTCCGCCTCTTTCTGCCGCAAGTGCAGACTCCACAGAATCCACACAAACTTCCAGGATTTTTTGTTTCATTTCAGTACCCCTTTTCCAAATCGTACTCTCTGCTTTTTTTACTTATTCTGACATAGAAATTCATACCCGTCAATCATATTGATCTCCCATCCCTTCTTTCAGTATATTAATGATACACAGATGCATCGCCCATCTGTAACTTGTCCCGTTATAAATAATGACCTCAAACCCTGGCAGAAAATTATGCATCTACTGCAAGTCCCATAAGTGTGGAATGGAGCTTTTCAAGTCCTACATTGTATTTCTCACACAGATCGTAAAGTTCCCCCTGGATCGTTGTGATCACATGGATTCCTTCCTCCTCATTTTCCATGTAGCACGCACAGTCCTGACACTTAAGTCCGCTCTTTCGATTTCGTTCTTCTGTTTTTGTATAACCTGTTACTTTCCACATAAAAGTTCTCCTTTATACCGCATCTTCCACATATAACACTTTGCATGGACTTCCTATTAAATAAATATACCCGCAAAAAAGGAAGCTCTTCCGGATAAAAAGAGCTTCCTTTTTCTGTATTTTCTATATTTTGTGTATTCTTATCTTCTGTACCCTCTGTAAAATTCCCGTACAGTCTTTCTCTCTTATCCTCGTTCCGGTATTTTATCTCCAGATAATATACCCCGCATAGATCAGGTACATACACACCATGGAGATTCCCTCTTTCCGGCTGATTCTCTGCTTTGTGGCCGCATAGATCCACACGATCAGCGAGAACACGATAAGTATGACAATATCAATAATATTTTCCCGGATCAGTGCCACCGGATTGATGGCAGATGCAACTCCGAGAACCATCAGGATATTAAAAATATTGGAGCCTACCGCATTTCCCACAGCCATATCCACTTCGTTCTTTCTGGCTGCAACCACGGAAGTCACCAGCTCCGGAAGGGAAGTTCCGATAGAAACAATGGTCAGTCCCACCAGTGTCTGGCTCATTCCAAGATCAATGGCAATGCGGCTGGCAGCATCCACCGTAAGATCTCCGCCAAAGGCAATGGCAAGTGCGCCTCCCACAATAAAGAGGATGCTCTTCGGCCAGGAAAGGATGCCGATTTCTTCTTCCAGTTCTTCCATTCCTTCCATGTCCACATTTTTTCCTGCTGCCCTGGCCTTCATGGCACTTTGGATCATTACCACAATATAGCCTGCAAAAAATCCCAGCAGGATCATTCCATCCAGATGACCAAGTCTCATTCCGATCGTATCTCCTGCTGCCAGGATCCCAAGCCCCAGAAGAAGGAGCGCACAGATCATGGAAAACGGAATATCCCTCCGGATGGTTTCCTTCTGTACCAGGATCGGTGTCAGGATGGAACAGACTCCAACAACCACCATCAGGTTAAAAATATTGGAACCTACCACATTGCTGACCGCAAGCTCATTGTTATTGACCAGTGACGCTGTAACGCTGACTGCGGTTTCCGGAAGAGATGTTCCCATTGCCACAATAGTAAGACCGATGATGATCGGCGGCACCTTCAGCCTTTTTGCGATACTGGAGCTTCCTTCCACAAAGAAATCCGCACCCTTCATCAAGAAAGCAAAGCCGATCACAAGAAAGATTAACACAAGGATCAGTGGTGAACTGTTTACCAGATTTTCCATTTTTCTTCTCACTTTCTGTTTTTATTTCCCACAACCTGGAGATTCATTGTCGCCCGCCCTGCTGAAAAATTTCTTTCCGGCATTCTTTTGTTACATAAAAAAGACCCATGTATGCCCTGCTGCAATAAAATATAACAAAGCATACATGAGTCTCATTCTTTAAGATTTGCCAGGTTTTTCAGAAAAACCGGGTCTGTTGACAAATCACACTTACGTGCGAACTACTCCCTCATGGAATTAAAATTTTCAATTTTTTTCAATTTAACAGAATTGTTTTTAAAAGTCAACCCCTGGCCGGTGACTTTTCTTTATCGAAAGCACATATTTTATGTATCTTTATTATTTTCCGCTTTCAGAAACAATCCCTTTCAGGATCTGTAAAACTCCATCTTCACTGTATGACGGACATACTTCCCTGGCTGCTGCCTGCACTTCCGCTCTGGCGTTAGCTACCGCATAACTCCTTCCCGCTTTCTGAAGCATGGCAATATCGTTGAGGTTATCTCCGAATGTACAGGTTTCCTCCGGAGAAATTCCTAACTGTTGCTGGATAAATTCGACAGCTGTACTTTTTTCGCCCTCCGGCGGTGTACTGTCCATCCATTCTTTTCCGGCAGCCGCCAGCGTTACCTTATCCCTCCATGCCGGTGTAAAATACGGGGCACAAAGCTCCTCGCACCGTTCCGGGTGATAGACAGAGAATTTCAGCACCTGTTTTCCCTGAAGAGAAGAAAGATCATCCACTTTTCTCATATCATAGCCATAGGAATCCCGCAACCACCGGAACATCCTTCCATTCTCATTCTCCGCATAGCAGCACTCCGGTGTGGCAATAAAGCAGTCACATTCCAGCATTTTTTCTTTCACCATATGATGCATGCGTTTCCAAACCTCATCCGGAAGTGTATGTACCTTCAGGATCTTATCATTCTTCCGGATCACCGTACCGCCATCTGACACAAAATACACCAGATCCTTCACCGGCTCAAATAGCTTCCTCTCACTGTCATACTGCCGCCCGGAACACACCACAAAGGTGATTCCCAGCTCAGTCAGCTTCCGGATTACTGTCATATATTCCGGATTGATAGTCATGGTCCCGTCTTTTACAAGAGTTCCGTCTACGTCTGTTGCGATCAGTTTTATCATGTTGTTTTTACTCCTCTCCCATCTGAAATACCAATATCCTCTCCCTGGGATTTTTTCCGTCGAAAAGATCCTGACAGTCGATCTCGTCTAGGAATTCCAGTTCCTCCACAGTCATCAGATAGGAAATATATTCGTCAGATGGATAATAGAAAAACAGTAGCATTTCTCTTGTTTTTTCATACCAGGATTCCCGGATGCGGCCGATGACGCTTCTCAGTATTTCCACAGAAAAGGGATTGAAAAAATAAAATCTGTCTGCGGATTCCGGTACCTGAAAAAGGGCCGCATTCTCCAGTATAAATGATGTTTTTGTCCCGGAAACAGCCCGCTGCCTGTTTTCTTCTGCGGCTTTTGTCATACGTTCATCGTACTCCACGCCTGTAGTCCGGCATCTGACCTGCCACGCCAGAAAAAAATCCACCCTGCCTTTTCCACATCCGTAGTCGATCAGATGATTCTTTTTCCCCAGATATCCACAATAAGCCAGCCGTTCCAGCACCCCGTACGGCGTTGGCTCGTATGGATAACAGTACTGATCCGATCTGGAATCGTCACGGCCGGTGGTTTTGATCTTCAGCAACTTATCATATTTTACTTCATTTTGGTCCATGGTACTGTCAATCTCCGTTCCCTACATCGGGCAGCTTTTTTTCTCCTCTTTGTCCATATCTCCACGGACATATCTGGCATTGAATTCCATATTGATCTCACGGATCTCCTTCTTCCCATCAATATAATCCTGATACATATCCGCGAGTCTCGCCATACAGCCATCACAGTTCGCAGAAATATTTCCAAGAGATTCCTCCACGATCTGTTTACGTTCCTCTTTTGTTGTATCTTTGATCAGATATCCTGGCATTGTTTTTTCCTCCTGATAGGTTCACCTGTGTTTCAGGTATTCTATATTTTTGTTATTGTTCACTTTTTCTTTTGAAAAAAGCTGCTTGTATCAAACAAACAGCTTTACAAAAATTTTTCTTTTCTGTTTTTTTATTCTACTCTGGCCCACTACCAGTGTCAATACAATTTTTCGCCTATTTCCGAAGATAAAAAACCACCTCAAAACCCGTATTTAAAAAATCGGCCGTTTTCGCCAATAAACTGTGGAGCTGCATTTAAAAGTTCCACAGTTATTTAATAATAGATCATCTGGTAATAGAAAATCTCTGAAAATCAACATTTCTATTTTTTTCAAATTCACCAATCAGAGCTTCATTATCATTCACTGAATATATTTTGTCATATCCTGCAAGAACATCAGAATCTGTATTTTTAATGTAACGTCTGAGATCTGCTTTTGAATAATGAGGAATAACTGTCCCATTAAATAAGGACAATGCCCTATAATCATCAAGATCCTCCGTATCTCTGTCAAAATCCAATGCCAGGCGAACATCGATTCTGGCAAGCATTGCACCGGCGCTGCTGCCGATATAAGTTGCATTATTTTCTAACATACTTCTTTTTATTAAACCTGAAAGTTTTTTAATCCTTATCTCCTTTAAAATTTCAAATGTATTTCCTGCTGTAACATAGTAATACTCGAAAAAATCCGAAAAATCTTCTGCTTCAGCCTCTGAAGTCACAAATATGTTACTTTTTTCAAACCCCATTGATATACATGCATCTTTTAGTTTCTCAGTAATTCTATATTTCTTTATGTCCACAAGCAAAATCTTTTTGTTTTCTCTGTCTCCCATAACTTATCCTCTCTCTTCTCATCACATTACACATCACCATATCCAGTATCAAATAATCGCTCTGCATTCCTTGTCGTCAGTTCAATTATTTTTTCTGTTGTAGTTCCTCGAACAAGCGCTATCCGCTCTGCAATATCCCATAATGAAAGCGATGTATTTGGTCCTTTCATATCTGGAATCCTGATATACGGAGCATCCGTCTCAAGTACAAGGCTATCTTCCGGCATAAAACGAACTGTCTCTTTCAGCTCATTTTCATAAAATATTTTCCCACCAATTCCAAAATATTTTACTCCAACATCACAATACCTTTTTATTGTTTCAACATCTCCGCAAAAACAATGATATACAGCACCAAACTTCGGATAACTGTAATCCAATCCTGTTTTGCCAACTGCAATACACTTTTGGTTACTAAAATCACTTCAGATAAGGAAATCACAGGTTCGAACTTAAATTAACAAGCACAAAAAAGGCCGGAAACCATTGATTTTTCAAGGTTTCCAGCCTTTCGACATAGCGTGCGTTAG
>OGQK01000050.1_pt1 | contig 79138 bp, 68 predicted proteins | sample 1553221 | NCBI WGS metagenome assembly OGQK01 (sample SAMEA2579996, study PRJEB22360) | human gut metagenome | biome: human gut; feature: human-associated habitat; material: faeces | place: Denmark | collected 2008/2010 | reverse complement strand
GTTTCAGCCTCTCCTCAAGATATTTTGTACTGCTTTCCAGGAGTCTCTCTGATGCTCGCTTGCTCTTTGCAAGAAGCACAATGTCATCTGCATATCTTATACATGGAACACCTCTTTTCAGGAATTCCTGGTCGAACTCATTGAGGTAAACATTTGCCAGCAATGGTGATAGATTTCCACCTTGTGGTGAGCCTTCCTCTGTGTCAATGACTACTCCGTTTTCCATTACACCGCTTTTCAGATAGCGCTTTATCAACTGTACTACACGTTCATCTTTTACATTCTTTCGGAGAAGATTGATGAGGATTTCGTGATTAAGAGTATCGAAGTACTTTGACAAGTCAAGGACTACAGCAAATGTATAGCCTTGTTCTGCATACTCCTTAACCTTAAGTATTGCATCTTTTGCACTTCTGTTCGGACGATAGCCATAGCTACCCTCTGCAAACAGCGGTTCATAGATTGGCACTAACTGTTGGGTTATTGCCTGTTGAAGTGTACGGTCTACCACTGTTGGTATGCCAAGCTTTCGCACACCACCATCTACTTTGGGAATCTCAACTCGTCTTACTGGAGACGGAGTATACTTTCCTCGATAAATGCGGTCGGTTATCTCTTGTTGATGTTCCTTTAGATATGGAAGAGCCTCCTCAATGGTCATACCATCAATTCCTGGCGCTCCCTTGTTTGCCTTAACTCTCTTATACGCTCTGTTAAAGTTGTCTTTATACAGTATCGCTTCCAAAAGTCTCGGCTGTGCACTGTCTCTTTCTTTCCATATCCGATTGAATGACCTAGACGCTTTCACATACCCTTCATGTTCCGCATTATCTCTTTGCGAATAGCCATTGTTTTCAATGTTTTCTGCCATAGACGGTCATTCCTCCTTTCTCGGTCATACTCAAGACTCCTACTGATTCGGTCCTTCACCTCTCGGCTACTATGACCTCTGCTGACTTCTGTGCGTTCAGCATTGCTTTATGCAATGGTTACCTCTTTCAAGGCATACCGCACAGACCTCCCTAGGTACCACACATTTCTTCCTCTCCATCCATCTGCCTCATTTATCATGCATGATTCCGTGTAGTTATTGGGCTTCAACATGGGTTGCTGTCTTACCCACATGCATGACCTCATATGAGATTTCTGTTCGTCAGACCAGAGATTTGCCCGTGAGTTAGTATATTCCTCACATCCAGCTTCCTTCAGATTCCATCTCACGATGGACACCCTTGCCTTCGGCTATATCCTTCCCACTACCGGGCGGGTTCGGGACTTTAACCCGTTAGAAACGTGCGCCGCTAGGCACACAACACAGAAAAAGGCGGCCACCTCAAAACGAGACAGCCGCCTTTCCCTCACACATCATACATAGGAAATCGAAACATCGAAAAAAATTATTTATTAACTCTGTTAACCGTATTACCATCCAGAAAAGCCTTAATATTATCAACTGTAATATCCATGATCCTCTGTCTGGAAGCCTGAGCAGCCCAGGAAATATGCGGAGTGATAATGCAGTTCTTAGCCTTAAGAAGCGGGTTATCCCCCTTGATCGGCTCAGTAGAAACAACATCAAGACCAGCAGCATAAACCTTACCACTGTTCAGAGCATCCGCAAGATCCTGCTCAACAACCAGCTGACCACGGCTGTTGTTGATAAGGATAACACCATCCTTCATCTTTGCGATATTCTCTTTGTTGATCATACCCTCTGTCTCCGGGAAAAGCGGGCAGTGAAGGAAGATCACATCAGACTGTGCAAACAGTTCGTCAAGAGAAACATACTCAGCAAGTTTCGCACCAGCCTCACTCTGATAAGCATCATAAGCAAGAACCTTCATATCCAGAGCATTCAGAAGTTTGGCAGTAGCCTGTCCGATCCTGCCAAGACCAATGATACCAGCAGTCTTTCCATAAAGCTCGATCATCGGGTAATCCCAGTAGCACCAGTCATCGTTATTCTCCCATTTGCCGGCCTTAACAGTCTCATCATGATGACCATAATGAGAACAGATCTCAAGAAGAAGACCAAGAGCATACTGGCCAACGATCTGAGTACCATAAGTCGGAACATTCACAACCGGAATATCCTTCTCTTTTGCATAATTGTAATCAACAACATTATAACCGGTAGCCAGAACAGCGATCAACTTCATGTTCGGGCACTTGTCGATCGTCTCTTTGGAGATTGGAGTCTTGTTAATGATAACGATCTCAGCATCGCCAATACGTTCAGCGATCAGAGGAGACTCCTCATAGGAAGTTCTGTCATAAACAGTAACATCTCCAAGCTCTTTTAATGCGTCCCAGCTTAAATCTCCAGGGTTCTCTGTGTAGCCATCCAATACAACAATCTTCATATTCGTACTCACCTTTCTTAAAAAAATTTTTGTGGTATGTATGATTAATTATTTCCGTTCAGTCGTTCATCCAGAGCATTCATCTCATTCAATTCACGGATATACAGATCCTGGGCAAGATCCAGGCTCACCTCAATAAAACGGATCTTCTGTCCAGGACGGGCCTGGGCAATCTTTGCAAAATCTACTGTAATCACAGTACCGATCTTCGGATAACCGCCTGTACTCTGACGGTCAGCCAGCATGATGATCGGCTGTCCGTTTAACGGAACCTGGATCGATCCCATGGAAATACCATCTGTATTAATGTTACCATCACCGGCATGCTCTATCGGCTCTCTCTCAATACGGCATCCCATACGGTCAAACTCATTGGTAATGGTACCTCTGTACCAGAAAAACTTGCGGACACCCTCTTCTGTAAACTCATTCTCCTGAGGTCCCAGAACCACACGGAGAACCACCTCATCTGAAGGATAAACTTCCGCCGGAACATGACGAAGCTCCATATTCGGAAGCTCTGTCTTCGGTGCTGTAAACTCGATGGTATCACCTTTTTCCAGCTTTCTTCCCTCAACACCACCAATGTGGTTACGAAGCAGTGTGGACTTGCTTCCCATTACAAGGGGGATATCCAGGCCGCCTGCAAAAGCAATATATCCACGGCTTCCATTTCTGGCACCTGCAAACATCAGCTTCTGGCCTTTTTTTACAAGAACCGCCTTATACATCGGAAAAGGCTGTCCGTCCAGCAGCGGTGTCAGATCTCCACCTGTCACCGCAATAATATTATCGCTGGTAAAATTAAGGGTTGGTCCGATAAAAGTCATCTCCAGAGCACCCTCTGTTTTTTTATTGCCTACCAGAAGATTGGCAATATGGAAAGCACGCGGATCCATAGCACCGGATGTAGAAACACCAAATGCCTGGTTCCCGAATCTTCCCTCATCCTGAACAGTGGTCAGGATTCCGCCATTTTCAACTGTAATTCCCATATCATGACCTCCGTTCTCAACCGTTATCCTGTGGTGTATAGGTTTTCACTTTATAGGTACCGTTTTCCACGTCTCTTCGGATCTGATCATATTCTGCTTTTGTGACAGGCACATGTTTTACCCAGTCACCGGCACGTACAAGGAACGGATCTTCCTTGGCAAAATTACAGATATCAAGAGGTGTACTTCCGATGATATTCCATCCGCAAGGCTGCTCAAAAGGAATAAAATCAGACAGTGCCAGCTGGACAACAATGGATCTTGCAGGGATCTTTACTCTCGGAGAAGTCCTTCTCTTAAAACTAAACGGCTCCTCAAATCTGGCCATATACGGATGTCCCGGTGCAAAGCCAAGCATATATACATAGTACTCGTGCTGGGAATGTTTGCGGATAATTTCCTCCGTTGTTGTATTCTCAAGCTCTGCACAGTACTCAAGATCCGGGCCAGTCTCACCGCCATAATAAACCGGAATCTCTTTTACGACTTTCTTTGTTGTTGTGGAAACTTCATGCATGTCCGCAATTCTATTCTCCAGTTCTTCCACCAGTTTGGAATAACGGATCACTTCCGGGCGGTAATGCACGATCAGTGCACAGTAGGTCGGAACGGTTTCCACCATGCCCTCAATTGGAGATTCTTTTAATTTTTCATCCAGCGCACGTACCTTTGCATTCACTTCAAGGCTGATGACGCTGCCGAATTCAACGGAAACTGCTCTGTCTCCCGCAATCAGGAACTTCACATCCATCTCAGATATACCTCCGTTCTTAATTTGACAAAAAGGCCCGTCATACGTGGTGACAGACCTTCCTGCATGTATCTTTTATTCGGTTAGTCTACAAATTCAAATCCGACTTTTTTAAGAGCTTCGTCAACCCATGGACGTGGCCACTCGCCGCGTGTCAGGATTCCCTCAAGCTGTTTCTCCTCGCCTGCGTGATATTTTCTTGCGATCTCAGCAAGCTCAGCTGTATGCTCGTCTGGTTTGATCGCCAGAAGTCCGTCAGAGTCTCCGACGATGATATCACCAGGATTGATCACGATTCCTGCGAAAGATACCGGGAAGTTCATCTCTCCCGGGCCGTTTTTGTATGGTCCGTTCGGTGTGATGCCTTTTGCATATACCGGGAAATCCATCTGGCTTAATGTGTAGCTGTCGCGAACACATCCGTCGATGATGATTCCTGCGATTCCTCTGGATTTTGCGTAGTTGCTCATGATCTCACCGCAAAGTGCTCTGCTCATGCTTCCTTTGTTTGCAAGAACGATAACATCTCCTGGCTGAGCCATATCCAGAGCTTTGTGGAACAGAAGGTTGTCTCCTGCCGGTGCGTTTACTGTAAATGCGGTTCCCAGAAGTCTTGCCTTCGGGTTCAGCGGGAAAATGCTGGAATCTACAGCAGCAATTCTGCCGCAGTTATCATCAATATTTGCAACCGGGATACCACGGAACGCTTCTACTAATTCTTTTGACGGTCTTTCAAAGTTTCGTCTGATTCTACATCCTAATGACATATGAAAACCTCTCTTCTTTTGATTACTGATCACTTGATAACAGTGTCTTGTTTTATCTGTATTTATCATATCATACAAGTTTACCATTGAATAACGAATAATTTCTCTGTATAATATAAATAATTTTTATATTCGTTTGAAACTTACTTAATTCTGATAGACAATACCGAAGAAAAGGAGCTGAACATATGAATCTTGCTGAAATTGAAACCTTTCTTACCATCGTAAATACCAAAAGTATCACCCGTACAGCGGATCTTCTTTTTCTTTCCCAGCCTACTGTCAGCCACCGGCTCACTTCTCTGGAAAACGAGCTTGGTTTCCCCCTTGTGATCCGCCAGAAAGGTCACAAACAGGTGGAACTGACTGCCAAGGGAACGGATTTTATCATCCTTGCGGAACGCTGGATGTCTCTCTGGAAAGAAACCATGGAGCTACAGCGCAACCAGGATTCCCTGCTTCTTACCATCGGATGTACCGACAGCCTGAATGTGGCTGTTTTTGCCCCACTGTATGACCGGATCTTAAATAATCAGACCAAGTTGGATCTGAACATCGAATCCCACCACTCTTCAGAACTTTACGGACTTCTTGGTGAACACAGCATTGATATCGGATTTGTTTACCACAAATTGCATTACAAGAACATCATAACAGAAAAAATCTTCGAAGAAAAGCTTTATCTTGTGCAGTCAGACCAGCCAGCCATTCCGGCTCCTTCCATACATACCGATGAGCTCGATCCATCCCTGGAGCTTTTCTTAAGCTGGGATGATAATTACCAGATCTGGCACGACCGCTGGCTTTCCTCTGCTTCCAGACCTCATATTGCAGCGGATACCATCACGCTTCTTGACCGTCTCTGGAAAAAGCCTGGAAACTGGATGGTCGCACCGCAGTCTGTGATCCTGGAGCTTTCCCACTACCGGCCGATTTTTATCAGCGAGCTGAAAAACACGCCACCCAACCGTGTATGCTACAAGATCAAACATAAATATCCGAAATCCACAAGCAAGCATGCCGTGGAATTCTTCGAAAATGCTCTGGATAAATTTCTCTCAGAATCCACCCCGTCCTTCCCCATCGGGCAGGTATGGGAACGACAGAAATAAAAAAACGGCAAGCATAAGTCGGCTGGGAACCTTCTTAGCTTTACCGTTTCTTCTTATATATTATTTATACCAGGATTTTTCATCCACCGCTTCTCACCACAAAAAGCGGTGGATATTTTTTATTTACTTATTTGTTTTTCAGTTCTTCCACTGCTTTTTTGATTCTTGCACATGCTTCCTGAAGATCCTCATAGCTGCATGCGTAGGAAATTCTTAAGTATCCCTCTCCCTCGGAACCGAATGCGGAACCAGGTACCAGAGCGATTTTTGCATTGTCAAGAAGGTACTCGGCAACTTCCATGGAAGTCATTCCAAGGCTCTTGATATTTACGAAGATGTAGAACGCACCATGTGGATTGTTGCAGCTGATTCCGTCGATCTCGTTCAGTGCTTTTACCACATAATCTTTTCTTCTCTGATACTCTTTTCTCATTGCCTCAACATCTTCTGCACAGTCGCTTAATGCGGTAAGTGCTGCTTCCTGTACGAAAGAAGATGCACAGGTAACGGTATACTGATGAACACGTACACAAGCCTGGATAATTCCAACCGGTGCACACAGATATCCAAGTCTCCATCCTGTCATGGAGTAAGCTTTTGAGAAGCCTCCTAATGTGATGGTTCGCTCTTTCATTCCCGGAAGGGATGCGATGCTTACGTGCTCAGTTCCATCATATACAAGCTGGCTGTAGATCTCATCTGCAATCACAAGAAGATCATGTTTGATGGCGATCTCACTTAATTTCTCAAGTGTCTCTCTGGAGAATACACCACCGGTCGGGTTACTCGGGTTAACAACTACAATCATCTTTGTCTTATCTGTGATCTTTGACTCCATCTCCTCAAAGTCGATCTGATAATCGTTCTCCTCTTTCAGGCTGTATGTTACAGGTACTGCTCCAAGTGCTGACGGAACATGGATGTAGTTCAGCCATACCGGGTTCGGGACAAGGATCTCATCGCCAGGATCCAGGAAAGCGTCCATGGATGCGAAAGTTGCCTCACCAACACCTACTGTTACAAGAACTTCAGATGCTTCATAATCTGTACCATGGTTCTCGTTCTCCCATTTTGCAATGGCTTCTCTCAGTTTCGGGATACCGTAGTTGGATGTGTAAAATACATGTCCTGCTGCAAGGCTCTCGTTTGCTGCTTTTTTGATCTTCTCAGGTGTATCAAAATCCGGACGTCCGATTTCCAGGTGAATGATCTTCTCTCCTGCCTGCTGCATTTTGTTTGCTTTTTCCATTACTGCACGGATACCGGAAAACGGAAGGCATTCCATTCTTTTCGCTGTCTTGTACTCCATATTCATTTCCTCCTGAACCCTTTTATTTTTCTGCGGATATTCCGCTGTTTTTACTGCATTTAGTATTTAAGCGCATAGCTGATCTCTCAACTATACGCTTAAATGGTATCATCGTAGTAATATTAAGTCAATTTAATAATTTGTATGTATAATATTAAGACTTTTTATATTTACTTACGCGTTATATTTTGTTTCGTCAAGCTCATTTTCTTTCTTGTTAACGATAACATTGACTGTTGCATCACCGATTACGTTAAGTGGAAGAAGAGCCATCTCAACCGGACGGTTGATCGCTACAACCAGTGCATATGCGATCATGCAGAGATCAGATGTCCAGCCCATACCGGAAAGGATCGTTACGATCAGGGTTGTACCTGCGATCGGGATTGCCGGGCATCCCATTGCCGCACAGATGGAAAGGAATGCGACTGTGATCAGGTTTGCAGGTGTGATGTCGATTCCGGATGCTGTTGCGATAAATGTTACTGCAAACATATGCATAACAGTTGTTCCGTTCATGTTGATGGTCATACCTGTAGGAAGAACGAAGCTTGTGATCTCCTGAGAGCATCCAAGTTCATCAAGGCATGTTCTGGTGTTCAGCGGAAGGCATGCTGCAGAAGAGTTTGTAGAGAATCCGAATACACCAACTTTTGCGATCTTCTTAAGGAATTTCATCGGGCTTAAGCCTGTTGTAAGGCCAATACCGATCGGGTAAATCGTTACTACAAGTACAAACAGTGTCAGCATTGCGCCTACGATGTAAGCTGCTGCAGGTGCCAGATACTCTGCTCCGTAGATAGCGAATGTACGGGAGATCAGGCAGAAGATTGCTACAGGACCAACCTTGTTGATCAGGAATGTCAGATACAGGTTGATGATGTCGCTTAAGTTCTCAAGTACGCTTTTCAGCGGTTTCATCTTGTCGCCAAGTGCGTTCATGCAAAGACCAAGAACGATAGCTACTACTACAACTGCAAGGATGCTGTTGTTGCTGCTGAATGCGGTTCCGATGTTGGACGGAACTGCTGTTACGATTGTTGCAAGCGGATTAAACTGATCCAGTGTTGCAGCTTCTGTAACTGCCTCTGCCGGAAGTTTTACGTTGAAAAATCCAGCTGTTTTCATTGCGAATGCAACAATACCTGCGATAAGTGCGCCAACTACATAGAAGCAGAAGAATCCAAGTAATGTACGTCCTGCAATTCTTCCAAGCTTGGAGGAACTGGAGATACTGCACATTGCAAGGCTTAAGGATACCAGTACCAGCGGTACGATCGCCATCTGTAATCCTCTCATGAACAGCTGTCCGATGATGTAGAAGAGACCGATGGAATGAAATCCCTGATCTGCTGTGATATCCTGGAACAGAAGTGCATTGATCACGTTCCATGTCCCCTCTGACATCTGCTGTTTCAGAAGCATGAATCCAAGTCCTACGACCAGACCGCCGACCAGAGCGATCATCATGTTTCTTACTATGTTGTTCTGTTTTTTCTCTTTTGCCATAGTTTCCACCCTTTCCTTTCTTATCCTAAAAAAGTGCACTTTTCCATATAAAGAGAGCCGGACAAATCAACGCAGTAATCCCTTGTACTAAATCTCCTTTGATTTATCCGGCACTCTATCTCTCATGTGAATGTACTTTATTTAGTTTTTATAAGTGTTTGATCTCAATACCCTCTTCTGTGAATTTTTCACGGATCTTCTGTACAAAAGCGAGTGCTTTCGGTCCGTCTCCGTGTACACAGAGTGTGTCTCCCTTGATGTCAAGCTCTTTTCCGTTGATGGATGTTACTTTTCCTTCTTTGATCATCTTCACGCATCTTTCGATGGCAATGTTCTCATCTGTGATCATGGATCCCTCCATCTTTCTCGGTACAAGAGAAAGATCATCCATGTATGCACGGTCTGCAAAGATCTCGGATGCTGTACGGAGTCCCTTGCTCTCAGCGATATCACCGAGAACTGCTCCTGCACAGTAGTAAACGATCAGATCTTTGTCATACTCACAGATTGCCTCGCAGATTGCGGTGGAAATGTCCTCGTCATACTGGCAGGCATTTCCCATTGCTCCATGTGGAGCTACATGCTGAAGCTTCATTCCATAACTTTTTGTGAATGCAGCCAGTGCTCCGATCTGGTATCTGACGTAATTCTTAACTTCATCATGAGAGAGAACCATCTTTCTTCGTCCAAAGCCAAGAAGATCAGGATATCCAGGATGGGCTCCAACCATAACGCCACGTTCCTTTGCCATGCGGACTACCTTATCCATTACCATTGGATCGCCTGCATGCCAGCCACATGCTACATTTGCTGTTGTGACATATTTAATGATCTCTTCATCTCCGCCCAGCTTGTATGCGCCAAAGCTCTCACCCATGTCACTGTTTAAGTCAATACTGTACATGTTGCTACCTTCCTTTCTTTCTTTACTTGATAAAAGTATAACATGTTAAATAAGAATAATAAAATAGATTATTTTTTCAGAATATATTAATATTTTCTATATTTCTTTTGTAATAGATTTTACATTTCTTTTATTCTTTTTAGAAAAAGATATTGACATCCGATAAAACATATGCTTAAATAGTCATATGAACATTCAATCATATATTCATATAATTTTCAAGGAGATTTCATATGGAAGAGAGCTTAAAAAAGAATTCCATGGAGTCCACGGATTCCTGTGGCTGCGGTTGCGGCCACGACCATCATGAGGAACATGAGCATGAGGAACATGCACATGAAGAACACCATCACCACGATGATGAGCATTGTGGATGTGGCTGCGAGGATCATGATCACGAGCATGAACATCATCACCATCATCACGACGATGACCACTGCGGCTGTGGTTGCGAGGATCATGATCACGAGCATGAACATCATCACCATCATCACGACGATGACCACTGCGGCTGTGGTTGCGAGGATCATGATCACGAGCATGAACATCATCATCATGATCATGACCACGAACATCACGAGCATGAGCATCACCATCATCACGATGACGAACACTGCGGTTGCGGCTGCGGGGATCACGACCACAACCACGAGCATCACGAGCACTCCCACAGCACAGCATCCGCAAAACGTGTCTACATCCTGGAGAACCTGGGCTGTGCTCACTGTGCTTCCAAGATGGAGGAACAGATCCAGCATCTTGACGGCGTAGAAAGTGCAACCATCACTTTCGCCACCAAACAGCTTCGTTTAAACGCTGCTGATCCGGATGCTCTGCTTCCGCAGATCCGCAAGATCTGCACCTCCATTGAATCCGAAGTCAAAGTTGTTCCGAGAAATCCGAAACCATCCGCTTCTGCTGACGTGACAACCAAGATCTACCTTCTGGAGAACTTAGGATGTGCTCACTGCGCTTCCAAGATGGAAGAACAGATTGCAGATCTCGACGGTATCTCCGAAGCTACCATCACTTTTGCCACCAAGCAGCTCCGTGTCACTGCAAAAAATCCGGACCGCTATCTTGACCAGATCCGCAAGATCTGTACTTCCATCGAATCCGAAGTTGTCGTAAAAGAAAAAGATCCGAAGCCAAAAACGCAGACAGCTGCATCCGAAACTCACGCAGCTGGCAAAAAAGAAACTTTTTCCAAAGAAAAGATCGACACAATCTGTATTATCATCGGTGCGATCCTCTTTGTTGCCGGCGAAATCATGGAACATAAAGGATTTGCAACTACTGCCACTCTTCCGGTATTCATGATTGCATACCTGGCCCTTGGCGGTGTGATCGTTGTAAAAGCAGCCAAAAACATCTCCCATGGACAGGTTTTCGATGAAAACTTCCTGATGAGTGTTGCAACCCTTGCTGCTTTTGCTATCAATGATTCTGCAGAGGCCGTAGGCGTTATGCTCTTCTACCGTATCGGTGAGCTTTTTGAGGAAAAAGCTGTTGAGCGAAGCCGTGGACAGATCATGGACGCTGTTGACCTCCGCCCGGAAGTTGTAAATCTTATTGTTGGCGATGACATTCAGGTAATCCCATCTGAGGAAGCTCAGGTTGGTGATGTTCTCCTGGTCCGCCCTGGCGACCGTATTCCTCTTGACGGCGTGATCCTCGAAGGAAGCAGCCGTATTGACACATCACCAATCACAGGTGAACCTGTACCAGTTGCTGTAAACGAGGGTGACGAGATCACTTCCGGATGTGTAAATACCTCCGGCCAGTTAAAGATCCGCGTGGAAAAACCTCTCGAAGAGTCCATGGTCACACGTATCCTGGATTCTGTAGAAAATGCAGCAGCAAGTAAACCGAAGATCGACCGTTTTATCACACGTTTTGCAAAAGTGTACACTCCTTGTGTTGTAGGAATCGCTGTTGCAACAGCACTGATTCCATCCCTTGTAACCGGAAACTGGCATTACTGGATCTACACAGCCATCACCTTCCTGGTAATGAGCTGCCCATGTGCTCTTGTACTTAGTATCCCGCTTGCATTCTTCTCAGGCATCGGTGCCGGTTCCAAGAAAGGAATCCTGTTCAAAGGCGGCCTTTCCATCGAGGGATTAAGCAACCTTGGCGCTGTAGTTATGGATAAAACCGGAACCATCACAGAAGGTAACTTCCAGCTTCAGAAAGTTGTAACTGCCGGTAAATATAACGAAAACGAACTTCTTTCCATGTGTGCAGGCTGCGAGCAGAACTCCACACATCCGATTGCAAACAGTATTGTAGCTGCCGCAAAAGAACGCGGAATCCAGTTTGAAAAACCGATCTCTCTGGAAGAAATTTCCGGACATGGAATTGTCGCAGAAATGTCGGAGGGAAAAGTTCTCTGTGGAAACCGCAAGCTGATGGATAAATTCGGCGTCACCATCGGAGAATTAAAAGAAGCCTCTTACGGCTCTGAAGTATTTATGGCTGTAAACGGAACTTTTGCAGGATATATGCTGATCTCCGATACTATCAAACCAGATGCAAAAGAAGCCATTGCTTCCCTGAAAAAACTCGGTCTTCACACAGTTATGCTTACCGGAGATTCCGAAGACAGTGCAAAGGCCGTAGGAAAAGATGCCGGAATCGATGAAATCTATGCCAAACTTCTTCCGGAAGATAAGCTCAATGCCCTGAAAAAAGTCCGTGAGGCACACGGAACGGTTATGTTTGTCGGCGACGGAATCAATGACGCTCCTGTTCTTGCTGGCGCTGATGTAGGCGCAGCCATGGGAAGTGGTGCAGATGCTGCGATCGAGGCTGCAGATGCTGTATTTATGAATTCCAATGTAGACGCTATCCCGCAGTCCATCGCCATTGCGCGGAACACAAACCGCATTGCATGGCAGAACGTGGTATTCGCCCTTGTGATCAAGATCGCAGTTATGATCCTTGGTCTTGCCGGACACGCAAACATGTGGATGGCCGTATTTGCAGACACTGGTGTTGCCATGATCTGCGTGCTGAATTCCATTCGTATCCTGTATAAAAAATAAAGAATTTGACCGGTGCGGTTTTTTCAGCTACAATAGAAGTTAATAGTTTGGAGGATACGCAAATGAAGAAACCACATATTGATTACCCGATCAATGATGATACGCTGTATCGGCTCGCCGACCTTTTTAAGGTCTTTGGTGATCCTACCAGAATCCGTATCCTGTATGCGCTTTCTGTAGAAGAGCTTTGTGTGCAGGACATTGCCGACCGGCTTTCCATGACACAAAGTGCCATTTCTCATCAGCTTCGTGTACTGAAACAGATGTCACTGGTCAAATTTCGAAGAGATGGAAAAACAATCTTCTACTCCCTGGCAGACAGCCATGTAGCCACCATCATGAATCAGGGTCTGGAACATGTAACAGAAGAATAAAACATAAAAAAACAGTCAAAAAAGCCGATCCTCTTTCCAGCAATGGAAAGAACAGATCGGCTTTTTTATAAACAGCGTTCAATTCTGACGCTTTTTATTCATTTACACAGTTAATCGCATCTACCGTCTTCCTGTACTCAGAAGAAACTTTCTCAAGCATTTCCGGAAGCTTTGCGGCATCCGGATTGCCGCCTCTGAGCTCTTCTGTCAGATCACTGGAAACTTTAAACAGCTGCGTAAATCCAAGATTTGCACAAACACCCTTTAATGTATGGGCGGCACGGAAAGCTTCCTCATAATCTGCTTTGTCCATAGTCTCTACAAGTGTCTGATAACTTGGATCATCAAGAAATTTCCGGGCAAATTTTTCAACCAGCATTTTGTTTCCCGCAAAACGTCCAAGCACCTCTTCATAATTGCTTTCAATTGCACTGTAACACTGCTCAATTGTCATAGTATATTTCTCCTTTCCATCAGGCATCCTCCATATTTTTACGGTCTGTTTCCTGAACTGTGCATTATTTATATTTATCCCTTGCTCTGTGATGAAGCACCATCGCTCCGTATGCAGGCATTCTCACATGGAGGATTCCCGCATCTGCAATATATTCTTCCGGCATTTCCGTATAGCCTTCTCTGGAAGAAAGCATCAGCCGCTGAAAAGCGGTTGCTTCTTTCCGACTCACACCGGTTTTCCAGGCCGTTACTCTCACATCTCTCTCATAATCCTGATTATTGAGAATCACAATGATCTGCTCAGAATCAGAAAAACGGCCATAACTTAAGCCCTGATGATCGTTCCACAGAAATTCCAGGGAACCTTTTGTAAGGAGCGGATATGCCTTGTGTACACAGATCATCCGTTTATGGAAATCCAGCATCTCAGAATCTTCTTTTCCCCATGGATAGGTTCTGCGGTTATCCGGATCTGTAAAGCCGCACACGCCGGCCTCGTCCCCGTAATATACCGTAGGTGCGCCAGGCCACGTCATCTGGATCACAACTGCCTCTCTCATGATCGCAGGGTTGATACCTGCAGATGCTGCTTCTGCTCCTGCATAGGAAAGCCTTCCTACCCTGTGGTTGGTTCTTGTGAGAAATCTGGAATGATCGTGGTTGGAAAGCTCATTCATGGCCCCGTAAAGAGCTCCCATATGCAGTGAACGCATATGATGCTTCATAGCTCCGATAAAAGCCTCACTGTTGCCATAAAGGTCTTCCCGGTACTCATCACTGTGCTTCTCCATTCCGGTGAGGAACCAGGTTACAGGCTCCATAAAAGCGTCGTAGTTCATAACTGTATCCCACTCATCACCAAGAAGCCAGCTCTCCGGATTTCCGTAGTGTTCCGCAAGGATCACTGCATTGGGATTGGCTTCTTTTACCGCCTTTCGGAACTCTTTCCAGAAGTGATGGTTAAATTCATTGCTGTGGCCCAGATCTGCTGCCACATCCAGTCTCCATCCATCTACATTATACGGCGGAGAAACCCATTTCCTGCCTACGTCAAGGATTGTCTGACAAAGTTCCTCAGATCCTTCATAATTCAGTTTCGGCAACGTATCGTGAGTCCACCAGCCATCATAAGTAGGATTATATGGCCAGCGGTTCTGATCCCGGAAACAGAAGAAAGAACGGTAAGGGCTGTCCGCCGAAACATAAGCTCCCTTTTCGTATCCTTCCTGGTTTTCATAGATCCGTTCTCTGTCCATCCATTTATTAAAAGATCCACAGTGGTTAAATACCCCATCCAGAATCACTTTCATTCCTCTCCTGTGGATCTCTTCCACAAGTTCCCGGAAAAGCTCGTTGCTGGCCTTCAGATTCCATTTATCGGTCACACGACGGATATACTTAAGTGCATGACTGTTATCCCGGTCTCCGGGGCTTAAAAGGCCGTCACAGTCCTCCACGATCTTTCCGATATGAGGATCGATATGGTCATAGTCCTGACAGTCATACTTGTGGTTGCTTGGGGAAACAAACACCGGATTCAGATAAATCACATCCACCCCAAGCTCCTGCAGATAATCCAGTTTATCCATGACTCCCTGAAGATCGCCGCCGTAAAATTCCCGGACACCCATAACTGCAGGAATTTTTCCCCAGTCATCCACTTTCACGGAAATATCCCCAATATAGGAGTATTCTCCGGTTTCCACATCATTGGAAGGATCTCCGTTATAAAAACGATCCACATAAATCTGGTACATGATCGCACCCTTCAGCCATTCCGGCACATGATAATCCGGATAGATCTCAAATTCTGTCCGTTCCTCATGCCTGGTACTGACACCGTTTGTATCGTAATAACAGGTAACAAGCCCTGAATGGATTTCAAAATGATAGCGCACAATGTCTTTTCCCATTATGATCTGTGCAGTATAGTAATCAAAACTTCCGGAAGTCTTCTCCCGTTTCATTTCCAGATATTCCCCGTCATGCACAAGACAGACGTTGTCCACATTATTTCGCTGGGTACGAAAACGGATCGTAACTGTATCGCCCTCCCGCGGTTCCACAGGTGTCCGGTAATATTCTGTTCCATCGCTGAACATCGCGTCTTTATTTAATACCGGACTCATATTGAGTATATACTGCATCTTCTTTGCTGTCTCCATGCTTTCATATAACATTCTATTTTCCTCATTCCGTTTTTAGTACCACTCTCTTAAATATATTATCTTAATTTTTTCCATATCGCAAGTTTATCTACCGGTTTTCTCCATGTTTCCGCTTTTATTTTTACGCAGTAAAAAAGACAGCTGGTTAGGCTGCCTTTTTTGGAGAAGGTATTTCTTCTTATGGGGTGTAGCAAAAACTATATAATGTATTGGGGGGTTTTTACGGTATATATAGTACCATGTGTCCACCAAAAAGTGTGCACAAAGTTCACAAAATTCAATATGTTTTTTTGTGCACTTTATTCGTTTGTTTCTGCAACCTCTTCTTTTTCTGTTGTAAAAAGTGCTTCAAACTCTTCACGATGTACTTTTTCCTTCTCAAGAAGAAGGGATGCACAGCTGTGAAGAACGCCGATATGCTCTCGGATAATACTCTCTGCTTTCTCGTGGCATTCGCTGATGATACGGGAAATTTCCTCATCGATCTCTCTTGCCACTTCCTCGCTGTAACCTCTGGTATGTGCCAGATCACGGCCGATAAATACCTCATCGTCATCGTTGCCGTAAGCGATCAGGCCGATCTTTTCGGACATACCGTATTTCATTACCATGGAACGTGCAGTCTCTGTGGCACGTTTGATATCATTGGATGCACCTGTTGTAATATCTCCGAAGATGATCTCCTCGGCCACACGGCCTCCGAGAAGCGTTGTGATATCCTCCAGCATCTTGTTCTTTGTGTTGAACATCTCATCATTATCCGGAAGCGGCATGGTGTAACCGGCAGCGCCCATTCCTGTAGGAATAATGGAAATGGTGTATACCGGGTCCATATGCGGAAGCACATGGAACAGGATCGCATGACCTGCCTCATGATAAGCAGTGATCTTCTTCTCTTTGTCAGAGATGACCTTGCTCTTCTTCTCTGCACCGATCCCGACTTTAATGAATGCTTTTTTGATATCTTTCTGCATGATATAAGGACGGCTTTCTTTGGCTGCGTCAATGGCCGCCTCGTTGAGAAGGTTCTCCAGATCCGCACCGGTAAATCCGGCTGTTGTCTGGGCAATCTGGCGAAGATCCACATCATCTCCCAGCGGTTTATCCTTGGCATGGACCATCAGGATCTCTTCTCTGCCCTTAACATCCGGACGTCCCACACCGACTTTTCGGTCAAAACGTCCCGGACGGAGGATTGCCGGGTCCAGGATATCCACACGGTTGGTAGCTGCCATCACGATGATACCTTCATTTACTCCGAAACCATCCATCTCTACAAGAAGCTGGTTCAGTGTCTGCTCTCTCTCATCATGGCCGCCACCCATTCCGGTTCCTCGCTGGCGGGCTACCGCATCGATCTCATCAATAAAGATAATGCATGGCGCATGGCGCTTGCCTTCTTCAAAAAGATCTCGTACACGGGACGCACCGACACCTACAAACATCTCCACGAAATCCGATCCGGAAATGGAGAAAAACGGAACCCCCGCTTCTCCTGCAACTGCTTTCGCAAGAAGGGTTTTACCGGTTCCCGGAGGACCCACAAGGATTACTCCTTTCGGAATTCTGGCACCTACTTTGGTATACTTCTGCGGGGATTTCAGGAAGTCAACCACTTCCTCCAGATCCTCTTTCTCCTCCTGAAGACCTGCAACATCCTTGAATGTTACTTTCTTATCATCAGGGGTAGACATTCTGGCTCTGCTTTTTCCGAAGTTCATCATCTTCGCATTGCTTCCACCGCCTCCAGACATCTGCCGGTTCATCATCATAAAGAAAAAGATAAGGATCGCACCGGTAAGTACCACCGGAAGAACGGTTCCGATCATGGAACTGTCTTTGGGCACATTGCGGATCGTCGGATCAATGTCATATTTTTCAAGAAGCTCTTCTGCCTCTTTTACATCGGTTACATAGACTGTCCTCTGACCGTCTGAAACAATGTTTGTCGTTACATAACCGGTGGGCACTTCTCTGTTCTGATGAATCACTGCATCCGTTACTTTGTCTTCTTCCAGAGCCTTTTCCAGCTGACCCATTGTGTAACTGCCCTGGGTAGATACCTGGTCATTAAGATACAGATATCCTGCGATCAGTGCCACAATAAGCAGAAGGTACAGGCCTATCTTACCTGAATGCTTGCTCACTTGGTTAAATCTCCTTTCAGTCCTCCAGTTCCACTACTCCGATGTAAGGAAGGTTTCTGTATTTCTGGGCATAATCAAGTCCATATCCTACCACAAACTCATCCGGAATATTGAAACAGCAGTAATCTACCTTTACGTCTGTCACACGTCTCTCCGGTTTATCAAGAAGCGTACAGAGTTTAATGCTTGCCGGATGTCTGCCTTTCAGGATACGCAGCAAATAGCTTAATGTTCTTCCTGAATCAATGATATCCTCCACGATCAGGACATCTTTCCCCTCCAGAGGCTGGTCAAGATCCTTGACGATCTTTACAACACCGCTTGATTTCGTGTCATCACCGTAACTGGATACAGACATGAAATCCAGAGTTACCGGCCGTGTGATCCTTTTGGCAAGCTCACACATAAAGAAAACTCCGCCTTTCAGCACACAGATCATGTGTACATCTTTTCCCTCGTAATCTTTGTTGATCACATCTGCAACTTCCTGGATACGGGCATCTACTTCTTCTTCACTGAGTAAAACCCTGATTTTTTCGCTCATGTTAAAACTCCTCCTTGGTAATGTAATTCCAACACTCTCCCTGTAGTGGAAGTGACCTTATACTGTTCGTTCATTCGTCCTCCCGGGATCCAGAGGATCTCTGATCCTGTGGCAACAACCGGAATCTGATCCCTTAAACCGGCCGGAATCTTCTCGTCAATAAAGACACGGTTCAGTTTCTTTCTTCCTCCGGCACTGTTTACAACAAGATAGTCTCCCTGTTTTCTGGTACGAACGCATGGACTACCTTTTATTTTATCATAATCCATCCATTTCGTATACTTTTTTTCTTCAATCTTCTGATTCTTATAGGGAAAAATTTTTGTCTCAAAGATTCCGAAAGAACATCTGAGGGTTCCTGGAACCGGAATTTCAAAAAAACACTCTGTATACTCCGGTGCCTCCTGCGTTTCTGTCTTTTCCAGCAGAATCCCTCCATACTGCCGGATGGCCCTTAAATGCTGCGGAAAGCAAATATAACGGCCGATTTCTTTCTCCCTGAGGGAAAATACCTGTTCTACGTGAAGAGAGGTAAAATCTTTTCTTTTCCCCGCAAGCTGTTCAAAACCTTCCATCACTGCATATTCCCGGATAATGGAATCTTCTTCAAAAAAGATATCATCCAGAAAATAGCCTTCTTTCCGCCTGCACAGTTTCAGAAGTTCTTTTCCTTTTTTTTGGAAATACTCATCCGCAGACGCAAGGATTCTGGCTGTTTCCGCCATATGTTCCACTGCCTTTTGGTTAATTTCCATCTCCATTGCAGGAAGTATGTGATGCCGGATTCTGTTTCTCGTATATTCATCAGAAAGGTTACTGCTGTCTGTAATATAGGGAATTCCTCTTTCTTCCAGATAATAGACAATTTCCTTCCGTTCTAAACATAAAACCGGCCGGATAATTTCTCCATTACAGGGGCGAATTCCCGAAAGGCCGCGAAGGCCTGTCCCTCGTGCCAGATGATGTAGCATGGTTTCTGCCAGATCATTACAGTTATGGGCCAGCGCAATGCAGAACCGCCCCATTCCCTCTTCCCGTTTTTCCGAAAAACCAAGCTTCTTTTTTTCTTCCGCAAAAGCCTGCTTACGAACAATCCTTCCGGTTTCTTCCTCTCCCAGTTTCCACTCCCTGGAAAGTCTGGGAACCGGATAATGATAAGACTGAAACGGAATTTTCCATTCTTCACAGATTTTTTTTACAAGGGCTTCATCTCTGTCCGCTTCTTTTCCCCTGATTCCATGGTGGATATGAACCGCCTCCAGGGAAAATCTAAACTCTTTTTGTATGCTTTTTAAAATATGGAGCATGGCAACAGAATCCGCTCCTCCGGATACTCCCGCCACTATCATACTTCCAGCTTCCAGCATCTGATTTTCCCTGATATATTTTTTTACACGTTCGATCATTTTTTCTCCTGTATCAAAGACTTTCTATTTTTTCCAAAGGCCGGCCACAACTACCGTCATATCATCTTTTGCCCGGTAATCGCTGTATCCCAGAACCCGTTCCAGTATTCCACGCCCAATCTCTTTCGGTTCTTTTTCCCGGATATCCATAATAATTTCCTTCATGGTCTCCTCTTCCCGCTCTGCAGGCAGCGCATCCAGAACTCCATCTGTCATCATAATCAGATAATCTCCATGGTAAAGTTTTCTGGATGCCGTATCAAAATCCAGCTGCTGAACCAGGCCTGCTGCCAGACTTTCCGATGCAATGGACTCCACCCAGTGGTCTCTTTTTATGAATGTAGAGGATGCACCCGCCTTCAGGAAATTACAGATTCCCGTGTAAAGATCCACCGCACAGATATCTACTGTGGAAAACATTCCTTCTCTTCCTTTCAGAATCAGTGCCGAATTCACCATTCGTGCTGCTGTTTCCTGAGAAAATCCGGATTCCATAAACTGTTCCAGCAGCTCCACCACAATTTCACTTTCCCTGAAAGCTTCCATCCCGGACCCCATTCCATCCGAAAGGCAAAGAAAAAACCTGCCATCTTCCTCCTGGCGGCAGATATAATTGTCTCCGGAAACTTTTTCCGCTTCTCTTGTCAGGCTTGCCACTCCGTAAAGAATCTGATAACTTACATCCTCCACGAAATGCACGGTATGAAAATCCCCATTTACAATACTCCTGCTTCCCTGCTCCGGTGTCATAGGGCTTCCACATATTCTAGATAAAATCTGTGTAATTTCCGTCATAGAAACACACTGCCCGCTTCTGGCACGAAGATTCAGAAATACCTGCCGTCTTCCTTCTACTTTGTCCATAACCCAGACATTTTTTATGATTACATGTTTTTTGCGGAAAGCCTTCCGGAGATCCTCCCGGAAGCTGGGATCTGCCGGCATAATGTCATACAATTCTTCGGCCACGTGATCCATAATTCTGGATATCTCAGTAAGCTGCTGTGCAACCGCAAGACGACTTTCAATCATTCGGTTATCCCAGACCAGATTCTGTCTCTCTTCCCGAAACTCTTCATTCAGAACCTGAAAATACTGAGCTGACCGCCCACAGGCGCTGATCCATTCACTTCGCGCCTGACATATGGCTTCCTCATCGCCTTCTTCCATAACACGGATCATCTTCTCACTGCCCCGCATGGTTTCCCCGGCACGTTCTCCCCAGCAGATTTCTCTCTGATAACATCTGGCACAGACAGAAGCACTGGTGTCAGAAATAATACGGTTCAGCTGTCCTCCGCTCAAAAACTCCTTACGGTATGGCATCCCATAAAAAGTTTCCGCCAGTTTTCGGAATGATGCTGCATACCGTTCCACTTTTTCCTTCTGGGGATGGCTTTCACATAGCGGCATCATCTCTTCTTTTTCCTGCGTTCTTCCTGAAAAGACAGTTTTTGCCATGTCCCGGAGTATCAGCAGAATGCTGACTACGAGCATGGCAATGATCCATTCCTGCATATTTTTCCCTCCCCTTATAACCTTCACTGACTGATTATTATAAAGGAGGGATTCTGAAATATGTGTCAAAACCGCACGATAATCCCAGGAAATTTTCTGCCAAAAGACTTCTGGTTTCGGCTATTTTTCTTCCTGAAATACAATCTCATTGTCTTTTACAAGACCAAGCTTTTCTCTGGCTGCTTCTTCTACATATTCATCGGTTTTCATATATTCTTTCTGAGCTTCTATTTCCTTGGTTCGTTCCTTCTCACTGTCAATTGATTTATCCAGTGCCGCCGCCTTGGAATTATAATAATCCAGACGTTGCTGCAGCCCCTTGCTCTGCACCATAAGACTTCCAAGCAGCACCAGCGCAATCACGGCAATTCCTACCATACCAAGATAATTATAACCGATTATCTTCTTTTTTTTCCCTTTTTCCGGCTTTTTCAATCTGTCTGCTCCTTTTTTATCTTTCCTGATTTTCATTTTTATTATGAGCTTATACATCCAGATTTTACAACTTCTGTTAAAAAATATCAACCAGTTTACTGTCTTTTTTTGTCCTTATTGAAACAGTCTTTTTAAAAAGGACTCTTCCTTTTTTTCCTTCTTTCTGCCAAGATATGCAAGGCTGTCAATTCTGCCTTCCAGACTCAGTTCCCCGCTCTCCAGATCCAGATGCCTTACATGCAGGGAATCTCCTTTCAGGGACAGTTTTCCTTCTTCTGTGTGCAGCAGTATCTCTTTTTCGTCAAAAGATATCACCTCCCGGATTCCGGTGATTGTGCCCCCCTTCTGTCTTTCCAGCATCAGCTTATGAGCTACCGCAGATTTCTTTCCGTCCAAAACCAGCCTCCCGGGAACCGTTTCTCTTTTAATCTATGAAACGCCGTATGGAAATAGACCATTCGCAAAAACATGCCCATCGGCCGGATATCGAAACGTGCAGAAAGCGTTTTCCGGATCTGGTTAAATATAGCGGAACATACTCTCTACTTCATCTTTTTTTACTGTATCTTTTACTTCCAGAACTTCCACCTTTACGTTACGGCTTCCGAACTGAATTTCCACAGTATCTCCGGTTTTCACCTGTACAGATGCCTTGGCCGGTTTGTCATTTACCAGAACTCTTCCTGCATCGCATGCCTCATTGGCCACTGTACGGCGTTTGATCAGTCTGGATACTTTCAGATATTTATCAAGACGCATATTTTTTTCCTCCTTTAACAAAACTTTCGTAGTAAAAAAGCAGGAGAAACCGGTTTCTGGTTCCTCCTGCCGTTATCACTGAATCAACAGATTATTTACCGTTAACAACATCCTTTAAAGCTTTTCCTGCTTTGAATTTCGGAGACTTGGAAGCCTCGATTGTCATGGTCTCACCAGTCTGAGGATTTCTTCCCTCTCTTGCAGCTCTTGTGCTTACTTCGAAAGTTCCAAATCCAACAAGCTGAATCTTCTCGCCTTTTTTCAGTTCATCAGTTACAACATCGATAAAAGATTTCAGAACAGCTTCTACATCTTTCTTGGAAAGATTGGTGTCTTTCGCCATTGCTGCTACTAACTCTGTTTTATTCATGGTGTTTCCTCCTATAATTGATGTTCTCTTATTTTTTTGGCTTTGCCTTATATATATAAACCTTTTGGCTTATAATGTCAAGGTTTTTCGCATATTACAGGCGGAAGGATGACCCATTTATTTCATGGAATCAACCATTTCAAGAACTGCCTTGCCCATTGCATCGGATTTCTCGTCTGCATCTGCAAGAGAGGTTCCTTTTACTCCATAGTAGAATTTTACTTTCGGCTCTGTACCGGACGGTCTTACGCATACCCATGCATCGTCTGTAAGCTCATAATAAAGAACATTGGAGTTCGGAAGGCCTGTCGGTTTCTTCTCTCCTGTAGCAAGATCTGTAATCTCATCCAGTTTATAGTCACGTACTGCGGTTACTTTATGACCTGCAAACTCTGCCGGCGGATTCTGACGAAGTGTTGTCATGATCTCCTGAATCTTCTGGAGTCCCTCGATACCCTTCATGGTAACTGCCTGGATAGCATCTTTATAATATCCAAACTCCTCATACATATCAATCATTGCATCCCAGAGAGTCTTGCCCTGTGTCTTATAGTAAGCGGCAGCCTCGCAAAGTGCCATAGTAGCAACGATGGCATCTTTATCTCTTGCATAGGTTCCGATCAGGCAGCCATAGCTCTCCTCAAATCCGAAAAGATATGTACCCTTACCGCTGTTCTCAAATCCAAGGATCTGCTGTCCGATGTATTTGAATCCGGTAAGCACTTCGATGAGGTTCACGTTGTATCCCTTGGCAATCGCATCTGCCAGGTTTGTTGTAACGATTGTCTTTACAAGAGCTCCATCCTCTGGAAGACTTCCGTTTACAGCCTTTCTCTGGCTCAGCTCATAGTTTGCAAGAAGGCATCCGGACATGTTTCCTGTAAGGTCATGGTACTCACCGTTTTTATCTTTTACACGGACACCAAGACGGTCTGCATCCGGATCTGTTGCAAGTACGATATCTGCATCAACTTCTTTTGCAAGCTTCAGGCCAAGTTCAAATGCCTCTGCTGCCTCCGGGTTCGGATAGCTGACTGTCGGGAAATCTCCGTTTGGAAGTTCCTGTTCCGGTACTACGTATACGTTCTCAAATCCAAGCTCTTTCAGGATTCTTCTGGCCGGGATATTACCAGTTCCGTGAAGTGGTGTGTAAACGATCTTGAGGTTCTTGCCCTCTGCCTGGATGGCATCCATATGGATGATCTGTTTCTTAAGCTCTGCCATGTAAGCATCGTCAACAGCCTGTCCGATCACCTCGAAAAGTCCTGCCTTCACTGCTTCTTCTTTATCCATGGTCTTTACGGTATTCCAGTCGGAGATTGCCTTAACCTCACCCATGATTCCGGTGTCATGAGGTGGTGTGATCTGTGCACCGTCTTCCCAGTAAACCTTGTATCCGTTGTATTCCGGCGGGTTATGGCTGGCTGTTACGTTGATACCTGCAACGCATCCCAGATGACGTACTGCAAAGGAAAGCTCCGGTGTCGGGCGAAGTGTCTCGAAGATGTAAGCCTTGATTCCGTTAGCTGCCAGGCAAAGTGCTGCTTCCTGAGCGAACTCCGGTGACATATGACGGGAATCATATGCAATGGCAACACCCTGGGATTTCTTGTCTACTTTTGCGATGTAGTTGGCAAGACCCTGAGTTGCTCTTCTTACTACATAAATATTCATACGGTTGGTACCCGCGCCAATGATACCGCGCAGGCCTGCCGTACCAAATTCAAGATCCATATAAAAACGCTCTTTGATCTCATTTTCGTCGTCTTTGATTGCTTTCAGCTCTTCTTTTGTTGCCTCGTCGAAGTATGGGTTTTCAAGCCACTGATTATAGATTTCCTTATAATCCATGTTCCAAAATACCTCCCTGTTTCTTTGTATAAGATAATTAACATTATATAACAATTTTCTGAAAAAGGGAAGTTTTGTTTTTGACACATTCAGAATTATTCCTGCCGGAAGCACTGTTTTGAAAATTCCTCCCACTGTTTTTTCTGATGAATCAGGGTTCGCAGCTTTTCCACATTTTTCCCGGAAACCACTGCTTTATTATGAGTATAATAATGATTGGCAAGTTTCCAGTATTTTTCCGGATAACAGAATCGGACTCTTAAATTCTGCCACTCAGACTCTGAAATCGGGCGTACCGAATTGTATGCGGAAAGCATTTTCCGGGCAATGTGTAAGTCCCAGCAATATTTCTCCAGAATTTTTCGCATAAAACGGTACAGATCTGCCATCTGCACATCAAAACTCCAGTGGCTGAAATTGGTTACTGCTGTATTTTTTCCAAGGATCAGTACATTATGCTGATTATATTCCCCATGACAGATACTACCTTTCTGGAGAGCCTGCTGCCGCAGATTTTTATAATCCGTGGTTTCCAGCATATCTGTCGCTTCTTCTCCCTTCTGAAGAAACCATTCCACACTTTTCAGATAATCTTTTTCAAATTGATTGGATGCTCCTTTTTTCCGGATAAAACGACGTATCTTTTTCATTTCCTGATTATGCCGGCTATATTCATCCTGCAGATCTCTTCCCACATAATCCATTTCCACCGGAAGCTGCATGATTTTGTGGATTTGTGCCAGAGTACGGATACTCTTTAAAATATCCGTTTCGGATTTCGTATCACATTCCCGTCCCTCAAACCAGATCTGTGCAGTGTATGGAATGGCATCTTTGTCCCTGCTTACCAGAACACCCTCCTGATTTCTGAGATAAGCATCCACGAAACAATTCTGTTTTTTCAGTTTTTCAAGAAGCTGCTGCTGCATGGAAAGCTTTTTTTCTGAGCCGTGAAATTCCCGGAGTATCACAGGACCTTTTTCTGTCTGGCAAAGAAGTGCACCCCTCACCCTGCCGGAAGTAAATGCTGTAAGCCCATACTGCTCCAGTACGCTCAAACCATAATCATACAAAAAAGTTCCCCCCTGCCTTATTTTACGTTCTATCTTATGCAGGGGGGATTTTCGTTATTCTATTGGGTTTTCATGCTGTCTTTTTCCGCTGTTTCAAGAAGTTTTTCTTTTGTGTTAAGGGATGGATCTTTCAGTACACAGTCAAGAAGTCTTTCCAGAAGGTCTCCCAGTTCCGGTCCGGCCGGATGTCCGGCTTTTATGAGATCTTTTCCGGAAACTGCCAAGGTTTTCAGTGAGGTACATTCTCCTCTCTCAAGGATTCCCTGATAGGTTTCTGTCACGCCACCTAACCGTGCCAGTTTTTCCTCTCTCCTGTAAGTACTTTGCGCTAAAAGGTCTGCCTTCTGTACTTTCAGATACAGTGGAAAAAGATCTTCTCCTATAAGATTCACAGATCTTCTCACATCCTCAGCTGCCGGCGTGGGGCGAAGATCATGATACCGGATCAGACGGCAGGTATTTCGGATCGTTGCATTGTCAAATTTCAGACGGCGCAGGATCTTACCGGCCAGCTTCTCACCTGCCGGGCCATGCGTCTTAAAGTGGTCTCTTCCGTTCTCGTCCGTCTTTTTTACAACCGGCTTGGCGATGTCGTGAAGAAGCATGGTGATGCGGAGAAGCCGGTCATTTTCGATCTCTGTGAGGCTTTTCAGAATGTGCTCGCCCACGGTGTAACAGTGATGGGGAGTATTCTGCTCTGTCTCCATGCAGGCATCAAATTCCGGAAGAAACTCTCTTGTAAGACCTGTCTCCCAGGCTGTCCTGAGATAATCCGGATGATCGGACACCAGAAGCTTCACAAGCTCTGTCTGGATACGCTCTGCACTGACATGTTCCAGGTTTCCTGACATCCGCGCCAGTGCTGCCTTTGTATTCTCTTCCACAGTAAATCCAAGCTGTGCGGAAAAACGCACTGCCCGGAGCATCCGAAGGGCATCCTCTGTAAAACGTTCCACCGGATCCCCGACACACCGGATGATCTTCCCATCAATATCTTTCATTCCGCCAAACAGATCCACCAGTCCGTGCTCCGGATGGTAGGCCATGGCATTGATGGTAAAATCTCTTCGTTTCAGATCTTCCTCAAGGCTTCTGGTAAAAGTCACAGCATCCGGATGGCGGCCATCATGATACTCGCCGTCCACACGGTAGGTTGTCACCTCAAATCCTTCTTTATCCATCATTACGGTTACTGTTCCATGCTGGATCCCCGTATCTACAGTTCTGTGAAAAAGTTCCTTCACCTGCTCCGGAAGTGCAGAAGTTGTAATGTCCCAGTCCCCCGGCACCCGGTTCAGGATGGAATCCCGGACGCAGCCGCCGACAACGTAGGCCTCATAGCCGGCAGCATTTAAAGTCTTCAGAATCTGCGCTGCTTTTTGTGGTATGTTTATCTTCATAATAACTCCTCTTACTGATTGCTGCTGTCAAGATCAAGCATTCACATTTCACTGTATTATCTGCTCTCAGCAGCCGGATGATATTCTGATATGGTTTCAGTAACGACATTATAGCATAAATCCATAAAAACAGCGGAGCTTATTTCGCCCCGCTGTCCAAATTCCTGTATGGTCTGGTTACTGCTCACGCAGTTTTATACATTTTAGTATGCACGTCCCCAGTAAACCATTTTCTTGGCCGGTTTTCCGCAGCATACGCAAACGTCGCTTAACTGCTCCTGCTCAAATGGCATACATCTGGATGTTGCCTGGAAATCTTCTTTGATCTTGTCCTCGCATGCACGGTCGCCGCACCACATAGCTTTGATGAATCCTGGCTTGCTGTTGATGATCTCGCCGAACTCCTCGTAATTCTTGGCTACATAAGTATGTGCCTCTCTGTGTGCACGTGCGCGCTCCAGCATATCATGCTGAATGGTATCCAGAAGCTCTTTAACCTTATCTGCAAGCTCCTCGAAGGATACAGTGTATTTCTCACGGGTATCTCTTCTGCAGAGAACTGCCTGGCCATTCTCGATATCTTTCGGTCCACACTCAACACGAAGCGGAATACCACGCATCTCCTGCTCAGCGAATTTGAATCCCGGGCTCTTGTCTGTAGCGTCAACTTTTGCACGGATGCCTGCTGCCTTCAGTGCTACAAGAAGCTCGTCAGCTTTCTCCATAACGCCCTCTTTACGCTGCTGAATCGGAATGATCACAGTCTGTACCGGAGCGATTCTCGGAGGAAGAACAAGACCGCTGTTATCACCGTGTACCATAATGATGGCACCGATCATACGGGTTGTCATTCCCCAGGATGTCTGGTGAACATATTTCAGTGTGTTATCTTTGTCTGTGTACTGGATTCCGAATGCTTTGGCAAAACCATCTCCGAAGTTATGGCTTGTACCGGACTGAAGAGCTTTTCCATCGTGCATCAGGGACTCGATGGTGTAAGTAGCCTCAGCACCTGCAAATTTCTCTTTATCTGTCTTCTGGCCTTTAATAACCGGAATTGCAAGAACTTCCTCACAGAAATCTGCATAGATGTTCAGCATCTGGATGGTACGCTGCTCAGCTTCCTCTGCTGTTGCATGTGCTGTATGTCCTTCCTGCCACAGGAACTCTCTGGAACGAAGGAACGGACGTGTTGTTTTCTCCCAGCGAACAACAGAGCACCACTGATTGTAAACCTTCGGAAGGTCTCTGTGGGACTGGATCTCTTTCTGGTAGAAATCGCAGAACAGAGTCTCGGAAGTCGGACGTACGCAAAGTCTCTCCTGAAGCGGATCAAGACCGCCATGAGTTACCCATGCAACCTCCGGGGCAAAACCTTCTACATGATCTTTCTCTTTATCAAGAAGAGACTCCGGAATAAAGATCGGCATGTAAACGTTCTCTACACCAGTCTCTTTAAATCTGCGGTCAAGCTCATGCTGGATATTCTCCCAGATTGCATAACCTGCAGGTTTGATCGCCATACAACCCTTAACGCTTGTATAGCCGCAAAGCTCAGCCTTCTTAACAACGTCTGTATACCACTGAGCAAAATCCTCATCCATAGACGTAATGGCCTGTACTAATTTCTTTTCTTTTGCCATGATAAATCTCCTTTTTTCCAAAAAAAATAAGCCCTCCGAATCCCTCACAAGGGACCGAATGACTTCGGCGGTACCACCCCAGTTAACAGCGCACCCGCTGCTCTCTCAACACCCGTTAACGCCGGAAACACACGCCACGCTTCAATCACGCAGAGCTCCGAGGCCGGTTCCACAGTTCACGCACAGGACCCTTCCACCAAACCAGACCCCTCTCTGAGATAATTCCCTGTGTACTATTCTCATCATCGCCGTATCTTTGATACATTTTAGGCGAAAACTCCCCCAAAGTCAACCCCAAACCAAAAAAATTCTAATCCACCAAACCCTATCGCCACCATTCAGGGAACAGGGCGCAAGCGCCCGCCTTCCCGTTCATGACCAATACCGTACTCGTGCCCGGAAAGGGAGGGGTGCAGGGGAGGGAAAAGTGGGCTTCGAAACTCCGAGCGCCTTTCCCTCCCCTGCGGTTTTTTACACTGTTGTCAACAGTGCCTCAAATTTTCCTTTCATTTCATACTCGCCGGCATTAGCCGTAATAAAAATACTATCTCCCTTCTGCACATCCACACTTTCCTCCCCGGACTGCACCTTCCCGGCGCCATCCAGCACAAGCAGGCTGGCAAAAGAGGTCTTATCAATCTCTCCAAAGATCTTCTTCATCCTCTGTCCATCCAGAACCACCTTATCAACCGTAAAATAATCACAGTCCACAATATGCGGCTCAAAAGACTTCTTCCGAAGGATCGGCACCCTCTTCGTCACCTGAAGCGCCTTCTCAATATGAAGATCCCTTTCCTTCCCATTGGCATCCTTACGTCCATAATCATAAACCCTGTTTAAGTCAACATCTGTTTCTGCTTTTCCCCTGATTCTTTTTGCTATGCCATGTTTCTACTCTTTCACAGACACTGCCGGCATCTCCAGATACCGGTTCAGATCTTCTGTGAGAATACGGATCTTGTCTCTGGTATCCTGCTCTTTGTAGGTCAGCCGGTCTGCGATCCTGGTGATATAATCCTCTTCCTCGATGATCTCACAGGTTTCCGGGAAATTAATATCATAGTACTGGGCAAGATAGGATACCCAGTAGTCCACAGGCACCTGTCTGTCCGCAGATAATACAGACTCTCTTCTGAGACAGGACTCCCACACTGCCGGCGAGATCAGCCCTTCTCCAGCTGCTTCCTCTGAGGCTCCCAGCATGGCTTCAATGGATGCCACCAGTTTCACCCGGCAGTTATCCAGCTTGTCTGCATCCCGGATCAGTTTTGCATGAAACAGTGTTCTGGCGTCATGGATCCCCTCCAGCTTAAAATCACTGTGCTTACGGATTGCCGCATCGATCAGAATGTCAAACTGGTCATCACGGATAAAACGGCGGATTATTTTTTCCTCCCCGAAGAGAAGTTCTGCCCCGAATACTGCATGATCCATAGTTCCCGGCTCAAAGCTGTGAAATCTTCGGATCTGCTCAAAACGTCCGATATCGTGAAGCAGCCCGATCAGTTCTGCAAGTTCCACGTCTTCCCTGGAACACTCCATCCGTCTGGCGATCTCCCCTGCGTATTTCACCACGCCGTAGGTATGCTCGATCTTCAGATAAATCTGCTCATCCTGCCGGTCGTATTCATCCAGATATTTCTCGAATTCCTGTTTTGCATGTGCAATATCAATCATTCTGCCACACCCCTTCTGCTTTTTTTCGTTCTGTAACTTTTTTAAAACGCTCTGTGTTTATTATATCGAAGGTCTCTGACAAATTCCACCGTATTTCCCGGAATTTTGAAAATTCCCTCTGTTGCCTGATCCAGGTCAAAAAAAGACAGCTGACCTATGTCTATCTTCTGGATAGACCGGACAGCCGCCTTTTCTCTGGAATCTCTTACTATTTTCTTATCTCACAAAATGGATCTCATAATCTCCTGATCCGGCCTCAGCCTGCATAAATCCGTCTCCTGCCGTGAACGTAAGTCCGTCTGCGGCTTTCACTTCCTTCGCCCCATCCAGGCAGATGGTTGCGGTTGTATTTGCAGGTACGGAAACATGCAGAAGTGTCTCTTCCGGTGTTACTTCCCAGAAGCTTCTTACCGGACCGTAAACAGAACGGTATTCTGCTTTTACATATTTAAGATCTCCGCCCATTCTCGGATAAATCACTGCGTGTTTATAACCAGGTTTCTTTTCATCCACTTCAAGGCCTGCCATCACACGTACCAGCCATTCTCCGATGGAACCGTAAGCATAGTGATTGAAGGAGTTCATATCTGCACTCCACATGGTTCCGTCCGGTTTCAGTCCGTCCCAGTGTTCCCAGATCGTAGTAGCTCCCATCTTCACCTGATACAGCCATGACGGGAAATCATCTTTCAGAAGCAAATCGTACGCTTCCTTTACATGGCCATTCTGGCTTAATGCGTGGCAGAAATACGGAGTTCCCACAAATCCGGTTACCAGATGATCATTCTCTTTTTTCAGAAGCCTTAAAAGACCCTGAACCGTTTTCTCTTTATATTCTTCCGGTACCAGGTCAAAATACAGTGCCACAATATGTGCGGTCTGTGTCTGCGCCGTCATCTCACCGTTTTCATCAAAGAATGTTCTCTGGAATTTATCCACAACCTTATTGTAAAGGTCTGTGTATTCCTTCACATCTTCCTCACGGCCCAGAACTTCGGCTGCTTTTACAAACAGTCCTGTGGAATATGCAAAATAAGCCGTACAGGTCAGATCATTTGGAGTTGCCCCGAAATAACTGCCTTCTTCTGCGTCCAGAGCTACCCAGTCACCAAACTGCAGCTTGTAGTTCCAGATATAATCCACAGAATACTCTCTCATAAAGTTGATCCAGTTCTTCATGCTGTTATACTGAATCTTCAGAATTTCTTTGTCACCAAAAGTCAGATACATGGTCCATGGATTGATTACTGCCACATCTGCCCAGGCCGCTGCGGAATGGCTGCCCTGTTTAAGAAGCCAGTTATCCCCTTCATTTCCGGAAATAATATCCGGAACAACATGGGCAACACCGCCCTCCTCTGTCTGATCCGCCTCCACATCGCGGAGCCATTTCCGGTAGAAAGAATATGTATTTTCAAGGAAGCATGCTGTACGGCAGAAAATCTCCGCGTCACCGGTCCATCCAAGTCTCTCATCTCTCTGCGGGCAGTCTGTAGGAACATCCACAAAGTTACTCTTCAGTCCCCAGAGGATATTGTGGGCCAGCTGGTTCAGATCCGGATTGGATGTCTCAAGAAATCCGGTACGTTCCATGTTGGTATGAATGGCATGTGCGATAAAGTTTCCAGGTTCCGGTGTTCCCGGGAAGGAAACGATCTTTGCGTAACGGAATCCCATAAAGGTAAAGGACGGACGGTAAGTAATGGTTCCATCTTCTCCGAATGTATACTGAAGAGATTCTTTTGCCCCTCTTAAGTTATCAAGATATACATTTCCTTTGGAGTCCAGCACCTCAAAGCAGTCCAGACGGATCACATCACCTTTTTTACCTGTTGCGGTAACCTGAATGAGGGCACTCATATTCTGACCAAAATCAATGACCAGATCTCCTTCCGGCGTCTCAAAGATTTCTTTTGGTTTTACCTCATCCATAAGGGAAACTTTTCCACTTCCCTGTCCGGTAAGAACGGAAAAATCATAATCCAGTTTACGGACTGGTTTCCACTGTCCGGCTGTACATCCAGCCTCAGACCATCCTTTGATTTCTTTTGCTCCGTCGTAGATCTCACCATCATAGATCTCTGCAAACACAACCGGTGCATCTGCACCGCTCCAGCTCTCATCTGTCACAAAAAGCTCTTCGGTTCCATCCTCATAACGGATTACCATCTGCGCCAGAAGTGCGGTATTTTCTCCATAATGGTTTCTTCTCTTTTCCAGGCCTTCAAATCCCATTTTTCCTTTATACCAGCCTGCTGCCAGCACGGCACCCGCCGCATTTTTGCCTTCTTTCAGGTAATCGGTTACTTCATAAGTCTGGAAGCAGAGATGTTTCCGGTAGGAAGTCCATCCCGGTGTCAGTTCATCCTTTCCAACTTTTCTGCCATTAACATAAAAATGATACAGTCCCAGTGCAGTTACAGACACAAAAGCTTCTTTTACCGGTTTTTCAACTGTAAACTCATTTCTTACATAGGTACCTTTGGAATTGTCCTTATCTGCCTCTTCCTCTGCAGATACAAACACTGCTTTCCATTCTCTGTTATCCAGAATTCCTGTGACAAAGGATGTCTCCGCCCACTCTGTCTCTTCTCCGTTGGCGGTTGCTTTTACACGGGCAAAATATTTCTTCTGGGATTCCAGTTTCACATTCTCAGGAAGGATCTGTGCAGATGCATCACTGTTTACCCTTCCACTTTCGTAGATCTTTTTCTCAAAAGCTTTATCCTCTGCAATTTCCAGCTCCCAGGTATCCTGAATTACATTTCTCTTATCACTTTCTAATGTCCAGCTGAACTCCGGAACATGTGTGATTCCAATCTGTTCTTTTTCATAATCCATACGGATCTCATTAATTTTTAACATAGGTTCTACCCCCAATTTTCCGTGATATTGTCAGTTCTTACAGAAATGGTAACAAAAAAAGCGTCATCCTTCAATAACGCTTTTTCATCAAAATATTAACCATTTATAAGGTGTTTCGATGTTCTTTCCGGTACTGTGCCGGCGTACACCCCTCTGCCTCACGGAATTTCCGGTAAAAGAAATTCATATTATTGTAACCACACAGCGGGATCAGCTCTGAAAGCGGCAGTTCCGTTGTTTCCAGAAGCATCCTTGCTTTTTTCAGGCGCTGTTCCTGAACATGTTCCACAAAACTTCTTCCTGTTTTTTCTTTCAGAAGGGCGGTAAGATAATTGCCATGCATTCCAAAAGCCTTTCCCATTTCCGGCAGTGTACAGGTTTCGTAATTTTTTTCGATATAGGAAAGCAGTTCCAGGATCTGTACTTCCTTTGCCACAGATGCCTGTTTCTTTGTCTCATCACGCCAGGTTCTGAGAAGTTCTGTAAACAGAATAATCACATAGCTTTCCATCACCTCTTCCATGCCGATGTCCCGGGTGTAATACTCGGATATAATCTGTTCCATGATCTCACCCACCCGGTTGTTTCCATGGGTTTTAAAATACAGATAATGTTTCTTCTTCCTGCTTCTGGTCACCGATTCCGCAAGAAACTCCGAGACAATTCCCTGACGCGGCATCCGGCTTAAAAACGCCGCGTCAAAGAATTCCCGGCTCATAAGAATATTTACCAGAATATCATTTTCACCGCCGGCCTCAATGGAATGCACTGCCTGGGTATCAAAAATACAGACATCCCCTTCGCTGGTGACAACCTTCTTTCCTTCTATGGTCTGGCTGCAGCTTCCTGACCAGAGATAACACAGTTCTATATAATCATGCTGATGGGGCAGTACTTCCACATAACGGTCCTGCCTGCTTACCACAATTTTTTCTCCCGGTGCCATAAACAGGCTTCCCTCAAAAAGATAAGTTCCCTGGCCGGACTTTGCAAACCGGCAGGTGTCCTGCCTGTGCAGTTCCTCCAGGGAAATTCCTTTCAGAATCTCTTTTTCTCTTGGTGTTATCTTTCTCAGATAACGGTCAAGTTCTTCTCGGTTCATCGTATTTTTCAGGCTCCTCCGTTTCCAGAAAACAGCTGTTTCCGCTCTTTTCCTCAATATAACACGTTGGCTTTGTCCGGTAAACCGTTTTTTCCTGTTTCTCCTATTCATACTTTACAATTTCTTTTCGCAGCCGCTTCATGATCCGCTTCTCCAGGCGGGAAATATAGGACTGCGAAATTCCCAGGAGATCTGCCACTTCTTTCTGAGTCTTTTCCATCCCTTCTCTGTTTCCCAGCCCAAAACGCAAGCGGATAATCATCTGCTCTCTCTTTGTCAGTTTGCTGATGGCTTTTCCCAGAAGCGCAATCTCCACTTCATCCTCCAGCCGCCTGGATATCACATCATCATCTGTACCAAGAATATCCGAAAGCAGAAGTTCATTGCCGTCCCAGTCCACATTCAGGGGTTCGTCAATGGAAACTTCCATTCTGGTCTTGCTGTTTCTCCGAAGATACATCAGGATTTCATTTTCAATACACCTGGATGCGTAAGTAGCAAGTTTGATATTTTTTACAGGATTAAATGTGTTGATCGCCTTAATCAGTCCAATCGTTCCAATGGAAATCAGATCTTCCACCCCTACCCCTGTATTGTCAAATTTCTTCGCAATGTAAACCACCAGCCGGAGATTGTGCTCAATCAAAACTGCCCTTGCTTCTTTTTCTTCCTCTGTCCCCAGCATGGCAATTACCTTCGTCTCCTGCTCCGGCGGAAGTGGTGCCGGAAGGATATCATTTCCCCCGATATAAAAAACATCTCCCGGCCGGTTAATCATAAATCTTGAAATCACCTGAAATGGATACGCTCTTACTGCAGCTCTGTTCATAAAAAAGCCCCCTTCTTAATTCAATAGTCTGGAATTCAAAAGTATCCCGTACTCTTCTCCCAAAGCTGAGGGCTCAAATGTAATGGCAAGTACCGGTTTTCCCACATGTACAACCCTTCCGGGAGTCTGGATCGTAAGTTCGGTAAGAATCACACCCAGCAGCAGTCCTTCTTTCCCGCCTGCTGTGCGGCACGAAAGAAAATGAGGCCGCAGCCCGGCAAGTTCCGTGCTTTCCAGCTCCTCTGGTTTTTCTTTTATGTACATCAGTTTTTTTACCAGTTCTCTGGAAAGCACTTTTTCCAGAAGTTCCGGTTTTACTATGGATACCGGCTGTCTGCTTACAGGATCCATAAGAAGATTTCCTGTGTCAAAAAAGCCGTAGGACTGTTGTTTTTTCCCCTGATATATCAGGGTTACCGGATAAATATTTTTCCGGCACAGCCGGAAAGTTTCTGCCACACAGGTCAGTGTGTAAAGACTGCCATAGGTTCCTGCCAGAAAAAGCAGAAAAGTTCTTCCTGTCATGGTTCCTTCTGTTTCCAGCGCCTGATAAATCCCTCCCACCACAAAAGCGGTAAGATACATCGCCAGAATTGTTTTTGCCAGCAGGCAGCCCCTCTTCAGCCGAAACGCAAAAGCTGCCATAAAAAAAGCACAGCTTCCATGAATCAGAACAGCCACCGGAAAAACAATCCGGACAGGCATATAAAGAAGCAGACAGGAAAAACCAGCTCCCAGCGCAGCAGATGCCAGACACCGGAATCGGCTTCCGCCAAGATGCAGAAACCTTCCCACAAGTCTGAGAAGCATGTAATCCATCAGGAAATTCGTCAGAAAAACGATATCTATGTATATGGTCTGATACATAAAATTCCCCCGCTGCCACCTAACACTTTATCCGTGATCAATCCTTCACTTTGGTAAGTGCATTTATTATATGGCAGGCTCTCTGCATATTTTGTCAAAGCATGGAAGCCCTGGCCTCAAACTTGTCGTGGCATTTCTGGGGCACTCGACATTTATAGATTCTTTCTATGGATTCGTGACAAAAATGTATAAATTTCTGTACAATGATGCATCTTTGTTGATTTTCACACTTTATAGTGTTAAAATATTTTTTATTATAAAATCTGAAAAGCAGACAGCTTTTTGCTGATATTTTTTATGGATATAAGGGAGGAATCGAACAATGATTAATATCACCGGACACACCGGGCTTACCGGCCTTCTGGGAAGCCCCGTTGCACACAGCGTATCACCTTTAATGCACAATGAGGCATTTCGTTACCTCGGGCTTGACTATGTATATCTCTGTTTTGATGTGACAGAGGAGACCCTTCCTCAGGCAGTGGAGGGACTGAAAGCCTGCGGGATCAAGGGCTTTAACCTGACCATGCCAAACAAGAATAAGATCGTGGAGCTCCTGGACGAACTTTCTCCTACCGCACAGCTGATCGGAGCGGTAAATACCGTCCGCAATGATAATGGAAAATTAAAGGGATTTAATACCGATGGTTATGGATTTACCCAGTCTGCCAGAGATGCAGGCTGTGATGTGAAGGGACGCACCATCACCGTTATGGGTGTGGGCGGTGCCGGAATGGCAATCTGCGGACAGTCCGCCCTGGAAGGTGCAAAAAAGATCCATGTTTTTGCACGTCCTACCAGCCGTTACTGGGAACGTGCCGCTGCCATGGCAGAAAAAATGTCTCATATGACAGAATGTCAGATGATCCTTCATGAGATGGATGATCACGCCGCTCTGAAAGACGCACTGGAAGAAAGCACTCTTCTGATCAACGCTACTTCTGTGGGAATGGTTCCGGATGTGACCGGCACAGTCATCCCGGACAAAACTCTGTTCCATCCGGAACTTACGGTAGCCGATGTTGTGTATGAACCAAGAGAAACAAGACTTCTTAGAGAAGCCCGGGAAGCCGGATGTCCAACCTTTAACGGAATGTACATGCTGCTTCACCAGGGCGTAAAAGCATTCCACATCTGGACCGGACTGGATATGCCGGTTGAGATTGTAAGAGAGAAATATTTTAAATAATCCATCCCTGTTAATACACGATCCGCATATTAATTCCCTGTGGGAAATCTCCGTATTTTTCTCCGAAGAGATTGATTCCACCCTGATTTATGGCATCCGGGCGCACTCCGATCCTCAGAGAAATATACGGTTTTCCTGACAGGCGCACGGTTTCCAGTATATTCTCATCGTTCACCTTAATCTCATTGATGTAACATCCATCTTTTCGCAGAGAAACTCCTGTCATAAATCCATACTGCGTCAGACCTATGGGCCATACATTTGGTGTCAGTCTTCCTCTTCTTGCTCCCAGATCTCCCGGACATGTATAAGTCCCAATCTCTGTTCCATTAACTGAAAAAGTAATATCCGACGGCCACTGGGCATTATATCCAGGTGCTTCCGAACAGAGTTCCATGGAAAAATTCATCTCCCGGATGTTCCAGAGGGGATTTATTTTGTTGGGAAAACGATATTCTATATATCCCCGGCTGAACCAGATCAGCTGCGCCTGCTGCCTGTCCGTCGAATAAAAAGACCTTGGATCATCAAAAGTATCAATTACCCCGTTCATTCCCGCCAGGCCACAGGAAGGTTCCACCTGAAAATCTGTATAATTTCCAAGGGGCATCTGGTATACCAGCGTATTTTCCGCCGCGCTGATATCCGTATCATACGCTTCCAGATGAAACGAAATAAAATCGCACATGCAGACTCTCATGGAGCCATGAATTCCCGGCTGGCTTTCTGTAGATACCAGATGAGCATCCTCCAGACAGCGGATATGCAGCGCTGTTGAAGATAACGGGATTCCCAGTCTCCTGGAAATTTCCTGCAGTGACAACGGATGCACCTTTATCAGATTCAAAATATCAATCCGTACCGCTGAAGACAGCGCCTTTCCGATTGCTGTGATCCATGGTTTGTGACTCTCTGTTGACAGGTTCAGTTCCAGTTCCTTTTCCGTTGTAATTCCCTGACTGATTCTTTCTTCCGCCATTCTTTTTCCTCCGTTTCAAGATTCATGTAATGAATATCTGCTTCTTTTCTTATTTATTTCATTATTTATGTAATAAACATCATTTTTTCAAAAATATATACAAATTGCATTATACATTCTTGTTACAATCGCAGATTTGCGTCATTTTGCATTAAAACCATTGATTTTTTTGAATTTTGCAACTACAATTATGAGTATAAAAAAGAGAAAAAACTTTTTGAAGCTTCGTTTTTTCTTCTCTTTCCAGTAATTATGTAATAAATTTATTAACCCTATTATATGGCAGCCAACGTAACCTGACAACATTCTTTTTTATATCCCGGGCAATACCCATTACGGATATTTCAATATTGATTTTACTCAAAGAAAGGATTTAACTCTATGAGAAATGAATATCCGCGCCCTGATTTCATCCGGGAGAAATGGATGCCTTTAAATGGTACCTGGAATTTTCAGGACGGAACCGACAAAACTCCCGTAAAAATCCAGGTTCCCTTCCCGCCTCAGAGCAGACTCAGCGGGTTTCAGGAAGAACTTACTTCTGACAGAATTACCTATCAGCGGAATTTTTTTATCCCGGCAGAGTGGATCGGTCAGAGAATTCTTCTTCACTTCGGAGCTGTTGACTACAAATGCAGCGTATTTATCAACGATCATTGTGTTGGCTTTCATGAAGGCGGTCAGTCCTCCTTCACCTTTGATATCACAGATTTTCTTTCCGGAGGTGAAGAAACACTCACCGTGGCAGTTACCGATTACCTGCACGATGAGACCGTTCCCAGAGGCAAACAGTTCTGGAAATCATCCGGCGAGTTTATCTGGTACACACAATCCAGTGGCATCTGGCAGTCCGTATGGCTGGAGCCGGTAAATGAAGCCCACCTGGAATGGATTCATTTTACTCCGGATATTGATCAGGGTACTGTAGAAATCACTTATTCTCTTTCCGACTGCACTGTTTTTCCATGTGAACTGGAATGGGATATCCGGTTTAAGGACCATCCGGTTTCTCACGGTTCCCTTACCGTTTCCGAAAAACGCGGAAAGATAATTGTTGATATTTTCAAAAACAAAGCACTGCGCGGTTCCTTCCACTTTACCGGATGGTACTGGTCTCCGGAACATCCGAATCTTTTTACAGTAAGTGCACTTCTGAAATCCAGAAATATCCTTCTGGATCAGGTGGAAACTTACTTCGGAATGCGTAAAGTGCACGTCCACGGTGGCAGAGTTTATCTTAACAATCAGCCTTATTATCAGAAGCTGCTTCTGGATCAGGGATACTGGAAGGACGGACTTGTTACCGCACCTTCCGAAGAAAACTATATCCAGGATATTCAGAAAGCCAAGGAAATGGGATTTAACGGCTGCCGCAAACATGAAAAAGCGGAAGATCCTCTCTTTCTTTACTGGGCCGATAAACTTGGATTTCTCGTATGGGAAAGCACAGCCAGTTTCTGGAGTTTTTCTCCGCAGTCAGCAGCTGTTTTTTCCCAGGAATGGACCCATACCATACAGAGAGACTACAACCACCCCTGCATTATTCTGTGGAACATGATGAATGAAAGCTGGGGGGTTCCCAGACTTTACGATAACACACAACAGCAGCATTTTGCGCGGTCTCTGTATCATCTGGCTCATGGCCTGGATCCTTCCAGACTTGTAATCGCCAATGATGGATGGGAAATGACGGAAAATGACATCTGTGCATTTCACTCCTACAAACACGGATCTCCGGATAACCCGGATGCTCAGGCCGCATTTTCTCTGGGACTTCAATCTCTTTCCGGACTTGAAAGCCTGGTAGAACGACCGCTTTTTGCAGACAGCTTTGTTTATGAAGGGCAGCCGGTTATGCTTACAGAAGCCGGAGGAATTTCCCTTAAAACAGGAAAGGATAAAAAAAGCTGGGGCTATTCTGATACAGACAGCGAAGAAAGTTTTCTCGCAGCTTACAGCCATGTAATCCGATCCATCTACGCTTCTGATCTGCTTTGTGGTTTCTGCTACACACAGCTATCTGATATCCAGCAGGAACAGAATGGGCTTCTCGATGAAGATCATCAGTTCAAAACAGATCCGAAAAAAATCAAAGCAATCAACGATTCCAGGGAAACGACAACCTCATTTTCCACCATTGAAGACTATTAAAGGAGGCCTCTATGAAAAAAACAATTTTTGTACTTCTGGATGCCTGCCAGTATGAAGCCGGCACACGAAATCTCGGATATCTGGAACATCTGATTGATTACAAAAAAGGTGCCAAATATAAAGTAAAAGGAGAACTTCCTTCTCTTTCCAGACCTATGTATGCAACGCTTCTTACAGTAACTCCGGTCTTTTCCCATGGGATTACGACCAATGATACCCTGAGGACCCTGGACTGTGACAATGTTTTTTCCCTCTGTCAGAAACAGGGTGGAAAAACCGCAGCCGCCGCTTATCACTGGTTCGGAGAACTTTATAACCACATTCCATTTCGCATTGACCGTGAAAGAATACAGCTTCAGTCTTCCGAAACCATTAATTCCGGAATTTACTACTGGGATGACACTTACCCGGATTCCCATCTTTTTGCTGATGGCGAATTTCTCCGGCAGAATCAGAACCCGGATTTCCTCCTGATTCATTCTATGGCAATTGACGATCAGGGACATAAGCACGGATCCGGTTCAAAAGAATACGAAGAAGCCATCGCTATTGCAGGGCATATGATCGCCAATCTGCTTCCCACATGGAGAGCCGCAGGATACCATGTGGTTGTCACTGCAGACCACGGCATCAACGAACTTGGCATCCACGGAGGAAACGATTGTGCACAGCGTGATGTTCCACTTTATATTTTCAGCGATCAGGTATCTGCCGGTCGATTTGAAAATCAGTATATTTCACAGCTTTGCATTGCCCCGCTTCTGTGCCGGCTTCTTGATATCGAGCCATCCCCGGATATGATGGCAGAGATTCCGATCAATATGGCAGATGCTATTTCACTCATACCATAACAAAGGAGGGTTTAACTATGAGAAAACGTAACTTATCTTTAATGAGCACTGTACTTGCAGCCGCACTTTCCGCATCCATGCTGATCTGTGCCATTCCTGTCAGCGCTGCGGACGCTTCAACCGTTGTTTTAAACGGCGAAGAAATGAGTCTTGATGACCTGATCAAAAACGCCAAAGAAGAAGGGGATCTGCAGTCTGTGGGAATGCCTGATGACTGGGCAAACTGGAAAGGTTCCTGGGATGCAATCACAGATACTTACGGAATCACCCACGGCGATGTTGATATGACTTCCGCAGAAGAGCTTTCTCAGTTTGCAGCTGAAAAAGATGATCCTACAAAAGATATCGGTGATATCGGTCTTTCCATGACACCAGAAGCCATCAAACAGGATGTCATCGGCACCTACAAAGCTTCCACCTGGGATTCCTTCCCGGACTGGGCAAAAGATCCTGACGGCCACTGGATCATGACCTATACCGGATCTCTTGCCTTCATCGCAAACACAGAGTTTACCGGCGGAAAATGCCCGACATCCTGGGAAGATGTAAAGAACGGGGATTATCTGGTATCTGTCGGAAATGTTCTTGGCGGTGCCGCATCACAGGTTGCTGTATTATCCTGTGCGATCGCCAATGGCGGTTCCATGGATAATGTCCAGCCAGGAATTGATTACTTTAAAGAACTGGCCAAAGCCGGACGTCTTGACACCGGCGACACCACTTCCGCCCGCCTTGCAAGCGGTGAAATGGTCTGCTGTGTAGGTAATTATGATTATTCTGTCCTTGCATGGAGAGATAACATTGTAGCAGAAAATCCAACCATGGAACTTGATATCACAATCCCGTCTGACGGTTCCGTAACAAACGGATACGCGCAGATCATCAACAAATACGCGCCTCATCCAAATGCGGCAGGTCTTGCCATTGAATATCTCTGCAGCGACGAAGGTGCCATCAACCGTGCAGAAGGATATGCACGTCCGACCAAACAGGACGTAACACTTCCTGACGATGTAAAATCCAAACTTCTTGATGATGATTTATACAAAAACTGTACAAATATCTCTGATGTTGACGCATTAAACAGCGCATGTGCAGAAATCGCTGAATTATGGGAAAGAGAAGTTCTTCCACTGGTTCAGTAAAAGGGAGGGCTGACAGATGAAAAAAGTTCGTAACCTTCAAAAACTGATACCGCTTCTTCCGCTACTTTTGCTGGCTATCCTGTTTATCTTTCTGCCGATTATAAGCATGGTCCAGAAAAGCTTTTTATCACCGGAAACGGGTGCTTTTACATTCAATAATTACAAAACAATCTTTACAGATTCCGTTTATCAGGTAGCAACCAGCAACAGTCTGTATCTGTCCTTTGCTTCCACTATCATTGGACTGATCCTCTCTTTCTTTATTGCCTGGGCAGTCAATGAACTTGGAAAAAACGGACAGAGCCGTATGTTATCCATGTTGAATATGGTATCAAATTTTGCTGGCTTACCACTTTATTTTTCATTTGTAGTTATTCTTGGAAACACCGGAATTTTTGTACTTGCATTGCGTGCCATCGGTATACAGCTGTCTACCGTTTTCCGTCTGTATTCCATCCAGGGGCTTTTGCTGATGTTCATTTACTTTCAGCTGCCCCTGGGCAGCCTGATGCTGGTTCCTGCTTTTCAGGCAGTGGATTCTTCCTGGAAGGAAGCAGCTGAGATCCTGGAAGCTTCCCCGTTCCAGTTCTGGACGCGAATTGGAATTCCGGTAATGCTTCCGAGTCTTCTTGACACCTTTGCACTGCTTTTCGCCAATGCGATCACAGCTTACGCCACAGTTCTTCTTCTGGTAACCACCAGTATTCCTCTTCTTCCGGTAAAAATCACAACCATGTTTACCGGAGAAATGACACCACAGAAAGAAATGGGATCTGCTCTGGCAATCTGGATGATTATCATCATGCTGGCCGTTATCTGTATCTGCAATCTTCTGAAAAAGCTGACGTATAAAGGAGGGGAACAGGTATGAAACGAAGAAAAAAACTGCCTTATGTTATCATTATCCTCGCCTGTATTTTTCTCCTGATTCCATTTGCTGCAACCCTTGTCTACTCCTTTACCATCGGATGGACAAAACTGTTTCCTGCAGGATGGACTTTTAAATACTGGATACAGGCATTTACCGAGCCAACACTGTGGCCCGCTATCCTTCGAGGCGTTCTGATCAGTATTCCGCCGATTCTGATCTGCAACATCGTTGTAATTCTGGCTCTGTATACTTCAGTGGTCTATTATCCAAAACTTGAAAAATACATCCAGACCATCTGTATGATTCCAAATTCCCTGAAGGGTGTAACGATTGCAATTCCTGTACTGGCACTTTATGCAGGCGGAGTAACTTTCTTTTCCAACCGAATGGTAATGCTGGTCTGTATTTACAGTATTTCCATCCTGCCTTTTGTATATCAGGGAATCCGAAACAATCTGCACGGAATCAACGTTACCCGTCTTCTGGAAGCAGCGGAAATCCTGGGTGCCGGAAAATTATACGCATTTATCCGGATTATTCTTCCGAATATGCTGGCCGGTATTCTGGTATCTTCTCTTCTCGCTCTCTCCACAGTTTTCGGAGATTTTGCAGTCATAAAAATCATTGCGGGAAACAAATACGAAACCATTCAGATGCTTCTGTACAACAGCCGTCTGATTGTACTTCAGTATCAGTGTGTAATTGTAATCATCATGTTTACAGTTACTCTGGTTATTTCACAGCTTGTTTTTAAATTTCAGAACAGAAAGAGATAGGTGATATAAATGGCATATATTGAATTCAGAAATGTTCACAAAAGTTTCGGAAATAACGAAGTTCTGAAAGGCATCAATCTTTCTATTGATGAGGGAGAATTTGTCACTCTTCTCGGTCCGTCCGGCTGTGGAAAAAGTACGCTTCTCCGCTGTTTTTCAGGCCTGGAGACCGTTACGGAAGGAGAAATTTATCTGGACGGAACAAACATCACCGATTTTACTCCCAAACAGCGAAAAATCGGCATGGTTTTCCAGCAGTACAGTCTGTTCCCCAATATGACTGTGCGCCAGAATGTTGCCTTCGGCCTTCAGATGCAGAAAAAAGACAAACATTTTATTGCGGAAAAAGTAAAAGATGTTCTTCATACCGTAGGACTTTCCGACAAGCTGGACCAGTATCCACGTCAGCTGTCCGGCGGCCAGCAGCAGCGTGTTGCCCTGGCCCGTGCCATTATCATGGAACCGAAAGTTCTTCTGCTGGATGAGCCTTTAAGTGCAATTGATGCCCTGCTGCGAAGAAACCTTCAGGTTGAAATCCGTAAAATTCAGCAGAATCTGAAAATGACTACCATTTTCGTCACACATGATCAGGAAGAAGCCATGGTTATGTCCGACACCATCCATCTGTTTAATGTGGGCCAGATCGAACAGTCCGGATCACCGGCAGATATCTATACCCATCCACAGACAAAATTTGCAGCCAATTTTATCGGACACTATAACATCCTCAGCAATCCGGATCTCAAAAAACTGTGCGGTCTTTCCTCAGACTGTGACTTTGTCGCAATCCGCCCGGAAGCCGTCCTGATTTCTCCGGAACCCCTTAATGATGCTGTGCATTTCCAGGGAAAGATCACCGGTGTGATGCTGCGTGGAACTACCATTTCCTACACCATAGACTGCGATGGTATCGAATTACGGGCAGATACCCTGTTTGAAACCAACCGGCAGCGCAATATGGGCGAAATGCTTCAGCTCCAGATTTTGAAAGAAGATATTCTTCATCTTCATTAATAACTCCTGACTTTACGGAGGTATTCCCTGCAAAAAAACTCCCACCAACAGGCAGCTATAAACAGCTGTCTCTGTCAGCGGGAGTTTGGTTATGTTATTTTATAACTTCTTATTTCTTTTCTTCCTGAACTTCGATCTTACGGATAGTCTTGTTCTTGATCTCTTCTTTGATGAAGCTGATGAACTCGCCCAGGTCTTTCATTCCTTCATCTCCAAGGTAACGGCTTCTTACAGAAACCTTGCCCTCTTCTTCCTCTTTTGCACCAACGATAAGCATATACGGTACTCTCTCAAGACGTGCCTCACGAATCTTGTAGCCCATCTTCTCAGAACGTCCGTCTACAGAGCAGCGGATGCCGGCTTCTTTCATCTGAGCCTCAACCTTCTGCGCATAATCGTTGAATTTCTCGGAGATCGGGATCACACGAACCTGCTCTGGGCAGAGCCATGTCGGAAACATACCGGCATATTTCTCGATCAGCCATGCAAGTGTTCTCTCATAGCATCCCATAGATGTACGGTGGATGATGTACGGACGCTGTTTGTCACCGTTCTCATCGATGTAGTACATATCAAACTGCTCTGCAAGAAGTGCATCCCACTGAATTGTGATCATAGTATCTTCTTTTCCGTATACGTTCTTGGCGTTGATATCAACCTTCGGTCCGTAGAAAGCAGCCTCTCCCACATCCTCTGTGAACGGAATGTTCAGCTCCTCAAGCATCTGGCGGATATGGCCTTCTGTCTCTTCCCATACCTCCGGCTCACCAATGTATTTCTCTTTATTTGCAGGGTCCCATTTGGAAAGATGGTATGTTACATCTTCCTCAACACCAAGTACCTGCAAACAGTACTGAGCAAGTGCGATACAGTCTTTGAACTCTTTTACCATCTGGTCCGGTCTTACGATCAGATGTCCCTCGGAAATAGTAAACTGACGAACTCGTGTCAGGCCATGCATCTCACCGGAATCCTCATTACGGAACAGTGTGGAGGTCTCACCGAGACGGATCGGCAGATCACGGTAGCTGTGCTGCTCTGCTTTGTATACATAGTACTGGAACGGACATGTCATCGGACGAAGTGCATAAACTTCTTTGTCCTTCTCCTCATCACCAAGTACGAACATACCATCTTTGTAATGATCCCAGTGTCCGGAGATCTTGTAAAGATCACTCTTTGCCATAAGAGGAGTTTTTGTTCTTACGTATCCACGCTTTGTCTCCTCATCCTCGATCCATCGCTGCAGCTCCTGCATCATGATAACACCGTTTGGCATGATAAGCGGAAGTCCCTGTCCGATTACATCTACAGTTGTAAAAATCTTCATCTCACGGCCAAGTTTGTTGTGGTCACGTCTCTTAGCCTCTTCCATCTGCTCCAGATGCTCTTTCAGTTCATCCTTTGTTGCATATGCTGTTCCATAGATACGTGTAAGCATTGCGTTCTTCTCGCTGCCTCTCCAGTATGCGCTGGAAGAAGAAAGAAGTTTGAACGCCTTAATGCCTTTCACGCTCATAAGGTGCGGTCCTGCGCAGAGATCTGTCCAGTCTCCCTGGGAATAGAAGGAAATCTCTTCTCCCTCCGGAAGATCCTCGATCAGCTCTACTTTGTATGGTTCATTTTTCTCCTTGAAGTATGCGATGGCATCTTCACGGGATTTTGTAAAACGCTCGATCTTTGCGCCTTTTTTGATGATCTTTTTCATCTCTTTTTCGATGGCATCAAGATCATCGCGTGAAAATGGCTCATGATCGAAATCATAATAGAATCCTGTATCAATAGATGGTCCGATGGCAACTTTTGCGTTCGGATATAAGTTCTGTACAGCCTGTGCCATTACATGGGATGCTGTATGGCGGAGAACTGCAAGACCTTTCTCATCTCTTGCTGTAAGGATGTTAAGCTCACAGTCACTGTCAAGAACTGTACGGAGATCTACAACCTCTCCGTTTACCTCTCCTGCACATGCTGCGCGTGCAAGGCCTTCACTGATATCATATGCGATATCGATTACAGATTTTGCTTCTGCATATTCTTTTTTTGATCCGTCTTTTAATGTGATGATCATAATCGTTTCCCCTTTCGTTTTCGATATGGTTTCTATGGTACACAGCGCAGTTTCTGTTCCTGTGAAAAATTTTTTATAAAAAAAATCCCTCACAGTACATCACGCACTGTAAGGGACGAGTTCATTCATTCTCGCGGTTCCACCCTGCTTGCTCTGCTACCCTTTGTCATGCCAGGATATCAAAGCCTCTCAATTATGATGATAACGGAATCACCGGACCGGATTGGGGCCACTCGGAGGTAGTTTTCGACTGTTTCCTGATAAGATGTTTCCAGCACTTCACATCTCTCTCTGTAACATTTCACAGCTTACTCGTCTCGTCAACGTGTTGCTTTATTGCTTTTTCTGTGGTTCATTATAAGCTCATGATTTTTATTTGTCAACGCATGTTGGCAAAATTTTTCAGATTTATACATTCCTGTGTTACTGATCACGGAGCAGGCAGTAACCTCCTGTGAACTACAGATTTCCCATGAGTTTATCTTTAATGACAGCCAGAATCTCTCTTGGAATGTAGATCAAAAGACGCCAGCTTCTGTATCTGGACGGAATCATGGCAACTTCACGGAAACCACATTTTCTGGCAATGGCTGCGCCTCTCCACACATGAAAATTGTTAGTGACAACGCCTACAGAACAGTTGCAGGTTCCAATTTTTCTAAGGCTGAAAGCCAGATTTTCTTTCGTACTGGTGGATTTTTCTTCCAGGATCAGACGGCTTCCGTCAATTCCATGACCTGTAAGATACCGGTACATAGCCTCTGCTTCTGAAATATTTTCCCCGGTACCTTTTCCACCGGAAAGCACTGCCTTCGTCCCGGGATTCTCCTCAAGATAAAGAAGGGCCCTTCTGGCTCGTTCCAGAAGGGCAAGTGTCATCCGTGTTCCGTCCACATGGGCACCTAACACGATAATGTAATCCAGATTCTTCTTTACGCTCATTATCTTCCGCAGCAGTATTTGTATTTCTTGCCGCTTCCGCATGGACACGGATCGTTTCTTCCGACTTTATGTGGTTTCACAACTGTGCCGGATTTCTTCTGCTCCATGTAGAGAGCTTTCTTCTTCTCTTCTGTGAAGATCTTATCCCACTGAGGAAGGTTGTACAGCCAGTCAGCCTTAGCATCTACCATGTTCTTGTAGAGAGCTTCTTTATCGAATGCAAGGTTAACCTTGGTGTTCTCATCCATAGTTTCAATCGGGTTCGGAACCTTCAGGCTGTCGTTGATTCCGTCAAGGAAACCAACCATAGTCATAACGTCCTGGCCGTATTTCTCAGCAAGCTCTTTAACGGTTCCGGAAACAACCTCATCCGGGTTCTCCAGAAGCTGCTCGTAAATGTTCTTCTCAATGTTAAAATAAGTTGCCCAGAAGCGCTGAAGCTTATTCTTATCTGCATTCTGATTATAAGCAACGGAACGCCACTGCTCAAGAATTGTCATATCGCTCATTGTCTGATCCTCTTTTCCAAAATTTTAAATGAGTAAAGCGGACATTTACATTCCGCTTTATGATGTGCGTTTATTATAGCATCTTTTCCACAAAAACACAAATTATAATATCATAAAATCCTATAATTTTATATATAATTTGTATAATAAACACAGCTTCAGGATATACTTTTTATATCCTCCCCTTTAGACGCAGAGGGCTTCGCGATGGTGCAGGTTCTCTGCGTTTCTCTTTTTACACCGGAGGTTATTTCACGCCAAGTTTTTCAAGCTCTTTTGCCGCCTGTTTCAGGTTTTCGAACTGAATGGTACGGATTCCTGCTTTTCTGGCCCCTTCACAGTTGATGGCCCGATCGTCCATAAATACTGACTTCTCCGGTTTCAGATCATAGCGTTTCAGAAGTGTCTCATAAATATCCACTTCCGGCTTAATCTGCTGTACATCACAGGAAAATACCACTCCATCCATATATTTCAGGAACGGCATATCCTTCTTTGTGCGATCCAGCATATAAGTTCCGTAATTGGAAAGAACGTAGAGATGATATCCCTGGTTTTTGAGATATTTTACCCAGGTTTCCGCATAGTCATAGAGATGCATGCATTCCGGGTCACGTCGTACCACCTCACGGATGTCTGCCTCATATTCCGGCGCACTTTCTACAAATTTATCCACATACCAGGATTCCTCATGGAGTGCTCTGTCCTGCTCCTCCCAGATTGGATTTCGAAATGTTGCATCTGCGATTTTTTGATATTTCTCTTCCGGGAAGTTGTAGCTCTTCAGATACTCTTCCCAGTCATATCCCATCAGCACATTTCCCACATCAAAAATAACATTCTCGATCATACGGTCCTCATCCTCCTTTGGTTTCTTAGGTCCCCAGATCCGGTACGCCATCCAGAAAACATAAGCCACGATCGGTACTAGCACAGCTGCCGCAAAAGCGCCACGGAACAGTGTCTGTGAGCTCTCACTATTGCCCCATGCAAACACCATTGGAAGGCAGAATATGAGAAGCAAAAGAACAACACCTGCCAGTGCCGCAATTCTTTTAAAATTTTTCATTGAGATTCCTTTCACATGATATGTCAGTTATTACAGGCATCCTTATCTTCATCCACTTAGCAATTAACAAAAGGGCGCCGGAGAAGTTTCCCCGGCGCTGCCTGTCATGATCCTGTCACAGTAAATGATTATCTGTAAATGATGTCGTTTCTTCCTGGTCCGTTGGAGATCATGGTGATCGGGAATCCGATGTGTTTCTCTACGAACTCTACATACTTTCTGCAGTTCTCCGGAAGATCCTCGTATTTCTTGATTCCACGGATATCGCATTTCCATCCCGGAAGCTTCTCAATAACCGGTTTTGCTTTCTCAAGCTGCACAGTTGTCGGGAATTCTGTTGTTACCTCTCCGTCGATCTCATAGCCTGTGCAAACCGGGATCTCATCCAGATATCCCAGAACATCCAGTACTGTAAAAGCAACGTCTGTAGCTCCCTGGAGACGGCATCCGTATTTGGATGCAACACAGTCGAACCATCCCATACGTCTCGGACGGCCTGTAGTAGCACCGAACTCACCACCGTCACCGCCACGTTTTCTCAGCTCATCTGCTTCCTCGCCGAAGATCTCAGAAACGAATGCACCTGCTCCGACTGCGCTGGAGTAAGCCTTGCATACGGTAACAACCTTCTTGATCTCATATGGAGGAAGGCCTGCACCAATAGCGCCATAAGCAGCCAGTGTGGAAGAAGATGTAACCATAGGATAGATTCCGTGATCCGGGTCTTTTAAGGTTCCAAGCTGTCCCTCAAGAAGAACCTGTTTACCCTCTTTCAGTGCATTCCAGAGGTAGAGAGATACGTCACATACGTATGGCTCAACCATCTTCTTGTATTCCATCAGCTCATTCATGATGTCTTCCGGTTTCAGAAGTGGTTTATGATAAAGGTGCTCAAGTGTTACGTTCTTGGTCTCACAGATACGTGCAACCTTCTCTTTCAGTGCTTCCTCATCAAAGAGCTCGCTTACCTGAAAACCGATCTTTGCATATTTGTCAGAATAGAACGGAGCGATTCCAGATTTTGTGGAACCGAAGGCCTTTCCACCAAGGCGCTCTTCCTCATACTGGTCGAACAGAATATGGTAAGACATTACCATCTGCGCTCTGTTGGAGATCAGGATCTTCGGTGCCGGTACTCCACGGCTTACCACTTCATTGTACTCCTTGAAAAATACAGGAATATTCAGTGCAACACCGTTTCCGATGATGCTTGTTGTATGTCCGTAAAACACACCTGACGGAAGTGTATGAAGTGCGAATTTACCGTAATCATTTACGATGGTGTGGCCGGCATTGGCTCCACCCTGAAATCTTACGATGATATCGGCTTTCTCAGCAAGCATATCTGTGATCTTGCCCTTACCTTCATCTCCCCAGTTTGCTCCTACTACTGCAGTTACCATAACACAGTTCCTCCTTGTGTCTTTCTCTATTATTCGGAACGGCATGTTCTCTGTCTGTAATGCCAGAAGACATGCTATTCCTGTCTGTGTTCATTTCTTAATGTTTATAACCTTCCGCAATTATACGTTGATCTCAACCTTAACGCCAAGCAGATCCTTATGTGCGTCCAGAACCGGCTGTACCACATTGGCAATAAACGCCTCTGTCTGCTCTTTTGCACGTCCTGTATATCTGGACGGATCCATGGATTTCTGAAGATCCTCAAGAGTCAGGTTAAATGCCGGATCCGCAGCGATCAGTTCAAGAAGGTTGTTATCCTTGCCTTCTACCTTCACGTTCTTGCCTGCTTCCATGGAAAGCTCACGGATACGCTCATGAAGCTCCTGACGGTCTCCACCTGCCTTAACTGCATCCATCATGATATTCTCAGTCGCCATGAACGGAAGCTCGGACATCAGTCTCTTCTCAATAACCTTCGGATAAACAACCAGTCCGTCTACAACATTGAGGCAGAGATCCAGGATTCCGTCAATTGCAAGGAATCCTTCCGGAACGCTGAGACGCTTGTTTGCAGAGTCATCCAGAGTTCTCTCAAACCACTGTGTCGCAGATGTGATAGCCGGATTCAGGGCATCGATCATCACATATCTGGACAGGGAAGCGATTCTCTCACTTCTCATCGGGTTTCTCTTATATGCCATGGCGGAAGATCCGATCTGGGATTTCTCAAATGGCTCCTCCACTTCTTTCAGATGCTGAAGAAGACGGATGTCGTTGGACATCTTATGTGCACTTGCAGCGATTCCCGCAAGGATATTCAGCACACGGGTGTCCACTTTTCTGGAATAAGTCTGTCCGGAAACCGGATAGCAGGACTTGAATCCCATCTTCTCGGCGATCATCGGATCGATCTTGTCGATAGTCTCCTGATCTCCGTCAAAGAGTTCCAGGAAGCTTGCCTGTGTACCGGTTGTTCCCTTGGAACCAAGAAGTTTCATAGTGCTTAATACATACTCAAGATCCTCAAGATCCATCAGGAATTCCTGTGTCCAGAGAGTTGCCCTCTTACCTACGGTTGTCGGCTGTGCCGGCTGGAAATGAGTAAATGCCAGAGTTGGCTGATCTTTATACTGTGCTGCAAACTTGGAAAGCTCCGCGATCACGTTCACAAGTTTCTTGCGGACAAGTTTCAGTGCCTCTGTCATAACGATAATGTCGGTGTTATCTCCTACATAACAGGAGGTTGCTCCCAGATGGATGATGCCTTTTGCCTTCGGGCACTGTACCCCAAACGCATACACGTGAGACATTACATCATGGCGAACCTGACGCTCACGCTCCTTAGCCACATCATAGTTGATATCATCCGCATGAGCTTTCATCTCATCAATCTGCTCCTGGGTGATGTTAAGGCCAAGCTCACGTTCCGTCTCAGCAAGTGCGATCCACAGCTTTCTCCATGTGCGGAATTTCATGTCCGGGGAAAAAATGTACTGCATCTCTTTGCTTGCGTACCGCTCTGACAGCGGGCTTACATATCTGTCTGTATTCATTATTATCCTCCTGATTACATACATCCGGGCCGGAATGGCGAATGATCCGTTATCTGCCCGGATCTGGTTAATTCACGCCTCTTGAAATTATATAACATTGCCTCTTCAAAAGCAACCGTTTGTTACTCCATACCCTGATGGAATTTTCCCAGAAATTCCTTCATTCTGCCATTATCGGAAGAAAATACCTCCTGTGGGGTTCCCTCCACCGCGATCACACCCTTGTCCATAAAGATGATGCGGTCGGAAATATCTCTTGCAAAATTCATCTCATGGGTGACGATCACCATGGTGATATGCTCCTGTGCCAGATCCTTGATAACCTTCAGGATCTCCCCGGTGAGCTCCGGATCCAGTGCAGATGTCGGTTCATCAAAAAACAGGATCTTCGGATTCATGCAGAGGGCACGGGCAATGGATACTCGCTGCTGCTGTCCTCCGGAAAGCTGGAAAGGATATGCGTTCTCCTTATCTGCCAGGCCCATCTTCTTAAGAAGGCTTCTTGCCTGGGCATAAACTTCATCTTTCTTTCTCTTCTGCACTTTTAAAGGTGCATCCACGATATTTTTCATTACGGAAAAATGAGGAAACAGATTAAACTGCTGGAATACCAGTCCCACATCTCCTGTTTTGATGATCTCGCCGCTGTCCGGTGTCTCAAGACCTGTGGCGCAGCGCAGGATGGTGGACTTGCCGGAACCGGAAGGACCGATGATACTTAAAACTTCCCCCTCTTCCACATCAAGCGAAATGTCTTTGAGAACTTCCAGCCCGTCAAAGCTTTTTTTGATATGTTTCATTTCAAATAATTTCATATTCTGTACTCTCCATTCCGGTTAACGGTAGTAATTCATGCTCTTCTCAACCTTCTGCATCACAACAGCCACGATCAGGTTGAACACATAATAAAATATCGCAGCGATCACAAATGGCATCATTGTTGTCTGTGCACTTGCGATCTGCTTGGCAATGGTAAACATCTCCGCAACTGCCACAACAAAAGCAAGAGAAGTATCCTTGACCAGTGTAATAACTTCATTGGTGATGGATGGCAGAATCCTCTTGATCACCTGTGGAAGGATGATGCGGAAAAATGTCTGTACCTTATTGTATCCAAGGATCTTTGCAGCCTCATACTGACCAACCGGCATGGACTCAATGCCGCCACGGTAGATTTCTGCAAAATAAGCCGCATAGTTGATGGCAAATGCAATAAATACAGCGATCAGGCTGTATCCCATGGAAATACGGATTCCGAAGATAAAATACGGGCCGAAGTATACAACCATCAGCTGCAGCATCAGCGGAGTTCCTCTCATAATGGATATGTACGCGGATACAATGGCACGGATCACTTTGTTTTTGGACATTCTGCCAAAACAGATCAGAAGTCCCAGCGGCAGAGAAAACAGCAAAGTCACAAAAAAGATCTCAATAGAGACCAGCATTCCTCCTGCCAGCTGCTGAAGCATTACACTAAAACTCATTTTTTTCCTCCTGGTTCGGAGTATCTGTCCCATTTATCGGACTGATACCTGTAATTCCTGTAAACAACAGGAAATGAGCGTGCCCGGCAGCTCTTCATGCGCCGAAGCACCCTCATTTCCTTTTTATGCAGAAGCTTCAAAAACTTCTGCTATGTTTCTTATTTCTCCTGCTGTTGGATAGTTTCTGAAAAAATATCTTCACAGCTTTTACTGCGATCTGAGCTGATTACTTAGACTCAGAATCTGCTTCTTTCTCTGTGCTGTCTGCACTTTCCTCTGTGTCAGCTTCTGCTGAATCGGAATCCGATGCGTCCTCTTTGTCCTCGCTGATGCAGAGCATGCTCTTATCCAGCTCATATTTATCTGCAAGCTTGTCAACTTCGCCGGACTCGTCAAGTTTCTCAACTTCTGCCCATACCAGATCTTTCAGCTCATCGTTACCTTTCTTGAATCCGATGCCATACTGCTCATTCTGGATCGGCTCGTCAAGGATCACGTATTTATCCTTGCCTCTCTGTGAAAGCTGATAATTGGCAACACCGATATCAACGGCAACTGCATCTGCAGCACCGGAATCAATGTTCATAAATGCGGTGTTGTAATCCGGGTTCTCTGTGAGAGATGCGAAGCTGTCCTTCAGATCCTTGTTATCATCGTTGTTCAGTGCGTCCAGTGCAGCGGATGCAGCCTGTACAACTACGTTCTTACCCTTAAGGTCTGCAAGTTTCTCGATTCCGGAATCCTTGGCAACCACGATTACCTGCTCATTGTTGATGTAAGGATCTGTCCATGTATAATCATCCTCACGTCCGTTGATGGTAAATCCGTTCCAGATACAGTCAATGGTTCCGGAATTCAGTTCCATGTCCTTGGAATCCCAGTTGATCGGCTTCTTAACAAGCTCCCATCCAAGATTATCACATACTTCCTGAGCCAGGTCAAGGTCAAATCCTACATAATCACCATTATCATCCTTATATCCAAATGGCGGGTACTCAGCATCAAATCCTACGATCAGGGTCTTATCCTCAACACCTGCCTGTACACTTACTCCTGTTACCATCATTCCTATTGTCATCGCTGCCGCCATTACTACTGCAACTGTTCTCTTCTTCATGATTGTTCTCCTTTTTTTCGTTATTCCTTTATCACGTGGTCACTCTACCACGCGAAAGCGTATGGTTATAGTACCATACCAAAAAGGAGCTGTCAAGAGCAAACCTTCTGCTGTGCCAGATAATCTTTGTATTTCTGCCTTGCACTTTTCAGATAGGCTCTGGAAATAGGAATTTCTGTCTGTCCGATAACAAAACTGTTCTTTTTAAGTGAGGTCACTTTCTCCAGATTAATGCAGAAACTCTGATGGCATCTTAAGAAACTGCTCTCTGCCAGCTGACCTTCGAAATCCCCCAGCCGCGCCCGGCAACTGATCTTCTTTCCGTCTGTAAGATGAAAGGTTACATTGTGAAGGCTGCTGGATATGTACGACAATCGGCTGTGCTGGAGTGTATATACCTGCGTTCTGTAATGAAAATACAGCGCCCTTCCACCCTCGCGTCTACATGCCGTCAGAATCGGAATCAGCACATGCTCCAGTTCTCCGCTTTCCACCGGTTTCGTCAGATAATTATATGCAAACACTTCAAAGGCTTCCTTATAAAATTTCTCATTGTCCGCTATCATGACAACCGGTATATAATTCCCCCGCAGTCTCATTGCCCGCACAGTCTCCAGGCTTTTTCCATTTTCGCCGTCCAGTCCCATGAACACCATATTACAGATCTTATGTTCCTGGGAAAGTCCGTCAAGAAGCCCCTGCCTGCTGCGATATACCAGTATCTCCGCATCCGGAACAAGTGTGGACAGCTGCCTGGAAAGTTTCTGTGCATCTTTTCGTATTTCGTCACATATCGCAATTGTCATTACCGCCATGGTTCTGGTTTCCTCCGTCCTGTTGTTTCTGCTTAACTCTATAAGACTTATTTTATTTTTATAGAAAGATCTCTGCAATATGTGCTACCAATTGTGCCCTCTTTTTTTACAAATCATTGCAATTCGTGATTCATTTCCGTATAATAATGCCATAAGTATGAAAAAGGAGAATTATCATGTCTGATTTCAGCAGTAAATGTCGCGAATATCTAACAGATACAGGAGAAACGGTTTACCAGTTAGCTTCATCCTCCGGTCTGGACCGCACCACCCTGCAGCGTATGCTTACAGGTAAACGTCTGCCCAGCATTGACTTTATCCGCCAGTTCTGCGACTCCATCCGGATCAATCCATCTCAGCGCCTGGAACTGATGGAATTATATAAAATCGAAAAAATTGGAAAAGAAGTTTATTATAACCGAAAATATATTCAGGAGCTTCTCCGCGTAATCAGCTCCCAGCAGACCATTTCTCCCTCCGGTTTCCAGCGGCTTCCTTCTCTGCCGTTTTACCGCGGAGATTTTTCTTTTGATGTGGAAAAAAAGGTCTTCCGTCTTTTTGAAGATATCCTTGATTCCGGCTCTGACGAAAAAATCTGTACCAATATCCCGGCCAACTGCCGCCTTCTTGTACAGACTTTTGCACGCCTTTATCCAGAATACGGGAAACTTCCTCCTGTGATCCAGATTCTTCCACTTCATCAGAATCCCACTGCTTCACCGGATTACAATATGAACCTGGAAACCTTTCTCTGCACCATCCTTCCAATCCTGTCCGGTTTTCTCAATTATCAGCCGTATTATTACTATACACAGGCAGGAAGAGAAATTTCCAGTTACACATTATTTCCGTTTTTCTTTATAACAAAAAAGAAGCTCCTGCTTCTCTCCTATGATATGATGACTTTTGTGTCCACAGAAAACCCGGCTGTTGTCAGCTCTTATAACCAGGAATTTCAACGGATTCTTGAAAATGCCCGGCGTTTCTTTCAGCAGTCCGATTCTCCCTCGCAGATCCTGGAAATTTTTGGTTCCATTATGCACACCGGCATTACGACAAATTTTGCACTGGAATCCCATCCCTGCCTTGCTCTGATGTCCTACGGACCTGATTTTGTGCAGGCATTATTTAAAAACCGAGATGTGGACCTTTCCAGTCCTGTCTATACACAGCTGGCTGCCGTATTAAAACAGCCATCCTTTGCTTTTACAGAAGATGACACTTACTGCAATTATTTTACCCTGAACGGAATCCGGAAATTTGCAGAAACCGGACTGCTTGACGGTCCCTATTCCTACCATCAGACACCACTTCCAGTGGAAGAACGAAAAAAAGCCATCCAGCATCTTCTTAATACAGATCTGGGTGGCGAAAAATGCAGAATCCTCAAGCCTTCTGTTCTTCCCGAAACAGTCATTCATCTTGAAGTCCTGTCTGATTACTCTGTTTTTCTCTGTTTTCTCTCAGAGGAAGACACCTTTATCTGCGTCTATCTGAAAGAGACAAGTATCGGCCAGGCACTGAATGATTATCTCTGCTCCCTTGCCGACGATCATGCCGCTTACTCAAAAAAAGAAGCCCAGCAAATCCTGCTGGGACTTCTTGAACAGCTTTAAGAACCTGTACTTCTGTGATATTCTCTTGTAAGATTCTCAAGAATCCTGTCAGTCTCCCCGGATGCAATCTTCTGCTCCGGGAGACTCAAAAACTTCTCCAGTCTTCCTGCCACCTCTTCTTTTACCGTTTCTTCCACCTTCAGCTCTTCCAGCCTCTTTTCAAACTCTTCCTGGCTGTGAACACTTCGATACGCCAGAAGATAAACTTTCAGAGCTTTTTCTGACCGGTTTTCTCTCCATGCCATAAAAAAGCAGTCAAGGGCTTTGTCCATCTGAAACAGATAACTGTAGGCACATCCCTGATTATGAAAAATCCGCTCACGCATCTCGCCGGAAACATCTTTTGATTCCTTTTCCAGCAGTTTCTGATAAACCCGGATAGCATTTACATACATCCGGTTCTCCATAAGAGCGTCCCCTTTCTGTTTCTCCCTGATCTCCTCAGATTCACTGTTTCTTCTCTCAATTCTGCCATTCAGCGTACGGAGTTCCTCATAAGCCAGATAATTAATTTCCTTAAAAACCGGATACAGGATTTCTTCCAGTCCTGCTTCTTTTCCGATAAAAGGTTTCAGTTTTGCCGCAAGTTTCGGCAGATCCAGTTCTTCTTCGAGCCAGGTGCACAGCTGATTGCTGATCAGAGAACTGTCCACAAGATAAAGATTGTTATAGAGATAATAGCACAATTCTTCTATGGAATAAATATTCGTGCTGATATTTTCGATATAAAATGGTTTCTCTGCTTTCTTTACCTGGCATAAAATATATCCGCTCATACCTGTTTCCTTTCTTCCGTTTCATCCCAGCGAACCAGTTCTTTCCAGACTTTTCCACTGGACGGATACATTTCACCAAATCCAAGATCTCTCACTGTAACCTCACACTCTTTTGGGGATACATATTTCAGCGTAAGCGCAAGTCTGGTTGTCCGGTTCGGGCGTTCTGGCAGGCCATCAAGAGCCATCGCCACACGCTTCTTTTCCGTTTCATTCGGAAGGCTTACCGTAAATACCAGTTCCTTTGTATCATCCAGAATCAGTTCGCAGCCGGCACTGCATTCATACCAGTTACTTCCACCCTCAATCAGCGGATAATATGCCGGAGACCCCATAACACGCATATCCATTCCCACATCTGCAACAACCAGGGAATCGCTTAAATAACGATAGCCTTTCAGCTTACGGTCCTCAAGACGGTCTTTAACAGCTATGCAGGCACCTTTTGCAAAAAGATTGTTTCCGTAAAATACCTTGCGACCCTGATGGCACAGAATTTTCACCGACTGCTGCGCCCACTGCTGGTCAAATCCTTTTCCTGTAATCTGAACACTGGAAAAGAGCTCTTTTCCAAGAGTTTTGCTCACAAAACGGCAAAACTCCACATCGCGGATTTCATTTTCCGGATCAAGCTTTGTGCTTATCGGATCTTCCAGTTTTACAAGGACAGGTCTGGATGCTCCGTTTATGGTCAGCTTCCGGAAATCAACCGTATCTCCCGAAAACGCATACCATCCTACGCTCCGGTTCCAGGTTTCTCTTTTCTGTCCCAGTGCATAATAATAAAAGCTCTCCCCGTAATCCATGAGCATGTACTTTTCTTCCGGAAAACCAGCCAGGCTGCAGGCTTCCTGGTAATTCCGTACCTGTACCGCATTAAGTTCCGGTGAAGTAATACATAAACATTTTGTATTTTTTACAATATCCTGGATTCCAAGAAATTTCAGAATTTCTCTCAGAAAATGTGAGAAAAGTTCTGCCGGTTTTCTCTCTTCTCCTGCTACCTGAACTGTCTCTTCTTTCCGGCAGATATCATAAATATTTCCAATCATGATTCCGCCTTTTTCCCTGGCAAAATACTCAGCTTCCAGGCCTACGCAGTAATCGTTCTGTACGGATCTGTAGCAGATGCAGCCCGGGGCCTCATACTGACTGGTCCCCACTTTCATGGAAAGAGAACGTGCTTCTTCTGCCTTTCTGTCATAATAACAGATCTGTGTGTATTCTTTTCCAATATCAATTCCTATGATCAAGTCACGAATTTCATTCATCTTTCCGGTTCCTTCTCTATGACAAACATTTCATTAACGTACTGTTCCTGACGGAGATACTGTGTCAGTTTTTCCTTCACTTCCGGTTCTTTTTCCAGCTTTCTTGCACAGAGGATCTGATTAATCAGCTGATATTTGCTGGATACCCGGTCATCCGTCTGGTTCATGGTCAGCACTTTTTCTTCTGTTTTGTGCGTGCCTTCACTGTCTTCTGTCTGGAAATAATAACGCAGGGTTTCCCCGTAAAACAGGGTAAAGGTCTTCGTAAAAATTCCTTCATAAACATTGCGGAGAGGCTCACTTTTATATTCCGGTGCTGTTCCAAGCCCTGTATCCAATGAATAATACAGCGTAACCGCAGCCTCCGGTGAAGCATGAAACTCCACAAATGTTTTATCATCCATCTGATACGGCCTTAAAATGCTCTGATCCAGATTATGGAAAAACTCAAACACCATTCCTTCTTTCACACAGGCAGCAATGATTTCTTCTTCCAGCGCCAGCTCTTCCTCATCCGGTGTTTTTTCTTCGGAAAGAATTTTAAGAAGTGCCAGATCACAGATCCGATCTTCGGGCCACTCTTTTCGCTTTCCTTCTTTCAGATATTCCCTGAGTTCTGGGGTCTCCGGCATTTCCCGCACAAACATTCCATATGCCATCTGTGTCAGATAAGCTCCGATCACTTTTTCTTTTCCAAGATGACTGATATAGGATTTCAGAATTTTCTCTCCTTCTTCTCTGTAATCAGAAGTATACATCAGAAGAGAAAGAATTCTCTCCTCCAGATTATACGTATCCATCTCAAAACCGCAGGCACTTTTCCAGATGTTCAGAAGTTCATCCACCGGCCCAAAACGGAATTTCATCAGATACTGAAGAATCACTTCGTCATAAATACCCTTCCTATATACATAAGACGCAAGTGCAATCAGTTCCTCATCTTCCGCACAGTCACATCTTATAATCATCCTGCTTACAAGTTTCAGAAGTGCCCGTTCATCCACACCTTCAAATCCAAATGCTTCCACAACACTCATTGCCTGTGGAAAAATCCCTCTCTGAATCAGAATCTCCAGCAGGATCTTTTTGTCAACCATGGCATATTCCCGGTAATCCATCATCTCAAGACAGGTATCCAGGTCTTCTCCCTGCACATGATCTCTGTAATAATCCAGAATTCTTTTCCGGACAGAACTCTTGTATTCCTCTGTAAACGCAGAGGAGAGAACAAGTTTCTGGAAAATTCCCAGATTTTTTCTTCCAATTTCCTGGTTCTGGCAGTAATAAAGAAGCACGCCCGGTTCATCTGCACCTTTTTCCAGCACTGCCGGTACCATCTCCCGGTCATCGAAAAGCGGTGTCAGATTATAGTCTACGGTAGCTGCATACCGTCTCTGTTTTTCATCCTGAAAAAGTACTGCTGCATCACCGGTATAAATTTTCGGGTAGGCAATTCCATGTACACATGGATAAATTTCTTCCTGTTTCAGCTGTCTGTGGCGTACAATCACACTCCGTACCTTGGGATCATCGGTATACAGACGGTAGGTAAACATTCTTGACGCAATAATCTGTGCTTCCTCACTGCCTTCTGGCTCCCGCATAAATTCCTGATAGACAACCGCATAATTCTCATTCATCCGGCCTTCCTGCAGTTTACGCAGTGCAAAATCCTTCATATTGTCCCGATAACTCTCATACGTCTTGGGATCTTTCTCCTTCTGTGCAATAATACATGCGTACAGATATGCTCTCTTGGAATCTCCGAGGTTGTTGTTATTATAAGTAAAATACATAAGTAACGGCTTAGGCAGAATTCTGCGGTAAGAAGTATCCAATGTTTCCACATAATACTCATACAGACGCGTAATCCGGATTCCTCTCTCCACTGCTGCGGAAAACCAGCGGAAATATTCCGTTTTTCTCGGGTTTCCCTTCATGATATATTTACAGATTGCTTCCACGGTATCATCTGTCGGAAAAGCCTCACAGCCCATAACCATGGCACGGTACAGACTATCATTGAAATTTTTCTCATAACCGGAAAGGTAGGCAAGACGCATTACCAGCTCCTCTGTCAGCATCTTCTCTTTTCCTGCAAAGAGAAATACCTGTGCCCAGAAACGGTTCATCCTGTGAAGCAGGGACATATCTGCACAGATTGCATTCCATGCTTCCAGATACAGAAACGGACTGGTACATCCTCTTTCAAAGAGTTCCTCCATCAGAAAGATTTTTCTGGAAGAAGAAAGCCCCTGGTCCATTTCAAATACCAGTTTCAGAAGGATAAAACTGTCCTCCTTCTGCATCTGGAAATTCTGAACCTTACGCAATGCCTGTTCCTTATCTCTGTATAATCCGGTCAGTGTGCACAGATAAAGATACAGTCCTGCCAGTTCCAGCTCATTGTGGCTGAAAGATTTATTCTGATACCGTTTCAGGATATCCACTGCCTTCTCATCTTCATTTTCCAGATGATAAAGATAAGCTTCCAGAAGCTGATACTCCGGATATTTCAGTCCGCTGTCACCCATTCTGTCAAGTTTTTCATGGGCAAGTACCGACCAGGACTGAAAATCCGTTTTTCCACAGACATAACCCAGATATTCCTTCAGAAGAGCTGCTCGGTACTGTTTCTCCAGAAGATCAATATTTACAGAACTTCCTGTTCCTCTGGATGCCAGCACGTGATATACCAGCTTCTGGTAAGGTGTCTTTATGACAATCTCACCATACTGATTTCCTTTTCCAATCTTTTCTCTGTGGATCACATAATTTATTTCACAGGTGCTTCCGATAAAATCATCTTCTGTAATAACATGTTTTTCTGCTTCCAGAAACTCACCGTTTACTTCAATATCTGCCCGTAAATGTCCCCAACCACTTCTGTGAATATAAAGTGACTCCTGAACGGACTCACTGACATCATAAAAATTGGCTTCTTCCCGGTTCAGGCTCAACTCCACTTTTTCCTTGGCGCCGGCCGCAATGAGAAATTCCTCCAGGTGCTGATAGGTTACCGGCTGCTGGGACATTCCTGCATAAAGAGAACGGATTTTTTCACTCTGATCTCTCAGAATCAGGGAAAAATGTCGCTCTGTGAAAATTCTGTATGCCTCGTGAAAATCTTCCTTCGCAATGCGGAGAAATTCTTCCAGGGAGGAAACCTTTCTGCCGGAACTTTTTACTTCTTCTTCTGAAACAGCAACCTTAAAAGGCAGTCTGTATTCTCCGATGCTGGTAGTAAAGCACAACCATCCCTCAAAGCTCTCTCCCGGATTCATACCCTCTGCATCTACTCCATAAGGCATACGTATGGTGGTTCCTGAAAAACGATCAAATCCAGGCACAAGTCTCCGGTCGGATGATGTCACAAATCCGCTGATCCTGCGGTTGTCATCTGTGCCAAAATAAATTTCAGCCCTGGTAGTTTCTCCTGCTTTCAGGGTAACAGAAATCTCCTCCTGGGAAAACAGAAGCTCTGGCTGTTCATAAATAAATTTTCCATTAAGAAGCTGTTCTATCCTCTTTTTCAAAATATATACTCCTCGTCAATGTACACTGATTATTCTACTCATATTTTATGATTATACACCAGATCAGAAAGTGGTGCAACAGGATGAACCCTCTGTCCTTTTCTTAAAAATTCTGTTGGAAAAGCACGAAAAGCACGTCCTTTTCATAAACTGTAAGGAAATCCCCTTTGAGGTGAACCTTTGAAAACATTTCTGAAACCGCTGTCTGCCGCAGAAGAACAGTTTTATCTTCTGCAGTTCCAAAGGGGCGATCCTGAGGCAAGAAATATTCTTATCGAGCACAATCTTCGTCTTGTAGCCCATGTTGCAAAAAAATACCAGGGCTGTGATGAGGATCCGGATGATCTGATCTCCATCGGTACCATCGGACTGATCAAGGCAATTTCCACCTTCGACCCCTGCCGTACCTCCAAGCTTTCCACCTATGCGGCACGCTGTATCGACAATGAACTTCTCATGATGCTGCGCGCCCGCAAAAAACGTTCCAGGGAAGTTTCCCTCTATGAACCTATTGGTACGGACCGGGAAGGCAATGAAATCAGCCTCCTTGATATCATTGAAAGTCCACCTGTTGACGTTGTGGAAGACTGTTTTCAGCGGGAAAACATTCTCCATCTTCTCCGTCATATTGCCGAGATCCTTTCTCCAAAAGAATACCATGTCATCTGCTGCCGCTATGGTCTGAACGGCCAGGAACCCCGGACTCAGCGTGAAATTGCCAGAGAACTTTCTATCAGCCGCTCCTACGTATCCCGCATCGAAAAAAATGCACTCCAAAAACTCCGCACTCTTTTCCCAAAAAATCACTAAAGGGGAGAACGTTCTTTTCGTTCTCCCCTAAATCATTTACCTCATTCGCCTCTTCGAAGGATATCAAATACCTCCGGTGTCTCGTTCAGTTTTACGTAAATTCTCTGCTGTGCATGCGGCGCACTCTCCATGGACTCACCCTCTTCATTATAGATGGCTTCCACTGTAACCGGAATGTTTCTTCCATCCGGTTTCATAATCTCGATGGTTTCTCCAACAGAGAACTTATTTCTCTGTGTCAGTCTTGCCAGGCCTCTCTCATCGATCTCTTCCGCAAATCCAAGGTACGTATATTCTCTTACATAGGTATTGCTGTCATAAATTTGTGTATTCTCATCTGGTTTTCCATAGAAAAATCCGGTTGTAAACTGACGGTAGGTACAGTTCGAGATCTGTTCCTGATACCACGGCATATTGGCATGATATTTTTCCGGACTTTCCATACAGTCGTCAATGGCTTTTCGGTAGGTTCTGGCTACTGTAGCCACATAAAGAGCTGTTTTCATACGTCCTTCGATCTTCAGGCTGTCAATACCGCTGGTAAGGATGTCTTCCATATGTTCTACCATGCACAGATCCTTGGAATTGAAAATAAAAGTTCCTCTCTCATTTTCAAATACCGGCATGTATTCTCCCGGGCGCTTCTCCTCCACAACAGAATATTTCCATCTGCAGGGATGGGTACAGGCTCCCTGATTGGCATCTCTTCCTGCCATGAAGTTGCTGAGAAGGCATCTTCCGGAATAGGAAATACACATTGCTCCGTGGATAAACGTCTCAATTTCCATATCATCCGGAATATGTGCCCGGATTTCCCGGATTTCCTCCAGAGAAAGTTCTCTTGCACTTACCACACGCTTGGCACCAAGATTATACCAGAAACGGTATGTCTCATAGTTGGTATTGTTCGCCTGGGTGCTAATGTGACGCTCGATCTCCGGGCAGATCTCCTTTGCATACATAAAGATTCCAGGATCTGCGATGATCAGTGCATCCGGTCCGATCTCCTTCAGTTCCTGAAGATATTCTCTTACGCCTTCAAGATCCCGGTTATGTGCCAGGATATTCACTGTCACATAAACTTTTACACCATGTGCATGGGCAAAGGCAATACCCTCACGCATGTCCTCTTTTGAAAAATTCTTAGCCTTTGCACGAAGTCCAAAGGCTTCTCCGCCGATATAAACGGCGTCTGCACCATATATGACGGCAACCTTTAAAACCTCAAGGCTGCTCGCCGGAACTAAAAGTTCTGGTCGTTTCATAAGCCTGTTCTCCTGTTTTCACACTTACAGCCGCCCCGTCTCCCAGAGGAAGTACCGATGTACGTAGCACCGGGCTGTGGGTCAGCTGCCAGAGATATTCTCTCATTCTTTTATAAATTGTCCGGTTTCGCCGTTCCACAAGATAATGAGATTCGATAATGTCTCCCTCCTGCAGCACGTTGTCGGATACCAGAACACTTCCCTCTTTCATCAGCCGCAGCACATCAGGAAGCCAGTGGATATACTGACCTTTGGCCGCGTCCATGAAGATCATGTCAAACGTTCCGGTAAGGGTTTTCAGGATCTCACCGGCATCTCCTTCCAGAAGTGTAATCTGGGATTCCCTTCCTGCACGCCTGAAATTATCCTTTGCCACAGGAATTCTTTTTTCGTAATTTTCTATGGTAACAATCTTAAGATCTTCCGGGCCGTATTCGCACATAAGAAGTGTGGAGAAGCCTACGGCAGTCCCCACCTCCAGAATGCGCTTCGGCTGTTTTACCGCCAGAAGCATCCTCATAAAACTCTGCATATCTCTTCGGATAATCGGCACCCGGTCCGCAAGTGCCTCTGCTTCCAACTCCTGCAGAAACGGAGTGTTCCCCATATCAAGAGAATTGATATAGGTCTTCATGCGTTCTTCTACGATCACTGGCTGTTCGATCCTTCCTCGCTCTCCTCTCCTGACAGCACCGCCAGAATTCTCGTTGGCGTATATGCTGTACTGAGAAGGTATGTACCGGCTTTAATCTGTCCGTGATACGCGGACATTCTTTCCTGCACAGTAAATGCAAGCGCATCTTTGATAAGGCCCTTCTGCTCCAGTGTCTTACCCACTTTATATGCGGACGCACCTTCCTTTATGACCACCGTGACCTGCTGTCCCTCTCCCGGGCTCATAGCCTGCTGGTTAAACACATTATATCCGAACTGATATGCGGATTTTCCAACCCAGATCAGAAATACGATTACGCAGATATATAAGGCGATTTTAAACACCCCTCCAGCCAGAAAAACGCCGGCCCTGCCTGCCTTCTCTCTTGTGTCTGCCATAGTCTTTCTTCCTCCTATAAGTCAGGAATCTGTATGTCTATCCCGGCTACCAGTGTTCTGCAGATTCGCTGCATCAGTCTGCACAGCGCAAGCTCGGCATCAAGATAGGCATTTACTTTCAGGTTCTGTCTCAGACTTGCAGATTCACGGATGAGCTGTTCCGCTATCTGGAACAGCTCATCCTTGTCTGCCTGACTCTGAAGTCTGAAATTATCTCCCCGGAATTTCATCACCCTCGCCTTCAGCTCAGGATCTTTCTCAAGCTGGGCTGCCTGTTTCTGATATTCCTGGTATTCATCACTTCTGTGCACAGCATCGAGAAGTTTCTCAATGTCCATGCTGATTTCGTCCATCCTCTTATGCCTCCATAATGATCGGCAGAATCATCGGACTTCTCTTGGTGCGTTTCCACAGATATTCACCAAGTGCATCTTTGACTTCTGTCTTAATTTTGCCCCAGTCTGTGATATTGTTTTCCAGGCAGGAATCCAGTGCGGTTTCCACAACCTGTCTGGCATGTTCCATAAGATCCTCGGATTCTCTTACATATACAAAACCTCTGGAAACAATGTCCGGTCCTGCAAGAACCACATTGCTGTGGCGCTCCAGTGTCATAACAACAATCATAATTCCGTCCTCTGACAGATGCTGACGGTCACGGAGTACAATATTTCCAACATCGCCCACACCAAGTCCGTCTACGAAGATCGCTCCTGTGTGAACACTTCCTGTTACCTTGGCATCCTGTCCGTCCAGTTCCAGTACATTTCCGGAAGAAAGGATAAAGATATTCTCTTTCGGAATTCCAAGATCTTCCACAATATGTTTCTGTGCAGTCAGATGACGGTACTCACCATGGATCGGGATCGCATATTTCGGTTTTACAAGGGAGTAGATCAGCTTGATCTCTTCCTGGCAGGCATGTCCGGAAACATGGACATCCTGGAAAATAACTTTGGCCCCCTTCATGGACAGCTCATTGATAACCTTGGAAACTGCTTTTTCATTTCCGGGAATCGGATTGGAGCTGAAGATGATGGTATCGTTTGGCTTAATGGTAATCTTCTTATGGATGTTGGCTGCCATACGGGAAAGTGCCGCCATGGACTCACCCTGGCTTCCAGTTGTAATCAGAACTACCTTGTCATCCGGATAATTCTTCACCTGATCAATCTCGATCAGAGTATTCTCAGGGATCTGCAGATATCCAAGTTCGGATGCTACCGAAATAACATTGACCATACTGCGGCCTTCTACTGCAACTTTTCTTCCGAAACGGTATGCAGTGTTAATAATCTGCTGCACACGATCCACATTGGACGCAAAGGTCGCAATGATGATTCTGGATGTACGGTACTCATTAAAAAGATTATCAAATACATGTCCCACTGTGCGCTCGGACATGGTAAATCCCGGTCTCTCCGCATTGGTACTCTCACACATCAGTGCAAGAACGCCCTTCTTACCAATCTCCGCAAAACGCTGCAGATCGATGGCATCTCCGAATACCGGTGTATAATCGACTTTAAAGTCTCCTGTGTGTACCACAATTCCCACCGGAGAGTAAATGGCCAGTGCTGAGGCATCCTGAATACTGTGGTTGGTCTTAATAAATTCCACAGCAAAATCTCCAAGATTAATCACCTGTCCGTGCTTTACTTCTTTCAGCTTGGTGGAACGCACAAGATTGTGTTCTTTCAGTTTGTTGCGGATCAGTCCCAGCGTCAGCTTGGTAGCATAGATTGGAACATTGATCTCCTTCAGTACATAAGGCAGAGCTCCAATATGGTCCTCATGTCCGTGAGTAATCACAAAGCCCTTCACTTTGGAAATGTTTTCCTTAAGATAAGTCACATCCGGGATAACAAGATCAATTCCCAGCATATCATCCTCAGGGAAAGAAAGTCCGCAATCCACAACTACAATGCTGTCTTCATACTCAAAAGCGGTGATATTCATTCCGATCTGTTCCAGACCGCCAAGTGGTATGATTTTAAGTTTCGAGGATGATCTGCGGCTGTTTTTCCGTCCGGATGGTCTGCCGCTGTTCTTAACCGGTCTCTGTGTGTTTCTGCTGCTGTTCTTTACAGCACCGCCTGTGGCTGCTTTCTTCGCTGTCGGGCGGAACGGCTTATCCTGGCGGTTCTTATTTCCGCCACGATACTGTCTTGTCCTTGATCCAGCGTTCTTCTGTCTTGGTGCCTGTTTTCTGGCGCCGCCTGCGGAACTTACTGTTCTGTTCTCCGCATTTCTGTTGTCACCGTTATTTTCGCTTTTCAAAAATCGCTCCTCCATTCAAAATTCACGTCATCCAGCATCTGCTGAAAAACTGCGTAAACAGCCTGAAGCTCGTCCTCATCCTCGACCATCTCATAACAAGCTTCCGTGCTTCCCGGAGCAGAAATATCCTTCAAAATATATGCGTCTGCTTCCTCATCCTGTGAATCGGACACCAAAAGATAAGTCACACCCGCAATGTTGGTCTGCTCCTCTACGTAAAACTCAGCAGTTGTGCCGTCGTCTGACTGAAATATTATTTTTTCCATATTTAATTCTTCCTTATCCGTTCTTATGAAAATATCCGTATTTCCGGTTTATTCTTTCTCACTTTCCTGTTGCGCCTTCTTATGTGCAACAGAGTCCAAATATCCCTGCAAAATAAAGACTGCAGCTACCTGATCCAGATACTGTTTACGGTCTTCCTTATGCACGCCGGTCTCTTCCAGTGTGCGGTCCGCTGCCATGGTAGTCAGTCTTTCATCCCACATAATAACAGGCAGGCCTGTACGTTTCTCCAGCATTTCCTTAAATTCCAGAGATTTCTCGGCCCGCTCCCCTACGGTATTGTTCATGTTTTTCGGGTATCCCAGAACGATCTCCGTAACCTGATACTCCGAAATAATTTCTTCAATACGTGCCAGTGTACGGCGAAGCTTGTTCTCCTGCTTGCGCCATACCGTTTCCACGCCCTGGGCTGTCAGACCAAGAGGGTCGCTTACTGCAACTCCCACAGTCTTCGAGCCATAATCCAGTCCCAGTACTCTCATATTACCGTTCCCAGGACTTGTTCTTGATATACTCGGTAAGAAGTTCCTCTACCAGCTCATCACGCTCCACTTTCATGATCATGCTTCTCGCACCCTTGTGGCTTGTGATATAAGTCGGGTCTCCGGACATAATATATCCTACGATCTGATTCACCGGATTGTATCCCTTCTCATCCATTGCATTGTACACCAGATCCAGGACTTCCTTTACCTGAAGCTCCTGATCCGGTTTTGTTCTGAAATACTGTGTATTTCCCAGATTATTTTCTGCCATTGTCTCTCACGTCCTTAAAATATATTCTTTTTTATTTTAATATAAATTTACATAAATTACAATCTTAAATTTAACGCGGATTGCGAATGCAAACTGTCAACATACGATTCCGTGCTTTATTTTACAACTTCACCGGTCATGATATGCTCTTCAAGGAAACTCTCTGCCTTTACTCTTACGATATCATTTACGCCATAATTTTCGGATTTCGGTACCGCTGTTTTTATATATTCACGGCTGTGTCCCAGATACCAGATCTGGCCATCTTTTGTATATTCCTCTTCAATAAGAACTTCCAGTTCTTTTCCCAGCATGGACCTTTCGTAATCCTTTGCATGACGGTGATGCATCTCGATCATTTTTTCGCTGCGCCGGGCTTTTTCAGCCTCTGTCAGCTGGCCGTCCATGGCTGCTGCCTTTGTGCCCTGTCTCCTGGAATATTTAAAGATATGGGTCTCATAAAAATGAATACCATCCACAAAATCATAGGACTTCTGGAATTCTTCTTCGGATTCCTGTGGAAAACCTACGATCACATCCGTAGTCAGTGCTGGATTTTCATATACTTCTCTTAAAAGTTCACACCGTTCTCTGTATTCTCCGCTTCTGTATCTGCGGTTCATCCTCTCCAGAGTCTCATCACAGCCACTCTGCAGGGAAAGATGGAAATGCGGGCATACTTTTGGCAGTGCCGCAATCCCTTCGGCAAATTCTCTCGTAACAATTCCCGGTTCCAGAGATCCCAGGCGGATACGCTGAATTCCTTCGATCTCATGTACAGCGCGGATCAGGGAAAGCAGTGTCTCTTTTTTCTCCTCCGGAAAATCTACGCCGTAGGAACTTAAATGAATTCCTGTAAGAACTACTTCCTTATACCCTTTTTCTGCAAGGGAATGGACTTCCTTCAGCACACTTTCAATGTTACGGCTTCTGACACGGCCTCTCGCATAAGGAATAATACAGTACGTACAGAACTGGTTACATCCGTCCTGAACCTTGATGTATGCCCTTACATGTTCTGCTGTATGATCAATGGAAAGATCCTCATACTCTTTTGTCTGGTTGATCTTAATCACATGGGAGCCATGCCCCGGTTTATTTTCCGCATATTCTGCCAGTGCTTCCACAATATTGATCTTCTGGTTATTTCCCAGAACAAGATCAATGGCTTCATCTTTTTCCAGTTTATCGCCACCGGTCTGTACGTAGCAGCCCGTAGCCACCACAATTGCTTCCGGATTCATTTTTTTTGCTTTGTGAAGCATCTGTCTTGATTTTCTGTCTGCAATATTCGTTACCGTACAGGTATTGATTACATAAATATCCGCTCCCGGCTCAAAAGGCACAATCTCATATCCTGCCTCCTCCAGAAGCTGCTGCATGGCCTCAATTTCATAGGCATTTACTTTGCAGCCCAGGTTGTGTAATGCAACTCTATTTCCCATTTTTCCTCACTTTTTTTACACTTTAACTAATTATTAAAACAATTTTTATCTCTTTTTACCTTGACTTTTCTGGGGCCGACAGGTAAGATGAAAGCTGTAAATACAAAAATCTATCAAGGGAGGTTATTATAATGAAAACAGCTAAAATCTCACTGAACTCCATCGATAAGGTGAAGGCATTCGTAAACGAGATCAGCAAATTCGACTGCGATTTTGATTTAGTATCCGGAAGATATGTGATCGATGCAAAATCCATCATGGGTATCTTCAGCCTGGATCTTTCCAAGCCGATCGACCTCAACATCCACGCAGACGGCGCTGCTCTGGATAACGTAATGCAGATTATTTCCAAATATACAATCGACTAATCTATGATGTATATTTGAGAGGAACTGTATTGGATACAGTTCCTCTTTTTTCATGTTTTCAGAATTTTTCTGATCTCAATGATCTCCCTTTTTCTGATACCGTTTGATAATCCCAGGGAACCTCCAAAGCGGGGTTCCCTGATTGTTTTTTCTTACGGAAAAACAATCACTGAATTTCAATGATCTCTGTGGTATTCAGAGCAGTCTCCATCAGCTCATCGATCTTCTCAGAAAGTTTCTGCTCGGAACGGCGGATCACCTTAAGATTCGGCTTGGTTACCGGATGTTTTGCAACAAAGATGGTACAGCAGTCCTCAAACGGCTGAATGGATGTCTCAAAAGTATCGATCTTTCTGGAAATCCGAACAATCTCCTCTTTATCAAAACCGATCACCGGACGATATACCGGAAGTGTGCAGACCTCGTTTGTGGAAGCAAGACTCTGTAATGTCTGGCTTGCAACCTGACCGATACTCTCACCTGTGATCAATCCGAGACAGCGGTCTTTTTTTGCAAAATGCTCGGCAATACGCATCATGTATCTTCTCATAATGATGGTAAGCTCATCATGTGGGCACTGGTCGTAAATATAAAGCTGGATATCTGTAAAATTAACTACATGGAGACGGATCGGTCCGCTGTATTTGGCTACCAGGCGGGCAAGATCCACGACCTTCTGTTTTGCACGCTCGCTGGTGTAAGGCGGTGCATGGAAATATACCGCATCGATCTTAACGCCACGTTTTGCGATCATGTAACCGGCAACCGGGCTGTCGATTCCGCCAGAAAGAAGCAGCATGGCTTTTCCGTTTGTTCCGATAGGCATTCCGCCTGCGCCCGGAATGGTCTGGGAATATACATAGATCTTGTCACGGATCTCCACAGAAAGATCCAATTCCGGATGATGAACGTCTACACTTGCCTCCGGGAACGCATCCAGGATACGTCCGCCAAGCTCTGCGCTAACTTCCATGGAGCTAATCGGATAGGATTTCTTTGCACGGCGTGTCCAAACCTTAAAGGTTCCGTTAAAGTCCGGATGCCACTGTTTCATATAGCTTACTACGTCTTCGGCAAGTTTCTCAAAGCCCTGCTCTTCGTAGATCATAACCGGGCAGATACCTACGATACCGAATACGTGCTGCAGTGCGTCTACAGCCTCATCGTAATCATAATTCTCCGGGCAGAATACATAGACTCTTCCCTGCTCTTTTTTTACTTCAAAATCTCCCTCGATCTTGGAGAGCGCAATCTCCATCTGATGTACGAGAGCATCTTCAAAACGGTAGCGGTTTTTTCCCTTCAGGGCGATTTCCGCATATTTGATCAAAAATGCATGTACTAACATAAAAATTCCTTTCTTGTGTGTTCTCTATCGACGTGCATACCTGCGTAACATCGGGATGGTTTTTCCCAGGGCTTCCAAGCAGTAATCTACTTCTTCGAAAGTATTCTCCTCACAGAAACTGATGCGGACGGTACTCTCCACATCTGCTCTTGAAAGTCCCATAGCTGTCAGTGTTGCACTTGGTTTTCTCTTATGACTGGAGCATGCACTTCCTGCGGAAATATATACTCCGAATTCTTCCAGTGTATGGAGCAGGACTTCGCTTCGGACCCCGTGGAAAGTCACACTCATGATGTGCGGTGCCCCTTCTCTTAAAGGCATTCCGTTGATGGTGATGTCTCCAAGCTTTGAAAGTCCCTCTGCCATCCGTTCTTTCAGGTCATAAAGGTGCTGTATTTTTTTATCAAAATCTGTATATACCATCTCTGCGGCAACGCCAAGGCCTGCAATTCCCGGTACATTGTCTGTTCCGGAACGCATGCCGTTCTGCTGTCCGCCTCCAAGGATCTGTGGCTGTACTCTTACTTTTTCGTTGATGTAGAGGAAGCCCACGCCTTTTGGTCCGTGGATCTTGTGACTGCTTACAGATAAAAGATCGATTCCCAGCTTTTTCGGATAGATACGGTACTTTCCGAAAGCCTGGATGGCATCTACATGGAAAAGCGCTTTCGGGCTTTTTTCGTGGACGAGCTTTCCGATCTCTTCTACCGGCATCACAGCTCCCACTTCGTTATTCACGTACATCACAGACACCAGGATCGTATCCGGGCGCAGAGCTGCTTCCAGCGCTTCCAGTTTCACAACTCCCTGATGATCCACAGGAAGGATGGTCACCTCATAACCCTGGTCTTTCAGATAGGCAAAAGGCTGAGCCACTGCCGCATGCTCCACTGCCGTTGTAATGATATGGTTTCCCATACGCTTGTTGGCTTCCACGCCGCCGATAATGGCAAGATTATCTGATTCTGTTCCACCGGAGGTAAAAAGAATCTCTTTTTCGTTAACTTTCAATAATTTTGCAAGGGTTTGGGCGCTTTTGCGGACGTAATTCTCCGCTTCCATTCCCTTTTTATGCATGGCAGAAGGATTTCCGAAATCTCCTGTCATGGTTTTGCAGACAATATCCTTTACTTCATCGAAGCATCTCGTTGTCGCGGAATTGTCAAAATATGCTTCCATAGTTTATTCATCCTCCAGTTGAAACATCAGAACAGAAAGTACTGCGAGTCCCGCAGTTTCTGTCCGTAAGATCCGGTGTCCCAGGGTGATCGGTTTCGCACCGGCTTCCATGGCATCTGCCACTTCCTGCTCTTCAAATCCACCCTCCGGGCCGATAAAAACACCGATGCTTTTTCCCGGTTCGATTGCCTGGATCAGTTCCTTTGTCTCTTTCATTCCTTTTGCAAGTTCGTAAGGGATCAGCAGAACATCCAGTTCTTTTGCGTAAGCAAGGGCTTCCTTAAATGTCATCACGGAATGGACTTCCGGAACAAGCATGCGCTTGGACTGTTTTGCCGCGCTTTCCGCGATCTGCTGCCAGCGGGATACCTTTTTTTCCGCTTTCCTGTTATCCAGTTTTACCACACATCGTCTGGTTGAAACCGGAACTACGGAGTATGCCCCAAGTTCCACTGCTTTCTGGATGATCAGCTCCATCTTATCCGCTTTCGGCAGGCCCTGAAAAAGATAAATGCGGTTTTTCAGCTCATAATCCGGCTCCTGGACATAGAGGATGTGGAGCAGCACTTCATCCTCCCCGGCATTTTCGATCACACAGTGATATTCTTTCTCCTTGTCGCTGATCCAGAGCTCCTCGCCTTTTTTCATGCGGAGCACGTTCACGATATGGTTCACATCACTTCCTGTGATGTGGATCTCATGTCTTTCCCCGTCGATCTGATGAGGTTCCACAAAAAATCGCTGCATGAGATCAGTCCTTTCTTGCTGTCACAGATACCCACTCGCCCTGATGAGTCACTTCTACCAGAGTCAGTCCGGCGTCTTTTACAGCCTGCACTACAACGTCTTCTTTTACATCCAGGATGCCAGATGTAATGTAATAAGCGCCTTTTTTCATCTGTGCAACGATCACCGGTGTCAGCGGTACCAGAACATCTGCCAGAATATTTGCAGTTACGATATCATATTTCTCATATCCTACCTGATCCTGAACGTCTTTGTCATCGATGATGTTTCCGATCATCATGTCAAAGGATTTCTCCTCGATCTGGTTGGCCTCCTTATTCTCAGATACTGCCGGAACTGCACATGGATCAAGGTCTGTACCAACCACATGGCCTGCACCAAGCTTCAGTGCAACGATTCCAAGGATTCCGCTTCCGGTTCCCACATCCAGAATCTCCATTCCCGGCTTCACAAATTTCTTCAGCTGGCGGATCACAAGCTGTGTAGTCTCGTGCATTCCTGTACCAAAAGCTGTTCCCGGATCAATGTGAAGGATCATCTTGTCCTTATCCTCTGCCTTCACTTCTTCCCATGACGGTACAATCAGGATATCATCCACATAGAACTGATGGAAATACTGTTTCCAGTTGTTGATCCAGTCTTTATCCTCTGTCTGGGATTCTGTGATGGTAGCTTCTCCGATATCCACAAAGCTTCTTAAATCTTCCAGTGCTTCTTTTACATCTTTCAAAATGGCTTCTGTATCTGCATCCTCTTCCAGATAGAAATTCAGATATGCGATGCCGTCATCTGCCGGTCCTTCCGGCATGATATCCACGAACATCTGCGCTTTGTCCTCATCGGTCAGCGGCTGTTTATCCTGAATCTCCACACCTTCAATTCCCACCTCGGCAAGTGTGCAGATCACAATATCCTCTGCCTCTGTTTTTGTCTTAAGTGTAAAACGGTTCCATTTCATATTTCTATATCTCCTTATGCTGTATACACATTTACGGATTTCTTTTCCTGTCTGTTGCCTGTTTTCTGTTTCCCTGAAAACGGGCACTTCTTTTAATATACACGAATACAGAAAAAAAAGAAAGAGGCTTTTTATGCCTCTTTCCTGTTTTCACTTTATTTATTCCTCAAACATTTCCTTGACTTTCTCACGGAAACCTTTTTTCTTCTTTTCTGTTTTTTCAGATTTTTCGGAAGTCTCGGCTGTACTGTCTGCTGCCGGACGGTTGCCGCATGCAGCATCAAAAGCCTCCAGAGCTTTCTTTGCCTCCTCATTAAGGTTGGTCGGAGTCTGGACTACCAGTGTTACATAGTGATCACCACGAACGTTCTTGTTACGTAATGACGGAACACCTTTTCCTTTCAGGCGGATTCTTGTATCCGTCTGTGTTCCCGGCTTCACCTCATAGGAAACCTCACCGTCAACGGTATTGATCCGCATCTCACCGCCAAGTGCAGCCTGTGCAAATGTGATCGGAGCTGTTGAAAAGATATTCATATCCTGTCTCTGGAAAATCGGATGACGGGCTACATTTACCTCAACCAGCAGATCTCCTCTCGGTCCGCCGTTGGTTCCCGGCTCACCTTTTTCACGGATACGGATACACTGGCCATTGTCGATACCGGCCGGTACAGATACCTGGATCTTCTTTCTGGAAGAAGTATATCCGGTTCCACGGCAGGCACTGCATTTGTCCTTGATCACCTTACCGGTTCCGTTACAGTCCGGACAGGTCTGAACATTACGTACCATACCAAACATGGACTGCTGAGTGTAAACGATCTGGCCCTGGCCTTTACATTTCGGACAGGTGATCGGTGATGTTCCCGGTTTTGCTCCGGTTCCGTGACATGTGGTACACTCATCTTTGAGAACGATCTCCAGCTCTTTCTCGCATCCGAAAACCGCTTCCTCAAAAGTAATGTTCACACGTGCACGAAGGTTGGCACCCTTCATCGGTCCATTGTTGGCCCGTCTGGTTCTGCCTCCGCCGCCGAACAGGTCTCCGAAGATATCTCCGAAGATGTCTCCCATATCCGCACCGTTGAAGTCGAATCCACCAAAGCCGCCGGCACCGCCTCCGCCGCCGTTTTCGAATGCTGCATGACCAAACTGATCATACTGTCTTCTCTTGTCGGCATCACTTAAAACGGAGTAAGCCTCTGTCGCCTCTTTGAACTTCGCCTCAGCCTCTTTATCACCCGGATTTACATCCGGGTGATATTTCTTGGCCAGCTTACGATATGCTTTTTTTAATGTTGCGTCGTCGGCGTTTTTATCCACACCTAAGACTTCATAATAATCTCTTTTATCAGCCATTGTAATTATTTCCTACTTGTCTTAGACTTCCTTGTAATCAGCATCTACAACATCATCGCCGTATCCTGCTTCATTTCCGCCCTGAGCACCAGCGTTTCCGCCCATGTTGCCCATATCCGGTCCAGGACCAGCCTGACCCTGAGCTCCCTGAGTCTGCTCATACATCTTGGAGAACAGCTTCTGAGCGCTCTCCATCATCTTCTCCTGTGCAGCCTTGATATCTGCAACCTGAGAATCGTTGAGCTCCTGAGCATTTGCTGTCTGTGCAAGAAGATCTTTCAGTGCATTGAGGTCAGCCTCAACACTTGCTTTATCGTTTGCGTCAAGCTTGTCGCCAGCTTCTTTCAGTGCATTCTCAACCTGGAATACCATGGAGTCTGCATTGTTTCTTGTGTCGATCGCCTCTTTACGTTTCTTATCCTGAGCCTCGAACTCAGCTGCTTCTTTGACAGCTTTGTCGATATCGGAATCGGACATGTTAGAACCAGCTGTGATCGTGATGTGCTGCTCCTTACCTGTTCCAAGATCCTTAGCAGATACATTAACGATACCGTTGGCATCGATGTCAAATGTTACCTCGATCTGCGGAACACCACGACGTGCTGGCGGGATTCCATCCAGACGGAACTGGCCGAGGGATTTGTTGTCTTTTGCGAACTGACGCTCACCCTGTACAACGTTGATATCTACAGCTGTCTGGTTGTCTGCTGCTGTGGAGAAGATCTGGCTCTTCTTTGTAGGAATTGTAGTATTTCTCTCGATCAGACGAGTTGCGATACCACCCATTGTCTCAATGGACAGAGACAGCGGAGTAACATCCAGAAGAAGGATATCACCGGCACCTGCATCACCTGCAAGTTTACCACCCTGTACAGAAGCACCAAGTGCAACACACTCATCCGGATTCAGGTTCTTGCTCGGCTCTTTGCCTGTTAACTGTCTTACCTTATCCTGTACTGCCGGGATACGGGAAGAACCACCAACCAGAAGTACCTGGCCAAGCTCGGAAGCTGTGATACCTGCATCAGACAGTGCACGACGAACCGGCTCAGCAGTCATCTCTACAAGGTCATGTGTCAGCTCATCAAATTTAGCTCTTGTAAGGTTCATATCGAAATGCTTCGGTCCCTCAGCAGTTGCTGTGATGAACGGAAGGTTGATGTTTGTTGTTGTTGCGGAAGAAAGCTCTTTCTTAGCTTTCTCAGCTGCCTCTTTCAGTCTCTGAAGAGCCATCTTGTCGTTGCTTAAGTCTACGCCCTCTGTTCTCTTGAACTCAGCAAGCATGTAATCTGTAACTTTCTTATCAAAGTCATCTCCACCAAGACGGTTATTACCAGCTGTGGAAAGAACCTCGATAACGCCATCACCGATCTCAATCACGGATACATCGAATGTACCACCACCAAGGTCGTATACCATGATCTTCTGCTCTTTCTCATTGTCAAGGCCATATGCAAGAGCTGCTGCTGTAGGCTCGTTGATGATACGTTTTACATCAAGACCTGCGATCTTACCTGCATCTTTGGTAGCCTGACGCTGAGCATCGTTGAAGTAAGCCGGAACTGTGATAACTGCCTCTGTTACTTTCTCACCAAGATATGCCTCTGCATCCTTTTTCAGTTTCTGAAGGATCATTGCGGAGATCTCCTGTGGAGAATATTTCTTGTCATCGATGGTTACACGGTAATCGGTACCCATCTCTCTTTTGATAGAGGAGATCGTTCTGTCTGCATTTGTAACTGCCTGACGTTTTGCAGGCTCACCTACCAGACGCTCTCCTGTTTTTGTGAATGCTACAACGGATGGTGTTGTTCTTGCGCCTTCTGTATTTGCGATAACTGTCGGCTGTCCACCTTCCATTACGGCTACACAGCTGTTTGTTGTACCTAAGTCAATACCAAT
>OGQK01000045.1_pt1 | contig 83411 bp, 72 predicted proteins | sample 1553221 | NCBI WGS metagenome assembly OGQK01 (sample SAMEA2579996, study PRJEB22360) | human gut metagenome | biome: human gut; feature: human-associated habitat; material: faeces | place: Denmark | collected 2008/2010 | reverse complement strand
AGCACGCGGCTGTTAACCGCGCTGTTGTAGGTTCGAGTCCTACCCGGGGAGCCAGAATTTCCAGCCCTTTCCGTTGGGCTTTAAATTCCTCGGTAGCTCAATGGTAGAGCACGCGGCTGTTAACCGCGCTGTTGTAGGTTCGAGTCCTACCCGGGGAGCCAGAATTTCCAGCCCTTTCCGTTGGGCTTTAAATTCCTCGGTAGCTCAATGGTAGAGCACGCGGCTGTTAACCGCGCTGTTGTAGGTTCGAGTCCTACCCGGGGAGCCAGGTTGTAAAACCCGTCGCTTATGTGGCGGGTTTTTTCATGCCGCGATCGCCGTTCGCGAACGTTACCGTATCAACATTTCGTGTCGAGGATGTAATCCCGCGGCCCGCCACCTCAACATGGCGCGGTCGTTGTAGAATATTGCAATGATTGCTCCCACGACATGGTGCCGCGAGCACCAAGAAAAGGAGATTCTTGTGTCTGAGACCATTAACGGCAGCCTGAGCGTCTCGAACGACGTTATTGCCGATATTGCCGGTTATGCCGCGATGACGTGCTATGGCGTTGTCGGTATGGCTGAGCAGCTCCAGGGCGCCGAGAGCGTGCGCCTGCTTGCCGGTCAGCGCCTCCGCAAGGGCGTGCTTGTCTCCGCCGACGAGAACGGCCTTACGGTCGATCTTCACGTCGTGCTCGAGAACGGCGTCAACATGAAGTCCGTCTGCCACAATCTTTCGAGCTCCGTTGCCTTTACCCTGCAGGAGATCGCCCAGATCGATCCCGCCAGCCTTAAGATCGGCATCCATATCGACGCGCTCAAGAGCCGTCTGAACTAGCATCCGAAAACGGAGATTCAAATACCCATGATTGCAAAGACCATTCGCACCTGTTTTCCGATCGCTGCGCCTGCCGTTTCCGACAAGGCCGAGGAGATCAATAAGCTCAATGTCTTCCCCGTACCCGACGGCGACACCGGCACCAACATGTCGCTCACGCTCGCCTCGGTGACCAAGGAGCTTTCCGCCCTTCCCGCCGATGCCGACATGGAGGCCATCGCCGGCGCCATCACCCACGGTTCCTTGATGGGCGCTCGCGGTAACTCCGGCGTCATCACCTCGCAGATTCTGCGCGGCGTGGCCGAGGGCCTTGTCTCTGCCGACGAGCCCATTACGTCCGCCAACATTGCCTTCGCCTTCCGTCGCGCCGTCAAGGTCGCCTTCCAGGCTGTCCGCAAGCCCATCGAGGGCACGATCCTCACGGTCCTGCGCGATGTCTCGACCAAGGCCGATGAGTGCGAGAAGAAGAAGTTCTCGGCTGAGGATGCGCTCGATGCCATCGTCGTTGAGGCGTACCAGTCCGTCGCCCGCACACCCGATCTGTTGCCCGTTCTGAAGGAGAACGGAGTGGTCGACTCCGGCGCCTTTGGCTTTGCCATCTTCCTGGAGAACTTTGTTGCCGCTGCGCTCGGCCGCAGCACCGTGGTCGAGGATTTCTCCGCTACGTTTGACTCCGCCGGCTCTGCCCGCGATGCCGCTCTTGGCCGCGTTGAGATTGAGGCCAACGACGACTGGGAGGGCTCGGAGTTCCGCTACTGCAACGAGTTCCTCTTTAAGGCCGACGCCCCGTTTGACGAGGACGAGTGCCTTAAGTTCCTGGGCTCCATGGGCGACTGCGAGCTGCTCGTGGGTGCCTACCCCGACTACAAGATTCATGTGCACTCCAACACCCCCAACCTGGTGCTCGAGCACATGCTGCAGCTTGGCCAGATCTACGAGGTCTTTATCCACAACATGGAGATGGAGGCCCACGACCGTACCGCCAAGATTCACGAGGACCAGGAGAAGGCCGCCGAGCCCGCGAAGGCCCTGGGCTTTGTCGCCGTTGCCGCCGGTTCCGGCGAGGCCGACATCCTCAAGTCCCTTGGCGTCGACGTGGTCGTCTCCGGTGGCCAGACTATGAATCCCTCGACCGCCGACCTGCTGGGCGCGGTGGACCAGGTCAACGCGACCTCGGTCATCATCTTGCCCAACAACGGCAACATCCGCATGGCCGCTGAGGCTGCTGCCTCAGCCTGCACCGACAAGAAGGTCGCCGTCGTTCCCACCAAGACCGTCCCGCAGGCCTTCTCCGCGCTGTTCGCAGTCCTGCCCGATTCCGAGCTCGAGGATGCCGTCGCCGCCATGGTCGACGCCATCAGTGAGGTCCGCGATGGTGAGGTCACCCGCGCCGTGCGCGACTCCAGTGCCTCTGACGGTTCTCCGATTCACTCCGGTGACGTCATGGGTATCATCGCCGGCTCCATCGACGTGGTCGGCTCCGACGTGAAGCAGGTCACGCTCGACTGCATCAACCGCATGCAGGAGGAAGAGGAGGGCGACGCGCTGACGATTCTGGCCGGCGAGGAGCTGTCCGATGAGGCCTTCCAGGAGATCGTCGACGCCATCGAGGAAGCTCAGCCCGACTTGGAGATTGACGCCCATCGTGGCGAGCAGCCGCTCTATCCCGTGATCTTCTCGATCGAGTAGGCATCTGCCCATGTCCGAGCTCTGCTCCGTGCCGCGCGTCTCGGAGCGCTTTGCCCAGAGCAATGCGCTCGACGAGGATATCGCGCGACTCAAATATGTTTCGGGTAAACGTGAGGAGGCCCTTCGCCGTCTGGGAATTAGGACGGTGGGGGACCTCCTTCTCCATATCCCTCATCGATACCTCGACTTTACCCGTTCGTGGTCCATCGAGATGGCGCCCATCGGTACCGTGTGCACCATCATCGCCACGGTCGACCGCATCGTCCAAAAGCAGCCGCGTCCGCGCATGCAGGTGACCGAGGTATCGCTGGTGGACGAGACGGGCGTGTTGCAGGTCGCCTTTTTCCGCCAGCCCTGGATTGCCCAGCAGCTTAAACAGGGCGACCGCCTGGCCGTGATGGGCAAGGTCGAGTTTGCCTACGGTTTTAAGCAGATGGCCTCGCCGCACTTTGAAAAGCTCGATGACGGGCGTGCTGCGGGTACCATCCTGCCGGTCCATTACGTGAGCGATGGCGTGAGCCAGGCGTGGATGCGCCGCATCGTAAGCGGCGCGCTCGAGGTCGTCGGCAATCCGTTCGATCCGATTCCCGCGCCGCTGCGCGCAAAGCGGAAGCTCATGAGCAATGCCCGCGCGTTGCGTTCGATCCACTTTCCATCGAGTATGGCAGAGCGCGATATCGCGCGCGCACGGCTTGCCTACGAGGAGTGCCTCTACCTGCAGCTGGCGCTGCGCCTGCGCAACGTCGGCGGCCTGGTCGATGTGGTTCCCTATGCCCACACCGCGGGCGAGCACCTGGCCGCGCTTAAGCAAGCCCTGCCGTTTTCGCTGAGCGACGAGCAGGAGACCGCGTTCCAAGATATCCTGCGCGATATGTGCGATGGTGGGCGCGTGATGAACCGCCTGCTGCTGGGCGATGTCGGTACCGGTAAGACCGCCGTTGCCGCCTGCGCTCTGGCTGTGGCTGCCGATAGCGGTACGCAGGCCTGCGTTATGGCGCCCACGGGCGTGTTGGCGCGCCAATATGCCGATAAGACCGGCCCTCTGCTCTCGCAGACGGGCATGTCCTGGGCGCTTCTGACGGGTGCCACGCCGGCCTCAGAGCGCGAGCAGATCCATGCCCAGCTTGAATCGGGCGAGCTCGACGTCCTCTTTGGAACCCACGCGGTGCTTTCGGATAACGTTGCGTTCAATCATCTGTCGCTTGTCGTCATCGACGAGCAGCACCGGTTTGGCGTTGGCCAACGCAATGCCCTACGCGCGAAGGGCCCCGGTGCGGACCTGCTCGTTATGACGGCGACACCGATCCCGCGTACGCTGGCGCTTTCGGTCTACGGCGATCTGGACACGAGTATCATCCGCCATCGGCCCGTCCCTGGCGCTGGCGTGACGACACGCGTGCTCACCGAGTCGAGCCGCGACCTCGCCTATGGCGCCATCCGCGAGGCGCATGAAAAGGGTCAGCAGGCCTACGTGATTTGCCCGCTCGTGGAGCCGAGTGACTCGGCCGATGAGCTTGAAGACGTGCCCGGTATCGCCCGCGACGACGAGGGCCGCGTGACCGTGCCTGTGCCGCTGCACGATACGGCGACCGAGCTCGATCGCCTGCGTCTGGCGTTGCCGGGTCTTGCCATCGAGCGCCTTCACGGCCGTATGCCAGCGGGGGAGAAGGATCGCGTGATCGACGCCTTCAAGCGTGGCGAGATTGACGTGCTCGTCTCGACTACGGTGGTCGAGGTGGGCGTCGACGTGCCCAACGCCACCGTCATGGTCATCGAGAACGGTGAGCGGTTTGGCTTGGCGGCGCTGCATCAGCTACGCGGTCGCGTGGGCCGCGGCAGCGTGTCGGGCACGTGCCTGGTCATGACGCACTCCAAGGGCAATGGCGGCGCCTCGGCGGCACAAGACCGTCTCCAGTCGCTCGAAAAGACCTCGGATGGTTTTACGCTTGCCCAGATGGACCTGCGTCTGCGTCACGAGGGCGAAATCCTGGGGTACCGTCAGCACGGTGGCGTGACCTTGCGCTTTGTGGACCTGGATGCCGATGAGGACCTTATCGAATGGGCCCATTTGGACGCGGTCGAGCTCTTGCGGTATGCTTGCAACCTTGACTCTGTGGCGACGCGTCCCTTGCGCGAGGCGGTCGCCATGCGTTATCGACATATCTTTAAGGAGGTCAGCGGAGGATGAGAATCATCGGCGGCGAATGGCGCGGTCGTAAGATCGAGGAGCCCCGTGGTCGCGATGTCACCCGCCCCACGACTGATCGCGTGCGCGAGGCGTGCGCATCTATGGTCATGTCGGCATTCGATTTCGATTTGGACGAGGTTCGTGTGCTGGACGCCTTTGGCGGCTCCGGTGCCTTAGGGTTAGAGATGCTCTCTCGTGGGGCCCGCTCGCTCACGACGTTTGAGATCGATCGCAACGCCGCGCGGCTCATTACCAAGAATATCGAGTCGCTCTGCCGTGACCGTGCGCGTTGGCGTGTGGTCACGGGCGACATGCTGGCAAGTGCCTCGCGCGGTCGTGTACCGGGCGGCCCCTTTGATTTGGTCCTGCTCGACCCGCCCTATGCTTTTGGTGCCGAGCCGGTCGAGGAAATGCTGCAGAACCTGGCTCAGCAGGGTCTGCTTGCGCCTGGCGCTTATGCCCTGTTTGAGCATGCCTCCGCCGATGCGGGCGCGCATCCGGCAGGCTTTGAGACTGTACGTGAGAAGCGCTATGGCATTACCTCGGTCGACCTGCTTCGTTGGGTCGGCGATGACGACGGTGAGGACGATAGTGCCGTCACCGATGCCGATAACAACGATGCCACGACGTTTCAGGAGGACGCCCATGAATGACACCATCAACCGCGTGATCGTCCCGGGCACCTTCGATCCCATCACGTTTGGCCATATCGATGTGATCCGCCGCGCCCGCCGCATCTTTCCCAGTGTGATCGTCGCTGTTGCAGAGTCGCAGGGTAAAAACGGTGTGGGCACCACGTTTATGCTCGATGAGCGCGTGGCGCTGGCCCGCGAGGCGCTCGGTAATATCGACGGCGTCGAAGTCCTGCCCTTTACCGGCCTCTTGGTCGACTTCGCTCGTGAGCAGGGGGCGGGGGCCGTGGTCAAGGGCCTGCGCGCCATGACCGACTTTGAGTATGAGCTGCAGCAGGCCGACCTCAATTATCGCTTGGATAGCGAGCTGGAGTCCATCTTTGTCATGAGTGCTCCGCAGTACGGTTACATCTCGAGCTCGGTCGTTCGCCAGATCGCCTCGCTCGGCAGCGATGTATCGACGTTTGTGCCGCCCAACGTGGTCGAAGCGCTCAGACATCGCTTTTCGTGACGTTTTTTATTGCCTGGTGGCATGTGGTAAACTAGCACGATGATATGTTACCTATGAAAGGAGACCGGATGCCGGGCGAGAATTTTCCTGGCGATAGGATCGTCAGCTTGGTCGATGAGCTCGAAGGGCTGATCGAGGAAGCCAAGCCGCCTTTCGGCAAGAACGCTCAGTTCAAGGTCATCGACGCCGACGTGTTCTTCAATATCCTCGACGAGATCCGCATGAGCTATCCCGAGGAGTGGCAGAAGTCCCGCCGTATCCTTAAGGAGCGCGAGGAGCTTATGGCTTTTCCCGCCGCCCCCGGGTGTGTCCAGTTGGGCCGCCGCTCAGGCTGATTCCATCATCGCCGACGCTCAGCAGCAGGCCCTCACCATTGCCGGTGAGCAGGAGATCGTCCGCCTTGCGCAGCAGCAGGCCGACGACATCCGCGATCGTGCCCAGCAGTACGAGCGCGAGACGCGTTATGCTGCCGAGGACTACGCGGAGCAGGTCTTTACGCACCTGGAGGAGAACCTCAAGAGCCTGACTGGCACCGTTACCCGTTGCCGTCAGCAGCTCAACGAGGGTGCCGCCCAACAGAATGGTCAGTGGTAATGGCTGAGTTTCCGAGCGTTACCGTCGATCTTTCCGAGCAGCTCGAGTTTCCCGGAGACTCTTATCCGCTGACCGGTAAGGTCGATGTCGCCACCTACACGGTGGGCGAGAAGGAGTACCAGCTTCAGGACGGCATCGACTACGACGTTGTCTTTACCAATGCCGGTACCGGTGTCTTGCTCACGGGCATGGTCCGCGCGCACGCCACCGGCGAGTGCGACCGTTGCCTGGAGCCCGCTTCGTTTGATATCGCCGGCGAGATCGAGGAGTTCTACCTCTTTGAGGAGCCCGAGGATCCCGAGGCCTACGAGGACGGCTACGAGCTCCTGTGTGAGGACCGCATCGTCGATCTGGGTGAGCCCATCAACGACGCGGTCGTCATGGACACGCCGTTTGTGGTGCTCTGCAAGCCCGATTGCCGCGGTCTGTGCCCCACATGCGGTTGCAATCTCAACGGCGAGCAATGCGATTGCGCCGCCCAGGCAGAGGCAGAATGGGCCGCTGCCACGGAAAATCCATTTGCAGCATTGAAGAATCTCAAGCTTGATGAGTAAAACTGTGGTAGTATCGCTACTTGCGCGTAATCGCCACACTGGATAGTTCATAAGGAAGGTCACTATGCCCGTACCTAAACAAAAGCAGGGTCGTATCCGCACTCACACCCGTCGTTCCGCCAACATGAAGATCTCGTCTGCGGCTCAGTCCACGTGCCCCCGTTGCGGCGCTGTCAAGCTTCCGCACCACGTGTGCCCCAGCTGCGGTTTCTACAAGGACCGCGAGGTTATCGTTACCGAGTAACGGTATACTCTGGATGCGATGCCGTTCCAAATGGAACCACAATGGCCGGCTCAATGAGTCGGCCATTTTTGTATAAGGAGCATGTATATGAGTAACGTTCGCGTTTGTGTAGACGTTGTGGGCGGAGACGAGAAACCTCAGGTTGTTCTCGATGGTATCGAAGCTGCGCTTGCCGCCGATCCCGATATCGAGGTCTTGGCAGCTGGTCCCGCCGAAATCGTCAATCCCTTTGCAGCTTCCCATGCACGTGTTGAGGCCCTTGAGGCGCCTGACGTTATCGCCATGGATGACGATCCCATTCGCGCCGTGATGACCAAGCGTAAGTCGTCGATCGTGCTTTCTTGCCGCGCCATTAAGAAGGGCAACGCGGATGCGTTCTTCTCCGCCGGCTCCACCGGTGCCATGACCGCCGCCGCCACCGCCTATGTGACGCCGTTTAGGTATCAGGCCGAAGGCAAGAAGCAGCCGGTGCGCCCCTGTCTGACCAATGCGCTGCCCAATCGCGCCGGCGGTCTGACGGTGCTGTGCGACATGGGTGCCAACCCCGATGTGGAGGTCGATGACATGGTGCGTTTTGCCCAGATGGGTAGCGCCTATGCCCGCGTCGTCCTGGGCATCGAGCATCCTCGCGTGGGCCTGCTTGCCAATGGCACCGAGGATGAGAAGGGCTCCAACTTTACCAAGGCCTGTTTCCCTGCTATGAAGGCCGCCGTTCCCGGCTTTGTTGGTAACTGCGAGGGCACCGACCTCACCTCAGGTAACTTCGATGTCGTCGTTGCCGATGGCATGTCGGGTAATATCGCTCTCAAAGCTACCGAGGGCGCTGCCAAGTTTTTGCTGCAGGAGCTCAAGGGCGCCTTTATGGCCTCGCTCGGCACCAAGATCGCCGCGCTGCTCATCAAAAAGCAGATGCGCGAGATTAAGGCCAAGCTCTCTGGCGACGCCAAGGGCGGCGCGATTCTTCTGGGCCTGCGCGGCGTGGTCCTGATCGGCCATGGCGCCACCTCGGTCGAGGCTGTCAAAAACGGTACGCTCGCGGCGGCCGAAGCCGTGCGCGCCGGGCTGGTCGAGAATGTCGCCAACTCTATGGACAGTATCGTTTTGTAAGAGCGAGTTAGAGCGCTGTTATGTGCTTCGCGGCGCACGTCGTGGGGTAGAATCAGAACCGTGTCTTGGTACCGCCCGGGCGGTACCATTCTTTTGGTATTCATGTACTATGAGAGGAAGCGCTATGGACCGCTCCGAAATCTTCGACAAGATCGCCGAGGTCGCTGCTGACGTTCTGGGCGTCGATGTTGCCGAAATTAGCGAGGAGACCACCTTTGACGACCTCGATGCCAACTCGCTCGAGCGCCTGCAGCTGGTTACGGCTATCGAGGACGAGTTCAACCTCGAGATCGATGACGAGACCCTGCTCTCGCTCAACTCTGTCGCCGACGCCGTCGACGCTATCGAAGCTGCCAAGGAGGCCTAAGTCTTGGCTTTATCCGAACGACTTACGCGCGCCCAGGAAATCCTGGGCCACGAGTTCAACAATAGGGTGCTGCTGCGCGCGGCCCTTACGCATCCCTCGGCAGTCGAGGGCCAGCCGGTTTCTGCCAGCTATGAGCGCCTTGAGTTCTTGGGCGATTCCATTTTGGGCGCTGTGGTCGCACGCTCCCTGTTTGAGTCCTATCCCGAGTTTGACGAGGGCAAGCTCACTCGCTTGAAGGTGTCGCTCGTCTCGGGCGCCACGCTATCCGAGGTTTCTCACGAGTTGGGCATCGACGACATCATTATCTTTGGTGCCTCCGAGACCGGTACCGGTGCGCGCGGCCTGCATTCGGCCCTCGAGAACGTCTATGAGTCGCTCGTGGGCGCGCTGTACCTGGATGCCGGCTGGGACGTTGCGGCGGAGTTCATTCACCGTACGCTTAAGCCGCATTTGGCTTCCGAGCGTGCCGAGCATCCTGCGAACCCCAAGTCGTTTTTGCAGGAGTGCGTGCAAGCCGACGGTCACGAGCCCCCGGCGTACAAGCTCGTTGGCTCCGAGGGCCCGGCGCATGCGCCCACCTTTACCGCTGTGGTTTTGATCGATGGTATTCGCCAGGGTCGCGGCTCCGGCTCCTCAAAGAAGGAAGCCGAGGGAGCTGCCGCGCTTGAAGCGCTCGACCGCATGGGTTACACCACCAACGGCGTGATTCTGAACAAGAAGCACGTGTAAGCGAGGAACCGTGTATCTCAAGTCCCTTACGCTCAAGGGGTTCAAGTCGTTTGCCGACCGCGCCCATATGACGTTTGAGCCGGGCCTGACCGTCATCGTCGGTCCCAACGGCTCGGGAAAATCGAACATCTCCGACTCGATTCTGTGGGTCCTGGGTGAGCAGAGCGCCAAGCAGCTGCGCGGCCAGGCCATGGAGGACGTTATCTTCTCGGGCTCGTCGGCGCGCAAGCCGGTGGGTGTCGCCGAGGTCACGCTGGTGCTCGATAACTCGGACCATATGCTGCCCGTCGACTTTGACGAGGTCGCCATCACCCGTCGTATGTATCGCTCGGGCGAAAGCGAGTACCTCATCAACTCGAGCCCGTGCCGCCTGATGGACATTCAGGACATTCTGCACGATTCAGGCTTGGGCAAGGATACGCATTCCATCATCAGCCAGGGCAAGCTCGACGCCATTTTGCAGAGCCGCCCCGAGGAGCGTCGCGCCCTGATCGAGGAGGCTGCCGGCATCTCCAAGCACAAGCGCCGCAAGGAGCGTGCGCTCAAAAAGATTAAATCGATGGACGAGCACCTGACCCGTGCCCGCGATATCAATAAGGAGATCGCCCGTCAGCTGCGGCCGCTGGAGCGTCAGGTCGATCGCGCGCGCAAGTACAAAGAGCTGTCCTCGCGCGCGAACGAGCTTACGCAGATGCTGGCCGTCGACGAGCTTCGTTCACTGCAGTCGCAGTGGAACGACCTGGAGAGCCGTTCCAAGGAGGGCGCTGCCGAGCTTGAGCTTGCGCAGTACCGCTTGGGCGAAAAGGAGCGCGAGCTCGAGAAGCTCCAGGTCATGCTCGAGGAAAAGGGCCTGTTTGTGGGCGATCTGGGCGAGCAGCGCCGCCATATGCAAGACGTGGTCGGCCGCATTAACTCAGATATGCGCCTGCTCGAGGAAAAGGGCCACAACATGGTGTCGCGCCTGTCAGACATGCGCGGCCAGATCTCGAGCTCCGAGCATCAGCGCCGTCGCGTGGTCGAGGAGCTCGAGGATGCGCGTGCCCAGCTTGAGGAAGTGACCGGTGCGCACATGCAGGCTCAGGACGACGTTGATGCCGCCGGTCCAGCCGCCGCCCAGCTCCACGAGCGTCGCGTTGCGCTTGACAATCAGATTTCGCAGCTCACGCGCGAGCAGCGCGATGTGCAGCGTGTGGCCGATAACGCCGCGCTCGAGCTTGCCAAGGTGAAGGACTCTTTGAGCAATGCCGAGGTCGAGGACAACATGTACGCCTCGCGCCTGGAGCAGATCGACGAGCAGCTCGAGGAGGTCACGGCCTCGCTCGAGAGCCGTCGCGACCGCGCTGAGGAGCTCGACGGCGCGCTTGATCAGGCCCGCCAGGCCCAGGTCGATGCGCGCGAGGCCACCGAGGTTGCCCGTGCAGCCCTTAAAGACTTGCGTGCCCGCGAGAGCGAGGCGCGCAACAAGCTGTCCGAGGTTCGCTCGGAGCTTGCCAGCCAAAAGAAGCTCGATGCCCGCATGGCCGACAGCTCGCCGCTGGTGAGCCGTCTGGTGGGCGCGCTGGGTGATGATGTTTCGGGTCGTCTGGGCGACGTGCTCGAGGCCCCTCGTGAACTCGAGAGCCTGGTCGAGCAGCTGCTTGCCGGCGATATCGATGCCCTGCTGTTTGATGACGCCGCCACGCTTGAGCGTGCCGGTCGTGCGGCACTGGACCAAAAGAAGGCCTCGGGCGAGGCACTGCTGATGGCGCGCGGCGTGAGCGGCTCTGCTGCTGCTAAGGGCGCTGCCGGTTCGCGTCTGGTCGATCGCCTGTCCGTGCGCGCCGGTTATGGTCCGGTTGTCGAGGCCCTGCTCGGCGGCTATTACGTGGTCGATGACTTGGCTGCTGCGCTGGCGGCACCTGTCGTTGACGGCGTGACCTATGTGACGCCCGATGGCGCCCGCGTGAGCTGTGGCGGCCTGGTGCGCGTGGGGCTCGATGCCGGCGAGGCTTCGGGTGCTCTTGAGCGCAAACGTCGCATTCGCGAGCTGGAGGGCCTGGAGCCCGATTTGGCTGCCGTGTTTGAGCACGTGTCGGATCAGGTCGTCGAGGCCAATGCGGCCGTCGAGGAGGCGCGTGCCGCCGAGGGCGATGCCGCCGGCGAGATCGCCCGTCTTGAGGGCGAGCGCCGCTCGCTGCTCTCTGAGATCGGCCGCTTGGAGCAAAGCGCCAACAATGCCGAGGTCGAGCGCGTGCGCATCTCCAAGCGCCGCGAACAGGCAGCCGAGGCCGTTCGCGCAGCGCGCCCGCGCGTTGACGAGCTCACCCGTTCGCGCGACGAGGCCCGTGCGCAGGCAAGCGACCTGGGTCTCCAGATTGCCGAAGCCAACGACGAGCTCGATCGCGTGCGCCGTGACGATTCCGAGGCCGCCGGCAAGCTCGCCGATGCCAAGGTGCGCCTGGCCCAGACGAGCGAGCGTCTGCGTTCGCTGAAGGGCCGCGTGCCCGACCTGGAGCATCGCCTGGAGGGCATCGACTGCCGTATCCGCGGAACACGCCAGGCCTCGCGCTCACTCGAGCTGCTGCGTCTGCGCGTCGATCCCATGCACGAGCGCTATTCGGCCCTGCTGGAGCGCGCGTCGGATTGGGCCGCGCGTCTGCGTGACCAGGCTTCGCTCGAGGAGGCGGACTCGGCCTCGCTCAAGAAGACCATCGAGGACGCCAAGGCCGAGGTCTCCCGCGCCAAGGAGCGGGTCGATGCCGCCACGGCGACGCAAAACGAGTTCAAGGTCGCACGTGGCAAGCTCGAGGTGCAGGTGGAGGCTGCCATCAAGGCCATTACCGCCGATGGCACCACGGTACTCGAGGAAGCGCTCATGCTTCCCGCGCCCACCGACCGCGATGCCGCCGAGCGCGAGCTCAACCGGCTCGTGCGCCAGATCAACAACCTGGGTCCTGTGAACCAAGTCGCCATGGAGGAGTACGAGCAGCTCAAGCGCCGTGCCGATTACATCGAGGAGCAGCTGGCCGATCTGGAGAGCGCGCGCAAGGCACTCACTAAGATCACCGTGGCGATCGACCGTAAGATGCGTAAGGCGTTCCTGGTGACCTTTGAGAAGGTCGATGCGAACTTCCGCGAGATCTTCGCCATGCTGTTCCCGGGTGGCCAGGCACATCTGGAGATGACCGACCCCGAGCATCCGGCCGAGACGGGCATTGAGGTCGTGGCGCAGCCGCGCGGCAAGCGCATCACCAAGATGATGCTCATGTCGGGCGGCGAGAAGAGCCTGACGGCGCTCGCCCTGCTCTTTGCCGTATACCGTACGCGCACGGTGCCGTTCTATGTGCTGGACGAGGTCGAGGCGGCGCTCGACGACGCCAACCTGTCCAAGCTCATCGGCGCCCTCGATGTGCTGCGTTCCGATACGCAGCTCTTGGTAATCTCGCATCAGCGCCGTACTATGGAGGATGCTGACGTTCTCTACGGCGTCTCGATGCAAGCCGACGGCGTCAGTCGCGTCGTCTCGCAAAAACTCGATCGCGAAACCGGAAAGGTCGTGAATGCATAATGGGATTCTTTGACGCTCTCTCGCGCGGACTTGAGCGCAGTCGCGAGGCCCTTAACGAGGTCTTCTACTTTGGCGGTGAGGTCGACGAGGATTTTTGGGAGGACCTTGAGGACACCCTCGTTATGGGTGACATGGGTGCCGAGGTCGCCATTCAGGTCTCCGATGACCTGCGCGACGCCGCTGCCAAGAAGAACCTCAAGACCGCCCCGCAGCTTCGCCGCGCCCTGGCCGAGCAGCTTGAGGGCCATTTTGTGCCTGTTGAGCGCGACCCGTTTTCCGATACGCCGAGCTGCGTGCTGTTTGTCGGCATCAACGGTGCCGGCAAGACCACCACGGTCGGCAAGATTGCGAGCGCCATGGCCGCCTGCGGCAAGAACGTGGTGATCGGATCGGCCGACACCTTCCGTGCCGCCGCCATCGAGCAGCTCGATGTGTGGGGCCAGCGTGCCGGCGTACCGGTTATCAAGCGTGACCGCGGCTCCGATCCGGCGAGCGTGTGCTATGACGTGCTCGACGAGGCCGATAAGCGCGGCAGCGACCTGGTGCTCATCGATACCGCCGGCCGTTTGCACACGAGCCCCGAGCTCATGCGTGAGCTCGCCAAGGTGGTCAATGTGACCCGTAAGCGCGCCGCCAATATGGCCGCCGGTCCCATGCCGGTCTCGGTCGTGCTTGTGATCGATGCCGCCACTGGTCAGAACGGTCTGAACCAGGCGCTCGAGTTTAACGAGGCACTGGGCCTGGACGGTATTATCATGACTAAGCTCGACGGCACGGCTAAGGGCGGTATCGCCATGGCCGTGGCCGAGAAACTCAAGCTCCCGATCCTGCGCATCGGCGTGGGCGAGCAGGTCGATGACCTGCAGGAGTTTAACGCCAAAGATTTCTGCCGCGCCCTGGTGGGCGAGTCCAACTAAGGAGTGACTAGTGTTTGATTCCCTGAGCGATCGCCTCAACGACACATTTGACCGCCTGCGCGGTAAGGGTAAGCTGACCGAGGCCGATATTACCTCGGCCATGCGTGATATTCGCATGGCCCTGCTCGAGGCCGACGTTAACTTTAAGGTCGTCAAGGAGTTCGTTGCCAAGACCAAGGAGCGCTGCATGACCGCCGAGGTCATGGAGTCGCTGTCGCCGGCGCAAAACGTCGTCAAGATCGTGCTCGACGAGCTCACCGAGATGCTCGGCTCAACCGAGAGCAAGCTCGTCTTTAGCAACCGTATTCCCAATGTCATCATGCTCGTTGGCCTGCAGGGCTCCGGTAAGACCACGGCGGCCGTAAAGCTGGCCTACCTGCTCAAGAAGCAGGGCCGCTCGCCGCTGCTCGCCGCGTGCGACGTCTACCGTCCCGCCGCTGCCGACCAGCTGGCCACGCTTGGTGGCGAGATCGGCGTGCCGGTCTTCCGCGGTGACGGTGCGCACCCGGTCGACATCGCCAAGGGCGCCATCCAGGAGGCCGTCGACCACCTGCGCGACGTGGTCATTGTCGATACCGCCGGTCGTCTTCAGATTGACGAGCAGATGATGCAGGAGGCCGTCGACATCAAGAAGGCCGTCAAGCCCGACCAGGTGCTGATGGTCGTCGACGCCATGACCGGCCAGGATATCGTCAACGTCGTCTCGACCTTCGCCGATCGCACCGACTTTGACGGTGTGATTATCTCCAAGCTCGACGGTGACGCCCGTGGCGGTGGCGCGCTTTCGGTGCGTCAGGTGACCGGCAAGCCCATCAAGTTTGTGAGCATGGGCGAGAAACCCGATTCGCTTGAGCCGTTCTATCCCGATCGCATGGCCAAGCGCATTCTGGGCATGGGCGATGTCGTAGGTATTATCGAGAAGGCTCAGGAGGCAGCCGATGCCGAGCAGCTCGAGGCTGCCGAGCGTATGCTGCGCGAGGGCTTCACCATGAACGATATGCTCGACCAGATGAAAGCCGTCAAAAAGATGGGCGGCATGAAGGGTATCCTGGGCATGCTCCCCGGTGGTCAGCGTGCACTCAACCAGATGGGCGGCAACCTGGACGAGGGTATCTTCGATAAGAACGAGGCCATCATCATGTCGATGACCAAGGAGGAGCGCCTGCGTCCCTCCATCATCAACGGCCAGCGCCGCGCGCGTATCGCCAAGGGCGCCGGCGTAACCCCCACCGAGGTCAACAGCCTTATGAAGCAGTGGGGCGAGATGAATAAGATGATGGGCCGCATGCGCACGATGGCCAATCAGGCACAGGCCGGCGGCAAGAAGGGCAAAAAGGGCAAGAAGGGCAAGAGGATGCGCATGCCCAATATCCCCGGCCTGGACGCTATGGGTCTGGGCGGCATGGGCGGCCTGGGTACGGGCGGTCCCAAGTCCGATATGGAGCTGCTGCGCCAGATGGAAGCGCAGATGCGTAATAAGAAATAGAGCTGTAATTCCAGCTTGATATGGCAAAGGCCACTCAGAAGCTACCGGGTGGCCTTTGTTGTTGGCTTTGATTGTTGGGTTGCGCTTAGCGTCGCGCCTTGAGCTCGCGGTGCCGTGCCGTTAGTGACAGCCGCAGCCCTCGTGACCCTCGTGCTCGTGATGGCCGTGGCAGCTGCAGGACTCACTATGTTCGTGGGCATGGGCGTGGTCGTGGCCGTGGCAGCCGCACGTGGCCTCGCCGTTCTGTGCGAGCGTGCCGGCGATAAGGGCCTCGACGCAAGCGTCGCAGCTGCCCTGGGCGCCTGCGTATACCGTGATGCCGGCTTGGGCAAGCGCGTTGATAGCGCCGCCGCCGATGCCGCCGCAGATGAGCGTGTCCACGCCGCCGTTGGCGAGCAGGCCCGCTAGGGCGCCGTGGCCGGTGCCGCCGGTGCCCACGACCTGCTCGCTGAGTACCTTGCCGTCCTGAACGTCGTAGATCTTGAACTGCTCGCTGCGGCCAAAGTGCATAAAGATGTTGCCGTTGTCGTACGTGGTTGCCACCCTCATGGTGTCGACCTCCTTTGCTGGCCATACGGCCGTCGTTGTGGTGATGGGGGAGTACGCGATATTGCCGCCTTCGATGACGATTGCCCGTCCATTGACCAGCGCGTTTGCCACCTTGCGATGCGCTCGACTGCAAATTGCCGCCACCGTGGCGCGCGCGATGCCCATCTGCTGTGCGACTGCCTCTTGGTTAAGGCCTTCCAGGTCGCACAGGCGCAGCACCTCGAGTTCGTCGATCGTCATGTCGATGGCGTCTCCGCTGGCTAGGCCGTCAGGGGTAAAGCCGCGGTATTCGGGGATGATCCCGACGCGGCGCAGTTTCTCGCGTCTTCCTGCCATGCGCACTCCTTATCTGACATATGTCAACAATAGAATAGCGAACGCGCAGATTTGCGCAATGAATTTCTGGCATATGTCAGAAATTGAGGGCTTATGTTTGGGCTGTGGGGCTGCGTGCGCCTGGGCTACAATGAATCTCGCTTGTAGGCGACTGACAGGAGGGTCAATGAGCAAAGCTGATCAACAGTTTGTAACCATGTGCCGCGATATCTTGGACCATGGCACCACGACCGAGGGCCAAAAGGTCCGCCCGGTGTGGGAGGACGGCACCCCTGCCTATACCATTAAAAACTTTGGTGTCACGGCGCGCTACGACCTGCGCGAGGAGTTCCCGGCGCTCACGTTGCGCCGTACGGCGCTCAAGTCTGCCATGGACGAGATCCTGTGGATCTATCAAAAGAAGTCCAATAACGTGCATGACCTCAACAGCCATATCTGGGATGAGTGGGCCGACGAGACCGGCTCCATCGGCAAAGCCTACGGGTACCAGATTGGCCAGAAGAGCCATTATGCCGAGGGCGACTTTGACCAGATGGACCGTGTGCTGTACGACCTCAAACACACGCCGTACAGCCGCCGCATTATGACGAACACCTATGTGTTTAGCGACCTGTCCGAGATGCACCTGTATCCGTGCGCCTACGGCGTGACGTATAACGTGACGCAGCGCCCGCAGGACGACAAACCGACGCTCAACATGATTCTCAACCAGCGCAGCCAGGATATTTTGGCCGCGAACAACTGGAATGTGTGCCAGTACGCCATTTTGCTGATGATGGTTGCGCAGTCGGTCGATATGATTCCCGGCGAGCTGCTGCACGTGATCGCCGATGCCCACATTTACGACCGTCATGTCGATATCGTCCGCGAGCTTATCGAGCGTCCGCAGTTTGCCGCGCCCAAGGTAACGCTCAACCCCGATGTGCATGACTTCTACGCGTTTACGACCGATGATCTGATCGTCGAGGGCTATGAGCACGGCCCGCAGGTCAAGAACATTCCCATTGCGGTGTAGGTGGCGCTCATGACGTGTAAGCTTTCTGCTATCGTCGCCGTGTGCGATGACTGGGGTATTGGGTGCGAGGGCGACATGGTGGTGTCCAACCGTGCCGACATGCGTCATTTTGTGGCGCGCACCAAAGGTTGCCCGGTCATTATGGGACGCAAGACGCTGTTGAGTTTTCCCGGCGGACGACCGCTCAAGAATCGCCGCAACATTGTGCTCACGCGCGACGAGGGCTTTGCCCCCGAGGGCGTTGACGTGGTGCATAGCGTTGACGAGGCCTTGGCCGCCGTGGCCGATGAGCCCGTTGCGTGGGTGATTGGCGGCGGCGAGGTGTATCGGCAGTTTTTGCCGTATTGCGCCGAGGCCGAGGTTACGCATAACCATTGCGTGCATGACGTGGATACGTACTTTCCCGATTTGGATGCCGATCCCGCGTGGGAGATTGCGAGGCGTGGCGGTGTTGCCACGATTGCCGCGGGCGAGGGTGACGAGGGTCTCGATTATGAGTTCGTGACGTATCGTCGCGTTGAGGCGTAAATCGTCTGGCGTGAACGGTATCATCGGGTTGTTTGAATGCATGGGGCGGCGCTTAGCGTCGCCTCGTTTGGTATAGATGTGCTGTAAAGAAGGGTGCGGGCTGGCTGCTATGACTGATGCCGTTGAGGTGCTGCGAATCGATTCGCTCGAGGACGAGCGGCTCGATGCCTACGTGCGACTGACCGAGCGCGAGCTGCGCTGCGTGCTGGAGCCGCAAAAGGGCATCTTTATCGCCGAGAGTGCCAAGGTCATCGAGCGTGCGGTTCGCGCCGGATACGAGCCGGTGAGCTTTCTTTTGGGCGAGCGCTGGCTCGACCAGATGATGCCGCTGTTTGAGCGCCTGGCGGTACGCGAAAGTGCGGGCCCAGTTCCCGTGTTCGTGGCCTCGATGGAGCTTATGGAGCAGCTGACGGGCTTTAACGTGACGCGCGGTGCGCTCGCGGCGTTTCGTCGCCCGCGTCAGATTCCGGTCGATGAGTTCTTGGGCGGCGTCGTCGAGGCGGCGGGGGAGCGTCCGGTGCGCGTGTGCGTGCTCGAGGGCATTGTCGACCACACCAACGTCGGCGCGATTTTCCGCTCGGCGGCTGCGCTGAACGTCGATGGCATTTTGGTGAGCCCCACGTGCTGTGACCCGCTGTACCGTCGCTCTGCCCGCGTGAGCATGGGCACGGTGTTCCAGGTGCCCTGGACACGCATTGGCAGCGAGGCGCGCGTATGGCCGCATGATGGGCTGGCGGCGTTACACGATGCCGGCTTTTCGTGTACCGCTATGGCGTTGACGGATGATTCGGTGTCGTTGGACGATCCCGTGCTGCAGGAGATTGACCGCCTGGCAATCTTTATGGGCACCGAGGGTGCTGGCTTGGGCGCCAAGACCATTGCAGGCTGTGATCGCGCCGTGCGTATTCCGATGGCGCATGGGGTCGATTCGCTCAACGTGGCCGCGGCAAGTGCTGTCGCCTTTTGGCAGCTGTGCCCGCATGTGAGCAACGAGTACCACTACCAGCCGGGGCTGTATCACTAGCGGGGTGCTCTCGAGCTTTGCCGCCAAGGGCGTTTCTGCTGCCTTCGGTTGGTGTTAAGCTGATAATGGCTTTGCTGTTCAATTGATGTTTTGTTGTATGACGTACGCTAGTGGGGAGGGCGTGTGGCTAAGAAATCTACGGCTATCGATGTAACGCAGGGTGTCATTTGGCAGCAGCTGCTGTCGCTGTGCGTTCCCATTTTCTTTAGTTCGTTCTTTCAGCAGGCATACACGCTTATCGGTACCTATATCGTCGGTCAGTTTGGCGGCAAGCTCGCGCTGGGTGGCATTCAGGCCACGATGGTGCTTACAGAGCTCTGCATCGGCTTTTGTGTCGGCGTCGGTGCCGGCTGCGCGGTCATTACGGGCCAGTTTTTTGGCCAGCACGATGACGAGCGCCTGAGCCGATCGGTCCATACGGCCATGACGCTCGCGCTGGTGGGCGGTATCGTTTTCTCGATTCTTGGCATAGTGTTCGTTGAGCCCATGCTGGTGCTTATGAACACGCCGCATGAACTATTGGCCGAGGGCGTGGCCTATGCCCGTTGCTATTTTGCCGCCATGGTTGCGGCGCTGCTGCTCAATATGGGAACGGCATTGCTGCGCGCCGTGGGCGACACGCGCGGGCCTGCTGTGATCATCGCTTCCGGCTGCCTTGTTAATGCGGTGCTGGATGTCATCTTCGTTGCCGTGCTGCATATGGAGGCTCTGGGCTGCGGCATCGCGGTGGCGCTGACTATTTGCTCCAACGCCACGATGATTATGATTCGTATGATGCGCGCACCGGGTGCGTGGCGGCTTTCACTGTCCAAACTCGGCATTGATCCTGGCATTTGTAAGAGCATGATCTCATGTGGTCTGCCGCTTGGCTTTCAGTCTGCTGCGTATTCGATTTCCAACGTTTTGATTCAGGTGTCGGTCAACTCGTTTGGCGCCGATGTCACCACGGCTTGGGGTCTTTCGGGCCGCCTGGATGGCATTGTCTGGATGGTTACCGAGGCGCTTGGCGTGTCGATCACCACGTTCTCGGCACAGAACTTTGGCGCGCGCAACTACGAGCGCATGCGCAAGGGCTACCATACGTCGCTCGTACTGTCGTTTATGCTCATTGGTGGCCTGTCTGCCGTGCTGCTGGTATTCTCGGGTCCGCTGTCTCGTCTGTTTGTCGACGATGCTTCGATCTCGGCGTACACCACGACCATCCTCCATTTCATTGCGCCGTTCTATGCGATTTTCTCGATTATCGAGAACGCCTCGGGTTCCATCCGCGGCGCCGGTGTGAGCTTGCAGCCCATGCTGCTCACGATTTTTGGCACCGTCGTGCTCAGGGTGATCTGGGTGTTTGCGATTATGCCGTTCGATCCGTCGCTTGAGCACCTGCTGCTGGTCTACCCCGTAACCTGGCTCATCACGGCCACGATGTTTACCATCTACCACCACAGCGGCAACTGGCTCGGCCGCGCCACCGCCAAATGATCCGAAGGGGACGGAGGAAAACGGATCATTGCTCTCCGTCGTGATGTCTATGATCCGTTTTCCTCCGTCCCCTTCGGATCAATTAGTATTCAATGCCTTGGCGGGCTAGGAGGCCTTCGTCGAAGTAATGTTTGATGGGACGCATTTCGGTGACCAGGTCGGCAAGATCGGCCAGTGGCAGCAGGCCTCGGCCGGTGAGCACGAGCTCCGTGGTGGCGGGCTTTATCGCGATCAACGCTTCGACATCCTCGCGCGTCACGAAGCCGCGGCGCATGGCCTCGCCGAGTTCGTCCAAAATCAGAACGTCGACCTGTGATATCTGCTCGCGCGCCAGCTCCATGATCTGTGCGGCGCAAGCCTCGGGCGTGTCACGGTCGGCCTGTACAATGCGCAGTCCCAGGCGCGGTGCGGCATCGTGTTCGGCGCAGTGTAGCTTCTTGGCAAACTGCAGCATGAGCACGTTAAGTCCATAGCCCGTGGCGCGCAGCGCGAGCCCCAGCGCAGCCGTCGTCTTGCCCTTGCCGTCACCCGTATAGATTTGAACCTTGCCGACTTCCAGTGATGCCATCTCTGTCCTTTCGTGCCCGGCGTCGGTTTATCGCCGTCCGGGTTGGGTATTCTAGATAGCATTATCAACCCCAGTAGATGGAGTTCAAGCAGATGGAGATGGATGACAACAAACGTAGACGGAATATGATCCTCTACGTGCTCATCGCCTTCGTCGTCTACCTCGTGCTCTCGACCGTTCTGTTCCCCAACATCGGTCACACGCAGCAGATTACGAAGACCGATTACTCGACGTTTGTCAAAGCGCTCGATAAGAAGAGCGTCGACAAGGTCGAGTACAACACGGACGATTACACCATTTATTACACCAAGAAGGGCGAGGACGAGAACATCGCCTACAAGACGACCGGCGTGCCGAATGATGCTGGCTTTACCGATCGCGTGCTTGAATCCGGTGCGTCCCTGGAATCGGTCGTTCTCGATAAAAACTCGGGTCTGATGACCTACTACCTGCTCACACTCATCCTTCCCATGGCGATTTTCTTCCTCATCGGTTGGTGGCTCAATCGTCGCATGAAGAAGGCCATGGGCGATGACGGTCCTTCGATGAACTTTGGCGGCGGTTTTGGCGGCGGCGGACTGGGCAAGTCCGGTGCTCGCGTTATCGCCTCCAAAGATGTGGGCGTGACCTTTAAGGACGTCGCTGGCCAGGAAGAGGCCAAGGAATCCCTCAAGGAGGTCGTCGACTTTCTGGAGAAGCCGCAACGCTACGAGGAGATCGGCGCCAAGCTGCCACGCGGTGCCCTTCTTGTCGGCCCTCCGGGTACCGGTAAAACCCTGCTCGCCAAGGCTGTGGCCGGCGAGGCGGGCGTGCCGTTCTTTAGCATTTCGGGTTCTGAGTTCGTCGAGATGTTCGTCGGCCGTGGCGCCGCCAAGGTTCGCGATCTGTTTAAGCAGGCCAAGGAAAAGGCCCCGTGCATCGTCTTTATCGACGAGATCGATACCATCGGCAAAAAGCGTGACGGCGGCGGCTTTAGCGGCAACGACGAGCGCGAGCAAACGCTCAACCAGCTGTTGACCGAGATGGACGGCTTCGATAATCACAAGGGTATCGTTGTTCTCGCTGCTACCAACCGTCCCGACAGCCTTGACCCGGCCCTGCTGCGCCCCGGTCGTTTTGATCGCCGTATCCCCGTTGAGCTGCCCGACCTGACCGGCCGCAAGAACATCCTCGAGCTGCATGCCAAGAGCGTCAAGACGCAGCCGCCGATCGACCTGACTGCGATTGCCCGCGCCACGCCCGGTGCCTCGGGTGCCGACTTGGCTAACATCATCAACGAGGGCGCCCTGCGCGCCGTCCGCGAGGGTCGCAAACGCGCCACGCAGGACGACTTTGAGGAGTCGGTAGAGGTCGTCATCGCCGGCCAGCAGCGCAAGTCGACGGTGCTTTCCGACCATGAGAAGCAGGTTGTGTCCTACCACGAGATCGGCCATGCCATCGTTGCCGCTCGCCAGAAGGGCTCCGCGCCGGTCACCAAGATCACCATCGTGCCGCGCACGAGCGGTGCTCTGGGCTACACCATGCAGGTCGAGGAGGACGAGCGCTTCCTGACGACGCGCCAGGAGGTTCTGGACAAGCTCGCCGTCTACTGCGGTGGTCGCGCGGCCGAGGAACTCATCTTTGGCGAGATGACGACCGGCGCCGCCAACGATATCGAGCAGGCCACCAAACTCGCCCGCAACATGGTGACGCGCTTTGGTATGTCCGATGAGTTTGGCATGATGGCGCTCGGTACCGTGCAGAACGCGTACCTCAACCAGGATACGTCGCTCACCTGCGCCCCCGGTACGGCCGAGCGCGTGGACGCGATTGTCGCCAAGCTGATCGAGGATGCGCACGACCGCGCTCTGCAGATCCTGAAGGAGAACAAGTTCAAGCTCCACGAGCTGGCTCGTTATCTGTACAAGAAGGAGACGATCACGGGCGAGGAGTTCATGAATCTCCTCACGCGCGAGAATCCGCTGATGCCTAAGCAACAGTAGCGTTGCGTTCGGGACAGTAAATATCGACGCCCCATTTGAGTGCCTATCTCAAATGGGGCGTTTTGCTTGAGAGGGATGCATTTGAAGATCGTGGTGAGTGCCTGTTTGATGGGCGAGAGCTGCAAGTATAACGGGTTCGACAACTACCACCGCGCGTTGGTCGAGGCCTGCGAACGTACGGGGACCGAGGTCCTCTTGGTGTGCCCTGAGGTCTTTGGCGGCCTGCCCACACCGCGCGATCCCTCCGAGATCGTGGACGGCGAGGTCCGTACCTGCGAGGGCATCTCGGTCGATCGCGAGTTTCGCCTGGGTGCCCAACGGGCGCTCGACATGTGCGAGCAGGCGGGCGGGCCGTCCGAGATTGCTGCGTGCGTCTTGCAGGACCGCAGTCCCTCTTGCGGCGCGGGCCGCATCTACGACGGCACCTTTAGCGGTACGCTCACCGCGGGCAACGGTGTTTTTGTCGACCTGCTCCTGCGCAATGGGTACCGTGTGATCCAAGCGAGTGAATTCGATCCCAGCATGCTGGAGCAATAAAAAACCACCACAAAGGTGCCTGTCCCCTTTGTGGTGGTTTTGGGTTAGAGCTAGAGCGTGTGGCCGTAGGCGTTGGCGGCCTTGATGGCGGCGGCGAACTTTTCGTCGGTGAAAGGCTCGGGGTTTCCCTGCTTCCATTCGTTGGTGGCATGCGCGTGCTCGCATAGGGCAGGGATGTCGGCCTCGGAAAGCCCGACCTGCTCAAGCGTCACGGGCAGCCCCATCTGCTTGTTAAAGGCAGCGTAGCGCTCAAGGTTCTCGGTATCGCCCGTATAGGCAAACAGCACGAGCACGCCCAGGCTCACGACCTCGCCGTGTAGGTAGGAGCCCTCGCGCGGAATGCTGCAAGTGGCGTTGTAGAACGCATGCGCCACGCTCGAGTTGTAGTAGTAATCGTTTTGGTTGGTCAGGTTCGAGACATAACCCGTGTTGACCACGATGTCGAGCGCGATCTGCTTGACGGCTTCGGTCGATTGGTCCTGGCGCACGTCCTCAAGACCCTGCACACCATAGGTAAACAGCGGCTCGGAGCAGGTGTGGGCGAGTGCCAGGCCAAGACCGGCGGTGTGCTCTAAGTTGCCGGCGCTCGTGGCGTACTCCACCTCGGGCTGTTTGGACAGGGCATCGCCTACGCCCGCCCAGAAGTACTCCGCTGGCGCCTCGGCGATGATCTTGGGGTTGATGAAGATGTGAGCGGGGCGGTTGGGGTACGAATAGCCCTCGAGCGAGCCGTCGTCGTTGTAGACAACGGCAATGGCGGTCGCGGCGGAGCAGTTGGAACAAATCGTCGGGACGGTGAAGACGATCTTCTTGAGCTCGATGGCCGCCGTCTTGACCGTGTCGAGTGCTTTGCCGCCGCCGCAGGCAATGAGCACGTCGGCTTTCTGGCAGGCGGGGGAGTTTACGACCTTGGCGATATTGGCGCGTGTGCTGTTGGTACCGTAGACGCGCGTTTCCAGAATCTCGACGTCGGTATCTGCCAGCGCAGCTTCGATACCGGGAAGTGCTGCGGCCAGTGCCCGCTTGCCTCCGATGATCGCGACCTTTGTCGCTCCGTACTCGGCCAGCGCGCCGGGCAGCTCGTCAAAGCAGTCCTCGCCGACGGTGTAGTCGCTCATTCCAATCGTGCGCATAGCAACCTTCTTTCGTTCGATAGAGTGCTTTCAGGTATTTTGCTCCTAGAGAAGGGCTGTAATAGCGAGAAATTTCGAACGTATAAAACCAGTGTTGAGGGTTTTTCGCCGGCGCGGAACGTGCTAGCATACTCCGCATAAGCGTTGATGGGGACGAGTAGTCGGCCATCCGCATGCTACAGAGAGCGGGGAGCGCTGAGAACCCGTGCATGCGACCGATGAAAATCACCCCGGAGCTGCGGTCCCAACGGACGTGCCACACAGGCACGTCTTAGTAGATATCGCCGAGATGGTCGTCGATACAGGCCAGCCGAGTAACGGATGCGAGCGCGCTAGAAGCGGGCGAGGGCATCTAAGCTGGGTGGTTAAGCGAAGAGCTTTTGCGGGCGCACAGCCCGTTTTGTGGCGCTTCGTCCCAGCTTGTAGGGACGGGCGCCTTTTTGGTGCCCAACGGGCGTGTGCGCCCACGATATGAAAGGGGTACCGTGGCAAACGAGTACAAGCAGACGATGAATCTGCCCAAGACCGGTTTTCCCATGCGTGCCGGTCTTTCCAAGTCCGAGCCTAAGCGACTCAAGGACTGGCAGGACAACAAGGTCTACGAGCAGGTTCTGAAGAAGAACGAGGGTCACAAGAAGTTCGTGCTGCACGACGGCCCTCCGTACGCCAACGGTCCGATCCACATCGGCCATGCCATGAACAAGATCTCCAAGGACATGATCAATCGCTACTGGATGATGCAGGGCTATGAGGTTCCCTATGTCCCCGGTTGGGACTGCCACGGCCAGCCGATCGAGCACAAGGTCGAGGAGAAGCTCGGCACCGAGAAGTTCAACCAGACCCCCACGGCCAAGATCCGTGAGCTCTGCAACGAGTTCGCTGTCGAGAACATTGAGCTGCAGAAGGCCGGCTTCCGTCGTCTGGGCGTGCTCGGCGACTGGGACAACCCCTACCTGACGCTCTATCACCAGCACGATGCTGCCGACATCGAGGTCTTCAAGGCCATGTTCGATAAGGGCATGATCTATCGCGGCCACAAGCCGGTTCACTGGTGCAAGCACTGCCACACCGCGCTGGCCGAGGCCGAGATCGAGTACTCCGACGAGACGAGCCCCTCCATCTTCGTTCGCTTTGAGATGACTTCTAAGCCCGCCGGCCTCGAGAACTTCGACGGCCCAGTTGACTTCATCATCTGGACGACTACGCCTTGGACCATCCCCTCCGACCAGGCCGTTTCCCTTAAGCCCGGCGCCTCCTACGTCGCCGTTGAGCACGACGGCCGTGCCGAGGTCATGCTCGAGGACCTGGCTCCCAAGTGCTGTGAGGAGTTTGGCTGGGAGTACACCCCGGTCATGGTCGACGGCAAGCCCTATGTGGTTCCCGCTGAGACCTTCCACCACATCCACTACAAGCAGCCGATCTTTGACGGTGTTGAGGGCGTGGCACTGCTGGCCGATTACGTCGGTGTCGATGACGGTACCGGTATCGTACACAACTCGCCCGGCCACGGCGTCGACGACTACTTTGCCTGCCTCAAGGAGGGCATCACCGACATCTGCATGCCGGTCGATGACGACGGCAAGTTCTACACCGGTGAGGAGTTTGGCACCGGTGGCCCCTTCAGCGGTATGGATACCGATGAGGCCAACCCGCACATCATCGAGTTCCTGCGCGAGCGCGGCACCCTGGTCCTCGAGAAGAAGATCACGCACAGCTATCCGCACTGCTGGCGCTGCAAGCACCCGGTGCTCTTCCGTGCTACCGACCAGTGGTTTGTCTCGATGGACAAGACGGGTCTGCGCGAGCAGGCTGGCAAAGAGGTTCGCGAGAACGTCAAGTGGTATCCGGCCCACGCGGCCAACCGCATCGGTGCCATGGTCGAGCAGCGTCCCGACTGGTGCATCAGCCGTCAGCGCAACTGGGGCGTGCCTATCCCGAGTTACACCTGCGCCGACTGCGGCGAGAAGGTCATGAACGACGCCACGCTCGACGCCGTCATCAAGCTCTTCCATGAGAAGGGTTCCGACGCCTGGTTTACCGACGCTCCCGAGAGCTACCTAGGCGAGGCCTGCGTCTGCCCCAAGTGCGGCGGCCATCACCTCAAGGCCGATAAGGACATCCTTGACGTGTGGTGGGACTCCGGCGTGTCCTGGAAGGCCGTCTGCGAGTATCGCCCCGAGCTTGAGTACCCGGCGGACGTGTATCTCGAGGGCTCTGACCAGCACCGCGGTTGGTTCCAGAGCTCACTGCTCACCTCGGTGGGCGCCAACGGCCATGCTCCGTACAAGGCCGTCGTCTCGCAGGGCTTCACGCTCGACGGCCAGGGTCGCAAGATGTCCAAGTCGCTCGGCAACGTCATCGACCCCAATAAGGTCTGTGACGAGATGGGCGCCGACATCATTCGCCTGTGGGTTGCCTCCGTCGACACCAGCTCCGACGTTTCCATCGACCACGAGATTCTCGCTCGTACGTCCGATGCCTACCGTCGTTTCCGCAACACGTTGCGCTTCTTGCTCTCCGAGCTCGAGGGTCAGTTTGAGCCCGAGACCGACGGCGTCGCTTTTGCCGACCTGCTGCCGCTCGACAAACTCATGGTTGCCCGCCTGACTCAGGTTCAGGCCGAGGTCGACGACGCTTACTCTTGCTACGAGTTCCCGCGCGCCTACCGTGCGCTCTACGACTTCGTGGTTACCGAGCTTTCCAACGTGTACCTCGACGCCCTGAAGGATCGTCTGTACTGCGACAAGCCCGGCTCGCTCGAGCGCCGCAGCGCCCAGACCGTGCTGGCCGAGCTCTTCTCGATGCTCATGCGCGACCTGCAGCCGATCCTGTCCTACACGGTCGACGAGGCCATGGCCTATGCGCCCGCCGGCTGCGTCGACCACCAGAAGTACGCCGCGCTGCTCGATTGGTACAAGTCGCCTATCACGGTCGACGAGGCCAATGAGTTTGAGGGCGTGCTCGAGGCTTCTCTTGAGCTCCGTAGCGCCGTGACCAAGGCCCTTGAGGATGCCCGTTCTGCCGGCACCTTCACCAAGAGCCAGCAGGTTCGCGTCAAGGCGGTCGTTCCCGCCGAGATGTACGCGCTGCTGACTGGTGACAAAGCGGTCGACCTGGCCGAGTTCTACATCGTCTCCGATGTTGAGCTGACCCAGGGCGAAGAGCTTTCCGTCTGCATTGATGCTGCCGAGGGCGAGTGCTGCGACCGTTGCTGGAACTACCGCACCACCGTCGGCGAGTACAACGGCCACGCTCACATCTGCAAACGCTGCGCTGATGCGCTGAACTAACCGTTGGACGTTCTTAAACGACTGTCAAACAAGAACGTCCCCAACGTCAACTTTTGTCACGTCCAAGCGGCATTCTGTTTTTCGGAATGCCGCTTTCGTTTTTTTAGCTGGTTATTTCGCTTGCGTTGGTGGATATGTCGTGCGCTCTGCTTGTGGCAATATAAGATGTTTACTTGTGTTAAACGGAATTCGATGTTCTTGAGGGTAGGGGATTTCTTTGGGTCGTGCTGGGGATATGACGCCGCCTTTGCGCTGGCGGTTAGGTGTTGCTGGTGGGGTGGTGCTGGTTGTGCTGCTTTTTGATCAGCTGACCAAGCTTGCGGTTCGTGCCGTGGGCGACGCTTTGCATGTGACTGTTATCCCCGGTGTGATCGACTTCCTGTTTGTCCGCAATATCGGTGCTGCCTTTAGCATTGGCGAGGGGCATGGCGTTGCGTTTGCTTTGCTGGCGCTTGCGGTCATTGTCGCCATTGCCGTGTACTTGCTTCGCGCGCCCCAGCTTGCTCGCTTGGAGGTTGTGGGCATGGCTATGGTCGCGGGCGGTGCTATCGGCAACGCTATCGATCGTTTGGCCTTTGGCTTTGTGACCGATTTTATTGCCACCACCTTCATCGACTTTCCCGTCTTCAATGTGGCCGATATCGGCATTACCGTGGGCGTTGTGCTCGCCCTCTTCGGCTACATGTTCTTGAGTCCCGCGGCCCGCGAGGTTGATGCGACTGCCGAGCTCAATGCCCGTGATGAGGCCCGCGCTAAGCGCAAAGCCAAGCAGCGTAGGGAGCGTGCCCGCAAGATTCGCGAAAGGAATGAGCGTTAATGGCCGACATCCATATTTTTGTTGCTGACGATTCCGCTGGTCAGCGTCTTGACGCCTATTTGGGCGCCAACGATGGCTGTCCCACGCGCTCTGCCTGCGCGCATCTGATCGAGGGAGGCGCCGTTGCCGTCAACGGTGAGACTTGTCTCTCTAAAAAGTACGCCGTACGCGCCGGCGATCGCATCTCGGTCGACTTGCCCGAGCCGCACGACCCGACCGACGTGATTCCCGAGGCCATTCCCCTCGATATCCGCTACGAGGACGACTACCTTATCGTGCTCTCCAAGCAGCGGGGCCTGGTGTGCCATCCCGCCCATGGCCACGAGAGCGGCACCCTTGCGAACGCTCTGGTCTACCACTGCGGCATCGATCATCTTGGTACTGTGCAGGGTGAGGACCGCCCCGGCATCGTGCATCGCCTGGATCGCGATACCTCGGGCCTTATGCTCGCGGCAAAAGACGACGACACCCAGCGCGCGCTTCAGAATCTCATCCGCACGCGCACGCTCGACCGTCGCTATATCACGCTCGTTCACGGTCACATCGCCATGGACGAGGGCACTATCAACACCGGTATTGCCCGTTCCACGCGCGACCGCGTGAAGATGGCGGTTTCGGATGACCCCTTTGCCCGTCAGGCCATTACGACCTTTAAGGTCCTCGAGCGCTTTGATTCCACGCGTTTTGACGACGGCTATACGCTCGTTGAGTGCCACCTGTTTACGGGCCGCACACATCAGATTCGCGTGCATATGCGCCATATCAACCACGCCTGCGTGGGCGATCCGCTCTACGGCAAGTGCGATGCGCGTGCCGATCAGGGCCTGACCAGGCAGTTCCTGCATTCTTGGCGCGTTGCGTTCGATCATCCCGTAACGGGGAAGCGCATTGAGTGCCGTGATGAGCTGCCGTGGGATCTTGCCGCGGTTCTGGACGATCTGGCCCCGCGTTCGCTTGGTCGCACTGCCGCCGGCGACGACATCGTTCCGCAGCTCGGTCTTCTCGAAGCCTAGCCAGTATTAGGTGGTTTCTTGAACTCGGTAAGCCTGCGGTAAGATATACGATTGTTTACGTTACACGTTGCTGGGAGCCTGCATGCTCGCCTTTTTACAAACCAACACACCCATCGTGATCTTCAACCAGATTGTCGTCACGCTGCTCACGGTCTGCTTTCTGTACCAGGTGGTCTTCTTTGTCATTGGCGCTCTTCGTGGCGAGGTCGCGCCTCCCAAGGCCAAAAAACTCCATCGCTATGCCTTTTTTATCGCGGCGCATAATGAGGAGGCCGTGATCGCCAACCTCGTTCGCTCCATCAAGGACCAGGATTATCCGTCCGAGCTCATCGAGGTTTTCGTGGTCGCCGATGCCTGCACCGACAACACGGCGCAGCTCGCGCGCGAGGCCGGTGCCATTGTTTACGAGCGCAATGACCTGGCCCGCAAGGGCAAGAGCTGGGTCATGGACTTTGGCTTCGACCGCATTCTCAACGAGTATCCCGACACGTTTGAGGGCTACTTTATCTTCGATGCCGATAACGTTATCTCCCGCGATTACGTTTCCAAGATGAATGATGCCTTTGACCAGGGCTTCCATGTGGTCACGAGCTATCGCAATTCCAAGAACTTCGGCAGCTCGTGGATCTCGGCTGCTAATGCCACGTGGTATCTACGCGAGGCGCGCTTCCTCAACAACGCGCGTAATATCTGCAAGACGTCCTGCGCTGTTTCGGGTTCGGGTTACCTTATCTCGTCAAGCGTTATCGAGGGCATGCACGGTTGGCAGTTCCACACGCTGACCGAGGACATTCAGTTCACTACGTTCTGCGCTATTCACGGTATTCGCATTGGCTATGCGCCGGCGGAGTTCTTTGACGAGCAACCCGTGACGTTCAAGGCATCCTGGAAGCAGCGTATGCGCTGGACCAAGGGCTTTTACCAGGTGTTCTTTACCTACGGTAAGCATCTGGTCAAGTCGACGTTCCGCTATCATCGCTTTGCCGCCTACGACATGTTCATGACGATCGCCCCGGGTATGCTGCTATCGCTGATCTCGATGCTCGCTAATGCGACGTTCTTGATTGTGGGTGGCCTTTCGCATGGTTTCTTGGCTACCGAAGTCGAGATGCAGGCGTGCGCCGCTTCGCTCATTATGACCTTCGCCATGATGTACCAGACCTTCTTTATCCTGGCGCTACTCACGACTATCTTTGAGTACAAGCATATTCACTGCGCGCAAAAGTGGCGCCTGGTGACCAACCTGTTTACCTTCCCGATCTTTATGTTCAGCTATATCCCCATCACGGTGGCCGCGCTGTTCCTGAAGGTCGACTGGGTGCCGACGCAGCACGCCGTCAACGTTACCCTTGACGAGGTCATGCAAGGAGCCAAATAACCACCACCAAAACCACCGCAAAGGGGACAGGCACCTTTGTGGTGGTTTTTGCTTTTGAGCAGCTTTTCATGGAGGTGCACGATGTTCTACATCCCATTTTGGATCTGCGTCTTTACCGGTGCGGTGGTTGATGCCCGCGAGCGGCGGTTTCCCAATGGGCTTGCCGGCGCATGCGCCGTGGCGGCGTTGGCGGGTGTTTGGCTCGACCTCGGTTTGAACACCGCGCTTGATCACGCCGGTTTTGCTGTCATCGTGTATCTTTCCCTTGTGCTGACTGAGTCGCTCTGGCGTCGACTTCGCCAAACCCCGGGCATCGGCATGGGAGATGTTAAGGCACTCTTCGCGCTTTGCACGCTCGACCCTATGGGTGGCATCGTGTCATTTGCCGCCGCGCTCCTGGTCCTTGCCCTCTCCTGCCTCATCACGAAATCGCGCTCCCTGCCATTGCTCCCGTTTTTGGTGCCGATTTTTGCCATAATCGAGGTCGTGGGCTGCACTTTGTAACCGATTGCGCATCCTTCTTAAGGAGCATGCCATGGCAACTAATCAAGAAACGGCCGTCATTAAGGCGCGCATGGACCGTATTCCCTCGGCGTTGTCGCCCGAACTTGTCGAGCGCATTGCCGCCGATCGCGCTTCGGGCTATGCCAACCCGTATCGTTGCAACGACGATCAGGTCATTCGTCGTATTGATCGCGCCGCCGACAAAGGCACGCTTATGCGTCCGGCGTTTATGCGCGATACCGAAAAGATACTTCATCTTCCGGCGTACACCCGTTATGCGGGCAAAACGCAGGTCTTCAGCTTCCGTAGCAATGACGATCTGTCGCGCCGCGGTTTGCACGTGCAGCTTGTCTCGCGCATTGCGCGCGATATCGGTCGCGCCCTGGGGCTCAATTGCGATCTGATCGAGGCGATTGGCCTGGGCCACGACTTGGGACACACGCCTTTCGGTCATGCCGGCGAGCGCTTCCTCAACGATATCTATCATGAGCGTACGGGGCGTTATTTTTTCCATAACGTGCAGTCGGTCCGCGTGCTCGACGCGCTGTACGGCCGCAACGTGTCGCTCCAGACGCTCGACGGCGTGCTATGCCATAACGGCGAGTACGAGCAGCGTGTGTTTGAGCTCTCGGACATGGGCTCCTTTGACCAGTTCGATCAGACGGTTGAGGACTGTATCGCCACGGGCTATGGCGCTATTGAGCACCTGCGTCCCATGACGCTCGAGGGCTGCGTGGTTCGCATTTCGGATATCCTTGCCTACGTTGGGCGCGATCGCCAAGACGCCATTGCGGCGGGCCTGCTGTCACCCGACGCCTTTGATGATGGCCGGGGCGGTGCCTACAACAGTTGGATTCTCACGCACGCTTCCATCGATATCGTCGAGCACAGCTATGGCAAGCCGCGCATCGAGATGAGCGAGGACCTGTTTGAGGAAATTCGCCGAGCCAAGCGCGAGAACTACGAGAAGATCTATAGCAAGGGCGGTATCGAAGGCGACTCCGAAGCGGAGCTGCGAGAGGCCTTCGAAAAGCTCTACGACCGTTGCCTGCAGGATGTAAACGAAGGCGACGAGTCCTCTTACATCTTTAAGCACCATGTTTCGCGCATAGAGCAGCAGCTTTCCTACTACGATCGCACCTATGACTGGCAGGAGGACAAGGATCAAGCCGTGGTGGATTACATCGCGAGCATGACGGACGGTTATTTCTGTGAGCTGACGAGCAAGCTGTTCCCGGGTCTAAAGTTTCCGCATCGTACCTATATTAACGAACGGTAGTTCGTATCCTTTCGGTATACTGTTGGTCAACAACGATTTTGATTGATGCACGGGATGGCTATGGACGACCTTTTTTCTGCTTCGACGCGCGAGCGTTCCTTTCAGAATGCGCCGCTTGCGGTGCGCATGCGCCCCAATTCGCTCGACGAGTATGTGGGCCAGCAAAAGGCCGTCGGTAAGGGCTCATGGTTGCGTGCCGCGATCGAGCACGACGTGCTTTCGAGCGTGATTCTGTACGGGCCAGCCGGTACGGGTAAGACGACGCTGGCCCACATTATCGCCAACCATACAAAGAGCGAGTTTGTCGAGGTCAGCGCCGTGACGGGCACCGTAAAGGACTTGCGTCGCGTGATTGACGAGGCCAAGACGCGCCTGAATACGTACGACCGCCGTACCATTCTATTCATCGATGAGATTCACCGCTTTTCTAAGTCGCAGCAGGATGCCCTGCTACATGCAGTTGAGAACCGTACCGTCATTATGATTGGCGCTACGACGGAGAATCCGTACTTCGAGGTCAACTCGGCGCTGCTCTCACGTGGTCGAGTCGTGGAGCTTGAGCATTTAAAGGACGAGGATATCGCCATGCTTATCGAGCGTGCGCTCGAGGCTCCTCAGGGCCTGAACGGCAAATTCTCGGCCGATGATGATACGGTCAAGACCATTTGCACGCTGGCAGCGGGTGATGCACGCTCGGCCCTGACGACACTTGAGCTGGCGAGCGAGATTGCCGTCACGCGTCCCGATACCGAAGGGACGCCAGCGCCGGCGGCGGGGGAGCGTTATCCCATCACCGTGGATGACGTAAAGATTGCCAACCCGCGTCGCGGTTTTACGTATGACAAAAACGGCGACATGCACTACGACATCATCAGTGCGTTCATTAAGTCCATGCGCGGTAGCGACCCCGATGCCACGGTCTACTGGCTTGCGCGCATGATCGATGCAGGGGAGGATCCTAAGTTTATCGCCCGTCGCATTATGATTCATGCTTCTGAGGACGTCGGCAACGCCGACCCGCAGGCGCTTTTGGTGGCACATGCCGCGTTTAAGTCTGCCGAGGTCATTGGCTATCCCGAGTGCCGCATTAACCTGGCTCAGGCTGCACTCTATGTGTGCTTGGCGCCTAAATCCAACGCGTGTGAGGCTTCGATCGATGCGGCGCTGGCCGATATCCACTCTAGTGGGCTTCGCGAGGTGCCGAGTTATCTGCGCGATCGCCATCGCCCGGGCAGCGATGAATACGGTGTGTATAAGTATCCGCACGATTATCCCGAAGGCTGGGTCGACCAGCGCTATTTACCCGAAGGCTTAGAACGCGGTGCATTTTGGCAGCCTGCCGGCCGTGGTTGGGAAGAATGGCGCGTAGAGCAAAGCGAACGCGACCGTAGCGGGAATGCACCGAAGTAGCTGCTGATAATTTTGTCCCACGTTGCTGCTCTTGGCATGTTCGGTCCCCTTTGGGGTACCATGAAAAACGTCTGTATTTCGATTCTTCCGGGAGGCTTGTATGAGTCCCATTCAAATCGCCCTGCTGCTGCTCGCCGTTGCCGGCGTGTGGGCCATCGCTGAGCTCGCGCTTACCCTGCGCAAGACCCGCAATGTTGTCGACTCGCTCGATAAGACCGTGAACGACCTCAACAACACCATCGCCGAGGCTCAGCCTGTGGTGGCAAAGCTCGATGGCGCTGTCGATGAGCTTACGCCGGCGCTTGCCCAGATGGAGCCGCTGCTTAAGTCGAGCAAGACGGCAGTTGATGCCCTTACCTCCAATCTCGTAGAGGTCGAAGCCGTGGTTCGCGACATTTCCGAGGTTACGGGCAGCATGGCCGAGGCCAGCAATGCTGTGTCGAGCGTGACCGACTCTGCCGCCGGTGCTGTGCAGAAGCTCTTCAATAAGGTGAAGGCTCCTGCAGCCGACGCCGATCGCAAGCTCGCCGCTGCCGCTGCGGAGGCCGAGCAGCCTACCGAGCGCGTCCTAATTGGCGAGGACGAGGCCGCCGCGGGCGACGATGATGGTCAGAAGTCTGTATCCAAGCCGGCTCAGTATTACACCTATACGCCCGCCGAGACCTCTGAGGAGTCCTGCGATGAGTAGCGAAGCAACCTGCCCTATCACGCTGACCGTTGCCGGTGACCCTCGTCTCGCTCGCCTTGTGCGCATGACGGCAGCCAACGTTGGTGCCCTGTGCTCTATGTCTGTCGATCGCATCGAGGACATCCGCATGGCTGCTGAGGAGGCTTTCATCTTTGGTTGCACCGCGGTCGACTGCGATGACATCACCATCAAATTCGATGTCGATGAGACCCACGTTGGCATGACTATTACCTTTGGCGACCAGGCTACGGTCGATGAAGACGACCAGGCTGCGGTGTATGCCGAGCTCATCCTCGCGAGCGTGTGCGACTCCTACGAAAAGACTGCGGCGCCCCTGACGCTTTCCCTCGACCTCAAGGCGGATATCTAATATGACCGAACGTTCCCGGAGCGGTAAGACCGCTTGGGACAAGGAGAAAACCCGCGAGCTGTTTCGTCGCTACAAGGAGACCGGTGATCCGGACGCCCGCGAGCAGCTCGTCATGTCCCATATGAATCTGGTAAGGTTTCTTGCCAACAAATTTAAGAATCGCGGCGAGCCGCTCGACGACCTCATGCAGGTCGGCTATCTGGGCTTGCTCAAGGCAATCGACCGCTTTGACCCTGAGCGCGGACTCGAGTTCACCACGTTTGCCACGCCCACCATCTTGGGCGAGATCAAGCGTCACTTCCGTGACAAGGGCTGGAGCGTGCGCGTGCCTCGTCGCCTGCAGGAGCTTTCTGCCAAGGTCAACCAGGCTACCGACAAGCTTACCAACGAGTTGCAGCGCTCGCCCAAGGTTGAGGAGATCGCTGAGTATCTAGATGTGACTGTCGATGAGGTCCTCGAGGCTATGGAATCGTCTTCGGCTTATACCTCGGTGCCCATCGAGGCTCCTGGTGCGTCTGATTCCGACGATGCCCCCTCGATTCTCGACCGTTACGCCGACGACGACAACGAGCTCGACTTTACCGATGACCGCCTAGTGATCGAGGAAGCCATCCGTGATTTCTCGCCGCGCGAGCGCGAGGTGATCGAGCTGCGCTTTGTGAAGGGCATGACCCAGATCGAGATCGCCAAGAAGCTGGGTATTTCTCAGGTGCAGGTTTCGCGTCTGCTGCGCCGCACGCTTAAGAAGATTCAGGACAAGATCGACCCCGACGGAGTGATGATTCGTTCATGAGTGAGCACCCCCAACAAACCGATCGCGTGCTGCGCGACACCCGCATTCTGACGCTTCGCATTTGGGCTGTTGTCGGCTGCATTGTCATCGCCGCTGTCATCTTTAACCTTATGGGCATCCTGCCACCGGTTATTGAGTTCCTTGCCGTCGGCTCCATCATTGCTTTTGTGATGTCCCCGATCACCAACTGGCTCGAGCACCATGGCGTGAATCGCGGCATCGGTTCGCTTATCGCGCTAATTGTTGTTGTTGCCGTGCTCGTCGGTGTCGTTTGCATCTTGTCGCCGATTCTCTTTGGTCAGATCATGGAAGTCCTGAGCCGCCTGCCCGAGCAGCTTCGTGTTGCGGGTGGCGACCTCAACGAGATGATCTCGCATGCCAAGACGCTCAACAACACGCCGCTCAAGGAGTATTTGGACGATAATCTTTCGTCGCTGGTTGCCGTGGCATCGAAGTATGTGTCTCAGATTGCCGCCGAGCTTGGCCGCGGTGTGTTCCCGCTCATCACTAATACGGCGTCGCAGTTGTTCGTTATCTTCCTTGGTCTAGTGCTTGCGTACTGGATGGCCTGCGACTACCCTCGCATGCACCACGAGATTTGCACCATCATCGGTCAGGAGAAGGAGACCTCGTACCGCTTTATGGTCGCCATTCTGTCGCGTTCGGTTGGTGGCTACATGCGCGGCATGGTCGTAACGTCTATCTGCGGCGGCATCTTGGCCTTTATCGGCTTCCTGATCATCGGCCATCCGTATGCGGCGCTCATGGCTATCTTTACCGGCATCATGCATTTGGTTCCGGTCGTCGGTCCTTGGGTGAGCGCGGCAATCGCCACAGTGCTCGGTTTCATGTTCAGCCCCATGTTGGCGTTATGGACGCTCATCGTGACGATGGTCGCGCAAAACGTCACCGATAACGTGATTTCGCCTAAGGTCATGCAGAGCTCGGTGCAGGTGCATCCCATCATGAGCCTCACGGCGCTCGTTATTGGCTCGGCACTCATGGGCCCCATTGGCATGATTATTGCCATCCCGCTGTGTGCGGCCCTCAAGGGTATCTTCGTGTACTACTTCGAGAATGAGACCGGCCGCCAGCTTGTGGCCTATGACGGCGCCGTGTTTAAGGGCACACCGTACCGCGATGCCGATGGCAACCCGGTCGCCGCCTACGACGCGCTCGGCGACGACACCTTCATCTACGAGTCCGAGCTCATCGGCAACGAGACCGCGCCCGAGGCCAAGGCCATGCCCAAGCCCGAGCTCGATAATCCCTGGATTAAGCTCTCTGGTTTGCAACCCGATGCCACGGGCTTCTTCAAGAATCCCTTCGCCAAAGACGATGATTCCAATTCGGACGACGATACCAAAACCGGCATCGACGGCTCCATGGACGATGACGACAACTAGCGGGGTAATTCGGGTTAACATTCATACGCGCAACATGCTATTTCGCTGAAGGGCCGGCATTGTGCCGGTCCTCTTTTTTGCACTTGCGCGGTGGGATGGTAATATCGTTACGTTTGAACTGTTTCGATGTGAAACCGAGGAGATTCCCTCTATGAGTGCTGACTACCCGTCAATGACTACGGCCGAGATTCGCTCCAAGTTCCTCAACTTCTTTGAGGAGCGCGGTCTTAAGCTCTATCCTTCTTCGTCCCTCGTCCCCGACGATCCTTCGCTGCTGCTTGCCAACGCCGGCATGAACCAGTTTAAGGAGTACTACCAGGGCAAGAAGACCATGAAGGAGATCGGCGCGATCTCCTGCCAGAAGTGCGTCCGCACCAATGACATCGATTGCATCGGCGAGGACGGCCGTCACCTGTCGTTCTTCGAGATGCTCGGCGATTTCTCTTTTGGCGGCGTCTCCAAGGAGCAGGCTTGCGCCTGGGCCTTTGAGCTCATCACCAAGGAGTTCAAGCTGCCGCTCGACCGCCTGTACTTCACCGTCTTTACCGAGGACGACGAGACCCACGACGTGTGGCGTTCTCTGGGCGTTGCCGAGGACCACATCTCCCGCTTGGGCGAGGACGACAACTTCTGGGCCGCTGGCCCCACCGGCCCCTGCGGTCCGTGCTCCGAGATCTACTTTGACATGGGCGAGGAGGTCGGCTGCGGCAGCCCCGACTGCAAGCCTGGCTGCGACTGCGACCGCTTCCTTGAGTTCTGGAACCTCGTGTTTACCCAGTACGACCGCCAGGAGGACGGCTCCATGCCGGAGCTGCCGCACCGCAACCTCGATACGGGCATGGGCCTGGAGCGCATGGCCGCTATCATGCAGCACAAGACCGCTAACTACGACGGCGATCTGATGCAGCACCTCATCAAGCTGGGCGAGGAGATCAGCGGCAAGACCTATGACGCCGACGATTACTCCGGCGCCAGCCGTTCTCTTCGCATCATCGCCGACCACTCCCGTGCCGTCGACTTCATGATCTCTGACGGCATCCTGCCCGGTAACGAGGGTCGCGAGTACGTCCTTCGCCGCCTGCTCCGCCGCGCCGTGTTCCACGGTCGCCTGCTGGGCATCGAGGGCGCCTTCCTGACCAAGTTCATCGACGAGGTCAACGCTCAGATGGGCGAGGCCTATCCCGAGTTGCTCAAGAACGTCGCGCTCGTCAAGGGTATCGTTGCCTCCGAGGAGGAGCGCTTCTCCACGACGCTCGACAACGGCCGCGTTTACCTGGACGAGGCCCTGGCCGCGCTTGCCGAGGGCGCTGTGCTTCCGGGCGATGTTGCCTTTAAGCTTCACGACACCTTTGGTTTCCCCATCGACCTGACCGTCGAGATCGCCGGTACCGCTGGGCACGACGTCGACATGGATGGCTTTACCGCTTGCATGGAGGACCAGAAGGCCCGCGCCCGCGCCAACGCCAAGGGCGATGCCTGGGGCAGCTTCAACGACGTGTGGGTCGAGCTTTCCGACAAGGTCGCCGCGACCGAGTTCGACGGCTATGACAACGATGTGATCGAGGGCGCCAAGGTCGTCGCCATCGTGCGCAACGGCGAGTCTGTCGATTCCGCTGCCGCCGGCGAGGACGTCGAGGTCGTGCTCGACCGCACCCCGTTCTACGCCGAGATGGGCGGCCAGCAGGGCGACGCCGGCAAGCTTTCCGCCGAGGGCGTTGTTCTGACCGTTTCCGATACCAAGAACCACAACGGCCTGTATGCTCATGTCGCCCACGTTGCCGAGGGCTCGCTTTCTGCTGGTGCCGCTGTGACCGCCGCTCTCGACGCCGAGCGCCGTGGCTTCCTGCGCCGCAACCACACCGCCACGCACCTGCTCGACGCCGCCCTTAAGCAGGTCCTGGGCGAGCACGTGTCCCAGGCCGGCTCGCTGGTGACGCCCGAGCACCTGCGCTTTGACTTTACGCACTTCGAGGCCCTTTCCTCCGAGCAGCTCAAGGCTGTCGAGGACCTGGTCAACCAGCAGATCTTCGCCTCCAAGCCGGTCGTGACCCGTGTCATGGGCATCGACGAGGCTAAGGCTGCCGGCGCTGTCGCTCTGTTTGGCGAGAAGTACGGCGATGTCGTCCGCGTCGTCTCCGTGGGCGCCGAGGACCAGCCGTTCTCCCGTGAGCTCTGCGGTGGCACGCACGCTGCCAACACCGCCGAGATCGGCCTGTTCAAGATTATTTCCGAGTCCTCCACAGGCTCCAATGTCCGCCGTATCGAGGCCGTGACCTCTAAGGGCGCTCTCGATTACATGGCCGACCGCCTGGCACTTGTTGACGCCGCTGCCGCTGCGCTCAAGTGCCGCGTCGACGAGGTTCCCGCCCGTGTGGAGAACCTGCAGGCCGAGCTGCGCGAGACGTCCAACAAGCTCAAAAAGGCTCTGACCGGTGGCTCCTCCGACGCCATTTCCAGTGCCATCGAGGGTGCTGTCGAGCTCGGCGGCTACAAGCTGGTCGTTGCTGAGCTCCAGGGCCTTGAAGCTGCCGACTTGCGCAACGTATGGGATACCGTGCACCAGAAGGTCGCCGGCCCTGTCGCTTGTGTCGTCGCCAGCGTGACTGAGAAGGGCACCCCGGCCCTGCTCGCCGCCGGCTCTGATGACGCCGTCAAGGCCGGTTTCCACGCCGGCAACGTGATCAAGCAGATCGCGGGCCTGGTCGACGGTCGCGGTGGCGGCCGTCCCAACATGGCTCAGGCTGGTGGCAAGAACGCCGCCGGCATCGCCGATGCCCTCGCGGCCGCCAAGACCGCGCTCGGCGCCTAAGAATCTAGGTAGTCGCTGTGGTCGCGCTTGCGCTGGACATAGGGGAGACCAGGATCGGCATCGCCGTCTCGAGCCGTGATGGCAAGATGGCGATGCCCGTCAAGGTGCTTCCGGCTGCCGAGGTCACTGGCATGGCAAAGACGTTTCGCTACTTGGTCGAGGACTATGAGCCCGATATCCTGGTAAGCGGACGTCCCTTGACCATGGCCGGTGAGCCCGGCCCCCAGGCCGAGCGCGTTGCCGCCGTGGCGCAAAAGATTGCCGACGAGCTCGATCTTCCGCTGGAGTTTGAGGACGAGCGTCTGTCCTCGCAAGAGGCCAAGCGTATCCTGCGCGAGCAGGGCCTCAACGAAAAGCAGATGAGGGGCAAGATTGACATGATTGCCGCCAGCCTGTTTTTGCAGACGTGGCTCGATCGTAAAAACGAGGAGGTTTCGCATGCCTAGTGCTTCCGATCCGCGCCAGCCGAATCGTACACGTCAGCCGGAGTCGCGCCCTGCCCAGCCTGGCCAGCGTCCGGCACAGCCGACGCAGCGCGCAGCTCAGCCTGCCGCGCGCCCGGTGCAGTCCTTCTCTCGTTCGGCCCAACCTGTTCAACGGACGGGTCAGCAGCCTTCTGCTCGTTCGGTTCAGCATCCGGCTTCTCATGCGGCTCAGCAGCCTTCTGCTCGTACGGCCCAGCCTGCAGGCGGCACCCGCTTTAAGCAGCAGGTACCTACCCAGCGAACGCAGACCCCCCAATCACATTCGCATCACGCTCGCGGTTCGCATGGCGTTGCTCCGGCGACCCGTTCGAGCTACAACACGCATGCTCGTCGCGGTGCTCAAAAGAAGAGTTCTCCGGTTCCCATGATCATCGGCATTGTGGTGGCGGTGCTCGCGCTTGCTGCGATTGCTTTCTTTGTCGTGCCGGCCGTCAAGGGCTTCTTCGCCGGTGGGGATACGAAGGTCACGGCTGGACAGCAGGTTACGGTGACCATTCCCGACGGTGCTTCGGGCGATACTATCGCCTCGATTCTCTCCGAGAACCATATCGTCGAGAATCCCAAGGATTACTATGCGGCGGTGAAAAAGCTCAACGCCGATATGTCGCTCAAGCCTGGTACCTATTCGTTCACCACACTCATGGATGCGACCAAGGTTGTTCAGCAGCTCATGGAAGGTCCCAACGCGGGCTCTAATGCGCTGACTATCCCTGAGGGCCTAACGGTCGATCAAGTCGCCGACCGTGTGGCCCAGGCCTACGACGGCATCTCTAAGGAAGACTTCCTCAATCAGGCCAAGGCCTCCAACTACGTGGATGACTATAGCTTCCTTAAGGGCGCGGCTAACGACTCGCTCGAAGGTTTCTTGTTCCCCAAGACCTATTCGCTGGGCGATTCGCCTACGGCCGATGACGTGATTCGCGCTATGCTCGATCAGTTTAAGACCGAGTATAAGTCGCTAGACTTTGCGAGCTGCGAAGCCAAGATCAAGGAGCGCTACGGTGTGGAGATGTCCGACTACGACATCGTCAACTTGGCCTCTATCGTTGAGCGCGAGGGCCTCAACGCCGATCAACGTGCGCACGTGGCCTCGGTCTTCTACAACCGCCTTGCCGGCAAGCTCGACGGTCTGCGCTATCTCAACAGCGATGCGACCATGATGTATGTCACCGGTGGAGAGGTTACCGCCGACGACCTGCAAAGCGATAGCCCGTATAACACCTATAAGCACGAGGGCCTGCCGCCCACGCCCATCTGCTCTCCGTCGCTCGAGGCGCTCAAGGCCACGCTTGAGCCGACCGACTCCGAGGACCTGTATTTCTACATTACGCAGGACGAGGAGTACTTCTCGCAAACCTACGAAGAGCATCAACAGTCTTGGAATTAACATGAGGATTTTTAGCCCCAAACGATACGTTGCCTCGGTCGATCGCATCGACCTTGATACCCTGTGGGCCGACGGTAAACGCGCTATTCTGCTCGATCGCGATAACACCCTCGTGCCGCGCGACACCGAGCAGGTTCCCACCGCGGTTTCCGCTTGGCTCGACGCCGCCCGCGCCAAAGGTTTTAAGCTGTGCATGGTGTCCAACAACTGGCATCGCGACCAGGTCATGAGCTCTGCACGCGAGCTGGGGCTCGAGGCCATCAGCCACGCCATGAAGCCGGCGCCGTTTGCCCTCAAGGCGGGTCTAAAGCGCCTCGGCGCCACGGCCGACGAGGCGGTGCTGATCGGTGATCAGCTTTACACGGACGTGTGGAGCGGCAATTTCGCCGGCGTCGATACCATCCTGGTAAAGCCGCAGGCGACGCAGGACCTGTGGTATACGCAGATCTTCCGTATCTTTGAGCGCCGGGCCCTGCGCGACCTTCCCTGCGAGGAATAGGTCTCGCTATGTCCCAGCACACTAAACACGGCTGCGACCATATCTTCTTTATCGGCTTTTTGGGCGCGGGTAAATCGACGCTCGCGCGCAACGTCGGCACTATGTTCAAGCGGCGTTTTATCGATACCGACCGCCTGGTCGTGCGCCGCTGCGGCAAGTCGGTAACCGAGATTTTTGAGACCGAGGGCGAGGATCGTTTTCGCGAGCTCGAGACCTCGGCGCTCCGTTCGCTCCAAAGCGAGCGCAGCCTGTTGGTTTCGTGCGGGGGCGGTATCGTCGAGACGCCGGTGAATATTGAGCTGATGCACGAAATGGGTACGTGCGTGTACCTCGAGGGCGACTTCGAGGATTCGATTCGCCAGATTCGTCGGTCCGACACGCGCCCCGATTTCCGCTCGCCCGAGCATGCCGCGCGTCTGTTTGAGCATCGCCGTCCGCTGTATCGCCAGGCCGCCGATATTACCCTTGATATTCGCAACAAGTCCTTCGAGGACGTTTCCTACCTTTGTGCCGAGATGCTTTTGGAGCGTGGGCTGCTATGATTCGCCGTCAACTGATCAATTTCCAAAACCGCAGCGTCGATGTCCGTGTCGGATTGGGCGCGTTCGAGGAGCTGTCGCGCATGTTTGCCTCGGCTGTGGGCAAGCCTAAGCGCGCGATGGTGGTTTGGAACTCCGCCTCGTCAGAACGTTTTGATGAGGTCGTCGAGCATGCGCTGGTCGACGCCGGTTTTGCCGTGTCGCTGCTCGTCCTCGAGGTTTCGCCTGCTGGTGCCACGCTGGCCGATGCCGATGCTATCTTTGGCGCCTTGTCTGCCAACGGCATTACCTGCGACGATCTGGTTGTCGCCGTTGGCGATGCCGCAACCTGCTCGGTTGTTAGCTGGTGCGCCAACCAGTGGTGCGGCCGAACCGAGTGCGCGCTGTTGCCGACGACCTTTGACGCCATGCTCACGGTCGCGACGACCATGAAGCCGCTCGTCGCCTCGTCGGCCAATGCGCTTCCCGCTATCGCGTTCCGTCTCGAACCGGGCTTGGTCGTGTGTGACCTCGACCTTGTTCGCGAGGCGGACCCCGAGGACCTCAAGCTCGGCTATGCGGTACTTGTTGGCACCATGCTTTCGAGCAGCAAGTCACGCTGGAATCAGTTTACTGAGACCGTCCCCGAGATTCTCGCGGGCGAGGAGGTCGCGCTCGTCAATGCCGTTCAATGGTCTCAGACTGCCCGCAAGGACGTACTGATGGCCACGAACCCGAGCGCTCGCCATGCGCTCGATTTTGGCAAGACGGGGGAGCGTACCCTGCGCGCTTGCTTGGGCGATGCCGCTTCGCAGGTCCCTGCCTACCAGCTGTTGTCCGAGGGCATGCGCTTTGAGGCGCGCCTAGCACATGATGCCTGCGATTTCGATATCGATTACGTCTTTGAGGTCGATGACTGCTTGGAGGACTTTGGTATCGAGGAATTTGCCTTCAATCTGGAGTCTGCCGCATATATCGAGGAGTTCCGCAAGCAGCAGTTTGCACGCTCGAACCGCAGCATGTTGCCGCTGCCCGCGGCACTCGGCGCCATTCGCCTAACGAACGTTGAGGACGAGGTTCTTGAGCGCCATGCTCACGCCTACCTGGCTTCTCGTAAAGAACTTCTCTAAGATTTATTGACTTCCATCGTCTTTCGTATCATGTTGAGGGGCGGGTTTCCAATCGGTTTCGGATCGCATGCGATTCCGTCGTTCGGTTGAGACCCGTCCCGTCTATATAGAGACAACAAGAAAGGAATCTGCATGTCTGAGTTTGCTGCCGGTCCTGCCGGTCGTATCGAGCGTGTCCGTGCCCTGATGGTCGAACGTGGCTACGACGCCATCGTGGTGCGCGACGAGGCCAACCTTCGTTGGCTTACGGGCGTGAAGGGCGTCTTCGACTACACCTTCGAGTTCCCGCACGCTGCGTTTATTACGGCCGACCAGTGCTTGTTTCACACCGACTCGCGCTACCTCAATAGCTTTGAGGAGAACACGCCCGCCGGCAGCCCTTGGGTCTACGACATGGATGAGGGCACCATCCCCGGTTGGGTCGCCGGCAAGATCGCGGCCAACAAATGCCGCGTCTGCGCTGTCGAGGACGATATGCAGATTAATTTCTACCAGGGTATTCAGCGCGGCCTGGAGGACCGCTCCGTCGCCTGTATGCTGCCGCTGATGCACGACGACATCCGCAAGATGCGCGCCATCAAGGACGCCGAGGAGATTGAACTCATGCGCCATGCGCAGTCGATCACCGATGCCGCCTTCCAGCACATGCTCGGCTTTATTAAGCCCGGTATGACCGAGAAACAGGTACGCAACGAGCTCGAGAACTTTATGTTCGCCAACGGTGCTGACAGCCTGGCCTTCGGTTCCATCGTCGCGAGCGGCCCCAACACCGCCAATCCGCATGCCGTCCCGAGCGACCGCGTGATCGAGAAGGGCGACTTTGTCCTGATGGACTACGGCGCGGGATACTGCGACTACCGCTCCGACATGACTCGTACCGTCGTGATGGGCGAGCCCACCCAGGAGCAGCTCGACCTGTACGCGCTCGTGCGCCGTACGCACGAGAAGTGCGTCGCCGCCATCCATCCGGGCGTCGAGGGCAACGACATCTTCAAGCTCTCCAAGAAGATCATCGGCGATGCCGGCTATGGCGATTACTATAACCATGGCCTGGGCCACGGTGTCGGTATCGACATCCACGAGCTGCCCAACTTCAACCGCAGCAAGAACACCATCGTGGTCGGCTCGGTTATCACCATGGAGCCCGGCGTCTACCTGCCCGGCGTGGGCGGCGTGCGCCTGGAGGACTACGGCGTGGTCACCGAGAACGGCTACGAGCCCTTCACTAAGACCCCGCATGACCTGCACGTTATCGATTGCTAGTCTACTTCGGTAGATAGTTTGGGGCGGGGCGTTCGGATCGATTCGGACGTCCCGCGTTCTCTTTTTATGCGCTCGCTGCAGGCGCCGTCTGCAAGTGTATAATTTCTATCGTATGTAATTTGGACGCTTGTGCGTTCTGCCCATAACAAGAAAGGTCGCTATGCCTACCATTTCTACCGCCGACTTCAAGAACGGCCTCGGTCTCCGCATCAAGGACAAGGTCTACACCATTGTCGAGTTCCAGCATGTCAAGCCGGGCAAGGGCGGCGCGTTTGTGCGCTACAAGACCCGCGACATCAAGAGCGGCCGCGTCGTCGAGAACACCTGCAACGCCGGCACCAAGTTCGAGAGCGTCATGCTCACTACCCGTGAGTTCCAGTACCTCTACAACGATGGCACCGACTACATCTTCATGGACAACGAGTCCTATGAGCAGGTTCCCGTTCCCGAGGACATGGTGGGCGAGAACTCCAAGTGGCTGCGCGAGAACGACGTCTGCCAGCTGCTCTTCGCCGACGATGAGCTCATGGGCGTGACCCCGCCGATGTTCATCGAGACCACTATCGTCCAGACCGACCCGGGCTTTAAGGGCGACACCGTCCAGGGTTCCACCAAGCCGGCCACGATCGACACCGGCGCTGTTATCCAGGTCCCCATGTACCTCAATGAGGGCGAGGTCATCAAGGTTGACACCCGCGACGGCAAGTTCGTCTCCCGCGTCTAGCAACCAACTCTTCTAGGAGGATTCATGCCCCAGGAAATCAAGATTGACGGCATCGGCATTTCGCCCGATGTTCTGACCGCCATCGTCTCGCGCGCCGTGTCCGATGTCGAGGGCATCGCCTCCGTTGGCGTCAAGGACCTTGCCACCAACCTTGTCTCCATGATGCTCTCGTCCAAGGCCCCGGCTTCCGAGCCGTCGGTCGAGGCCGAGGTCGTCGGCGACAAGCTCGCACTCACCGTGCGCGTTGTGGTGTTCTTTGGCTATCCGTTCAAGAAACTCGCCGAGGCCGTTCGCGCCGCTGTGGTCGCCGCCATCGATGCCCAGGTGGGCGTCGAGGTCGAGCGTGTTGACGTTTGCATCGACGGCCTCGTTTTCCCCAAGGAGTAACCTTTGAGCCTTAAGGTTTATCGCGGGCGTACGCTTGCCCGCAGTCAGGCGCTGCAGCTGCTGTTCCAGGCCGAGGCCACGGACAGCCCGCTCGAGCGCGTCCTCGAGGGCGATTTCCTGATTTCGAAGGGCCCCCTCGACCCCTATGCGCTGGAGCTTTGCCGCGGTGCCTACGAGCATATCGATCGCATCGATTGTGCCCTGCGAGCCGTCGCCAAGAACTGGGATCTTATGCGCATGCCCGGTGCCGACCGCAACCTGCTGCGTATCGCCGTCTACGAGATGCGCTTCCTTACCGACGAAGAGGTCTCGGACGCCATCGTGATCAACGAGGCCGTCGAGCTTGCTAAGGCCTATGGCACCGACCAGTCCGCGTCGTTCGTCAACGGCGTGCTGGGCAAGATCGCTCGCAGCGAGGAGCTGCCGGGCGAGGACCTGTACCAAGAGCTGCTGGCCGAGGATCGCGCTCGCGAGGAGGCGCAGGTTGCCGAGGTGGCCGCCAAGGTTGCGGTTGCCCAGGCTGAGGCTGGCGTGCTGGCCGAGGACGCGGACGCCTCCGAGGTTGTCGTCGACTCCGTCGAGGAGTAGTCATGCCAGAGGGTTCTGTCCGCAATTTTGACGAGATCTCTGAGCGTCTGGACCAGATCATCGCTACCGTTCGCTCCAAGGATACGTCCTTGGAGCGTTCGCTCGATCTGTTTGACGAGGCGATTGAGCTGGGCTCCCGCGCGGTCGATATGGTCGACAAGTTTGAGTTGACGCCGCGAGAGGCCGATAAGCTCGAGCAGGAATACGATGAGGATGCGGCAAACGAATCCCAGGATAGATAGGCCACATCTCCGGATACGAATGGTTGATGGCATTCATGAAACGCGTGCGTCTTGATGACGAACTGATTTCACAGGGCATCTGCGCCGATCGCGCGGATGCCCTTCGCACTCTTATGGCCGGCTTGGTCTCGAGCGGCGGCGAGCGTTTGACTTCGCCAGGCCTTAAGGTGATCCCGGGCCTGCCGCTGCACGTGAAGGGACGCATTCCCTATGTTGGCCGCGGCGGTCTTAAGCTCGAAGGCGCGCTTGATGCGTTTGGTATCAATCCGACGGGCCTTGCCTGTCTGGATGTGGGCTGCTCTACCGGCGGCTTTACCGATTGCCTGCTTAAGCGCGGAGCTGCGACAGTTGTCTCGGTGGACGTAGGTCGCGCCCAGTTCGATTGGTCGTTGCGTCAGGACGATCGCGTGACGCTGCATGAGCGCACAAACGTGACGCAGCTGCCTGAGCTTGGCTATGCCGGCGCCATCGACCTGGCTGTGTGTGATGTCTCATTTACCAGCATCGCGAACATTATCGATGCGGTGCTGGCATGCCTGGCGCCTATGGGTGCATTCTGCACACTCGTAAAGCCGCAGTTTGAGGCTCCGGCGGCGTTGGTGGGCGAGGGCGGCATTGTGACCGATCCCGCCGTGCGATGCGATACGCTCGTGGCGGCGGTTGAGCTCTTCGCTGCCAAGGGGCTGTTCCCGGTCGATGTGTGCGTGTCGCCCATTCATGGTGCCAAGGGAAACGTTGAGTATTTCCTGTACGGCACTAGATTTGAATCTGGCGACCGCTCGCAAGACGAGCTGCAATCCCAGGTATCGGTTTTGAGCGAGAAAGCTGCAACGCTATGAAGGTCTTTCTGGTTCCTAATTACTACAAGCAAGAGGCGGTCGAGAGCGGCCTGATGCTCGAGCTTTGGTTGACGCGCCAGGGCTATGAGGTCGCATGGGCTGCTGACCAGCGATCGAAGATTCAAAGCACTCCTGATATTGACGGCTCCGATCTGGTCATTACGCTCGGCGGTGACGGTACGTTGCTGCGCGCTGCCCGCATCCTCAACCATCGTGAGATTCCCATCCTCGGTCTTTCCTACGGCCATCTGGGCTTTTTAACTGCTGCGAGCCCCGAGGAGCGCGACATTCTGCAGGTCGTGAGCGACGCCCTTTCCGGCGAGCTGCACGTGAGCCGTCGCGCCACCATCGCCGCGGATATCGTGTCCGTGCGCGAAGACGGAACTAAGGATGTCGTGCGCACCTTCGCCCTCAACGACATGGCACTTACCCGCGGTCCGCTGTCCGATATGGTCGAGTTCGACATCACGGTGTCCGGCCATCATATCGACCGCCTGCGCGGTGACGGTGTCGTCGTTTCGACGGCGACCGGCTCCACTGGCTATGCGCTATCCGCCGGCGGCCCCATTGTGAGCCCCGACTATACGGGCATGGTCTGCGTACCCATTGCGCCGCACACCATTCAGGCTCGTGCCTTTTTGACCTCGCCGAGTGATGTCGTTGAAATCTTTATGTCAGATGATCGCCCGAGCGTGCCGGCGATCGCTATCGATGGACAGTTTATTACCTGCGATGGCACCGTTGAGAGCGTGGCCGTGCGCCGCGGGCCCGGAGATGTGCTGCTGCTGGATTACGGCCCCGAGAGCTTCTATAACTCGGTGAGCCGCGTATTCTACGGAGTCCGTCATGATCGATGAGCTGCAGGTTTCTAACATTGCACTCATTCGCGAGGCGACGCTGGTGCCGAGTGCCGGCCTGACTGTCCTGACCGGTGAGACCGGCGCCGGCAAGACCGCGCTGCTCTCGGCCCTCAAGCTTATTTTGGGCGAGCGTGCGGATTCGTCGACGGTGCGCGAGGGCGAGACGCTGGCGAGTGTCGAGGCGCGGCTGTTCGACGGTCCACACGACACGGAAGGCTTTACCGTACAGCGCAGTCTTTCTGCCGAGGGCCGCAGCCGCGTGAAGATTGACGGCCGCATTGCCAGTGTGCGCGAGCTTTCGGAGCGCGTTGGCGTGATGATGGATCTGTGCGGCCAGCACGAGCACCAGCGCTTGCTCGATCCGGCGCATCACGTTGCGATGGTCGATGCGTGGGCGGGGCGCTCTGTGCTCGAGGCGCTCGAGCACTACCGTGCTTGCTTTAAAGCCTCGCGCGCGGCCGCTAAGGAGGTCCGTCGCGTCGAGGAGGCCTCGCGTGCGCAGGGGAGCCGCGTCGAGGAGGCGCGCTTTGCCCTCGAGCGCATCGGCGAGGTCGACCCTAAGCCGGGTGAGTATGAGGAACTCGAGGAACTGCTGCCGCGCTCCGAACATGCCGAGGTGCTGGTTGCCACAGCTAACGATGCCCATGCATCGCTTGCCGCCGAAGGGGGAGCGCTCGATGCCGTGAATGGCGCCGTGGCCGAGCTTTCACGTATGGCGACCGTTGACCGCAAACTGGGCGACATTGCCGATGCGCTTTCGGATGCCTGCATCTCGCTTGAGGATTGTGCCAACGAGCTGCGCGCCTATCGCGATGGGGTCGCCTTCGATCCTCGCGAGCTCGCTCGCATGCGCGAGCGGTATTCCGACCTCAAGGGCCTGCTGCGTCAGTGGGGTCCGACCATGGACGATGTCTTTGCCATGCGCGATCGCTCACAAGAGCTGCTGTCCCTGGTTGATGATGGCGATGAGCAGATCAAAAAGGCGCGTGAGGCACTCGGGAGCGCCGAGCGCGAGTTGTTTGCCGCTGCCAAGGCACTTAAGCGCGCTCGCAATACGGCGGCCCCGCGCTTCTGCCACGAGGTTGGCCGCCAGATGGCGCGCTTGGAGATGGGTAGTGCCGAGCTCGTCTGGGAGTCGCGCGATCTTCCCCGTGCTGAGTGGACGCCCGTTGGTCCTTCGAGCTACGAGCTGCTATACCGCAGCGGTGCCGGTTTGACGCCGCGCCCCCTGCGTCGAATTGCGTCGGGCGGCGAGCTCAGCCGCGTCATGCTGGCAAGCAAGGTTGTCCTCGGTAACGCGGACGGTGTCGATACGCTGGTGTTTGACGAGGTCGATGCTGGTGTCGGTGGCTCCACGGCGCGTGCGCTTGCGGGCGTGCTGGCAAATCTCGCCGCTACGCATCAGGTGATTGTTGTAACCCACTTGGCGCAGGTCGCCGTCATGGCTGACAAGCATTATGTTGTCAGCAAGGAACCGGGCGATGTTCCCCAGACGCATTTGGACGAGGTAACCGGCGAAGCGCGTACCGCCGAGATCGCCCGCATGTTGAGCGGCGATCAGTCCGAGGCAAGCCTGGCGCACGCCAAGCAGATGCTCGAAGAAGCTCGAGGTTAGGTCGTATCAGCGGTGTTGGTGGGACAAAATAGACTGAATTTTTTGTCCCACTTCGCGTTTTACTCCACAACCTTATCCGGCTGGATGAGCTCCTCGTAGTAGCTGATATGCTCACGCGCGTCTTCAATCTCGGGCAGCAGGAAGTTGTAGATGACTTCGATGATCATCGTGGCACTGATCTTGGAGAACGCAAAGTCGCCTGTCGTCAGCAGCGCTTCGTGGTTGACGGTATTAAAAGTGTAGTCTGCCAGGCGCGCGAGTGGGGATTTGCTGTCACTGCTGATGACGACTACGGTTGCGCCGCAGTTGCGAGCCGCTTTTGCCATGCGATTCAATCGGCGCGATTTGCCGGAGTTTGAGATAAGCACGATGACGTCACCCGGGCGTAACGTGAGCGCAAAGCCGATTGATGTCTCGCTAATGGTGCTCGCCATGCAGCGCAGGCCCAGCTGCGAAAACTTAAACGTCGCATCGAGCGCGACCGCGTTCGTATTGCCCACAGCCGCAAACTCAATAACCCCTGCATGCTTAAGGGCATGCACAACAGCCGCCAGCGTATCGTGGTCGATACCGTCGATGGTCGCATTAAGCTCGCTCACCTTGGCAGCCAGGATGTTCTTGAGGCTCTGCTCCATATTGTCGAGCGAGACCTCGTCGGTCAGGCCCTCGTTGCGCTGGCTTTCCAAATCCCTCGCCAACGAAAACTGAAAGCTGCGGAAGCTGCCAAACCCAAGCTTGCGGCAGAAGCGCGAAACGGTTGCCTCGGACGTGGCAGCGGCGCGCGAGAGCTGAGCCGCCGTGAGGCGTGGAGCCTCGGACTGGTGCTCCAATATATAGTCGACAATGCGCTGCTCGGACTCGCTGTATCCCTGATGAGTGCTAATGAGGGAAAGTGCGCTCTTGCTACTATCGGTCATGGATGGCTCCTGGTTGGCATGAAAATCTAGCTTGATTTGCAATGCCATAGTATACGGGCATTTTCAATTACAAGATACACCTTGCCGTTTCAAGTGTTGATGGTAAACTTTCATCTACCGTTTACGGTTATGAAAGAACCTTTCACCGGAGAATTGCACCTTGTCTCTTCTCACGCGGACGGTAGGTTGGTATCTTTCAGTTGTGGAAAAACGCGCATCGAAGCGCGTGTAGGGGAGCGCCCGCGGGCGCTGTACTATAGAAGGAGGGACACATGGCTAAGTTTGACATCATCGCCGCGACCGGTTGCCCGACCGGCATTGCGCACACCTTCATGGCGAAGGAGGCGCTGGAGAAGGCAGCTGCCGAGCGCGGTCTGACCATTAAGGTCGAGACTCATGGCCAGGTCGGTGTCGAGAACGAGCTCACCAAGAGTGAGATCGCTGGTGCCAAGGCCGTCGTCGTCGCAGCCGACAAGGATGTACAGGCTGAGCGTTTCGCCGGCAAGCCCATGGTTTCCGTTGGTGTTTCCAAGGCCCTGTCCGTTGAGGCCGCCGGTAAGCTGATTGACCGCGCGCTCGCCGCCAAGGGTGACGACACGGTTGCAGCTGCTGCCGATATCGAGGATGAGGTCGAGGAGAAGGAGTCCATCGGTCACATCATCTACAAGCACCTCATGAACGGCGTCAGCCACATGCTGGTCTTCGTCGTTGCCGGTGGTGTTCTGACCGCCGTTTCGTTCCTGTGGGGCATTACGTCCTTCGATTCGACGGCGTCTGACTACAACAGCTTTGCTGCGATGCTCAAGATCATCGGCGGCATCGCCATGAACCTTATGGTTCCGGTGCTTTCCGCCTACATCGCCGAATCCATCGGCAAGCGCCCGGCGCTCGTCCCCGGCTTTGTTGCCGGTATGATCGCCATCCAGGGCCTGCCTGTTAACGCCGAGACCGGCATGATCGATGCCGGTGGCGCCGGCGTGGGCTTCGGCTTCCTGGGCGGCATCGTTGGCGGCTTCCTCGCCGGCTATGTCATCCTGCTGCTCGAGAAGGTCTTTGCCGGCCTGCCCAAGAACCTGGACGGCCTCAAGGCTATCTTCCTGTACCCGCTGTTCTCGACGGCTATCGTCGGCCTGGTCATGCTCGGCATTTCCGGCCCCATGGCTGCCATCAACACCGCCATGATGGACTTCCTCAAGGGCCTGTCCGCCTCTGGCGCCGTTGTCCTGGGTCTTGCTATCGGCTGCATGTGCGCCTTTGACATGGGTGGCCCGGTCAATAAGGCTGCTTATGTCACCGGTACCGCTATGCTCACCGAGGCTCTGGCCGCCGGTGTTGGCACCGATACCTACAACTTCGGCACCAACTTCATGGGCTGCCGTCTCCGCCGCCTGCATCGTTCCGCCGCTGATCACCACCTTTGCCGTCGTTGTCGGTAAGAAGTACTTCAGCCAGGAGGATCACGACGCCGGTGTCGTCAACCTCATCCTTGGTTGCACCCACATCACCGAGGGCGCCATTCCGTTCATGACCAAGAACATCTGGCCCGTCATGCCCATCATGATGCTCGGCTCCTCTATCGCTTCGATCCTGACCATTATGTTCAACGTTCACGATCCGGCGCCTCACGGCGGCTTCCTGGTCCTGCCCGTTGTCGAGAACGGTCCGCTGTGGGTCCTCGCGATCCTCATCGGCGCTGTGGTCGGTGGCATCCTGTTCGTGGCCTTCAAGAAGTACGACTTCGAGAAGAACCAGAAGGCCGCTCCTGCAGCCAAGCCGGTTGAGGCCCCCAAGGCCGCTGCCGTCGAGGCCCCCAAGGCCGAGGCTGCCGACTTCGTGAAGGTCGAGAATGTCTTTGTCGCCGAGGACTTCGCTTCTCGTGACGAGGCTCTGAGTTTCGTTTCCAACCAGGCCGTCAAGGCCGGTATCGCCAGCGACGCCGACGCCGTGATGAACGCCTTCCTGGCCCGCGAGGCCGAGGGCACCACGGGCATGATGGAGGGCTTCGCCATCCCGCATGCCAAGTCCGACGCCATTACCGAGGCTGCCGTCATCGTCGTCAAGGACGAGTCCGGCGTGACCGGTTGGGACACCATGGACGGCGCTCCCGTCAACGTGGCTATCGCCCTGCTCATCCCCGGTGCCCAGGCCGGCACTACGCACCTCAAGATCCTGTCCAAGGTCGCCGAGGCGCTCATGGACGAGGACTTCCGTGCCACCGTCAAGGGTTCCACCGACGCCGCCGAGATCGCCAAGACGATCAACGCCCGCCTGGTCTAATTCCACGGTACGCGAATAACATCGCCCCCTGTAATAAAGGCGAGGACTCCACCCGGAGCCCCCGCCTTTTTTCATTCCCTTCTGTAAGTTGCGGTGAAATAGGGACTGTTTAAACGATTCAACCCCAAATTCAGCCCCTATTTCACCGCAACTTACAGAAGGGCATAGAGGGGGCTACCTAGCGAGTCCTTGTCGCGAACAGATCATCAGCCAGAATTCCTTTCAGCCGACATTACTTTGGACCGACTGGGTTTCCGCAGCTTGCTCGCCCACAGGGGCCCGCGCGCGGCCTGTGAGATTTATCGCGAGTTCCGCACGAGCCGAAGAGCACTTAATGTGCTCTTCGTGCGAGCAGGACTGTAGAGCAGGAAATCTCACAGGCCGCGCACGGGCCCCTGTGGGCGAGCAAGCGGACGACAAACACATCTGTCCAATAATTCGTCTGAAACACAATGAAAAACCGTTTGATGTGAGTTAATATAAACAACGTCGTGAATCTGACTCCTGCCACATGCATGACAGGGGTTAAACACAAAAAAGGAGTCAACTATGGTTTCTGAGAAGGCTACCCTCGTTAATCCTCAGGGTCTGCACATGCGTCCGGCTGGTCTGTTCGCCTCCACCATGGGCAAGTATGCCTGTGACGTGACGGTCGTTACCCCCGAGAAGGAGGTCAACGGCAAGTCCCCGATGGCCCTCATGGCTGCTGGTATCCCCTGCGGCACCGAGGTCGAGGTCAAGTGCGACGGCGCTGACGAGGCCGAGGCTCTGGCTGCTGCCATCGAGCTCATCAAGAGCGGTCTTGGCGAGTAGAACTCAAACGGGTCGCATGTTGAACAACTAAGTTCATATTTGGGGGCGCAGTGACCTGTTGTAAGGTAGCTGCGCTCTTTTGTCATGGATATGGCAAAACGCTTTATCACATGACACGGAGAGAGGAATGGGAATGTATCAGGGAGTCAACGCTTCCGAGGGCATCGGTATCGGCACCGTCATGGTCGCCGTCGATCCCGACTTGACGTTTGAGCCGCACGAGGTTGCTGATTCGGCAGCAGAGAAGGAGCGCTATCAGTCCGCTCTTTCGGTCTTCTGCGAGAAGACCCAGGCTCAGGCCGACCACATGAAGGAGACGGTGGGCGAGGCCGAGGCCGAGATCATGAGCGGACACATTGTCCTGGCTCAGGACCCGGGCATGACCGACGCCATCAACGCCGCCATTGACGGCGGTACCTGCGCCGAGCAGGCGCTCATGGACACCTCGACCATGTTCGAGAACATGTTCCTGTCCATGGACGACGAGATGTTCCGTCTGCGCGCGGCCGATATCGCCGACATCCGCACCGGTATTCTGGCTGAGCTGCTGGGCAAGGAGGTCGTCGACCTCTCCGTCCTGCCCGAGAACACCGTCGTTGTCGTGCATGACCTCACGCCGTCCATGACCGCCACGATCGATAAGGCCCACGTTGCCGGTATCGTCACCGAGACCGGTGGCCGCACGTCGCACTCCGCGATTATCGCGCGTGCCCTCGAGATTCCGGCTGTCCTTTCGGTTTCCAACAGCTGCACCGCGCTGCGCAACGGTATGACCGTTGTCGTCGACGGTGGCAAGGGTATCGTTGAGGCCGATCCCGACGAGGAGACGCTCGCCGCCTACACCGCCAAGGCCGAGGCCTTCGCTGCCGAGAAGGCAGCCCTCGAGGCCTTCCGCGGCAAGCCGTCCGTGACTGCCGATGGCATCAAGAAGATCATCGCCTGCAACATCGGTAACCCCGATGACGTGCCCAACGCGCTCGATCACGACGCCGAGGCCATCGGTCTGTTCCGCTCCGAGTTCCTGTTCATGGACTCTGCTGAGCTTCCTTCCGAGGAAGAGCAGTTCAACGCCTACCGTAAGGTCGCCAGCGCGCTCAAGGGTGCTCCGGTCATCATCCGCACGCTCGATGTGGGTGGCGACAAGGAGATCCCGTATCTGCATATGGTCAAGGAAGACAACCCCTTCATGGGCTTCCGCGCCGTGCGTTACTGCCTGGCCAATCCCGACCAGTACAAGGTCCAGCTCCGCGCTCTGCTGCGCGCTAGCGCCTTCGGTGACGTCAAGATCATGATCCCGCTCGTCACCTGCGTCGAGGAGGTCTTGGCTGTCAAGGAGCTCGTCGAGCAGTGCAAGGCCGAGCTGACCGAAGAGGGTCGCAAGTTCAACGAGAACATCGAGGTCGGCATCATGGTCGAGACGCCCGCCGCTTCGCTGCTCGCAGACCGTCTTGCCGAGGTTGCCGACTTCTTCTCCATCGGCACCAACGACCTGATCGGCTACACCATGTGCGCCGACCGTGGTAACGACACCATCTCCAACCTGTACCAGGTTTACTATCCCGCCGTGCTCCGCTCGCTCAAGAACATCATCGAGAGCGGCGTGAAGGCCGGCATCATGGTCGGTATGTGCGGCGAGGCCGCTGCCGATCCGCTGCTCGAGCCGCTTCTGATCAGCTGGGGCCTGGAGGAGTTCTCGATGAGCGCTCCGTCGATCCTGCGCGCCCGCAAGACCATCAGCCAGTGGACCAAGGCCGAGTGCGACGAGCTCGCCGAGAAGGCACTCGCCTGCAACACCGCCGCCGAGGTCAAGGCACTGCTCGAGTCCGCAGCTCGCTAATTTGGTATCAGAGGTAACCGCGTGGTTGGAATGGGCCGGCCACGCGGCCCTCACATATACAGGGGGTACTGTAAATGTTCTACACGCTAACCGCTAACCCGGCTGTCGACATGACGGTTTCGAGCTCTCCGCTCGAGCCCGATGAGAACGTCCGAACCGGCTCGGCCAGCTACACGGCTAACGGCAAGGGCCTCGACGTGTCCTTCGCCTTTAAGAAGATGGGCGTCGACACCGTCGCGCTCGGCTTCTTCGCTGGCTTCACGGGCAAGTTCATCGTCGAGGAGGTCATGAACCTGGGTTGCCTCTGCCGCCCGGTCTGGACCGACGGTATCACGCGCATTAACACCTACGTCAACGATGGCCAGCACGAGTACGGCATCCTGAACCCGGGTGCTCCGATCACGCCGCAGCACCAGGAGGAGCTCTACAACATCCTGGACACCGCGGGCGATCTCGAGTGCCTGATCGTTTCCGGCTCCGTGCCTCCCAAAGCTACGCCTGACTTCCTGGCTAAGGTCATGGAGCACGCTCAGGCTCGTGGCGCCGACGTCGTCCTGGACCTGTCCTCCGACAAGCTCAAGGAGCTCGCTCACAAGAAGCCGCTGCTCATCAAGCCGAACCATCACGAGATGAAGGCCATCTTCGGCGTGCCGGTCGACACCGACGACGAGGTTCGCGTTGCCATGAAGATGGCTCACGACGCTGGCGTTCAGAACGTGCTGCTCACCCGTGGTAGCCGCGGCGACGCTTACTTCTCCAACGGCGAGGACATCTGGTACGCCAAGCGTGAGTTCAACATCAAGCTGGTTTCTTCTGTCTGCGCCGGCGACTGCACCCTCGCTGCGTTCCTGCACAAGTGGTACAGGGATCGCGACAACGTCGAGGAGGCCATGAAGCTCGCTATGGCCACCGGCGCCAACGTTGCCGAGTCCGTCGGCATCGGCGACTTCGGTCACGTCGACGAGTACAGCAAGCGCGTTGCTGTCCGCAAGCTCGATCGTCAGTAATCGAAACGCGACATATTCGTGCGCATGTGGCGCCCCGGTTTCGGCTGGGGCGCCTTTTTGTCCCGCCACGGGGGAGAGGTGTCCCGCCGTACTTCATCGCTTCCACACCGTTCACCGAGTTGTCCTAGCCTTTTACCGATGCGTGGAATATACTTTCATTAACACGTTGCTTCGTGAAAGGAACATTCATGATTTACACGCTCACTGCAAATCCCGCCATTGACTACAACATCGCCTGTGACGGTCTTGCTGCCAACACCGTCACGCGTACCCGCAACGCGGTCTACACGCCCAACGGCAAGGGCCTTAACGTCTCGTTTACGCTTGACCACTACGGCGTCGACACCACGATCCTGGGCTTTTTCGCCGGTTTCTCGGGCGAGTTTATCGTTAAGGGCGCCGAGGCCCTGGGCGTGCCCGTCAAGCCCGTGTGGACCGACGGCATTACGCGCGTCAATGTGTTCCTCAACGCCGGCCCTGACACCGAGTACAACATGGTCAACGCCGGTGCCGCTATCAACGAGGCCAACGAGCAGGAGATGTTTGAGCTCATCGATTCGCTCGATGACATGACCTGTCTGGTCATCAGCGGCTCGCTGCCTCCCAACACTTCCGAGGGCTTCCTGGCCGAGGTCCTGCGCCGCGTCAAGGCCAAGGGGGCCGAGTTCGTCCTCGACATCTCGAGCCATCAGCTGGCAGACCTCATTGCCATGGAGCCGCTGCTGATCAAGCCCAATGACGACGAGCTGCTTGACATCTTTGGCATTAAGGTGAGCGGTGGCGACGATGATTCTGTTAAGGGCGCAATGGCTGAGCTTCATGCCAAGGGCGCCAAGAACGTGCTGCTGACCCTTGGTGGCGCCGGTGCGTACTTCTCCAACGGCGAGCACATCTGGTTTGCCAACCGCACCTTTGAGGTTAAGCTGCTGTCGACGGTGTGCGCCGGCGATTCCTCGCTCGCTGCCTTCCTGTCCGTGTGGCACGACGCCCCCGAGCGCGTCGAGGACGCCCTGCGCCTTTCGATGGCCACCGGCGCCAACGTGGTCGAGTGCCCGGGCCTGGGCGACTTTGCCAAGGTGGACGAATATAAGAAGCACATCGAGGTTCGCCAGGTCTGCTAGTTCCGGCTCCTTGCCTGAATAGTTTGATTATTTCGCATCCGTCTTAGACTAGGACGGATGCGTTTTTGTTTATCGGACTTGCGTGTGCAGTGGAGGCTGTTTCTTGCTAGACTTCTTGCAGACGCAATCGATAGCCAATTTGATAGTCGCAGGAGGCCATAGGCATGTGCAATGTTTCGCTCAACGGTACGCAACCGTCCGATGCGTCCCTGCGCGTCCTGCGTGCGCTTGAGGCGGCTGGTCTTGAGGCTTGGTACGTGGGCGGTTGGGTGCGCGACGCCCTGATGGGGTGCCCCAGCCACGATGTTGATATGTGCTGTAGCGGCCTGTGGCAGGAGTCCAAGGCGGCGCTCGAGGCCGCTGGTATCGCGGTCGTGGAGTCGGGCATTAAATTTGGCGGAATCACGGCTATTTCCGATGGCGAGCGTATCGAGGTCACCACGTTCCGTCTGGATGGCTTTTACACCGATGGTCGCCATCCCCAGAGTGTGGAGCGTGCCGCCTCGCTCGAGGACGATCTGGCGCGCCGCGACTTTACCGTCAACGCCATGGCCTGGCATCCCGAGCGCGGGCTTGTCGACCGCTACGACGGCCAGGGTGACTTGGAGCGCAAGCTGATTCGCGCTGTCGGCGATCCCAGGCGTCGCTTTAACGAGGACGCCCTGCGCATGTTGCGTGCGGTGCGCTTTGCCTGCCGCCTGGACTTTATGATTGAGCCCGAGACTAAGCGCGCGCTTGCCGAGTGCGCGCCGCTGCTCGACGCCGTGGCGCGCGAGCGTGTGGGTATTGAGCTTGAGGGCATTCTTTCGACCGGTCATGGGGGAGACGCGATGCTCCGCTACCCCGAGCTCATCTGTGCCTCTGTGCCTGAGCTGGCAGCGGGTCGCGGCTTTGATCAGCGAAGTGTCTATCATGCGTTTAACGTTTACGAGCATATCGCCCGTGTGCTGACGGTGGCAGGGGAGCTTGCGCTGTGCGACGGCGTCGCGCCCTCGTCGAGCCTTATGTGGGCGGCGTTTTTGCACGATGTGTCCAAGCCCGAGTGCTTCACGGTCGATCACGCCGGCAGCGGACACTTCTACGGTCATCCCGAGCTCGGCGCCAAGAAAGCGCGCGTCATTATGGATCGCCTGGCGCTCTCGCACGACCTGGTGCGCGATGTGTGCCTGCTCATCAAATATCACGATAAGCCGCTGCGCCCCGAGCGCTCCTGCCTGCTCAATATGATGCGCGCGCTTTCGGGCGAGGGCGTCGATACGTCGCGTCTGATTGACGAGCTCATGGATCTTAAGCGTGCCGATACGCTCGGCAAGGCCCCGTCGTGCTTCTATTACGTCGAGACGATTGAGGAGATGCGCGCGATGGCGCACGAGCTACTGGAGGCGGGGGAGCCCTATACGCTCAAGATGCTCGCCATCAACGGCGGCGACCTGATCCGCGCCGGTGTGAAGCCGGGGCCCGAGCTAGGCCAACTACTCAACTCCGCCCTCGACGCCGTGATCGAAGACAACATTTCCAACGAGCGCGAAGCTCTTTTGGTCCATCTCAACTTGAATTAGCTACCCAGTTTACCTGCGTGTTCCATAACCTGCCGACAATTTTTCGGCAATTTGAAATTTCTTCTTGCGCTGACGTTTTTTGTCCCGTAATATATTTCCTCGCAGCACGGCAGTGCAGATGTCATGTGGCCCGTTCGTCTAGCGGTTTAGGACGCCGCCCTCTCAAGGCGGAGATCACCAGTTCGAATCTGGTACGGGCTACCACGTTTCTGTTACCCGGACTTCCCATGGAAGGCCGGGTATTTTTATTTTCAAACAACCGTTTGCAATTCCCGTTTGAACCAGAGCTTTGCGTTCTGCCTATGGCCCTTACGGGTACAATATCCAAAGATATTTTGACTGTTAGAAGGAGTCTCATGACGGAGTCCTCTCAGCATACGTCTAAGCCCCAGGTCGAGGTTGAGGCCTCGGGCGGAGATGACAATAAGAGCGCACGCCGCGGCGCCATCTTTATCGGCGTCGTGCTGGTGGGTTATATCGTCTATCTGGTGGTAACCGGGCAGATGGGGCAGTTCTGGGCCGCTATGTCGAGTGTCCAGGCGCCATGGCTCGTTGTCGCGTGTCTCTGCATGTTCATGTATCTGTTCTTTGGCATTGTGGCCTATGCGATCGCTGTCTGGCTCGACCCCAATTCACCCGTCGGCATACGCGACTTGATCTCGGTCGAGGCGAGTGGCATCTTCTTTGGCAACCTGACGCCTATGATGATGGGCTCGACTCCCGCCCAGATCTACCGCCTGACCAAAGCGGGCCAAAACGTCGGCGAGGCCGGAGCCACGCAGTTCACGCGCTTTATCGTGTACCAGTTTGGACTCGTTGCCTGGGGCGCTATCCTATTGCTTGCTCGCATGCCGTTTTTTGCCGATCGCTATGGCGATATGACGCTGCTGTGCGTCTTTAGCTTTGGTGGACACTGCTGCATCTTGCTGGGCATCTTCGCCGTCGCGCTCATGCCTAAGACCGTCACGCGCGTCGCCCATTGCATCATCAATTGGCTTGAGCGCATTGGTGTCTCGGCCACTAAGATCGAGGGATGGCGCACGTTTGTCGACGGCGAGATCTACTCCTTCTCCGAGAAGTTCCGGCTTTCAGCCGGACATTTTTCTTCCATGCTGCTCACCGTGTTTATCACCATGATGCAGCTCGCGTTTTTCTATCTGGTTCCGTATTTCCTAATGCTTGCCTTTGGCCACCACGAGGTCGACTTTTTCTCGGTCATGGCCGCGAGCGCCTTTGTCCAGTTGCTGAGCTCTGCGGTTCCCTTGCCCGGTGGAACTGGTGGCGCTGAGGGCGGCTTTGCATTGTTCTTGGGTCATTTCTTTGGGTCGGCTTCGACCGCCGGCTATCTGCTGTGGCGTCTCATTACGTTTATTGCCCCTACCATTTTGGCTGCGCCTCTGCTGGGACTTAAGAGCGCCCACAACGAGAGCATCCATGCGCGCTGGGATCGTGTGATGCGCAAGCTCGGCCGCACGCCTCAGACGCCCTCTGCGCCCACTAAGCCGCACCCCGCGAATGCTGTTACCGTTGATCCCAAGAAGCACGCTCAGAAGGCTTCTGGGACCGCTAAGCCGGCTCATAAAGCCTATGTGCGCCAGACAGGCGATGGTATTCGCGTATCTCCGTCGGCACTCAATAAGAAGAAGCACCCTAAGTCGCAGTAGGACAGTCGTGCGTTCTTCATGATGCAAGGCATATTTGTGCTGTATGGGGGATAATCCTCTTACGTAGATTATCTCTCATCTGTTGATGAATGCTCGCATATCGAAGGGACACGCCTATGGCAACCAGCAAACCGCGTCTTGACCGCCGCATTGTTCGCAGCCGTAATGCCATCCTTTCCGCTTTCGAGCGCCTGCTCATGGAAAAGCCGCTGGCAGACATTACGGTGAGTGCCATCGCACGCGAGGCCAATGTCGACCGCAAAACCTTCTACGTGCACTTTGGCACGGTTGACGGCCTGCTCGATGCCATTGCCGTCGATGTGGTGGAGATGATTGTCGACTCGGTCGAGAAAACGCTTGCTTCCATGGACGGCGACACCAACGAGCGCGCCCTTGGCGCGGCGGCGACCTTCTTTAAAACCGTTAACGAGGCGCTGTGCAACAACTTGGTGCTCAATCGTCAGCTGATCGAGAACATTCCGCTCGATGATTTTATGGCTCGTCTTCGTGCACCGCTCGAGCACGAGATTGCCGAGCGCGATCTGCTGCCCCAAGGTCTCAAGGACGAGATGTTCGACTACTATCTGGCGTTTTTGCTGTCAGGCATTATCGGTATCTATCGCACGTGGGCGCTGTCTGACGGCTCGGTTCCTATTGAGCGCGTCTCTGAGGTCGCCAACGACCTGACTCTCAACGGCCTGTCGAGCCTGGAATCTCGCTTGGACTAGGCCTAGTTGGGCTCGTCGGCGTGGAAATTCTTGTTCACGAGGTTCTCCGGCGCCTTGTAGACCTCGCCGGCGTAGGAGCTGTAGCCTGAGGATCCTTAAAATAAAGTCCAGTTTATCCTTCCCACTCTAATTGGGAATCCTCCGATGCGCCTTCGCACGCTCGCACGACCTCGATACCATGCGAGCGTGCGAACTCGACGAGCTCTGCGTTGCGGGCGTTTATGGTGCCGAAGGCGGCGGGGCACACAATAAGGCGCGCACAGTGGACGAGGAGCTCTTTGGCGCGGGCTATGGTTTTATCCCCGATCGGCTCGAAGGCGCGCTCGGCCACGCATTCCGTCGCCAGGTCGCGCGCGAGCTCGCAGTCGATGTCCTCTTCGTGCAGAACGCCCGCGTAGAACGCCTTGCCCTGCCGGATGAGCTGGCGAAACACAGCCGACCCCGTACCTGCGCCGGCGATGACGAACGTGTGCGCATCACCGTGTGGGCGCCCAATTTCCACGCTGCCGAAGCGCTCGTTGAAGGTGCCATGCTGAAAGCCGTAGAGCTCGCCAATTGTCTCGCGCGTGAATATGTCCTCGGGTGCGCCGGCGCGGAAGACCCGGCCGTCCTTCACGCAAATCACCTTGTCGGCGCTTTTCTGCGCGAGCTCGAGTTCGTGGATGGACATGATGACAGCCACATTCCGCGATTTCGTAAGGTGGCGAAGTATTCGCAGCAGGTCGATCTGGTAGCGGATATCGAGATACGAGGTGGGCTCGTCGAGCACGAGCACTCGCGGATCCTGCGCGATGGCGCGTGCGAGCATGACGCGCTGGCGTTGCCCGTCGCTTATCTGCATGAAGTCGCGCTCGGCGAGCTCTTTCACATGTGCGGTTTTCATGGCCTCATCGACCCGACTATGGTCGTCGGGCGAGAGTGTGCCCATTCGCCCGGTGTAGGGATGCCTTCCCGCCTCTACGATATCGCGGCAGGTGAGGAGCTCGGTCCGGGGGCGATCCGTCAGCATAACGGCAAGGTTCCTTGCGAACTCCGCCGTCTTCCATCGGGAAATCTCCCGCCCGTCGAGCTCGACCGCGCCGGCAAGCGGTGCAAGATGGCGTGTGATGGTTTTCAAGATGGTCGACTTGCCCGAGCCGTTCGGCCCGATGAGCGCCACGACGTCGCCCGCGCGAACCTCCAGATCGACGCCTTCGACTACAACCTTCTTGTCGTAGCCCGCCGACAGGTCGCTTATGCGGAAAAGCGGCGCTCCGTCAGCCTGCGTTTCGACCGGGGTTTCGAGGTTCGACTCCGCTCGGAGGAGACGTTCCGCGCGCAGTTCCGCACGAGCCGAAAGTGCCTTCTCGCGCTTTCGTGCGAGCTCAGGACTGTCTAAGCATGGAATGTCCCCTCCGAGCGTTTTGGGCCGCGGCACGAATTCCCCCATCTACCTCACCCGCTTCTTCAACATGAGCGCGATAACCACCGGCGCGCCGAAGATGGCGGTGACGGCGCTGATGGAAAGCTCGACGGGAGAGAACAACGTGCGCGCGATCAAATCGCAGCCCGCGCAGAAGATGGCGCCCCCCAAGAAGCACGCAGGAATCACGCGGATGGGCTTCGACGACTTTAGCGACGACTTCACGAGATGCGGAACCGCGATACCTACGAACGACACCGGACCAGCGAACGCGGTCACGCAGGCGGAGAGCATGCTCGCTAGAAGGACGAGCACCACGCGGAAGCGTGCGACGTTCACGCCGACGCTTTTCGCGTAGGCTTCTCCCAGCTGGAAGGCGGAAAGGGGCTTCGATATCGCGAATACGCATGCGCTCACGGTGATCACCACGACCGCGATGACCGCGACGTCGTCCCAGCTCGAACCCGAGAAGCTACCCAAAGACCAGTTGTGCAGGTTCACGATGGACTGGTCGTCGGCGAAGGCGATGAGGAAGTTCGTCGCCGCCGAGCAGATGTATCCCACCATGACGCCCGCCACGATGAGCATAGCCATGGAACTTATGCGCCGTGCGATGAGGAGCACGAAGCCGATGGTGATAAGCGAGCCCAGAAACGCTGCGGCCACCATGGCCGGCGAGGACATGGCCTGGTTCGCGCCCAGAAGTACAATCATCGTAAGCGCGACGACGAACTTTGCGCCCGAGGAGACGCCCAAGATGAACGGGTCGGCGATGGGGTTGTTGAAAAACGTCTGCAGCAGGAACCCGGAGAGCGAAAGTGCCCCGCCGAGAAGCACGGCTGAAAGCACGCGCGGCAGGCGAATCTCCCAGATGACCTGGCTTTCCATGGAATTGGCCGCGCCGCCCGAAAGGATGCCGGGGATGTGGTCTGCGGGTACGAGCACGCTCCCGATGCACAGGTTGGCCCCGACGAGCACGATGAGGGCAACAGCGAGCAGCGCCGTCACGACGCGATACCGCGCGGCGCGCCCCGATTCGTCGTATGCCATGGAAAGTCGGCTTCTCATGGCGCTAGCCGAGCTTCCTCAGATAATGGAAGCCGCTCGCGTCATCGCCGGTGAACGCCCCGTGCAGCTCGTCGATAATGTCGGCGGTGGAAGTCATCTGCTGGTACATGTCGGCGCTTGTGACCCAGACGTTGCCGTTCTTCACGGCTTTGAACTGCGACAATAGTGCGTTTTTGCCTACGAAGTCGTTCAAGGTGGCAACCGATTCGTCGATGGTGCCGTTGTAGACGATGATGTCGGCATCCTTCGCCGTCGCGTAGAAGCGCTCCATTTCGAGCGTTACCGACGAACCTGACGTCGACGCTGTCTGCGCGTCATCGAGCGCGTAGCTTCCGCCTGCAAGCTCGATCATCTGCGCCACGTAGTCGCCCCTCCGCCGCGTGACGGCGGCCCCGTTCGAGTTAATGTAGAAATACGCCACGGTTTTACCTGACGACGCCAGCCCCGACGTTTGCTCGATGCGGGCCTTCTGCTCGTTGAACAGGTGCGCGGCCTCGTCTTCCTTGTCGAACAGCACGCCGAAAAGCTTAATCCACTCGACGCGCCCGAGTGCTTCGGGCTCGCTCGACGACTGTTCGGTGAGCACGACGAGCCCGAGCTTCTGCAGCTTTTCCTTCACATCGGGCGTGTGGTTGATCATGGTGTTTTCGATGGCGAGCGTGCAGCCCGAGGCCGATATTCGCTCGTAGTCGGGCGCGCTGTACTTGCCGCCGTAGGCGATCGCCCCACTTTCGAGCGCGCTTTTGAAGCCCGCGACCGAGCAATCGTCGGCCTTCGTGCCCGACATGAAGATATTGTCGTTCGCATCGAGCGCGTCGACCAGGCACATCGTCGCCGACGACACGAGGTACACCTTGTCGGCGGGGCGCCTTATGACCGCAATGTCGGAGCTCAACCCGTCAGGTACCTTCGCATCTTGCGGCACCACGAGGAAGCGCTCCCCGTTCGAAATGCAGATAAGCCGCAGGCCGCCTTCGTACTCGTCGACAGTGAAGTGCTTGGCGTATTCAAGCTGAAGCGCCCCCGTCGGCTCCCAGCCGCAGCCCAAATCGGCGTTGTGGAAGTCAGCCGCGGCGCTTGAAGCCGTTCCCGCAGGGGAGCCGCCGCTTGCATCGTTGCCCGATTTCTCCTTCATTGTGGATGAGTCGAAGTAGAGCGTGTAGTCGATGGTGTGCGGCGTCGACATGGCGACGGTCTCGGCCGACACGGCGATGTCCTCGTCGAGCGTGACGGGTATCTCGAACGTGGAGTTGCCGCCGTCGTTTACGGGCGCGTAGTCCACGCCGTCGACGGTCATCTTGTCGTAGTTCGAACTCGACCAGGTGATGGTCGCGGTGTAGGTGTCGCCATCCTTCACAATTGTGGTGGGCGAGGCGATGCTTGCGCGCCCTGACCCGCCGGAAAGCGAGACGCTCACAGTGTATTCCTGAGAGCCCACCGTGCCACCGGTCGCGTTCGGGCTCGCACTGCACCCCGCGAAGGGAAGCGCGAGCAGGGCGACGAGAACGCAGGCGATCGCGCGCGCCGCGATGCTGCGGCGCTTCCTGTTTTCCCCCTTGGGAAGAATCGACCGCATGGCGTTACTTCAGTGCGTCGGCGCGCAGATCGACGCCGGCGGATTCGAATACGAGCGTGCGGTCGTACCACCGCTCCCTTTTAATGCTCCACGCGGCGCAGGCGGTGTCCTCGTCGAGCGCATCAACGGGCACGTCGTAGGTGTACTTGCCTTCCGCGTTTTCCACATAGGGGATGAAGTCGGCCTCGCTCGCGGCGGCAGCCTCGTCGCCCGTGCCCATGAAGAGCTTGCCGTAGCCCGTGCCGGAAAGTGTCATCACGCAGTGCATGGAGCCGTTTTCCACGATGAGCCGGGCGTCCACAATCCTGAACATGTTCGAGCTGGAATCTACGGTGATTGGATAGGTGCCGTCGGCCACCTTGTCGGCGGTGATGGGGGCAGCGCTTGCGCCCTCGGGCGCATCGGCCGCCTGTTCGGTCTTTTCCTGGGAATCGGCATCGCTTGCCTTTGCGTTGTCGATTGAATTTCCGCCGCAGCCGGCGAGCGAGAACGCGAAAAGCGCCGCCGACAAGGCGAAGGCGAGGGTTTTCTTCAACATGGAGGGGTTCCTTTCAATCGCTTCGACCGTCCGCGCCGTGCGGTGGGCGGGCGGGATGCGAATGCAACGGGCATGCGTCGTCAGTCGGGGAAAGGCGCATGCCCGTTGCACGGGGACGCGACCGGCGCCCCCGTGCGCGGCGAGTTTACAGCTTGGCGATGGCGTCGTCCACGTGCGAGACGTAGATGTCGTCGACCGCGACGTTCTGTCCCAGACCCTGGAGCAGGCACGTCACTTCGAAGCCGGCGGCCACGAACTTCGCAGCCCAGCTGTCGGGGTCGGTCTCGTCTGCCATGTCGTTGTTCGCGTGGTCGCCCGCGACCACCATGAACGGCGCGAGCACGGCCTTCTTGTAGCCTGCGGCGCTCGCGGCGGCGATAACATCCTCGCAGGTCGGTTCAGCCTCGACGGTGCCGACGAAGAACTGCGTCAAGCCCTCGTTCTTAAACACTTCCTGCATCTTGGCATAGTCGGCGTTGGAATCGGCTTCGGTGCCGTGTCCCATGAGGCACAGCGCCGTCTTGCCGTCGTCGAAGGACGCCATGTTCTCCTTAATGGCTGCGGCCACCTTCTTGTAGTCATCGTCGGAGGTGAGCAGCGGGTCGCCGAGCGAGATTTTGTCGAACTTGTCGGCGTACTTGTCGAGCTCGTCTTTCACGTCGGTGTATTCCAGGCCACCCATGAGATGCGTCGGCTGCACGACGATTTCCTTCACGCCGTCTTCCACGCAGCGGTCGAGCGCCTCGGTCATGTTGTCGATCGTGATGCCGTCGCGCTTCTTCAGCTTGTCGATGATGATCTGCGCGGTGAAGGCGCGGCGGATGCCGTAGTCCTGCCAGTACTTCTCGCGGATAGCGTCTTCGATGGCGCCGATGGTGATGTGGCGCGAGTCGTTGTAGCTCGTGCCGAAGCTCGTGACGAGGATGACCGGCTTCACGGCCTTCTCCTTTTCACTCGATTTCTCGGAACTCGCGGAGGTGTTGGAGCAACCCGCGAGCGCGACTCCGGCGAGCGCGACGGCTCCGGTTGCTGCGGCGCCCATGAAGCCGCGGCGTGACATCTGGTCGGACATGGTTTTTCCTTTCCTCGGTTTGCCGGTCCCCCGGCGACAGTTGCTTGTCGGCACAAGCGAAAGAAAAGCGCACCCCTCGGGGTTCACAAGGAGCTAACGCCACGGCGATGCCGTGAGGAAAAGGCGAAGCAGTCTGGCTTGGGGCGCGAGGCGGTTCGCCCGCGCGTCCTATACAGTAATGTCCCTTGCCCAGGATTCCCACCTGGTTCCCTCCGCAAGCCAGCGCGGGCTGTGCGGGCGCCGCGCCGGTCATTTCCTTTTATCCGATTGTCATATGCTCGTTGCCGAAACTTTTACTATGATAGTGGGCAATTGTGAACGTGTCAAAGCCAGGGCGGGCGGCATTGCGCCTCCTGCCTGCGTATTTGCGCCGATTGCCGCTGCGGGCGCCGTGTTTTGCCCGCTGCGCGAATGGCGGCGTAAACGGTTGCGATGAGAAACGGGAAGGGAAGGCTCGGATGATTCATATCGTTGGCGCAGGCTCGGGCGCCGCCGACCTTATCACGCTGCGCGGGGCGCGCCTTCTGCGCGCGGCCGACGTGGTCGTTTGGGCGGGAAGCCTTGTGAATCCCGAGCTGCTCGCTGAGTGCAAGGAATCCTGCATCGTCTACGACAGCGCGCACATGACCTTGGAGGAAGTGCTCGACGCGATGTGCGCGGCAGATGCGCGGGGCGAGGAAGTGGTGCGCCTGCACACGGGTGACCCGTGCCTGTACGGCGCCATCCAGGAGCAGATGGACGCGCTCGACGCGCGCGGCGTGGACTACGAGGTGGTGCCCGGCGTGTCCAGCTTTTGCGGTGCCGCGGCGGCGCTTCGCCAGGAATACACGCTGCCGGGAATCAGCCAGTCGGTCGTGATCACGCGGCTTTCCGGACGTACCCCCATGCCCGCGGGCGAGGGCATGCGCACCATGGCGGAAAGCGGCTCGACTATGGTCATCTTCCTGAGCTCGGGTATGCTCGCCGAGCTTTCCGCCGAGCTTTTGGCCGCGGGCCGCAGCTCCGACGAGCCGGCGGCACTCGTGTACAAGGCGACCTGGCCTGAGGAGCGCGTGGTGCGCTGCACAGTGGGCACGCTCGCCGATGCGGGTGCGCGAGAGGGTATCGACCGCACGGCACTCGTGGTGGTGGGCCGCGTGCTCGGAGCTCGCGGCGGGCTTGCGCACGACGGCGCGCAAGCGGAGTCGTACGAGCGCAGCAAGCTTTACGACCCTTCGTTTGCCACGGGGTATCGGAAGGCGAGCAGCTAGCGTGGCCTTCGAGCACTACATATATACCGGGACGACCCGCCTGCGCTGCGGCTATACCACGGGGAGCTGCGCCACGCTCGCGGCGAAGGCGGCCTGCGAGATGCTCTTGTCACGAAAGCCCGTCGGCCGCGTGTCGATCGTCACCCCCGGCGGGCTGCCCGTCGAGACGGACGTGGTCGATGCATGCATCGGCGAGGGGTGCGCCCAGTGCGCCGTGCAAAAGGACGCAGGCGACGATGCCGATGTGACCGACGGCGTGCTCGTGTACGCGCGCGTGGAACATGCGGGGTCGGGCACGGGCGCTGCGGGCAGCAAGGGCGTGCCCACGCGCGAATCGGAAGTTTCCGTCGATGGCGGCGTGGGCGTGGGGCGCGTGACGTTGCCCGGGCTCGAGCAGCCGGTGGGGGCGGCCGCCATCAACGCGACGCCGCGCGCGATGATTACTTCGGCGGTGCGTGAGGTGTGCGCCGCGCACGGCTTTTCTGGAAACATTGCTGTGACGATTTCGGTACCCGAGGGTGTTGCCCTTGCCAAAAAGACCTTCAACCCGCACCTGGGGATAGAGGACGGCATCTCCATCCTGGGCACGACGGGCATCGTCGAGCCGCGCAGCCTCGCTGCCTTGCGCGACAGCATCGAGCTCGAGATCCGGCAGCATGCGGCTATGGGGCGGCGCGGAGTCGTGCTCACGCCCGGCAACTACGGCGGGCAGTTCATCTCGGGGCATTTCCACCTAAACGGTGCGCCGGTGGTCTTCATCTCCAACTTTGTGGGCGATGCGATTGATTGCTGCGTTCGTGAGGGATTTACCAATGTCCTTCTTGTGGGACACATCGGCAAGTTGGTGAAGGTCGCGGGCGGCATCATGGACACCCATTCGCGTACCGCCGACTGCCGCTCGGAGATTCTGGCCGCCCACGCAGCCATGGCCGGCGCGGGCGCGAAGACCGTGCGCGAGATCATGTCGTCCGTCACGACCACGGCGGCGCTCGAGGTAATCGAGGCCGCCGGCGCGGGGGACGCTGCGCGCGCCACGCTCGCTGCGGCAATCGAGGACAGGTTGCGCCGCCGCGCGGCGGGCGCATGCGACATCGCCGCGGTCGTGTTCGACGCCGAGCGCCGCGAGCTTTTCCGCACGTCGGGCGCCGATGCGGTTATCGGGGAATTGGGGGCGACGTATGAGTAAAGGCGTTCTGTATGGGGTGGGCCGCGCAATCGGCTGGCCGGGGACGAAGGTGGTCATGAAGGCGCGCCGCTCGCTTGCGGACACGAAGCGCTTTCTTTGCGAGGAGGGCGCCTTCGACGGTGCCGAGCTTGTAGAGGACTGTGGGCTTCCGGGCGAGCGCGTGTACCGCTCGCTTGACGATGTGCCCGATCGGGGCAGCTACTTCTCGACGATGGTGGTGCGCTAGATGAGGGTTTCCTGCATAGCGTTCACTGAGAGGGGGTATGCGTTGGCGGAGCGCACCGCACGCGCGCTTTCCGATTGCGCGCAGACAGGTGAAGATGACCCTGGCTGGGACGTTTCCGTTTCGCGCGGGTTCGGCGAGGGGAAGGCCGACCTGCGCGCATGGACGGCGCTCGCGTGGGAAGCGTCGGACGCGCTTCTGTTCGTGGGCGCGGCGGGCATCGCCGTGCGGGCGATCGCGCCGCATGTCGCCTCGAAGGCAACCGATTCTGCGGTTGTGGTGATCGACGAGGCGGGGCGCTTTGCCGTCCCGCTTTTGTCGGGGCATTTGGGCGGTGCGAACGAGCTTGCGCAAACTGTGGCACGCGCGGCAGGTGCCATCCCCGTCATCACCACGGCGACCGACGTCCGCGGCGTGTGGGCGGTGGATACGTGGGCGCGCTGTGCGGGGCTCGCCGTTTCGAATCCCGAGGCCATCAAGCGAGTGTCGGCGCGGCTGCTTTCGGGCGGGCGCGTGACGCTCTATTCCGACATGCCGATTTCGGGACAGCTGCCTGAGGGGGTTGACATTGCGTCCGACCGCGCTCGGGCCGATATCCTCGTGTCGCCGTTCGCTGGCGCGAATGCAGGTGCGTCCGTTCGCGCGGCGGAGACAACGGGCGAGGTCGTGCCCGTCGGTGAGACGGGGAAGCCGGCCGGCGTGCGGGCGCAGGCGCCTGCGCCCGAGCCGCTTCGCCTTGTCGTGCCCTGCATCGTTGCGGGCATAGGGTGCCGTCGCGGTGCGTGCGCCGAAGCGATCGAGGAGGCGTTTCTTCTCGCGTGCGGGCAGGCGGGTATCTCGCCTTCGGCCGTGCGCGAGGCGGCGACGATCGACGTGAAGGCGTACGAGGAGGGTCTGCTCGCCTTCTGCCGCGCGCGCAATATCCCGCTTGCGACGTATTCCGCAGAGGAGTTGTCGCAGGTCGAAGGCAGCGTTTCGCCATCTGATTTCGTGCGCGCGACGGTTGGGGTCGACAACGTGTGCGAGCGCGCGGCACTCGCGGACGGGGGCAAACTTATCTTCCCGAAGCTCGCTCACGGCGGCGTGACCGTCGCGTTTTCCAAGGTAACTATCGAACTTTCGTTTAAGGAGCGGTGATGGGAAAGCTCTTCGTGGTGGGGATCGGCCCGGGCGGCCCCGACGGCATGACGATTGCGGCCCGGCGCGCGCTCGAGGCGGCCGACATCGTTGTGGGGTACACGAAATACGTGGAGCTCGCGCTCGCCGCCGTGCCCGACGCGGCGCATCTCGCGACGCCGATGATGCACGAGGTCGAACGGTGCCGCCTGGCGCTTTCGCGCGCGCAGAGCGGAGAAGCCGTGGCGCTCGTGTGCAGCGGTGACGCGGGCGTGTACGGCATGGCGAGCCCCGTGCTGGAGCTTGCGGAGGACTACCCCGATGTAGACGTGGAAGTTATCGCCGGGGCCACCGCGGCTCAGAGCGGGTCGGCGGTGCTCGGCGCCCCGCTTGCCCACGACTTCGCGGTCGTGTCGCTCTCCGACCTGCTCACGCCGTGGGAGGTCATCGAGCGCAGGCTCGCCGCCGTGGCGAGTGCCGACTTCTGCATTTGTTTGTACAACCCGCGCAGCAGAAAGCGCGCCGACAGGCTCTCGCGCGCGGCGAAGATTATGCTCGAATGGAAGGCCCCCGACACGCTCTGCGGCTGGGTACGCAACATCGGGCGCGAGGGGCAGCAGTCGGGCATGTGCAGGCTCTCCGAGCTGGGGGAGTTCGACGCCGACATGTTCACCACCGTGTTCGTCGGCAACGTGGACACGAAGCGTGTAGGCGGCCGTATGGTCACGCCGCGCGGGTATCGGGAGATTCCATGCAAAAGGTAACGATCATCGGGGCGGGGCCCGGAAACCCCGACTTGCTCTCGCGCGCGGCGCTCGACGCGATCGACATTGCCGACGTGGTCATCGGCGCTCATCGCGCGCTTGTCGGCATCGATGTGCCGCCCGACGTGGTGAGATGCGAGCTCGTGAAGACGGCGGATATCGTCGCCGCGCTCACCGATGCGGCGTCGTGGCAGCGCGCCGTGGTCGTGATGACGGGCGATGTGGGGCTGTTCAGCGGCGCGCGCCGCCTGGTGGAGGCGCTCTCCGGCGACGCGCAGGTGGACGTGCGCGTCATTCCCGGCATAAGCTCAGCGTCGTATCTCGCCGCGCGCCTCGCGCGTCCATGGCAGGATTGGCGCTTCGCGAGCGCTCACGGCGTGGCGTGCGACGTCGTGGCCGAGGCCGAGCGCGCGGGCGAGCTCTTCCTCGCCACGTCGGGCGGGGAAGACCCCTCGCGGCTTTCGTGCGAGCTTGTGCAAGCGGGCTTTGGGGACGCGCGCGTGACGGTGGCCGAGCGCCTGTCGTACCCCGACGAGCGCATCACCTGCGCGACCGCAAGTGAAATCGCAGGCCAGACGTTCGAAGACTTGAACGTGATGCTTATCGATTTCGCAGGCGGCGCCGGGTCGCCTGTGGGCTCTAGCGCAGCCTCCGAGGCGCCGGCCGGCGCGTCTGCGCCCGCGGCGGCTTCTTCCGTGGCGGACTTTGCGGGCGCATCTCGCGCCGCGAGCTCCCGCTGGCCGTACGCTTCTTCGGGCATTCCCGACGAGCTCTTCATCCGCGGCGACGTTCCCATGACCAAGCAGGAGGTGCGCGCCGTCGCGCTCGCGAAGCTGCGCCTTACCGCTACCGACACCGTGTGGGACGTCGGAGCCGGCACGGGGAGCGTGTCGATCGAGGCGGCGCTCGTCGCGCGAGCGGGGTCGGTATGGGCGGTCGAGCGCAACGCGGCCGGCGTGCGGCTCATCCGAGAGAACGCGGATGCATTCGGGTGCGGCAACGTGCATGCGGTCCCCGGTGTCGCCCCCGAAGCGCTCGCGAAACTGCCCGTCCCCGACGCCGTGTTCGTCGGCGGGAGCGCGGGCGAGCTTCCCTTCATCGTGGAGGCGGCGCTCGAGAAGAACTCGCAGGTTCGCCTGTGCGTGCCATGCGTCACCGTTGAGACGCTCACCGAGGCGTGCGCGCTCCTCTCGGGTTCGCGCTTTAAGGGGTTCGAGGCGTGCCAGGTGTCGGCCGCCCGTGCCGAGGCCGTAGGCTCGCACCATCTTATGAAGGCGCAAAACCCCGTGTTCCTCGTCAGCGCGCGTGGTGCAGGTGGGGAAGGTGGCGCCCGGTGAGCACGTCCATTCCGCGCTTCATGGTCGCTGCGCCCTCGAGCGGGAGCGGCAAGACGGTCGTAACGTGCGCGCTCCTGCGCGCGCTCGCGCGCCGCGGCCTTGCATGCGCGGCCTTCAAATGCGGCCCCGACTACATCGACCCGCTCTTTCATCGCCGCGTCGTGGGTGCGCGCTCTGGCAACTTAGACGGCTTCTTCACCGACGCCCCGACGCTGCGCGCCCTGCTCGCACGCGGCGCCGCGGGCGCGGATGTCGCGGTACTCGAGGGGGTTATGGGCTTCTACGACGGCATGGCGCCCGGCGTGGCCGACGCGAGTAGCTACCAGGTTGCGCGCGACACGGAAACGCCGGTCGTTTTAGTGGTGAACGGGCGCGGGGCGTCTTTATCGCTCGCCGCCGTAATCCACGGCATCGCCGAGTTCCTGCCTTGTGCGAACGTGCGCGGCGTCGTGCTGAACAAGACGAGCGCCGCTGCCTGCGCCTACGCGGCGCCTGCGATCGAGAAGCACACGGGCGTCGCGGTTTTGGGGAATATCCCCGCCGACGAGGCGTTCTCGCTCGAAAGCCGGCATCTGGGGCTTGTGACCGCCGACGAGGTCGAGCAGCTCTCCGCGCGCATCGACAAGATGGCCGAGCTGGTGGAAAAGAGCGTCGACGTCGACCGCTTGCTCGAAATAGCTGCGACGGCCCCCGATATCCGCGAGGAACCTTACCGGTTGGAGCCGATCGCGGGAGCGCGGCCCATCGTCGGCGTCGCGCGTGACGAGGCGTTCTCGTTCTACTACGAGGAGAACCTGCGCGCGCTCGAGGACCTTGGTTGCGAGCTGGCCTTTTTCAGCCCCCTGTGTGATAGCGAGTTGCCCTGGGGGACAAGCGCCCTCTATCTGGGGGGCGGCTACCCGGAGCTCCATGCGCGGCAGCTCTCCGAGAACGCGCCGATGCGCGAGGCGGTGCGGCGCGCGGTGGAATCCGGCATGCCGACGGTCGCCGAATGCGGTGGGTTTCTGTACCTGCAGCGCGAAATCGCCGATAGCGAGGGGCGGCGCTGGCCTGTTGCGGGCGCCCTTGAGGGCGCAAGCGAGAACGGGGGAAGGCTGTCCCATTTCGGGTACGTGGAGCTCACTTCCCAACGCGACGGGCTCTACGGGCCGCGCGGCACACGCATCCGCGCGCACGAGTTCCACTACTGGCAGTCCACCTGCCCGGGCGGCGACTTCTGGGCGCAGAAGCCCCGGCGCGACAAGGGCTGGCCGTGCATGACGACCATCCCGTCCCTGGTGGCGGGCTTCCCGCATGTGTACTATCCTGCTAACCCCGACGCTGCGCGCGCGTTCGCGTCTGCCGCAGCGTCGTTCGCAGAGAGGAGACGGCATGGCTGAGGCAACTGAAACCGCGCTTGCCTGCATCCGCGAGGAAGTCGGGCGCGCGTTCTCGTCGGCGCCGGGCGCCGTGCTCGAAGCCGCGCTCTCCCGGATCGCGCCCGCAGACGAGTGCGCCCGCGCCGCCGCGTACGCCGCGTGGGACTCCATCGCGCACCCCTTGGGGGGATTGGGCGACTTTGAAGACGCCGTCGCATGTATCGCCGCAGCTCAGGGGAGCGCCGAGGTTGCCGAGTTTCCCCGTGCGCTCGCGGTATTCTTCTCCGACAACGGGGTCGTTGCCGAAGGCGTGTCGCAAAGCGGACAAGACGTGACGCGAGCCGTCGCGCGCAACATGTGCGAGGGGGCCACGAGCGCCTGCCGCATGGCGTCATTCGCGGGTGCCGAGGTCGTGCCCGTCGACGTGGGTATGGCCCGGGGCATAGAAGACGCGCGCATGGTGCGCGCGAACGTGCGGCGGGGGAGCGGCAACATCGCGCACGGCCCCGCTATGTCTCGCGATGGGGCCGTTCGCGCGATCGAGGTCGGAATCGCCGTCGCGTGCGGGCTTGCCCGCGCCGGCGTGCGCCTTCTCGCCGCGGGCGAGATGGGCATCGGCAACACGACCACCTCGGCGGCGGTGGCCGCAGTGCTCCTCCGGGCGGACGTGCGGAGCCTCGTCGGTCGCGGCGCGGGGCTCTCGGACGCCTCGCTCGCGCGCAAGCGCGACGTGGTCGAGCGCGCTATCGACGCGAACTCGCCCGATCCCGCCGACCCGATCGACGTGCTCTCGAAGGTGGGCGGCTTCGACATCGCGGCGATGTGCGGCTTCTACCTGGGGGCCGCGGCCTCGAAGGCGCCGGCGCTCCTCGACGGGGTCATATCCTGCACGGCGGCCCTGTGCGCGGCGCGCCTGTGCCCCAACGCCTTGGGCTACCTCGTGGGCACCCACGCATCAAGCGAACCCGCAAGCCAGGAGCTCCTTCGCGAGCTCGGCATAAAGGCACCCCTCGACGCAGGCATGCACTTGGGTGAGGGCGCGGGCGCCATGGCGTATCTGCCCCTTCTGGATTCGGCGCTGCGCGTGTACCGGGATGGTAAGACGTTCACGGCGACTGGCATGGCTGCTTACGAACATTTCGAGGCCGGGAAATGACGGTGACGCTCGTCATCGGCGCCGCCGCGAGCGGCAAGAGCGCCTACGCCGAGTCCCTGTGCCTCGGGCACGACGGCCCTCGCGTGTACCTGGCAACGATGGAGCCCTTCGGGGAAGAGGGCGCCCGCCGCATCGCGCGCCATCGGGCGCTGCGCGAGGGCAAGGGGTTTTCCACCCTCGAGCGCACGCGTGACGTGGGCGCCGCAGCGCCCGGGCTTCCGCGCGGCTGCACGCTTCTTTTGGAGGACGTGGGCAACCTGGTTGCGAACGAGCTCTTCGCGGAAGGCGGCTTGTCCCCACGTGACCCCGACGCTGCGGCGCGCGAGGTGCTCGGAGGCATCGAACGGCTCGCCCAGGCCGCTGCGTATACGGTGGTGGTCACCGTCGACGTGTTCGCCGATGGGATACGCTACGATGAGGGGACCGAGGCATGGAGGCGCGCGCTCGCGCGCGTGAACGCGGGCGTGGCGGAGCTGGCCGATCGCGCAGTCGAAGTGGTATGCGGGATTCCCGTGTGGATGAAAGGCGAAGGACCTACAAGGTGAAGATAGTAGAGGCAATCGGCGCGGCGTTCGGAACGTTCTCGCGCATCCCCGTCCCGAAATCGGCCTGGACCGATTTCGGGTCAACCCATGCGCTTGCCGCGTTTCCCCTGGTGGGCCTTGCGGAAGGCTTCCTCATGACGGCGTGGGGACACGTTGCGAACCTGCTCGGTGCGCCCGCGACCATCGTCGCGGCCGTGCTCGTGGCGCTGCCTGTGGCGGTGACGGGAGGCATCCACCTAGATGGGCTCTGCGACACCTCCGATGCGCTTGCAAGTTGGGCCCCGCGCGAGCGAAAGCTCGAGATCATGCACGACCCGCGGGCGGGCGCCTTCGGGGTCATCGGTGTTGTTGTGTACCTTATTCTGCAGTTTTCCCTTTTCACCGCGCTGCCGCTTACGGCGGGGGCGTTCCTCGCGCTTCTGTGCTCGCTCGTGTTCTCCCGCTCGCTTTCGGGGCTCGCCGTTGAATGCTGGCCTGCCGCGCGGGCGGATGGCATGGCCGCGGGGCTCTCGCCTGCGAAGAAGCGCGCGGCGATCGTCGTGCCGCTTTGCGCTTTCGCTGCGGCTTCGGCTGCAGGGATGGTCGCGTGCGCTCAGGCCGTCGGCGCCCTTATGGCGGTGGCGGGGCTTTTGGCGCTCGTGTGGTACCGCCATGTTGCCCTGTCCCGCTTCGGCGGGGTGACGGGGGATTTGGCCGGATGGTTTCTGCAATGGGCCGAGCTCGCGATGCTTGCCATGCTGGTGGCGGGGGGCATGCTCCTATGATGCTCGTGGTAGGTGGCGCGCATTCGGGGAAGAGGACCTTCGTGCGCGAAAAGCTCGGGTTCGCGGCGGACGATTTCGTCGACGCGTCGCGGTTTGCGGAGGGCGGCGTGCCCGCGGCTTTTGCCGGCCGCGTCGCGTACCGTGCTGAGGAACTCGTACGCGCGATCGACGCTGACCGGGCGCTCGAGCGGCTGATCGGCTTCGACGTAGTGATTCTGTCCTTGGTCGGCTCGGGGGTCGTCCCCATGCGTACTGAAGACGCCCAATGGCGCGAGCGCGCGGGGCGTCTGGGATGCGCGCTCGCTGCGCGCGCCGACGTCGTCGTGCGCATGACGTGCGGGATTCCCCAGGTCATCAAAGGAAACCTTGCCGATGCGCCTCGGGGGACGCAGGGCGCGGGCGCGCCTTTGGAAGTCGTCTTCGTGCGCCATGGTGCCACGGCGGGCACGGAAGACCATCGCTACAGCGGGGCGGGCACCGACGAGCCCCTGTCGAGCGCGGGCGAGCGCGCTTTGCGCGACCTCGCGTGCGCTCGTGACGTGTTCCGTGTTATCACGAGCGGCATGGCCCGCACCGACCAGACGGCGCGCATTCTCTTCCCGAACGCGGAGCTTATGGCGTGCCCCGGTCTGCGCGAGATGGATTTCGGAGACTTCGAGGGGCGAAACGCCGCCGAGCTTAAAGAGGATGCGCGCTACCGCGCCTGGGTAGACTCCTGGTGCGAGACGCGCTGCCCGCATGGCGAGGGCAAGAGCGATTTCACCCGCCGCGTCCTCGCGGCGTTTCGGGAGGCGTGCGAATCGGAGCGCGCCCAGGGGAGTGGGCGCGCCGTCTTCGTCGTTCACGCGGGTACCGTGAAAGCGCTGCTCTCCGAGCTAGCTGTCCCGAAAATGGAATACTTCGACGTGCATACCGAGCCGGGCGGCGCATGGGCCGCCACCTGGGATGGGCGCTGCCTTCGCGACGTTCGCCCCGCTTCGGGGGGTGATGCCCGGTGATGACGATTCTTGCCGTCGCCGCCGGGTTCGCGGCCGACCTTGCCTTCGGCGACCCGCGCTGGCTCCCCCATCCCGTCGTCGCCATGGGGCGCGCGATCACGTGGGCCGAAGGCCGCCTGCGGGGCGCATTCCCGCAAACGTCCGCGGGCACGCGCGCCGCAGGGCTTGTGCTCGCCGTGGCGCTTCCGCTTGCGTGTGGGCTTTTGACCTGGGGAATCCTGCAGCTTTGCGGCATGGTTCACCCCGGCTTGCGCTTCGTGGCCGAGGCATGGGCGAGCTATCAGATTCTCGCGGCATGCGAGCTGCGCCGCCAGAGCCTGGCCGTGGCCCGCGCGTTCTCGAAGGGCGGCCTTGTCGCGGCGCGCGAAGCCGTCGGGCTCATCGTGGGACGCGACACGTCTGTTCTCGACGAGCAGGGCGTCGCGCGCGCCGCCGTGGAAACGGTGGCGGAGAACGCGAGCGACGGCGTCATCGCGCCGCTTTTCTACCTTATGATCGGGGGTGCGCCCTTGGGCATGGCGTATAAGGCGGTGAACACGCTCGACAGCATGGTGGGCTACAAAAACGAGCGCTACATCGACTTCGGCTGCGCCTCGGCGCGCCTCGACGATGCGGTGAACTGGATTCCCTCGCGCTTATCGGCCCTGCTCATGATTGCCGTGTGCCCGATCGTCGGGCTCGACGCGCGCGGGGCGGCGCGCATCTGGCGCCGCGACAGGCGTCGCCATGCGAGCCCGAACGCGGCGCAGACCGAGTCAGCGTGCGCGGGCGCGCTCGGGCTGCGCCTGGCAGGACCCGCGGTGTATTTCGGCAAGCTCGTTGAGAAACCGACGATAGGCGACGCGTCCCGCGAAATCGAGTGGGGCGACATCGCCCGGGCGACAAGGCTCATGCTCGCCGCGTCCGTATGCGCGCTCGTCGTCTTCGGCGCCGCGCGCGCGGCGGTCGTGCTCGCCGTGGGGGCGATGGTATGAGGGAAGACCACGCCGCGCCCCGGGCTGCCGGGGGAATCCTGCGCGCCCGTACGCATGGGGGCAGCTCGCAATCGCTCGGCATCGCTTGCGAAGGGGGCGCCTCCGACCTCATCGACTTCTCGGTGAACGTGAATCCGGCAGGCCCCTCGCCGCGCGCCGTCGCCGCAGCTTGCAAGGCGCTTTCTCGAATCGACGCCTACCCCGATAGGGAAAGCCTCGCCCTCGTTCGCGCCCTAGCGCGCACCCAGGGCATTCCCGAAGATACTATCGTTTGCGGCGCGGGCGCGTCCGACATCATCTGGCGGCTCGCCGCGGCGGTGCGCCCGAAACGCATCGTCGTGTGCGCGCCGACGTTCTCTGAATATGCGGAGGCGGCATCGTACTACGGCGCATGCGTGCAGGAGTTCCCGCTCTCCGAAGCGGATGATTTCGACGTGCCCGCCTCCTTCGCCCGCGCGATCGAGGGGCCGGGAGACGTGGCGTACCTCTGCAATCCGAACAACCCGACGGGGCGCCTCGTCGACCCCCGCGTGATCGATGCCGCGGCTTGCCGCTGCGAGCAGGTGGGCGCGCTGCTCGTCGTGGACGAGTGCTTCCTCGGATTTGCGCCCGACGCCCGCGAAAGGAGCGTGGCCGCACGCGCCGCGTGTTCGCACCATGTGGCCGTGCTCTCCGCGTTCACCAAGCTCTACGGAATGGCAGGGTTGCGGTTGGGATATCTGATCAGCGGAAACGCCCAACTCATCGAGGGGATTCGCCGGGCGGGGCAGGCATGGCCCGTCTCCTCGGTCGCCGAGGCCGCGGGCATCGCCGCCCTGGAAGACGTCGAATACGTCTCGCGCACGCGCGATGTATTGGCGGGCGAGCGAGCGTGGCTTTCCCACGAGCTCTCCTCGCTCGGGCTTTCCGTCGTGCCGTCGGATGCGAACTTCCTTTTAGTCTGCACGCCGGCGAAAGACATCCCCGAGCGCCTGTATAAACAGGGGGTTTTGGTTCGCACGTGCGACTCGTTTTCGGTACTGTCCCGTTTCTGGTGCCGCGTCGCGGTGCGCACGCGCAAGGAGAACGCCCGGCTTGTGATGGCGTTCAGTCGCGCGCTTCGGGCGGAAGGCGCATCGGGCGAAGGCGAACCCGACGAACGGGGCGGCGCTTCTTGCAGCGGCGCTATGGCGGGCGCGGATGGCCGAGGCTCGGCGAAGGAGGTCGATACCCGTGGGTAGGGCTAAGCCCATCATGATCCAGGGCACCATGTCGAACGCGGGGAAGAGCCTGCTTGCGGCGGGGCTGTGCCGCGTGCTTTCGCAGGACGGCCTGCGCGTGGCTCCCTTCAAGAGCCAGAACATGGCGCTCAACAGCGGTGTCACGGCCGACGGGCTCGAGATGGGGCGCGCCCAGATCATGCAGGCCGAGGCGTGCGGCATCGCGCCCGACGTGCGCATGAACCCCATCCTGCTTAAGCCCGAAAGCGATCACCGAAGCCAGCTCATCGTGGCCGGCAAGGCGCAGGGAGCCTTCGCTGCGAGGGACTACTTCGCGCGAAAGAAGGCGCTCATGCCGCAGATTTTGGAGGCGTTCGATTCGCTCGCGGAGGAAAACGACGTCATCGTCATCGAGGGCGCCGGCAGCCCCGCCGAAATCAACCTTTCCGAAAACGACATCGTCAACATGGGGCTCGCGCGCGCCGTGTCCTCCCCCGTGCTGCTCGCGGGCGACATCGACCCAGGCGGGGTGTTTGCTCAGCTCTACGGCACGGTCGCGCTCTTTGCGCCCGAGGATCGCGCGCTTTTGCGGGGGCTTGTGGTGAACAAGTTCCGCGGCGATGTGGAAATCCTGCGCCCGGGTTTGGCCCCGCTCGAGAAGATGTGCGGGGTTCCCGTCGTGGGGGTCGTGCCGTATCTTACGCTCGACCTGGACGACGAGGACTCGCTCGCGCCGCGCCTATCCGCCCGCGAGGCGCGCGGCGTCATCGACGTCGCCGTCGTGCGCCTTCCGCATCTGTCGAACTTCACCGACTTCGACCCGCTTTCGCGCGTGCCCGGCGTGGGCGTGCGCTACGTTTCCTCGACGACCGATCTGGGCCGACCCGACCTGGTGGTGCTCCCAGGCTCGAAGACCACGCTCGACGACGCGCGCTGGCTTGCGGCTAGCGGCATCGGAGCCTGCGTACGCGCGCTTTCGGGCGTGGGCACGCCGGTGCTCGGCATATGCGGAGGCTACCAGCTTTTGGGAGACGAGCTTTCCGACCCGCACGGCAGGGAAGGCGCTGGCACCGCGCGCGGGCTCGGGCTCATCCCTGCAAATACGGTGTTCAAGGAGGAAAAGCGCCTTGCCCAGTCGGAGCTGCGCATCACGGGCGCCCAAGGCGCGTTCTCGGTGTGGAACGGCATGACGGCGCGCGGGTACGAGATTCACGACGGCGAAACGACCGTCTCCTGCGCCCCTGCGGGCACGATTGGCGGCAAACCAGAAGGCGCGGCCTGCGGAAACGTGTTCGGAACCTATCTCCACGGCCTGTTCGACGAACCGGGGGTGGCACTCGCCCTCGCGCGCTCGCTCGCGCGCATGCGCGGCCTGCCCGAGAGCGTCGTGGGTGCTGAGGGCGCGGTGTCCGCGGCCGATCACCGTGCGCGCGAGTTCGACCGCCTGGCCGACTCCGTGCGCGGGGCGCTCGACATGGAGTATGTCTACCGCATTATCGAGGAGGGCGTATGATCCACGTGTATCATGGCGACGGCAAAGGCAAGACCACGGCGGCGATGGGCCTCGCCCTTCGCATGCTCGCCGCAGGCCGCCGCGTCGTCGTCGTGCAGTTCCTGAAAGACGGCGAAAGCGGGGAGGTGCGCCTGCTCGCCGAGCATTTCGGCGTGCTCGTGTTCGCGGGGAAGGCGTCGGACAAGTTTACCTGGTCCATGACGTCGGAAGAACTTGCCGCGACGCGCGAGCTGCACGATGGGAACCTCGCTTCCGCGCTCGCCGAGCTCGAGGGCGCGCAGGAGGGGCTGCTCGTGCTCGACGAGGCGCTCGACGCGCTTTCGAAGGGGCTTGTCGACGAGGCGCTCGTGGACCGCGCGCTCGATATGTCCGCGCGCGGCGTCGAAGTAGCGCTCACCGGGCGCGCGCCTTCCCGCAAGATCGTGGAGAAGGCCGACTACATAACCGAGATGCGGTGCGAGAAACACCCCTACGAGCAGGGGATATGTGCAAGGGAAGGAGTGGAGTACTAGATGGATTCCAAGGAGATGGCGCCCGGCGACATCGAGCGGCGCAGCTTTGAGATCATCACCGAAGAGCTCGGCGGGGGGGGGGGCGCGCCGCCCCCCGGGGGCAACGGCGC